>OGHF01001186.1_pt1 | contig 16141 bp, 17 predicted proteins | sample 1571481 | NCBI WGS metagenome assembly OGHF01 (sample SAMEA2581952, study PRJEB24529) | metagenome | biome: Human gut stool | place: China | collected 2011
CACCAACACCTCGGAGTCGGTGCTGCTGCGGAAGGTGTATCCGTGCTGTTCGAGGGCGTCCTTCAGCACGCGGTAGTTCTCGATGATGCCGTTGTGTATCAAGGCTATGTTCTCCGATTCGGAGTAGTGGGGATGGGCGTTGGCGTCGTTCGGAACCCCGTGCGTGGCCCAGCGGGTGTGGGCGATGCCGATATTGCCGCCGAGGTCCTTTCCGTCGAGGAAATGCTCCAGATCGGAGACCTTGCCCTTGCATTTGAATACGTTGAGACGCCCGTCCGGGTTGACCAGCGCGACGCCCGCACTGTCGTATCCCCTGTATTCGAGGCGGTGAAGCCCCTTTATCAGAATCGGGCACGCGTCGCGCCGCCCGACATATCCGACTATTCCGCACATGTTGTTCTGTTTTTTTGTTCGGGTCAAAAATAAGAAAAAATTTTAATAAACACACATGTGTAAGGGCGGGAATTTACTCCCGCCCTCATTCAGAATAGGCTGCAACGCTTGCAACGATTTGGTTTTCGGTGAATTTACCGCACGTACTTCAAGATTTCCTTCACGATCGCGCCGTTGCCCGCGACGATCGAGATGCCCCGGTCGCGGCGCAGGTCGCAGACGACGCCCCCGGCCTCGGCGAGGATCAGTTCGGCGGCGCAGACGTCCCATTCGTGCAGCGCCAGTTCCCAGTAGCCGTCCAGCAGTCCGGCGGCGACGCAGCTGATGTCGTAGGCCGCAGAACCCAGCCGCCGGACATCCCGCACGTAGGGGATGATCCGTGCGACGTTGTCGCTGTTGTTGTCCGGATTCACGTCCTTGTCGTAGGGGAATCCCGAGGCGATGACCGAGGTGGCGAGCGTCTGCTTCTCCCCGACGCGGAGGCGTTCCGACTCCCGCGAAGCGTATTGCAGATATGCCCCGCCGCCCTTCGTCGCCGTGAACAGCTCGTTCAGGTAGGGTGCGTAGACGACCCCCACGATGGTTTCGCCCCTGTACTGGAGGGCTATCGAAACCGTGAACAGCGGAAGTCCCTGACTGTAATTGGTCGTGCCGTCGAGCGGGTCGACGACCCAGCGCCAATCGCTCGCGGCGTTGCCCCGGCAGCCGCCCTCCTCGCCCAGAATGGCATGGTCGGGATAACGCTCCGCGATCATGCCGGCAATCAGTTCCTCGCTCTCCCTGTCGGCGCGCGTCACCACGTCGTAGACGTTGGATTTGGTCTCGATCGACAGCCTGTCGCCCCGGAAGTAGGCGAGTTGTATTCCGCCCGCGGCCTTCGCCAGCTGCACGGCGAATTTCAGCAGTTCGTCGTACATGCTATTCGGATTCGGCGAAATACTTGTAAAACAGCGGAATGGTCTCCACGCCCTTGTCGAACTGCTCGAGTCCGTAGCTTTCGTTGGGCGAGTGGATGGCGTCCTCGGCCAGACCGAAACCGATCAGCAGCGATTTGATGCCCAGAATCGACTCGAATCCGCTGATAATGGGGATCGAACCGCCCGAGTAGAAGGGCAGGGGCTTTTTGCCGAAAGTCGCCTCGACGGCCTTTTCGGCCGCCTTGTAGGCCGGCATGTCGGTCGGCGCGACGTAGGGCATGCCGCCGTGGAGCGATTTCACCACGACCTTCACGCTCTCGGGCGCGATGGCGCGGAAATGTTTCTCGAACAGCTCCGAGATCTTGCGGTAGTCCTGATTCGGCACGAGGCGCATCGAAATCTTGGCCGAAGCCTTCGACGGAATGACCGTCTTGGTCCCCTCGCCCGTGTAGCCGCCCCAGATGCCGTTGACGTCGAGCGACGGGCGCACGCCGGTGCGTTCCAGCGTCGTGTAACCCGCTTCGCCCTCCACGTCGCCGATTTTCAGCGACTTCTTGTAATCCTCGAGGCTGAACGGCGCCTTGTTGAACGCCTCGCGCTCGGCGGGCGTCAGCTCCCGCACGTCGTCGTAGAAGCCGGGGATCGTCACGCGGCCGTTCTCATCGACGAGTCCCGCCACCAGCCGCGCCAGCACGTTGGCCGGGTTGGCCACCGCACCGCCGAACAGCCCCGAATGCAGGTCCTTGTCCGGTCCCGTCACCTCGACCTCCATGTAGGCCAGTCCGCGCAGTCCGCAGGTGATCGACGGCGTCTGCATCGAGATCATCGACGTGTCCGACACCAATATAATATCGGCCTTGAGCAGCTCCTTGTTCTGCTCGCAGAAGCCATAGAGGCTCGGCGAACCGATCTCCTCCTCGCCTTCGAGCATGAATTTCACGTTGCAGGGCAGCGAATCGGTGGCGCACATCGCCTCGAACGCCTTGGCGTGCATCCACAGCTGTCCCTTGTCGTCGTCGGCGCCGCGGCCCCAGATGCGGCCGTCGCGGATGACCGGCTCGAAAGGTTCCGTGCGCCACTCGTCGCGCGGGTCCACGGGCATCACGTCGTAGTGGCCGTAGACCAGCACCGTTTTGGCCCCGGGATCGACGGTCTTCTCGGCGTAAACTACCGGATTGCCCTCCGTGGGCAGCACGTCGGCGCGGTCGGCCCCGGCCTTCACGAGCGCCGCCGCGAGAAACTCGGCGCAACGCTGCATATCGGGCTTGCGCTCGGACTGCGCGCTGATCGACGGGATACGCAGCAGGTCGAGCAACTCGCTGATAAACCGTTCTTTATTCTCCTTTATATAAACCTTTGCTTTATTCATTTATTCGGTGGTTTTTTGCAGTGTGTAATTGTCCGCCAGCGCGCCGGTCACAGGTTGTTTTTCGGCGTCGAGGCGGCGCAGGCGGTTCTCCTCGACCTTGTAGTATTGGGGCTGTCCGCCCTCCGAGGGCGTCAGCGTCAGCAGGTTCTCCTTAACGGTGAAAGCGCCCTTCTCGTCGAATTCCGAGTCGCGGTCGATGTATTTCAGATGCAGGGCATAGGAACCGTCGGGCGCGAGCGTCAGCGTCGTCTCGATTCCCGGGCAGTCGGCCGCAGGCAGCGTGCCCTTGTAGACGCCCAGATAGTCGAGCGAGGTCTCGGCATTGTGCATGTCGGGAGCCGCTGCCGTTGTCTGCTGCGTCCCGGCTGTCGCCGCCTTCTGCTGCGCATTTCCGCCGCAGGAGACCATCGCGAGGGCTGCGGCGAGGATCAATAAACTCTCTTTCATGCTCTTAAATGTTGCAGATCTCCTTGATTTCGCTTCCCGTTATTCTGCGGCGAAACCCATCACAGCAGAGCAGGAATACCTGATGCGGCTTGATATCGCCATAGAGATAATCCGGTTTTACCGCCTTGCCGGCTCCTACGCATTGCAGTAAAAGGCTCTGGCGTGGATCTTTTGCCGCCTGCTGGGGTGTAAGTTTTCCTTCCGTTACCTCCCGCTGCACAACGGTGTGGTCCGTTGTAAGCTGGTCATTCGTGTTTGAAAGGACGTATGTTCTGCAGTCTCCAACATGGCAGATGTAGTACTGATTCTTCATTAGAAGCACAGCTTCCACCGTTGTCCCGCTGCGAAAGCCGGCATTTTCCGAGTGTTCCTTCAACAATCCATGAAGTTCCTGAATGAGTTTGTCCCAATCATTAAAAAGCGCAGTCATCGGAATTTCCTGCTGATACAGCCCTTCGATCTGGTTGTTGAACCAATCATGAAACGCTGTCACAACTTCTGCGCTGGCTTGCTCGCCCATTTTCAACCCGCCTACACCATCACAGATCACCGCAAATACAATTTCGTCCCCTTGAGGCTGTCTGCGCTGCATCAGAAGGAGGGAGTCCTGATTTGTTTCTTTTTTCCCGATATCCGAATAATATGCGGAACAAAATTTCATGGCTTTTTTCCTGCTTTCTCAGCGGTATTCATGTTCAATTTCAAGAAGAACCGCCTTTTTCCTTTTGTGTAGAAGAATGCTTCCAAATACGCCAAGCAGAGCAGCAGCCACGACCAGACAACTTCCACATATCACCATGATTTGTCCTACAGTCATCTTGTTCACCTCTTTTACTGCCAGTTATTTGCTGCAATTCGGTTCAACTCATCCATCTGGGGGTCATACATACCGGAGGCCTGTACAGTACGGTACAGTTCAACCGCCGTTGTATAGTATTCAAGTGATTTGGTATAGGACGCACCATTTTTTAGGTCGATTTCCCCTTGAACGAATGCAAGCCATTTATATACGCGATAGTCCTTAGGATAATCGGTCTTTAATGCTTGAAGCGTCTCCATGGCATCTGTGAAATCCCGTAGCTGATACTGCAGCATTGCAATGTTTAATCGTACTTCCAATGTGGTATTCCCATTGTCTTCCATCTTTTGGTATGTTTGCAGTGCCTTTTCCTGATACGAGGAATTTCCAGTCGCCTCGGCCTGACGGATATAGGAAGTCGCCAGCTGTCCTGCCAACGCATTGTAATATCCACCGGGTAATCTCTCGATTCCATGCTCCAGCAACTCGATCTCTTCGGAAATTTTATTTTCTCCGATCTCTTCGCAGATCAACGCGGCAAGACGGTATGCTCGTGCCAGCAAATCATTGTCATCAGATGTTTCTATCGCCTTATATGTAGCCTGCAGTGCACCTGACAAATCGCCCTGCTTTCTCAGCAGTTCTCCTTGAACGATCTGATAGTCCCCGCTCTGCTCCGCCTGAGGGATTGCAGTCTTCATCTGTTCAAGCACATCATTTGCGCCTGAAAAGTTCCCCAGCTGGATCATTGCAGTGGCAGCCCCCTGATAATAGCTTGGCACCTCCGGTGCATACTCCAAAGCTTTTTGGTACATCTTGATCGCTGCCTCATAGTCTTCCAGCGCATAGTCTGCTTCCGCCGCAATATTATAAAGATTTGCAACGCTTTGCTTACTGTAATACTTCAATACGCGGGACTGTGTTGTTTCAACAGCATCGATGCACTCCTGATACTTACCCTGCCGATAGAGAAGCACCGCCTTTTCAATATACGCTTCCAGCTGATCATCATAGATTGCAATTGCCTGATTCAGATCCTGCTCAGCTTCGTCAAAGTGCATCTCTTCTGCCGCCGTGCGGCCTTTGCGCACAAGAGCATCATAAGCTGCATATCTTTCCACACCGATTCGCTGTGTTCCAAGCAGAATGGTGGCCATTCCTGCGATTGCAAGCACGATTGAAGCCGCTGCCACGATTTTCTGAGAGCGAACGACCTTTTTATAGCGGCCATCGATCGCATGGATATCCTGCAGAGCACGGAGCATTTCCTGAGCATCGCAAAAACGTTCTTCCTGCCGTTTCTTCATTGCTCTGGAGATAATAAGCAAAAAACTTCGGCTGAATTTTAGCTTGTAGCTTGTGATGGGCCGGACGCTTTTCAACGAATGGCCGGGCTGCTGACCGGTAATAGCATAATACAATGTTGCACCGATGCCATAGACATCCGTTCGCTTGCTAATTGTACCATACCCACCGGCATTCGTTGCCTGCGCCGCTGTCACGGAAGCATTTGCATTGCTTCCAGAGGATGCCGTGTTTCGATAGGCAACTGCATTTCCGTATCCACGCAGTGGCATCGTTTCGGCCAGTGGAACAGTTTCAGCAGAATCCGGCATCAGATGCGTTCCTTCCGGGCGTGTGTATTGCTCCGGTGCCGCATAACCCGGCGTTGCACCAATCGCCAGCACTCCCTTGGAAAAAACCAGCGAGGTGTTAAAATCGATCACGCAGATGTCCCCGGAAGGTGTAATCATAATATTGCTGGGCTTAATATCACAATGCAGGATCGGCGGGATCTGTGAATGAAGATAAGCGGTCACTTCACAAAGCTGACAAGCCCATCGATAGGCAAGCTTTTGATTGGCCGGGCCATGTGTTTCCACATATTTCTGCATATTTACGCCCGGTATCATATCCATGATCGTGTAGACATAGCCGCTTTGGCTTTCAATCACGTCATAAATACGCGGCAGATACTTATGTTTGAGCGTTTTCAGAATGTTTGCCTCAGCGCGTTCATCCATCCGTCCCTTGAACTTTTGCTTCACACGCTTGATAACAACATCCACGTCCAAACTATCTTTGTGCGCACAGTAAAGTGTGCCCATTCCGCCTTCGCCAAGCGGATAGATTCGGCTGTATCCACTCCCCAGATCAGCGGCCCACTGGCTGACATCGTTATAATTCATACCCACACCTCCGTATAAATCTTAGGATGCCAGGTCATCACTGAACGCCGGAAATTCCGATTCGATCTCAGACCAGTCAAATTCCTCATCTGTACCATCGTCCTGTGCGGGGTCGTATGCGGGAGCTGTAATGCTGCTTGACGAGCTTGCCGCCTGCGTTTCAGAACTTCCTAAACCCTTCCGGAGGGCTTCCTGCGCCATCGAATTTGCAACGCTTGCCGCATCACCGGTAAGGCCGCTGTCCTTTACCACTTTGCTTGCGGCACTGTCGGCGACTTTTTCCGCCACCTTCTGGGTCACAGTCTTAGCATCATCCTTCGGGTCCAGCTGAACTTTTACAGAAGAGCTTTTCCCAGCTTCTTCCTGCATAAAATCTTCGATCTGTACCGTCAGTGTGCAGCTTCCATCCGAATTGACTTCGACCTTCTGATTGATCGCGTTAAAGTCCACACCATTCTCTTCTGCTTTTTTCAGCAGCTCTACAATGCCGTTTTCATCATCCTGCGCAGAATAATATGCTCCCAGCAAGGCATACGGTTCTGCATTATCAGGTTCCGCCTCAAGCCATGCATCGCTCACGTCCTTCGCAAAGATAGAGTTTGTATCATCCCAATATTGATTGGAGAGGAATTGGAACGGGCTGTTTCCGCCACCATTTTCATAAACCATGTTTGCATCCTTCAAAAATTCCGGCAAGAACTCTGCGTCATTCTCAAAAACTTCCTGTGCCTTATTAAGGACTTCGATTGCCTCATCTGTCTTTCCCTGTGCGGCATAGGCTGCATAAAGTCCTGCGTATGCTTCTTTGTTTTTGGGGTCATGCTGAATAATGTCGATATACTGTAAAATCGCATTCTCATAATCCAGCGAGACGAGATAATTCGTACCCAGATCCAAAACCTTCGTCAGGGAAAAGACTTCCGCTGTTTTCGAATCGGATTCAGTAGACAGCGTAGACATCGCATTTCTCGGGCTGCAGCCCATCAGGACTGCGGCACTCAGTACGACTGCCACTGCTGCAATAATTTTTGCGTTTTTCATTTTTTGCTCCCATTGACTTCACGTCAATTGAAATTTATTTGCACCATCTGCCAGAGAAAGAATGCTTCCTGATGGCACATAAGTCGGCACACTGTAGAGAATGCGCTTTCCATCAACAAGGACTCCATTTCTGGAAAGATCTGTAACGGTGTACCCTAGCTGTTTTCCATTATATTGGACCAAACAGTGTACCCTACTGATTTTTTCACTATTAACGATCACAGAAACTTCCGCAGCACTTCTTCCAATCTTGAGCAGTTGTCCCGGCTTCAATTCAATCGCCTGCCCAGCCAGACTCCCAGCTAACCCAATAAGCGTTCCCCGCCCGGAAGACAGGGAACGCTGTGTAATAGGGCTAGTACATTTTACAAAATGTCGTCTTTTTTCATATACAGCAGCCAATTGATTAACATCCGAAACGAATCGGTGCATTGCAATAAAATATCCAATGAATGGAACCAAAATCATCCAGATAAAGAAGCTTTCGCTGTCCTGCCGAATCTCCACATCGTATTCATCTGCACTATCATAGATTCGGTCTACAATTTCTGCGAACCACAGATACTGATAAACGCCAAATGTCAGAATGCTGAATCCTATCATCCTTCCGACCCCAACGGTATCCTGTCCGTCTTTCTTGCAGATTGCATTGACATCCTTTACCAGCGAATCCATGAACCAGTAGTGATATAAAGAACAGGTTACGACAGAAAGCAGGATGTATTGTAAAAAGCTTCGTTTTTGCTTGAGCAGTTGAATCTTTGGCTTTGAATCCATTCGATTCCCTTGTTTGGCTGGCATATCTTATTGCTTACAGCAGCTTCATAATGTTGTTGCTGTCTCCCAGAGAGATTTCCGTTCCACGCGCAAGCTTCACCGGAGCGTTCGCCGGCAGACGGCTTCCGTTCACATAAGTGCCATTGCTGGAAAAATCCGTGACTCGATACTGTTGGGTCTGGCTGTTAAACATGACTTCGCAGTGCCGGCGGCTGATTTTTTGTGCTCCCTGAGAGAACACAATCTGGGCTGCTGCGCTGTCTCTTCCTAGGATCACCGGCTGATCCGGCGTAAGTGGGAAGTTGGAGCCTGCATACATACCAGAAATACCCAAAAGTGCAGGCACATTCTTCTGTGCAGCAGACTGGCGCTGCTTTTTCTCCTGCTCAATTCTGTTTCCAAGGTCGTTGATTTTTTCTGCAACATCCTCCGGCTTGATTGCAATCGTCAGACCCGAACCCTCGGCGATACTGCTCTGGATGCCATCTAGAGCAATGGCACGGCCCTTCAGTTCTTCAAATACCAGAGCCTTTGTCATATTATAGTAGGGTGTCACATAGAGCAGGCCGACAATACCGCCGGTAATATCATTGAGAAGCCACCAGCCCAGATAGCTCAACTCAAAAATCAGAAGATCACCAATGTGTCCTGCGGTCATTTCTTTGCAGCGTGCGATCACCTGCTGTGCCGACAGCTGCGGATGATCCGCCTGAACCCATGCCATCGGCCAAAGCTGGAGACGTCTGTAAATGCTGATGACTGCCGCTGCGATCATACCAACCATCAGGATCAGAACTGCAAGCCAGATAACCCCGGACAGCAAAAATACGAACGTAAGGATCACCGTTGCAACAGCAATTACAATAGGAAGCCACTGAATGACAATTTCTCGTGTTCCAGTAACGATTGCAAACTGCACAAAGAAATCAAAGCTTTCAAAAATGCTGCTGGCACTTGTCCGTGTTCCATTTTTACGCAGATACAAATAATAGCGATACCGCGCAACTTCAAACGGTGCCTTGAGCATCTCTGTTACGATTCCCGTTGCTGCCACGAGCAGAACGAAAATCAGTGCCATCAGAATAAACTTGAATGGACTGAAGATCATGCTGGGGCTATAATACCCCCATCTGGAAACTCTACTCAGATCGTTAATGAAAGACACCACAAGCGAAACGAGTGTGGCACCATAGATACGAACTGCCGCCGCAGAAAATGCCGCCACCATACTTGTGACAGTCAGTGTGGAGATGATCGTGTATAAAATCTCCATACCAATCATTGCAGCCTGATTTCCGTTATGTTTTAAAATGCTCTTGGCGCTTTCTTTATCCGCAACTCGATTTACCATAATAACCCCATCCTTTCAGCTTACCAGTGAAACTGCTCTCCGCACAGAGGAACAAACATTAGCTTGGTGTCACCAATGTTCAACAGATCCATGGTCTTGAGTTCGACCGGGTTCAGCACCAGCTTATCGTTCACATAGAACAGTTCCTTTGAACTGCCCGGCTGCGCCAGATACACATTGCTACGGGGATCGTACACTACGATCGCATGCGAGCTGCGAGACACCGTGTTATCGCCCAGAATGCAAACATCCATCTCAGGCGAACGACCAATAAAGTTGCGGCCCTGATGCAAACGGTAATCCGTGCCCTTATTCACACCGTCAGTGCAAACCAGCCAGCCGACCACAGGTGCCGGCTTTTCCGCCATACCGTCCAACATATCTGCGGTCACAGGCAGGGTGCGGTCATCATCGCTTACAGTCGGTGCAGTCACATTTGTAGGCTGAGAAACTACAGGCTGAGAAACAGTCAGAGGTTCCGTTACCTCATTGGCGGGCTGGGGCGCATCCGGAATATTCAGCGGCACAGTGGTCTGGTCTGCGCCGATACTAGCAGCTCCGCTCATGCCGCAGTGGGGGCAGTTGTTGCCAAAGCGGGAAGAATCATAATAGTGGCCATTCGGACATTTCACCAAAGTCATAATAGGGTCCTCCTCAAAATAAAAATGTTTTTATATCCTCGACAGACATATTCCGCCGCAGAATCATCAGGTGCGCTCCATTCATCTTGCAAGTTGAATCACACGCAGAACGATATTTCCCAGTTGGAGCGTATCTCCAACATGAAGCAGGTGTTCCGCTGGAATCTTTATTCCATTGACGTAAGTTCCATTGTGTGAGTTCAGGTCAGAAAGCACCACGCCGCATTCCCGCAACTCAAAGACACAGTGCTGCTTTGAGATCCGCGGGTCGTCAAAAGAAACATCACACATTTCTTTGCTGCGACCCCAAATTGCACTTTTATATATCGTGCATTCGATCTGCCGCCCAGCCTGCGCACCGCTTACAAGCTCCATAAGCATTTTAACCGAACTGGAGTTTTCTCCTGCGGACGAGATTACAGCCTTCGGTTCAGTAACAACATGCTGAATCTCATATTCAACTTTCTGCGTTTCAACAGGCTGTTCTACCCTGTTTTTCTTTCTTTTTATCCAAAGGAATATTACGATAAAAAGAAGCAGCAGAATTCCGCCGCCCAAGATATACCAGCCAGCATCCCTCAGCTCAAATGGCTTACAAAAGTCAAGGCTGCTTTCTTTCAATGGATTTTTTTCCATCGAATCATCACAGATGCCATACATTTCCAAAGTATAGTCGCCCTGCGGGAGATCGTCCGGCAAAACCAGTTGATAGCAGCGCTTCTCTTTGACTACGACACCCTTGATCTCTTGCGTTTTCTCATTTCGCTTCAGTCTATAAGCATTTGCTTTGTCCGCGCCGAGAACAGGCTCCGAAAATTCGATTTCGATCGTGTTTTTTTCATTGTCGTATCGGAACGATATGACCTCTGGTGCAGTATCATCCACCAGCCAGTTTGTGATCCGAATCTGCCTTGTATCGCTTTGCGCTCCAGCTGTTTCTTTCAGGAGCAGCGTGTGCAACTCCCCATCAGCATAATTTGCAGTGCTCTCAAATCCAAGACAAACGATTTGATTCAGACGCTCTTTCCACTTTTGCCATACCTGAGCTGCATTCTGTGGGCCAAATACAAAAAGTTCGCCTCCCGTAGTGCGCGCAAATGTCCCCAGCCCATCCCGTGACTGCCGATCTGCCGTATCCACACAAAACGCATATACCGGCATACTTGCCTGTGTCAGCCGTGTTTCAAGTTCTTCCTGCGTGATGCCCGCATCCCCTGTATCCTGAATGCCGTCTGAGATGACCAGAACGATCTGACGCTCCTTCTGTGATTCAGCCTCTACATATTTCAAGCACTGATCAAACGCCCGGTAAAGGTTTGTTTTTTTATCTTTTGCCTGTAACAACGCCAGTATTTCCGAGATCTCATCCACATTCTGGCTGTCCGAAACCTGCATTTTAACGGTATCTCCAAAGGTGATCAATGTGATTTTGTCCTTTGGTCCAAGATTCTGCGCAAGTTCCTCAACTTGTTTTTTGGCTGCTAGAAAGTATTCCGAAGTAATTGAACCCGATATATCCAGCATGATCAGATAGGAAGTGCCGTTTTCATCCAATGACTGTTTTCCTGTGCTAGTTAAAGCGTTTCCATCCAAATACGCTTCACAAGCCTCATTCGCATTCACGCCCCGCACATAAACCTGAATCTGCGGCATCTCTGCTCGGACCTGTTCGATTTGAAAAACTTCAAGTTCCTCGATACCGGGTGACTGCGCTTTTACACAAAGCGTCATCCCACTGAATGCCCCCAGCAAAAATATGATGCCAATGACCGCTACTGATATTCTCCGCAAAAACTTTGAAAACATAACTGTTCCTCTCCCACACACATCTGATCACCATCTGCTAATAGCTGCGGTTCCGAAAGCAGCTGTCCATTCAGATAAACCAGCGAAACCTCACCGGGAACCAGTATAAATTCTTTGTGTTTTCCATCATAAATGACTGAGCAGGCACATCCGCATTCCTGCCCTGTCAACTGAATCGGAACCTCTGCATTCACTGCTGTTCCAATATCGTTCCGCCCTTCGTGTAATCGCCAATCCCGTCCGCAGTTTTTTCCTTTTACACAAACGACCCATCCAACAGTTGGTTTTGCCACAGCATCATCTTTCAGTGCCTGATAGCCGATCGTCTTGTCTGCCGCATCATCGAGTGGTGTTGTATAAGCTACAGTCCTATCTTCGTTCTCATGGTTTTGGGAAGACAGCGAAAGACAAATCGGGCAGACCTTATACTTTTCATCATCATAGAAATGATGCCTTGTGCATTGCTTGATTGCCATCGTACATCTTCTCCTTTTCCAGATTTTCGCAGAGTACCTTACTCTGCAACAAGTATTTCTTCTTGAATTTTACTGCCAATTCAGCTATCAGTCAAGGGAAAACAGTCCAAAGGCCAAGAAATTTCGGAAATAATGTTTGGAGCAATCGACAGTTTCGCTAAAAACATTACAATTTGATTGTATGCTCCGTCAAATAGACCGTCAAACGAAAGGAATCTACCTATGGCAAGAAAAGGATTGAACATCTATAAGCGGAAGGATGGCCGATGGGAAGCTCGATACATAAAATCACGAAATACGCAAGGGAAACCGCGATATGGCCATCTATATGCGACTTCTTACCATGAAGTTCGAAACAATTTACAAAGAGTTATTCAAGCTATGAATATTTATGATGCTGAAAAAGTCCCTGTTACAAATTGTAAATTCATGGGCTTTTCTGCTATATGGCTTGAAAATTCATCGACCAGTTTGAAGGAATCAACGTATATTCGCTACCGCACCTTACTAAATTGCTATCTTATTCCATCATTCCAGCAATTAGAGATATCAGAGATTACAAGTGAGCAAGTCTGTACCTTTTGTAAGGAGCTGGAAAAGCATGGAAAAAAAGATGGAACAGGGCTGTCCCCTAAAACAATTTCAGATATTCTTTCTGTTTTGAGGAGAATTCTGCATTATGCACAGGATCAAAATATTTCTATCGATGTGACTGCTTTCAACATAAGGGTCAAACAGACTCCAAAGGTAATGGAAACCTTAAGTCTGTCCGAGCAGACAACCTTACAGGAATATCTAGTGAATCAGCTTGACTCTCTTCATCTTGGTATTCTCATCTGTCTATACACAGGAATCCGAGTTGGTGAGTTATGTGCGCTGACATGGGAGAAAATCTCTTTTTCTGATAAGACAATCTGCATCTGTCAAACGATGCAGCGTATACAAAAGCGTACTTCAGAAAACAAAAAGACACATATCATAATCGCTGCGCCTAAAAGTAGCTCAGCAAACCGTATGATTCCCATTCCGAACATTTTACTAAAGATTTTGAGTCAATATCCAATGGAGAAAACTGGATATTTTTTAAGCGGGTCGCTATCAGAAGTAGTCGAGCCTCGTTGCATCCAGTACCGTTTTCATAAAATTCTTAAGAAATATGGCATAGATAGGAAGAATTTTCATATTTTACGTCATACATTTGCTACTCGTTGCGTTGAGGCTAATATCGACATTAAAACACTAAGTGAAATTTTAGGACATCCATCTGTCAGCATTACAATGAATCGGTATGTTCATCCCTCATTGAGTCTAAAGCGAGATAGTATGGAGAAGCTTGCTGATTTCATCGCCGTCAAATAATCCGTCAATTTCAAAAAGCCAACGCATAATCGTATTTTTGCAAAACAATTCGCAGAGTAAGGTACTCTGCGATATGAAAAGCACAGCCATGAGCACCACGAACGCTCATGGCTGTTTTTATTACTCATCTGAAATCTGTGGAATTTCGTTTAACAATCGCTCAAGAACATCTTGCAAAGTCACAGCTGCTTGTGGCAATTCTCCATCTGCATTAACTAGAGAGGCTATTTCATGTCGAGCATATTCCTGAAAATAAGGAGAGAGCCTTCCTAGGCTGGCATCTACTATGCAATCTAAAATCTCTCTATAACTAACTTCACTTAAATCAATCATTTTCTGTTCCATCCTATTGAAAGTCTCTGAACTTACGGCCTCTATGGTTATCAACATTGTGTCCAATCTATCACAAACAATAGTTTATATCAATTAAAAATTGTAGATTCAACCACTCATTTTTGACTGTCCTCTAGACTACAATAGAGTAAAGAGGGAAGGTGATTGCCCATGTACGAAGAACAGTTTTCCAAACGGCTTGCTGAACTGCGCACGAAGAAAGGAGTCTCTGCAAGGGATATGAGCCTTTCCATCGGGCAGAACGCCGGGTACATTCGCACGATTGAAAACGGATCGTCTTTTCCCACTATGTCAGCCTTCTTCTACATCTGTGAATATCTCAACGTAACTCCGAAGGAATTCTTTGATTTTGATGAGGAACCATCCAATGGAATAAACTCTCTTGTTGACCAGCTTCGTCAGTTCGACAATGACCAGATTCGTACTCTTACCGCCTTCGTAAAGACAATCGTCAAAAAATAGTTTCATGCCACTCTTGCGGTTGCATTGAAAAAACACAGCACAGCATCAAGTTTCATCGCACAGAGTGGATGAGGCTAAGGATGCTGTGCTTTTTTGCCGGAGGTGTTCCTTATGCTATCGTCTGAACAGAACTACGAAGCGCAGAATTTCGAGAGTGTCCAGTGCGCCATTGATTTTGAAAACACGATGAACGAGCTGGAGAAACAATTATACTATCGTCATCTTCCGCCAAAAGAGGTTGCCTTACGAGTCATGGAAGCCGCCTGTAAATTCTACGCCGCTGATTGGTGCGGTTTAATTCAGGTCGATCTCGATTTAGGGTTATGGAAACCATATTGGTGGCACAACGAATGTTCGGAAGATAAAACCACAGCTCTGACAAATGAATTTGAATCATCTGAATTTCTTGATCGCTGGGTGAGAGCCGTGCGCCGTGGAATTCCGATGGTAGTTTCTGACACTGAACTGATCAGAGAGCAATACCCGGATAAGTACAGCCTATATCAGCGCCTTGGCATTCAGTCCGTCTTGGCAATTCCCTTGGAACCTCGCCCGGTTGCATTGATTGCTGTTCGCAACCCCATACGGTACATTTGCCAAACCAGTATGCTGAAGCTACTGGCCTATGTACTGTTGGTCGCTTATAATGACAGCCGGATGGTTGATGGTCTGAATATGGCTTTGGCACCGGAAAATATTAAGAGCAGCCACGACATTTTTATCAGTCTGTTCGGTGAACTGAAAATCTATACATCTCGTGGCGTTCTGCGTGAATCTGATTTGAAATTACCCAAGATCAGCCGATTACTTACCTATCTACTCCTTTCCCAGAAAAAAACTGTTCCCCCGATGGAGAGCGTTCAAAACATTTGGCCAGAGGAAATGGAAGATGCAGAAGTACCCGGAAAGAATATGAAGTATCTGATTTATCGGCTTCGGCAGGCATTCAGCCTGATTTCGGATGAACAACCTGTACTTTCCACCGCATTTGGCTACCAGTTAAATCCCAGTCTGCACATCACAACCGATTTTCAGAAATTTGATGAACTGACAGTTGCTACGGCAAAGGCAACCTCCGTTGTAAACAAGATTGGGCTGATGGAGAAAACTGTTGAACTGTATCAGGGGAAACTTCTTTCTTCTGCAGAAGGTGAACACTGGCTGGTTCACACAGCAAATCGATATCATTTTGCGTATATGAGTACCGCTAACGAACTGTTGAAGCAGTTGATGACCATTCACGCCTATGATTTGATTCACCAATATGCAGCACTGACATTGATGATCGCGCCTGAAAATACAAAAGCCTATTACTGGCTCATTCAGTCCTACCTGAAACAGAATATGGAGGAGATGGCCACAGGCGAGCTGGTTGCTGCAAGACAGAAGCTGCCGGATGAAGAGTATCAGAAACTGCTTCAAGAACTTAAAAAATAAAACAGCGCTACTACGTCATACCACTTTCGTGCAACTTTCACGCAACTTCTGTACAACCTCATTTTTGTGCTATGATAGCAAAGCAGTTTTAAGCCTTGCTGTCTGGCCACGAAGGTTTTATTTTTTGTAATCTTTCCAGCCAGACACCAGCTTTCGACTCGCAGAATCCAAAAAACATATCGAAAGCCTGAGATGCATTAAAGGCCGAGGATACTTATACTGATTTCCATTTTCGGATGGAAACATCGGTGTACAAGGGGTACAAACGAGATAAAATAGAAATGAGGGGCGATAGAGCGGAAATGTCAGATTTTCCACTCTAT
>OGHF01001195.1_pt1 | contig 16022 bp, 9 predicted proteins | sample 1571481 | NCBI WGS metagenome assembly OGHF01 (sample SAMEA2581952, study PRJEB24529) | metagenome | biome: Human gut stool | place: China | collected 2011
GAACGGGAAGGACGCCACGCCCGCGGCCTGCGCCACCACGCCCACGGGGACAAGCATGATGCGCCGGGCATAGCTCAGGAGGCTTACCGCCCCCTCGCCCGCCATAGAGCCGAAAATACGCACGAACTGCTCGTCCATAGCCACAATGGACACGCCGAGCATGAGCGGCAGGGCCAGCAGGAGAAGCCGTTTGAGGAGCGGGTGGCGCAGGTTGAAGCGGAGGCGCAGCCCGGCGGGTATGCCTTCGGGCAGAGGGGAGCCGGAGGAGCGGGCCGCCACGACAGGCAGCAGGAACGATCCGAGGGCCGCGCCAAACAGGACGCCCCAGCAGAAGCCTTCCATGCCCCGCCCGGTCACGAGGAGGCCGCCCGCGATGATGCAGCCGTTGTAGATGAGCGGTGTGAGCGCGGGGGCCAGGAATTGCTTGCGAATATAGAGCAGGGCGGACACGCACGCGCCGGGCAGGAAGAAGACCTGTGCGGGCAGGATGATGCGCAGGAAATGGGCCAGCCGGGCCTGTTTTTCCGGGGAAAATCCCGGCCCGACGATCCGGGCGAGTTCCGGAGCGAAGATCCATGCCACGGCGGTCAGGGCGGCTATGCCGAGGGCCGCCCACCAGAACACAGCCGAGAAGAACCGCCAGCCGTCTGCCTCGTCCTCCTCGAACCGCTTGGAAAGCAAAGGGATCAGCGTGATCGAGATATAACCGCCCGCGAGCAGGTAATTGAGGAAGTCGGGGACCACGAAGGCCGCGAAATAGACGTCCGATTCCGCACCCGCCCCGAATTGCCACGAAACCACCTTATCCCGTACCAACCCCATGAGCCGGGACAGGAACACGCTGCCCGCCATGATCAGGGCCGCTATGCCCATTTTATGCGTTGCCGTCAGTCGCACTGCTTATCCTTATGATTGGAGGCCCAAATCGGGAAGGGGCTTTCTGGAGAATGCATTTCTGCCTGCCTTGTACCCGTTCTCCGCCTCCAACGGTCTTTTGGGAGTAATGGGATGATGCCGTTTTATTTCGTGTTTCCGGCGGGAGAGCTTTCGCGTGCCCTCCCCATCGGTTGGACATATTGGGAGAGATGAGGGCGCGGAGGAGGAAAGCCTTCTTGAAGAATGTTTTTCTTCCCCGCATTCTTTTTCAGGTCCCAATGGACGGCGATTTCGCCTTCATTACCGGTGAGGTGAAGCGGAATATCCCGCCATTCCAATGCGTCGCGGACTTTCCGGGAGGGAAGCCGGTACGGGTTGTACGCTCCGGCGCTGGCGATGGCCAGCTTTGGAGACACCGCTCCGTACAGAGCCGGGACAAGGCTGCCTGCGGAACCGTGGTGAGGCAGGACGAGCACGTCCGCCGATAGGTCCGCGCCGCTTCGCAGCAGGGCCCGCAGGTACGGCGCTTCGGCATCTCCGGGCAGCAAGGCGAGGCCGTGCCCGTTGAGGACAAGCCGGAACACCAGCCCGTCATTGCCGGAAGGCGTCACGCCGGGGGCCGGGGCCAGCACCTCAAGCGCCAGCCCGTCCGCAAGGGGGAGCACGTTTCCCGCGCCCAAAGTATGACGGGGAATTCCGCGCGAGGCAAGGATGGCGGTGAACGCTTCGGAGAGAGGCCGGGGCGATCCATGTTGCGGCGTGTCGATGCCTTCAAGCGGAGCGGTGTATGCGGCTTTCATCGCATAGTTGGCTGCGATGAACAGCAAGCCTTTGAGGTGATCCCGGTCGGGATGCGTTACGGCGATGAAGTCCAGCCGGGGCAGGTTGTTGGCGGTAAGCACCGGGGAAACGAGATCCCGTCCCACGTCGAAACGGTCGGAAAACAGACCGCCGCCGTCCACCATCGCCCTTCCTCCGTAGGGCCATTCCAGAAGTACGGCTTGCCCCTGTCCGACATCCAGCACCCTGAGGGAAATTTTGGGTTCAAAGAAGGCGTGGACCCAGAGCAACGGCCCGACGGAAAGCAGGAGCGCACCGGAGATCAGAAGACGTTTCGCCGCGTGTGGGAAATGATCCCGATGTATGCGCATGGCCAGTGCCACGGCGATCGCGCCGAAGCCAAGGATGGCGGTCCAGTGCGGGCGAGGGGATACGAACAGATCCAGCCCCGCGTGCGCTTGCAGCCAGCGCAGGCTATGCAGAAGCGCCTTGCAAGGAATGTTCGCCAGATGGAGCAGGAAACCGGCTGCCTGTTCCAATCCGGCTGCCGCGGCGATAATCCCGAGGAACGACAGCGGCAGGACGATGAAACCGAGCGCCGGAAGCCAGAGCAGGTTGATCGGGAACCAGAGGGTCGAGCGCCCGAAGGCATCCAGCACGAGGGGGAGGGTGGCGAGCTGCGCGGCGACGGAACAGCCGAGGGTCAGCCAGAGAAGCCGGATGAAACGGCCCCCGGCGGCACGCATGGGCGAGAGCCCGCCTTGCAGGACTTTGAGCGGCGAGAAGGATAACGGGCCGTCGTTCCAGAGTTTGCTGAGCCACGGGGAACAAAGCGCGATTCCCGCCACCGCCGAAAAAGAGAGCTGCACGCCCAGATCGTACAGGCACAGGGGATCGGCCAGAACCATGCAGAACAGGGCAGGCAAAGGTGAAGGCCGGGCGCAGGTTCCGGCGGAAACGCTCGGGAAGTAGATCGGGCACGCAGCGCAACAGGCAAACGATGGCAAGCATCAGGGCGGCCCGCACCAGCGAAGGCGGCGCATCGCCGAGCCATAAATAGGCGGAGGCCAGCGGCAGGCTCAGGAGCCCGATGAGGCTGTAGGCCGGAAAGCGCAGGAACAGCCCCGGCGCGAGGAGCCCCACAATCCCGGTGAGCGCCAACGCGCCCAAGCCGACGACGGCAAGATGCTGTCCGGACAGGGCAAGGCTGTGCGTCAGCCCCGCCGCGTTGATGCGCTCCATGTCCGGCGTGTTGAGCCCATAGCGATCCCCGAACAGCAAGGCCGGGATGATGGAAGATCCGCCGTCCCGCACCTTTGAAAAGCGCCTCGTATCCGCCGGAGCTGCGGAGTGCGCAGGCGAACCTGAATGTTCCCGAACCTCTTCAGTCTGTACCTCCCCAATCTGCTCAGGAGCGGACGGGAGCTTCTCCCGCCGTGGGGGTGAAGGCGGTTCGCTCCAAGCGTTTTGGGACGGCAGGGCCGCCTGCCGGGAAGCGTTTCTGTCCGTACTGGAAGGGGAAAGCGTGCGGAGGCCGCTTTCTTCCGGCGGATCCAGCGCGGCGGCGACACGCAGGCGCAGGCGTTCCCGTAGTTCGGCTCCGGCGGAAGGCGTGCCGGATGTACGGATGGCGGCGTCATCCTGTTTGGCCCACGCCTGAAAGAAGACGCCTTGGCGATGCCAGTAATCCTCGCTGTTCCACGTGCCTTGGTTGTGGAAACCGTGGACCGGACGGATTTTCAGATCCGCGGTTATCCGTTGCCCCGGTAGGGGGCGGGGGACGTCGGGCATGTCCTGCCACGTCAGGGCCATCCTGCCGGGGAGCGGTTCCTTTTCGGCGGGGCCCACATCGTCCAGAATGATTTGCAGACGCTGATCCGGCAAGCCGCGGGAACCGACGATCACGCCTTCCACGGTGACGGCCCGCCGTGAGGACAGGCTCTTTTCCAGCCATGCCGGGTACTCTTGGGGGACGCGGGGAACGGACTTTTCGCCGATCCACCAGCCTGCGATGACGCACGCAGCCGCCAGCAGGCAGCAGAGAGGGCGGCGCGTCCGGCTGTCCACCCATGCAAACAGGGCGCAGGCCGTTAAAGCCGGAACCGGAAAACGTGCCGTGACGATTCCCGCGACGAACAGCAAGACGCCGGTTTCCCAGAACAGGAGCGGCTGAAGCGGGGGGACGGGCGGCATCGGCTGTTTCGTCGGCATGGCGCAAGTTGTTTGGGAAATGAGAGGGAAGATTGGGGAAGGGAGGGAAAACTTTTCTGAAGAAAGTGGGCCCCTCTTTTCCCCCTTCCCCGGACCTGCCGGTGCGGAGTCCCTCCCTTTCCAAGGCTTTTCGCGCTAACGAATCCTTTGAAAGGGCTTCGTTGGGGAAAGAGGTTTCATACCGACATGTTCCGTTGCGGAGCGCACCTCGAAATGCGTGTGGGATACCGGAAGGACGGAGAAAAAGGGGGAGGGCTGGGCCCTCCCCCAATACGTTTTGCCTCGACCGGCTATTTTCCCAGCGTGGCGGCGATGGCGTCGAGGGCCTGCTCCATGAGGTACGGCTGGGCCTGCGTGCCCATGTGCCCGAGGCGGAAGACCTTGCCGTCCATCGGGCCGAAACTGCCGGTGCAGATCAGCCCGTGGCGGCGGAGCGCTTCTTTCCATTCCGGCCACGTAAAGCCGTCGGGGATCATGGCCGCCGTGACGGTCGGCGCGTTGACGGCGTCGGGAGCCGTCCAGAGCTTGATGCCGAGTTCGGCGAGCCCGGCCCGGCACTGGGCCGCTACGGCTTCGTGGCGGGCAAACGCGGCGTCCATGCCTTCCTTGAAGATGGCCTGCGTCCCCGCGTACAGCGCGGCCACCCCGTGCCAGTTCGGGGTGTAGGGGCAGCGTCCGTCCGTGCGCACGGTGCGGAAGGGCAGGATGGCGTCGTAGCCCTGATAGTTCACCTCCTTCATGCGTTCCCACGCGGCGCTGCTGACGCCCACCATGCTCATGCTCGGGGGGCAGCTCAGGCACTTCTGGGAACCGCCGAGCATCAGGTCGACGTTCCATTCGTCCATGTGCACGGGCGCTCCGCCGAGCCCCGCCACCGTGTCCACATAGAACAGAGGCACGCCGAGATCCTTCTTGAGCTTGCCGAGCAGCCCGATGGGGTTCAGGGTGCCGGACGGGGTCTCGCAGTGCACGGCGGTCAGCATGACCGGCTTGACGCGGCGGATGGCTTCCTCCACGGCGGCGAGGTCGCTTTCACGGATGCTGCAGTCATAAGGGAGGGACACCTTTTCCACGATGCAGCCGAAGGATTCGGCCATTTCGCCGATGCCGTCCCCGAAGACGCCGGTACCGACGCTGACCACATGATCGCCGGGTTTCAGGCAGCTTTTCAGCGCGCCCCAGAGGGCGAGCATACCTTCGCCGGTCATCAGGACGACATCGTCCTTTGTGCCCATGAGCTTGCCGATGCCGCGGCTGGTGGCGTCGTAGAGGCACAGGAAGTCGGATTCGACCTGTCCCGAGCCGTAATCCCTGCCGAGGACGGCAATGACGTCTTCGTGCAGGGCGACCGGGCCGGGGACCATGGGAATGGGGGCGTAACTCATGATGATTTCCTTTGTGTTGGCGTTTCGGCGGCGTCGGGGAGGGGCACGTTTTCAAGATCCACAAGCCGGACGTCGCTGTCCGTGATGGTCATGTTGAGGAACAGGCTGCCCGTGCGGGTGAACCGCTGCGGGTCGTCGGTGATGAAAAAACGGATGCGCCCCGTGCGCCCGGCCTGCGGGTGGGCCAGCCCTTTGTCGGCGAGGCGGCGCTTGACCACCTCGGCCGTGGTCGCCGCGGAATCCACGATATGGACTTCCGGCCCGACGACCTTACGGATGGCGGCGGCGAGCATGGGATAGTGCGTGCAGCCGAGCACGATCTGGTCGGCCCCGTGCTCCAGCATCTCCGCGACGGCGGCACGGACGGTAGCCTCGGCCTCGGGCGTAGCTTCGAGGTCGTTTTCGACCAGTTCGACGAAGCCCCGGCCTGGCGCCGTGACAAGGTCTACGCCGTCGCCGTACCTGGCCGCCGTGCGGCGGAAGAGCTCGCCGTCGAGGCTCCGTTCGGTAGCCAGTACCCCCACCACCCCGCTGCGGGTCGCCAGGCAGGCGGGTTTCACGGCCGGCTCCATGCCCACGATCGGCATGGGGGCGTATTTTTCGCGCAGGAAGTCGATGGCGGCGGCCGTAGCGGTATTGCAGGCCACGACGACCAGCTTGCACCCCTGCGCCACAAGGAAGGCGACCGCTTCGTCGGCAAGGCGCCGCACCTCCTCGCGGGGGCGCGACCCGTAGGGGCAGTTCTTACCGTCACCCAGGTAGACGAGCGACTCAGCGGGGAGCGCACGCCGCACCTCGCGCCAGACGGTCAGCCCGCCCAGCCCCGAATCGAAAACACCGATGGGTGCATTATTTGAAAGTTTATCCACGTCTTTCAGGAGTTGCAGCATATCATCGTCCGCGGCACGGCCGCGTCGTATCGTTCGCTGCGGTTTCCGCGCCCCCGGGTACTCCCGGGGCCGCAGCCGCAGGGTCTTTTCTATTTCAGGCCGAGTTGCCTCAGGATATGCTCCACGACCTGGTCGTCGGACATCGCATCGCAGTCGACGACCAGATGCGCCTGCGCATAGAAGGGTTCGCGCACGGCCATATCGCGTTCCATGAAAGCGACCAGTCCGGCATCGTCCAGCCCCCGCAAGCGGGGACGTTTCCGGCGTCCGTAGGGGCTCAGGCGGCGGGCGATTTGCTCCGCAGTGCGGTGCAGGAAGACGGTATGCCCCACGCCGTTCATGCGCTGCATGTTGTCGCTCCAGGTGGGGAGCCCCCCGCCCGTCGAGACCACCGTTTCGCCGCCTGCGGCGATCGCCCGTTCGAGCGCTTCGCGCTCCGCTTCGCGGAACCGTGCCTCGCCTTCATAACGGAAGACATCGGCCACGGAGGCTCCCGCCTGCTCCTCGACCAGCGCATCGGTATCCACGAAGCCGACGCCCAGCCTGCGCGCCAGCTTGCGCCCGAGGGTGCTCTTGCCGCATCCCATGTAACCGACCAAAAAGAGGGGTTTCATCGCCGGCAGGTCAAAACAGGTTCAGTTGTTCGGGGTCGATCACCTCGTCGGCATCGCCCCGGGCGCGTTCGATCTCGAACTCCACCCCGCCGGAAACAGCCGCAGCGTCGCCGGCACCGGCATCCGCCGCCCCGTCATCCGCCCCGCCGCCGGAGAGCAGGCCGTCGGGAATCTCCCCGGCATCGCCGTCGTCCGAAGGTTCGGGCTCGGGCGGCAGTTCGGGTTCGATGAAGCGCAGCGTAGCGACCTCGTAGGTCGTCAGGCGCTTGCCCTTGGCGCGGTGGCTCTTGACGCCGACGAATTCGTCGACGTCGACCTCGTCCGCGGGACGCGACGCATGCGCCCCCTTGTAGGTGATTTCGAGTTTGGCGCCCGTGCGTTCCGTCACGGCGACCAGGTCGGCCTGTCCGTCCTCGTCGAGGAAGAACTGCATCTTGTCGCTCATCTCGGCCGTGAAGCGCTTCATGTAATAGAACTGCTGCGAACGGTCGTAGTAGCAGACGCTGTAAACGCGGTCGGGCTCATAGCGGCTCACGCGCACGGTCTCGTCGGGGAAATGCTGCCCGAGGTCGTAACCCGTGATATAGTACTGGTTCTTCGACGTCCAGACGATGATCCGGTCGTCGCCCTTGAACTCGCCCAGCAGCTTGCCGCGGCCGTCGGCGTTCAGGCGGCGGACATCCTCGTCGAACCAGACGTTCTGGCCGCCGAGCGTCGAGGTGCCGCGCTCCTTGAGGACGATCTTATGGATGCCGTAGCGCGAGAAGAGGTTGCCCTGGCTCTGGCGCCCCTTGATGGCGAGGGTCGAGAAATCGAGGTCGACGATCACCTTCTTGAGACGCGGACGGGGCTTGAAGTAAACCTTCAGCACCTCGGCCTCACCATTCGGATTGACAGACATATAGAGTATCTCGCTCTTGGGCGTACCCTTGGTGATGTCGTACTCCTTGTCGCGCGTGATGGCCTTGATGGCGCAGCGCTTCATCATGATCGGGCCGTTCTTGCCGTCGCGGTACAGCACGTTGTAGATCGTGCGCTCGTCGTTGCGCTTGAAGACCCCGATGTAGTAGATGCCCTTCTCGAAGAAGGCCTTGTCGCTCACCTTGGTGATGACGTAGCGGCCGTCCTTCGTGAAGACGATCACGTCGTCGATGTCCGAGCAGTCGCATACGAATTCGGCGTCCTTCATCGACTTACCGATGCCGAAGAAGCCCTCGGCGCGGTCGACGTAGAGCTTGGCATTGGTCACGGCGACCTTCGTGGCCTCGATGTTGTCGAACTCACGCAGCTCGGTGCGGCGCTCCTTGCCCTTGCCGTACTTGTCGCGGATACGCTCGTAGTAGGCCACGGCGTACTCGGTGAGATGGTCAAGGTCGTACTGCGTGGCCTTGATGTCCTCTTCGATCTGACGGATCTCGTTGTCGGCCTTGTCGCTGTCGTAACGCGAGATGCGGATGAACTTCAGTTCCGTCAGGCGCTGCACGTCGGAGAGCGTGACCTCGCGGCGCAGCCGTTTCTTGAACGGTTCGAGCCCCTTGTCCACGGCGGCGTAGGCCTCTTCGCGGCTCTTGCAGCCCTCGATGAGCTGGTAGAGCTTGTTCTCGATGAAAATGCGTTCGAGCGACGCGGCATGCCAGGCTTCGTTCAGTTCGCCGAGCCGGATCTCCAGCTCGCGTCCCAGCAGCCACTTGGTATGCTCGGCCGAGCGGCGCAGGATTTCGCTCACGCCCAGGAAATGGGGTTTCTCCTCCCAGATGACGCAGGCGTTGGGAGAGATCGAAACCTCGCAGTCGGTGAAGGCGTAGAGGGCGTCGATGGTTTTGTCGCTCGACTCGTCGGGCGAAACCTGGATGATGATTTCGACCTTGTCGGCCGTATTGTCGTCGACCTTCCTGATTTTGATCTTGCCCTTGTCGTTGGCCTTGATGATCGAATCCTTGATCGACTCGGTGGTCGTGGTATAGGGTATTTCGGTGATGGCGAGCGTGCGTTTGTCGATCTTCGAAATCTTGGCGCGCACCTTCACCGCCCCGCCCCGCAGGCCGTCGTTATAGCGGCTCACATCGGCCATGCCGCCCGTCGGGAAGTCGGGATAAAGCTGGAATTCGCGCCCCTCGAGGTGTGCGATGCAGGCGTTGATAAGCTCCACGAAGTTGTGGGGCAGGATCTTCGACGCCAGACCCACGGCGATGCCGTCGGAGCCCTGCGCCAGCAGCAGCGGGAACTTGATCGGCAGCGTGACGGGCTCCTCCTTGCGACCGTCGTACGACAGCATCCACTCGGTGGTTTTCTTGTTGAAGACCACTTCGGAGGCGAACTTCGACAGGCGCGCCTCGATGTAACGCCCCGCGGCGGCCTCGTCGCCCGTGAGGATATTGCCCCAGTTACCCTGGCAGTCGATCAGCAGGTCTTTCTGCCCCAGCTGCACCAGTGCGTCCTTGATCGACGCATCGCCGTGCGGGTGGTACTGCATGGTCTGTCCCACGATGTTGGCCACCTTGTTGTAGCGTCCGTCGTCGACGACCTTCATGGCGTGCAGGATACGCCGTTGCACGGGTTTGAGGCCGTCCTCGACATGGGGTACGGCGCGTTCGAGGATCACGTACGAGGCGTAGTCCAGGAACCAGTTCTTATACATGCCCGTGAGCTTGCGGACGCCGCCCTCCTCCTGCGTCAGGCGGTCGAATTTGCCCGCCTTGGCCGGAGCCTCGGCCACAGGCGTTTCGTCCGTCGCGTCGTCCGCGGTTTCGGGAGTCGAGGCGTCCTCGTTGAGCGCTTCGTCGCGCCCCGTCTTATCGTTCTCTTCCGCCATGAAATCGGAATTTTTAATTTTTAATTCTTAATTTTTAATTAATCGCAAGGTCCTGCTCGACGATGTCCTCCTCGATGCGCAGGTTGTCGATGATGAAGCCCTGACGCTCATACGTATTCTTGCCCATATAAAACTCCAGCAGGTCGTGGATCGGGTCGTCCTTGGTGATGCGGACCTTGTCCAGGCGCATGTTCTCGCCGATGAACTCCTTGAACTCGTCGGGCGAAATCTCGCCCAGACCCTTGAATCGCGTGATCTCGGCGTTCGCGCCGCACCGGGCCACGGCCTTCAGGCGCTCCTCCTCGGAATAGCAGTAGAGCGTCTCCTTCTTGTTGCGCACGCGGAACAGCGGGGTTTGCAGCACGAACAGATGCCCCTGGCGGATCACCTCGGGGAAGAATTGCAGGAAGAAGGTCATCATCAAGAGGCGGATGTGCATGCCGTCGACATCGGCATCGGTGGCGATGACGACCTTGTTGTAGCGCAGGTTGTCCATGTCCTCCTCGATGTTCAGCGCCGCCTGAAGGAGGTTGAACTCCTCGTTCTCGTAGACCACCTTCTTCGTCAGTCCGTAGCAGTTCAGCGGCTTGCCGCGCAGCGAGAAGACCGCCTGCGTACGCACGTCGCGGCTCTTGGTGATGGAGCCCGACGCCGAGTTGCCCTCCGTGATGAAGATCATCGACTGTTCGGCCAGCTCGTTGCGGTCCGTGCGGTGGATCTTGCAGTCGCGCAGTTTCTTGTTGTTCAAGCTCACCTTCTTGGCCGTCTCGCGGGCCTTCTTCTGGATGCCCGAAATCGCCTTGCGCTCCTTCTCGTTCTCGACAATCTTCCGCTGGAGAATCTGCGCCGTCTCGGCGTGCTTGTGCAGGTAGTCGTCGAGGTGCTTGGTGAGGAAGTCGGCCACGAAGTTGTTGACCGAGACCCCCGGTTCGACCTCCTTCGAACCGTACTTGGTCTTCATCTGGTTCTCGAAGATCGGGTCGGTGACCTTGATCGAAATGGCCGCGATGATCGACGTGCGGATGTCCGACGGGTCGTAGTCCTTGTGGTAGAACTCCTTGACGGTCTTGGCGATGGCCTCGCGGAAAGCCGCCTGGTGCGTACCGCCCTGCGAGGTGTACTGGCCGTTGACGAACGAGAAATAGCTCTCGCCGTAGCCCGTGCCGTGGGTGATCACCACTTCGATGTCCTCCCCCGTGAGGTGGATGGGCGGGTAGAGCGGGTCCTCGGTCATGTTGTCGTTCACGAGGTCCAGCAGACCGTTTTTCGAAACGTAGCTCTTGCCGTTGAAATTGAGCGTCAGACCCAGGTTCAGGTAGCTGTAATTGCGGATTTTCTGCTCGACGTATTCGAGGTTGTAGGCATACTCGCCGAAGACCTCCTCGTCGACGCGGAACGAGATGAAGGTGCCGTTTTTCTCGCGCACGCCGCTCTCCCACTTGTCGCTCACCTCGAGCCCCTTGGCGAAGGTCACCGTGCGGGCCTCGCCGTCGCGTACCGAACGGGCCGTGAACTCGCCGGAAAGCATGTTGACGGCCTTGACGCCGACGCCGTTCAGGCCGACGGTCTTCTTGAAGGCCGAGCCGCCGTACTTACCGCCGGTGTTCATCTCGCTGACGGCCGCCGCGAGCGATTTGAGGGGGATGCCGCGGCCGTAGTCGCGCACCGACACCACCTTGTCCTCGATCGAAATGTCGATCTGGCGGCCGGCCCCCATGATGAATTCGTCGACCGAATTGTCCACGACCTCCTTGATGAGGACGTAAATGCCGTCGTCGGCCTGCGTGCCGTCGCCCAGCTTGCCGATATACATGCCGGGGCGCAGACGGATATGCTCCCGCGGCGAAAGCGTAACGATGGCGTCGTCGCCGTAGCTGTCGTTAGGATTGGTATTGAGTAAATCTGCCATAGTCTATTTTCGGTTTCGGATCTGGGCAAGGGCCGCGCTCATGGCGTCGTGCACCTCCTCCATCAGCACGTGCGTCTCGGTCGAGACGACCTTCGCGGCCGGTACGGGGGGCAGCACGCGGATGGTGATGCGGTTGCCCCAGTTGAACATCGCGTTCTTGCGGATAAGCGTCTTGGTGCCGTCCAGCACCACGGGGAGTATCTCCACGCCCGCCTCCCGGGCCAGCGTGAAGGCGCCCGCCTTGAAGCGGTGTATCTCGCCGTCTTTCGAACGCGTACCCTCGGGGAAGACGGCGACCGAAGCGCCGCGCGAGATCCACAGCTTGCCGTCGCGCACCATCTGCTCCAGCGCCTCGGAGGCGCGGCCGCGGTTGATGCAGATGTCGCCGTGGAGGATGAGATACTGCCCGAAGAAAGGCGTCTTGAAGACCTCGCGCTTGGAGACCCAGCGGAAATTGAGCGGGATGTAATAGAGCGTCGGGATGTCGATCACCGTATTGTGGTTCAGCACGATGACGTAGCTTTTCTTCCGGTCGACATGTTCGAGCCCCTCCACACGCTGCCGCCAGCGGGGCGGAATGGCGAAGAAGGTGCGCACCAGGATGCGTGACAGCTCGTGCACCACGCGGCGGCCCTTGTCGAAGGGATAGCACACGACCAGCGCCAGGGCCGACAGGATCATGAAGAAGGTGCACAGCAGCACCAGGAAGATATAATAAACCGCGCTTATCATAGTTTCAGCATTTTTTGCCGGGCATTCCCGCCCCGCCGTGCCTGCCCTGCTGCCGGATCGCGTCGGAAACGGCATGGCGGAGCGTTCGGAATCACATCGGGGGACAATGAGCCATAATAATTCAATCTGCAAATTTAGGAATTATTCGCGGGATTCCAGCCTCGCGGCGCACGATTTTTCAACAAAATTTCGACGACACCTATTTTATCGGGGACAGCCCTCCCCCGCTTTCCGCGACGCAGAAAGCGTACGCCGACAACTATACAAAGGCGGAATGCTGACGGGGGTGCGGGACGCGGCAGCCGGCCGGTCGCCGCAGGTAATAGGCAGCAAAGCGGGAGATTCCGTTTTGAATTTCCTGCCTTTTTTATAACTTTGTGCCATACATATTAGCGAAAGCTATTGTTTTTGGGTAGATAAAACGACCAATTTTAACGAAGCCAAGAAAACAGTAGTATTCCCGCGTCACGCGCGGGCTCTACCTGTTTGGCTTCGGGTGCTTGGTCGTACCCATCTACCGACAGAGGGGAGTCCGCGTTTTTTCATGCATGAACGGTCACCCCTCCCCCGGAAAAGGATAATTTTTTCGTAAAATTTAGTACTATGCATTGCAAAGTATAAATATTTTTACATATCTTTGCCCCGTCAACTAAAATGCAGTGCAGATTACAAACAACGACAGAATAGTATGAAAAAACTTATCTTCCTCATCGTAATACTGGCGCTGGCCGCCGCAAACGCATTCGCAGCCCGCATCTATCCGGCCGAGGGCCGCGTGGTGGACGAACAGGGACAGGCCGTGGAGTACGCCACGGTCGTGCTGCTGAAAGGCAGCGACCAGGTGGCGGGCATGGCCACCGACGACACGGGCCGCTTCGTGCTGAAAGTGCCTTCGGGCGAGTATACCCTGTCGGTACAATACCTCGGGTTCGACCCCGTCGTGCGGCAGGTGCGGGTCGAGGAGAACAACGACCTGGGCGAGATCGTGATGAAAAGCTCGGCGACCCGGATCGAAGGCGTGGTGGTCAAGGCGCAGCTCATCCGCCGCGAGGCCGACCGCTTCGTGGTCGACGTGGCCAACGCCCCTGCGGCGATCGGCAAGGACGGCATCGAGCTGCTGGAACGCGCACCGGGCGTTTGGATCGACGACGAGAAGATCTCGATAAACGGCAAGTCGGGCTCGAAGGTCTATGTCAACGACCGCGAACTGCGCATGGAGCCCGAGCAGCTGCTCACCTACCTGCGCTCGCTGCGCGCCGAGGAGATCCAGAAGATCGAGGTCGTACCGACGACGGGCGCCGACTACGACGCCGATTCATCGGGCGGCATCATCAGGATCACGCTCCGCAAGCGCCGCGAAAACGGGTTGGACGGATCGCTGTCGATGCGCACCACACAGAACGGGCGCCACCACTTCTATACGCCGAGCGGCAACATCAACATCCACACGGGGCGCCTCGACCTCTATGCCTCGGCATGGGCCGACCTGGGAAAGGACACGGCCGTCTCGGACGAACACACCGACTACACCACGGGCGACACGAACCTCACGTCCCATTCGGAAATCACCGAACGCGACCGCAACTTCGGCGGCAGCATCGGCTCGGTATTCGAAATAAGCCCCAAGCACAGCATCGGCGCAGAGTTCGAATACTGGCGCAACAACGAAAAGGGCCCGAACGACTCCTATACCGACTTCACGGACGCGGGTGCCGTAACCCGCACGGAAAGCCGCTACGGCATACACAACATCCGAGACAACTACTCGGCGACGTTCAATTACATCTACAAACTCGACACGCTCGGCTCGACACTCAAGCTGCTGGCCGACTACACGCGCCGCGAAACGGAGACCGGCAACGACAATTTCAGCCGCATCACCTCCCCCACCACGGCCGTCGACTCGACCTACCGCGACAACTCGTCGAGCCTCTACGACATCACGACCGCCACGCTGGCCCTCGACAAGAAATTCTCGCCCCGCTGGTCGCTGCGCGCAGGCGTCAAGTTCACCTACAACGACATGCACAACGACGCGCTCTACGAATACGTGAAGGACGGCGCGTGGGTGTGCAACGACAACCAGAGCTTCACGATCAACTATACGGAGAACATCGCGGCGGCTTACGGCATCGCCTCGGCCAACCTCGGGCGCTGGAGCCTCGTGGCAGGGCTGAGGGGCGAATACACCCACACCCGGGGCAAGGGCGGCGACATCTCGCAGAACTACTTCAGCCTCTTCCCCAACGCGAACGTCTCCTATGCCCTGACCAAAGACGGGGCCTACTCGCTCATCGCCCAGTATGCCCGCACGATCGAGCGCCCGCGCTTCTGGAGCCTCAACCCGCAGCGGTTCCAGATCTCGGACTACACCTACCAGACGGGAAACCCCGAACTCGACCCGGCTTACAAGCAGGACATCAGCCTGACGCTGGTGCTCAAGCACAAGTACACCCTCACGGGCGGCATGACGATCCAGCGCGACGAGATACAGCAGACGATACGCCCCGACGCGGACGACCCGGCGCGCCTGTGCCTGGCGTGGACCAACTTCGACACGACGAAAAACTATTACCTCACGGCCAACGCACCGTTCCAGTTCACCAAATGGTGGACGATGAACCTCAACCTCACCTACATCCGGCAGGGGCAGCGCATCGACGAGCACAGCGCCGAAAAACATTACAACTTCTATTTCGTAAACAGCTCGACGACCTTCTCGCTGCCCGCGAAATTCTACATCGACCTGTCGTACCGGTTCCAGAGCCGCATGGACTTCGGCAACTGCTGGGTAAAACCGCTCCATTTCCTGAACGCCGGAATCAAGAAGCGTTTCGGCGACAAGTTCACCGCCTCGTTCTCGGTGCGCAACCTGATCGAGCGCCCGCAGCACATCGGCGCCCGCGGCGACGGGTTCGTGCGCATGGTCGACGTCAAACAGCAGTGGAACGACCGCAGCTTCACGATCGGAGTGACCTACAACTTCAAGTCGGGCAAAGCCTTCAAACGCAAGGCGGTCGAAGCGGGTTCGGCCGACGAGAAAAACCGCCTGTAAAGTTCCCGGGGCAGCATCACGGGACACGGGACACACGACCCAGATCGCATGACCCGAAACACAATATCCCGGAACGTACACAGCACCGCGGCACACAACATCCCCAAACGTGCACAGCAGGACACAGCATCGCGGGATACAACCCGGATCGCGTGACGGGGAACACAGCAACCCGAAAAGCAGCATCCTGAAACGCCCCCTCCCGACCAGTCGGCCGGGAGGGGGCGTTTGTCCGGTTGCCAAAGGCCGGCAGGGAAAGGCAGACGGCAATTGCAGGATGCAGTTGAAAAATAAAAAAGTATTTAGTCGACTGAATAATTGTAAAATAAATTATTTATTCATATATTCAATTTAAATTATTTTACAACCACAAACCCAACAACACACTACACCCCGCTCATCCCGAGTCTGAAAATCAAAAAGCAACATCCTTCCGGAATACCCGGATCATAGCTGGCCGGATTCCGGCCTGTGCAACAAACCGGTCGTGCGGCGACTCCCGGCTCAAACCGGATTCGGGTTTTTGACGGACGATTGCAGATTTTCATAACGAAAATCGGTACTACACAGTAAATTGCAACTAAAACAAGGTCGACCATGTTACGAAAAATTTTCGGGCTGCTCATTTTCCCGATTCTGGGCGCTTCCGTCCATACTTATGCCCAGGAGGAGTATGACCAGCAAATTTTCCAATACATCAACCCACTACTGTCCCGTAAAAGCGGGCAAGTCGGTCTTTGAAATAGTTGAAACATAGT
>OGHF01001198.1_pt1 | contig 16001 bp, 10 predicted proteins | sample 1571481 | NCBI WGS metagenome assembly OGHF01 (sample SAMEA2581952, study PRJEB24529) | metagenome | biome: Human gut stool | place: China | collected 2011
GACCAGACCGCCATCGACGAGATGGGCAAGGATATCGTCCGGCTGACCAAGGTGGTCGACCGGTTCTCGAAAATCGGGGCCGCGACTCCGCTCAGCGAAGGGGTGATCAACGAGATCGTCGGCAACAGCGTGATCTATTTCCGCACGCGCGTACCGAAGAACGTCACGCTGACCTATAACGGGCTGGCGATGGCTCAGCAAAAGGCGATGATCAACGAAGCGCTTTTCGAATGGGTGATCGAAAATCTGTTGAAAAACGCGATGGACGCTTTGTCGGGAACCGGGACGATCGACGTCAAACTCTCCAGCGACGCCAACTGGATTTACGTCGATGTCCGGGACAGCGGCAAGGGGATCGCGAAGGGGAATTTCAAACGGATCTTCGAACCCGGTTTTACGACCAAAACGCGCGGTTGGGGGCTCGGACTTTCGCTCAGCAAACGGATTATCGACGGATACCACGGCGGTAAGATCTTCGTGCTCGATTCCGAGATCGACAAAGGAACGACCATCCGCATCGCCCTGAAAAAAATCTATTCATAGACCGGTATGATGGAGTCCCGCTACGTTACCGATTGCGACTGTTACCTTCCGGAAATCGAGCCGCTCGAAGGGGCGAGCGTTCCTTCGCAGGCCGATATTTTCGGCGTGTCGGGGACAGTGGCCGAACGGCCGGACGGGTACGATCCTTTGGCGCTGCCCGCTCTGCAGCCGCACCTGACGGATAGTTATGCTTACCAGGGAGTCGTGCTGGCCGTGTTCATGGCCAATGCGGGCGGCGCGTGGGACAATGCCAAGAAGATGGTCGAGGAGGGGCATTTCGGCGGCAAAGGCTCCGAATGCCACAAGGCCACCGTGGTGGGCGATACCGTCGGCGACCCGTTCAAGGACACTTCGGGCCCGTCGCTTAACATCCTTATCAAGCTGATGTCGATGGTTTCCATCGTCATGGCCGGGCTGACGGTGGCTTGCCACCTGTTCTGACCCATGTGACGATAAAGGCAATAAGAAAAGCCACCCGGGGAAGGTGGCTTTTTTTATGGCCTTGCAGCGGGGCTATTTCTTGCTCGCGCCGCTTTCGAGGATCGAGACGATGGAGTAGAGCGTGAAGCAGATGGCTCCGAAACCCGTCAGGACGCGTGCGGGGACGAAATATTTGGGTTCGGAGAGCGCCGCCTCGTAGAGGAATGCCGCGAGGAAGAGGCAGGCCAGCGCCGTAAGCACCGGGATGATCGGGATGCGGTTGGCCAGCGGGAAATCGGCGTGCCAGATCTTTGCCAGCAGGATGACCTTGCTCGATATGCTCCAGCAGATCAGTGCCAGCCCTATGAGCACGAAGCCCACGAAGCTGATCGCCTCGCCCCGGAGCGTGAAGAGGAGGATCAGCCCCAGCACGAAGGCCAGGCCGCCCATCGCGAGCACCAGCCCCATCCACCGGCGGCGTTCTTCCATCGTATAGCTGCCCCGTGCCTGGCGTGCGATGCTGGCCACCAGCGCGATGAGCGACGTACAGACGCAGGCGATGCCGAACATGACGCTTCCCGCCACGATATGCGCCGGGAGCGTTCCCAGCGCGAAGAGCAGGATGCACCACACCCATGCCCCGGCGGCTATGGCCGACACGATGAAGATCAGCAGCGAACTCTGCCCGCGGGTGAAGCCTGCGGGGTTGACCGAGAAGGTGCTGTCACCCGAGTTCTTGGGGATCAGGCTGAACCGCGTCGAGGAGGTGGCCGCCGTCGAGACGCACGCTGTGATGAACCCCAGCCCGCAGACGACATGCCCCGTGACGAACGCCCCGGTCATGTGCGACTGGATGATGAAAAGCCCGCAGATGACCGTCATGGCGGCGACCGCATAGCCGATGGCCGGGAAAAGGTATTTCGCGGCGGCGGTATAGGTGCCGATGATCTGGCGGATGATGGTGGCGGCGGTGCAATAGAGCGCGATGCAGATCGAGCCCAGGAAAAAGAGCACGGGGCCTGCCGTGAGCCGCGAGGGGTCGTCGCCGGCGGCGAAAACGTAGGCGCCGTAGGCGAAACAGAAGGCTGCCATCGCAAGGGGAATGGCGCGGAAGAGGATGCTTATGCCATAGTTCATAATCGGAGTTTTTGTTATGCGCCAGCCTGCAAATCATGAACCAAACGAAAAAATGGCTATCTTTGCCCCATGAAAAATATCGTTTTCGACCTGGGCGGAGTGCTTTTTGCCCGCGACAGAAGCAAGTGTACGCAAGAATTCCACGACTTTTTCAGTTTCATCCGTTCGGAGCCCATGCCGGCTTTCTGGGAGGATTACGACCGGGGCGTGCTGACGCTCGACGAGGTGACCGGCATCCTTTCCGGGGTCAACGCCTGCCCGCGTGCGAAATGCGAGGAGTACCTGCGCCTGTCGATCGACATGCAGGAACCCGTGAAGCCTACCGAACAGCTTGTCCGCGACCTGAAGGCCGCCGGCTACAAGTTGTATGTGCTTTCGAACATGTCGCGCGAGTTCATCGACTTCCTGCGCCGTTTCCCCGTCTACGGGCTTTTCGACGGTGAGGTGGTCTCCTGCGAGGAGGGCGTGGTGAAACCCGAGCCGGAAATCTACCGGCGACTGCTCGGCCGCTACGGACTCGATCCTGCGCAGACGCTCTTTATCGATGACCGCCCGGCCAATATCGCCGCCGCAGCGGCGCTGGGTATCCGCGGGCAGCTGTTCGACCATTCGGCGCCGGCCGCAACCTGCGACCTGCTGCGCCGCAGGCTGTTGCCCGAAATAGTAGGGTAGCAGCCCGAGACCATATCCGGGTACTCCGTCCGTATAGCCGTACCCGCAGGCCGTTCGCTCCGCCCGCACGAATCGTCGGCTTCCCCTTTTGCAGCGGTTTTCCCTGTCCCTTGATCCGATCCGTCCGATGATTGAAAAATAAAAAGGGCCACTCGTTAGAGCGGCCCTTTGCTTTGGATCGGATTCCGTTATTCGAAGTTGGCATCCTTCATCAGTTCATACTCCGGCGAGAGTGCGTACATGCGTACGTATTCGAACTTGCCGGTGTCGACGAGCTTGAACTCGAATGCGTGCGTCACCTTGCCCGTGCCCGAGCCGATGTGCTGCGTGTAGAGCATCATCTGTACGGTGTAGATCACGTCGATGCCGGAGATCATCTTGACATCGGGGTAGAGCGTACCCAGGGCGGCCGACATTACCTCGCCGAAACGCTTTTCGACTTCGTCGTAGAACGCCTGGTACGATGCGCGCATGGCGTCCTTGTCTTCCGACCCCCAGTTGTCGTAGGCTGATATGTCTTCACCGGCTTCGCTCCAGTAGTATTTCGGAAGCCTGTTGATACGCCAGTTCAGGTTGGTGTAGCTTGCCGCGCAACCGCTGTAATACTCCGCATCCGTGAGGCGGCTGCCGCTGCGGTTGTCCGTCGTATAGGCGGCGTCCTTGTTCTGGAGTACCCAGTCCACGCAAGCCTGGTAGAAGCTCTTGCTGTAAGCGCTGCGGTCGGGGGCCACGACGAGCGTCATGCTGGGGTCGAAGTTCCATTTGCCGCTGACCTTCTTGAACGGGCCGTCGAGCGTCTCGGTGTCCTCGGTCTTGATCCAGTCCGCACCGTCGTAAGTGTACTCGTCGGCGAAGAGCAGGGTTACCTTGTCCGTCGAGTCGTAGAAGTGGTATGCCACGTTCATCTTCTCCTCGGCCAGGGCGTAGGGATATTTGTACTTCAGGTAGAGGGGCAGGTAGGTGTCCTGCGAGAACGACGAACTGAAGTTGGGATTGGTGGCGCCCATCTGCGTGTAGTCCTCGGGGTTGACCATCGTGGTGTTTTCTGCGGCTGCCCACGACGTGCCGTCGAAGGTGTAAATCGCATAGCGGTTCTTGGTCACCGCGGCGCGGGTCATGCCGAAGGAAGCTGCCGAAGCATTGGCTGCCGGCTTGACAGAAGTGACCATCGTATTGAGGAACTTGCTGCCCGATACGCCGATCGCATAGCCTTCCACGACGACTTCCTGTCCGTCGAGTGCTGGGTCTACGGCGCCGTCCAGGACATACGAGAGGCTGCCTTGTGCCGTCAGCGCTTCGTCGTTGATGACGTTGTAGTAGTTGCCGTCAATTTTCAGCGTACCCGTGTAACGCACGTACTGCGCCGTGGTCAGCGTCAGGTAACCGTCCATGTCGGTACCGTCCATTTCGCGGATCGCGGGGTAGGTGAACTTATTGGCCTCGGTATTGAGTTTGGTGACGGTCGATGCCGGGGGGTACTGGTTCAGCCCGGCATAAGCCGAAGTGGTACCTTCCACGCTGACCAGATCGCCGATGGCATAGGTTCCGGTCGGGTCGGCATTGGTATAGATGAGGATCGACCCTGTGCCGTCGTTGATGAGGAAGCCGCGCTTGTAGGTCGCTGCGATCTGTCCCGTCACGCTGAACGTGCCGGGATCGGCCGATGCGACGACGCCCACGGGCGTGAATGCGGGCTGCGAACCCTCCTCGGCGATCGTGGCGACCATCATGTTGGCGAATTTGGGTGCGTCGCCGCTCTTGCTGACGGAGAAGAGGTAACCGGTCGCGGTGACCTTCTTACCGTCCAGGCTCTCGTCGATCTGCCCCTTGTTGGGGAAGGAGAGGCTGCCGGTGGCCGTCGCGGCACCGTCCACCTTGAGGTTGTAATAGTTGCCGCTGATCGAGAGCGTACCCGTCAGGCTGACGAATTTGATCGACGTTGCGGTCAGGTAGGCGTCGAGCTCGCTGCCCGACATGGCCTGTGCCGTGGGGAAGGCGAAATTCTTGGTTTTCTCCACGAGCGTGATCTCGGCCGTGTTGCCGAATTGCATGCCGCTGTTGTATTCCGTAACGGCACCCTTGACCTTCACTACATCGCCTAGCGAGTAGTTCGACGGGGCGTTCAGATATACCAGAATAGCCCCCGTGGTGTCGTCGACGATAAAGCCGCGGGCATAGGCAGCCGAAACGGTGCCCTGCACGGTATAGTCGCCGGGGGCAATGATTTCGCTGATCTTGTTGATGGTCTCGGGGATTTCGCCGCCTCCGGTCGAAGGCTCCTGCTCGGAGTAGGCGTATTCGGCGATGACGTAGTCGCCGGCCTCGGCGTTCTTGACGGCCTCCTTGAGGATGCGCGGCAGGTAGTTGGCTGCCGGCTTACCGGGTGTAAAGTAGTCGGCCGTGATATCCTCGCCCCAGGCTACCTCGTAGTCGGCGGCCTTGAGCTCGTAGGTCGAGGCGGAAGCGATGCCGGTGATGGCCTCGGATATCTCGCCGCGCTGGTTCTTATAGGTAACGGTGACAGTCGAGCCGTTCGAGAGGTAGCTGTCGTAACCTGCAGCCAGGAAGGCGGGCAGGTACGTCGTGGCGGAAGCGGCTTCGGAGAAACATTTTGCAGTGCCTACGGCGGCCAGGGCTGCCACTGCATCGGGCCCTGCGGCTTCGGCGATCGCCTTGTTGGCGGCGTTCGACGCGACGCTGGCGTAGTCGGCGTCGGTCATCGTGTATTTCAGTACCTGGACGTCGGTGATCTCCTTGTCGGGGTTGAACCCGTCCAGATACTCCTCGTTGTAATCGTCGACATTACAACCCCCCCCCACGAATGCTATCGTCGCAAGGGCCAGAAGGTATTTTACAATATGCTTGTTCATATGGTTCGCTGTAATTAGAAGTTAATTTTCAGTCTTACTGTATAGGTGCGACCGAACGAGTACATGACGGCATATACGTTCTGCCAGATACCTTCGTCGGCTGCGGCGCACTGCGCGTCCATGATGTAGTTGTAGTCGTAGACGTTGTTCACGTTGCCGTAGATCGTGGCGCGTACGTTGCCGATCTTGAAGGCGTAGCTGGCCGAGAGGTCGAGCTGGTGTCCCCACGGAATCTTCCACGGGTCTTTCACGTCGACGGTCGAGTTGCCGTTAAGGCTGGTGTTCGAACCGATGTAGAAGTCGGCGTAGTTGTTGCCGTAGGCGTTCCAGTCGGCGCTGACGCGCAGGCCCTTCATCGGGCGTACCGTGACGCCGAGGGCTCCGGTGGTCTGTGCCGAACCGCCGACCTTGATGCCTTTCTGCTTCAGGTTCAGCCATGCGTGGTCTTCAGCCATGATGCCCGAGGCGACCGTGCCGTCCAAAGCCTTGGTCAGGGGCTGCCCCTGCGTGTCGTAGATGTAGCCCTTCGAGTCGCTGTCCCACTGCCAGTCGCCCAGCGAAAGCATACCGGTCACGTCCAGCCAGCGGTTGGGGCGCAGGACGAAGTCCAGTTCGAGGCCCATGTGGCGTGCGTCGACACCCGAGAGGTTCACGCGGGCGTAGTCGCCGTTGGCCATCGAGCTGGAACGTACGACCGACTTGTCCATCCAGAGCGTGTAGTAACCGTTCAGGTTGACCGAAAGGATGCCCGAGCGGAATCCGTAGCCGATCTCGGCAGAGAATACCTTTTCGTTCAGCGGGTCGGGGTTCTTGACGTTGCTCGTGGTGCTCTGCAGGAATGCGCCGCCCGAGAAGAACGGGGCGCGGCTGATGTAGCCCAGGTTGGCGAATACGTTGTGTTTCTCGTTGATGTTGTAGTTGGCACCGCCCTTGACCGTGTAACCGATGAAGTTCACGTGCTCGGACTCGGCGTGTGCGGCGTCGTAGTAGAAGCGGTCGTAGCGCCAGTAGCCGGTGTTGGAAACCGAACCCGATACGAAGGCGTTGAGGTTTTTCTTCGTCCACTCCAGCTGGGCGAATACGCCTTCCTGGTGTACGTGGCCGTCGTAGTCGCGGTAAACCTTGTCGCCGACCTGCAGTTTTTCATACACCCAGTTGGGGTCGGCCGCGGCGGCGTTCTGCTCGGGCTTGACGTTGGCGCGGCTGCTGTCGTCGATGAAATACTTGCCGTCGTAGAGGTCGATGATCTCGTTGTTGTGCTCGCCGATGTAGTAGCGCACGTCGATACCGGCCGACAGTTCGAGCGACTTGGAGATTTGGTTGGTGTAGGTCGAGAGCAGTCCGTACCACATGTGGTTGTTGTTGCTCTTCGACATGATCATGCGCGAACCGTCGGGGCTGGCGGCGTTCATCTCCTGGATCTTGTCGTAGGCGAACGTGCCGTCGGGGTTGCGGAAGGTGGTGTTCAGCACGCCGTAGTTGGTACCTTTCCACATGTTGCGGTCTGCCGAGGTGCGGCCCTGGCCCGAGTAGCCGCTGCCGCGTCCGATCGACATGTAGAGCGCCGTCGAGAGCGACGACTTGTAGTCGATCTGCCACTGGTGGTTCAGCGAGATCTGGGGCTTGTGGTATTCGTTGAAGTGCGAGTAGCGCTGCCTGCCGTTCTTGTCGAAACCGTACTCGGCGTTGTAGCGGTACATGTCCTTTTCGCCCATGAAGTTCTTGGCCTTCTGCCACTCCTCGATCTTCAGTCCGTCGTCGAGGGCATGGCGCTGCGCGTGCTTCTGCGGGGCGCCGAAGGCGGTCAGCGACAACTGGTGGCGGTCATTGATGCGCTTCGAGATGTTGACGAACCAGTTGTAGCCTTCGAAGTTGGTTCCCTGGATGTAACCGTCGCCCCAGCGCTTCGCGCCGAGTACCGACAGTGCCCAGCCGCTCTTCGTGAGGCCCGTCGAGAGGCTGAACGAAAGGCTGTAAAGGCCATCGTTACCTACGCCGAACGAGAACGTGCCGCCCTGCTTGGCCTCGATGCCGTTGGTCACGATGTTGACCGAACCGCCGACCGAGGGAGACGAGATTTTCGAGGCGCCCAGGCCGCGCTGGGTCTGCATGCTGCGCGTCACGTCCGAGAGGCCGGCCCAGTTCGACCAGTATACGCCGCCCCACTCCATATCGTTCACGGGGACGCCGTTGACCATCACGGCCACGTTGGCCGCCTGGAAACCGCGCATGTTGATCTTCGAGTCGCCGAAGCCGCCGCCGTCCTTGGTCACGTAGACGCCCGGCGTCGATTTCAGGATTTCGGGGAACTCCTGTCCGCCGAGTTTGTAGCTGATCTCCTCGGCGTTGACCGTCGATACGGCTACCGGGGTTTTGCGCTGCACGGCCACCGACTGCATGACGATGACATCCTGCAATGCCACGGCGTCGGGCTCCATCTGGATGATGCCCAGGCGTGCGTTCGGGCCCGTGACGGGTTTTTTGGTCGGGACGTAGCCCACGTAGCTGATCTCGATCTCCTTGGCATCGGTCTTCAGCGTGAAGTTGCCGTCGACGTCGGTGCTGACACCCTGCGATGTGCCGGGTACGGTCACAGAGGCACCGATCAGCGGTGCGCCGGTCTCATCTACGATTTTACCCGTAACTGCCGATTGCGCGACAGCGGCGGACACTCCGAACAGAATCAGGGCGGCCGTCATGAGGAAATGTTGTAAATGTTTTCTCATACTTTTTAATGGATTAGTAAATAAAAGAGTGTAATGGATATTTCGGTTTCTTCATTTCTGGGTGTCGCGATCCGCGGCACTAATATCGGGGATTTCTCCGCTTCCGCCGGCGGGATGGTTGGAATTTCACAGGATTTTAACCCCCGGCAACCTTTCGGGAAGGCTTTGTGATACATAAAATACTGGGGTTTGTATAAAGTTGCGAGGGATACTCCGCGTGTGAGATACCCCTCGTCGTTGCGTATCGCCGGCCGTGCCCGGCGATAGCCGATATCCGGTTTGCATACCTTCTCCCGCACCGTATCGGTGATGCAGGGTGCCGGTGGAAACCGTTATTTCCATAAAGCCGTCCATAATTTGCTTATACAAATTTAAACCAAATATTTCACAGCCGCAACAGAACACCGCAAATTTTGTTCAAATATTTTTCAACCTGTTGACGGGCACTGCCTTGCACGTGCGGCACGTTCCTTGTGCAGCTGACTCGCATGCAGGCTTTCAAGGAACTATACTGGCGTTATTCGCTTTTCGTGTTGATCCTCGGACTGGGGGTCACGATCTTCATCGAGCTGACCCCGTTTTTGGGCGGGGTGCTGGGTGCCATGACGATCTACGTGCTGCTCCGGCGGCAGATGCATTACCTCACGGCCTGCCGCAAATGGCGGCGCAGCCTGGCCGCGTCGCTGCTGCTGGGCGAGGCGGTGCTGTGTTTCCTGGTGCCAATCAGCCTGATCGTCTGGATGGTCGTCAACCAGGTGCAGGACATCGCCCTCGCGCCCGAGTCGGTCGTCGAGCCGCTCAAGCACATCGCTGCGCTGATCCACGACAAGACGGGATACAACCTCTGGCAGGAGAAGAACATCACGTCGCTCGTGGGCGTGATCCCCCGGCTGGGGCAGTGGGTGCTGGGCAGCATCATGGATTTCGGCATCAACATCATCGTGCTGCTGTTCGTGCTCTATTTCATGCTCATCGGCGGCCTGCGCATGGAAGGCTACTGCCGCGAGATACTGCCTTTCAACCGGGACGTGGGCAGCAGCGTCATGCGCGAGGTGCACATGATCGTCCGTTCGAATGCCATCGGCATCCCCCTGCTGGCCGTCGTGCAGGGCGTCGTGGCGTTCGTGGGCTACCTGGTCTTCAACGCCCCGAGCCCGCTGTTCTGGGGCGTGCTGACCTGTTTCGCAACGATCATCCCCATCTTCGGGACGGCGCTCATATGGCTGCCGCTTGCGGGTTACATGGCGCTGACGGGCGACTGGGGGCCGGCCATCGGGCTGCTCCTCTACGGCGGGCTGGTCGTGACGCACGTGGACAACGTCGTGCGGTTCATCATGCAGAAGAAGATGGCCGATACGCATCCGCTGGTGACGATCTTCGGCGTTTTCATCGGGCTGTCGCTCTTCGGGTTCATGGGGGTGATTTTCGGGCCGCTGATGCTGGAGATGTTCGTCTTCTGCGTCAATATCTTCAAGAAGAAGTACCTCGACGGGACGTCGTACAAGCAGTTGTTCGTCCCCGAGCAGGATATTCAGGCGTAGCCCGCCGGGCGCTTCCGGGCGGGGCGCTTTTACGAAAAGTAACCGTTTCCGGTGTTTTTTGTGAAAAATCCCTGTAAAATGGTTGGAATTTCAAATTGTTTATTATCTTTGTTATTGGAATAACAGTAAAAGCGGCAACAAGAACCCTTAATCAAAAATATCACAATGGCGAGAAATCTCAAAATCAGAGACCTTACGTTGCGCGACGGACAGCAGTCCTCGTTCGCGACGCGCATGTCGCAGGCACAGGTAGACCGTTGCCTGCCCTTCTACAAGGATGCAAATTTCTATGCGATGGAGGTCTGGGGCGGTGCCGTACCCGACTCGGTGATGCGTTATCTCAACGAGAACCCGTGGACGCGCCTGGAGACGATCTACAAGGCTGTGGGCAAGGTGTCGAAGCTCACGGCGCTTTCGCGCGGCCGTAACCTGTTCGGCTACGCGCCTTACCCCGACGACGTGATCGACGGCTTCTGCCGCAACGCGATCGAAAGCGGGCTGGGCATCATGCGTATCTTCGATGCCCTGAACGACGTGGACAACGTGAAATCGACGATCAAATACGTCAAGCAGTACGGCGGCATCGCCGACTGCGCCGTATGTTATACGGTCGACCCGAAATATCCCGAACCCTCCTTCATGCAGCGCCTGATGGGCAAGAAGCGGCCGCAGCCCGTCTTCACGGATGCCTATTTCCTCGACAAGGCCAAACAGATGGCCGCACTGGGCGCCGACATGATCACCATCAAGGACATGTCGGGCCTGATCCCGCCGCGCCGTGTCGCCACGCTGGTCAAGCTGTTCAAGAAGAACATCTCGATTCCGGTCGATTTCCATACCCACTGTACCCCCGGCTACGGCCTGGCTTCGATGCTCTCGGCCATCGTGGCCGGCGTCGACATCGTCGATACCAACTGCTGGTATTTCGCCGAAGGCACGGGTGCCCCGGCCATCGAGCTGGTACACGTCTTCTGCAAGAAGCTCGGCGTTGATACCGGTGTGAACATGGAGGCCGTGGCCAAGATCAATACCCAGCTGCGCGAGATCCGCAAGGAGCTCAACCAGTCGGTATTCGGCGCGGACAAATCCGAGCCCAAGGCGTTCAACCCGCTGACCGACAAGCTGCCCGCCGAGATCGACGCCCTGTTCGACAAGGCTATTGCGGCCGCCAAAGCCGACGATGAGGACGCTACGATCGACGCCTGCCGCAAGATCGAGGCCTATTTCGGGTTCCCGGCTCCCAACGAACTGGTGCAAAAGGCCGAGATCCCCGGCGGCATGTACTCGAACATGGTCGCCCAGCTCAAGCAGCTCAAGGCCGAGGACATCCTGCCGCGCGCCATGGAGCTGATCCCCTCGGTGCGCCTGGCCGCAGGCCTGCCGCCGCTGGTGACCCCGACCTCGCAGATCGTCGGTGCGCAGGCCGTCAACTGCGCCCTCGACGAGAAGGCCGGGCGTCCGATGTACACCAACAAGAGCTCGCAGTTCGTCGGCCTGGTCAAGGGCGAGTACGGACACACGCCCGTGAAGATCGACCCCGAATTCCGCTTCAAGATTTGCGGCGTGCGTGAGGAGACGCCCTACGATACGTCGAAATACCAGATGCAGCCCAACCCCGAACTTCCCGAGGCCGGAGGCGTGAAGCTCGCCGCCAACGAGAAGGAAGTGCTGCTGCTCGAGCTGTTCCCGATGGTCGCCAAGACATTCCTCACGGACATGAAGGTCAAGGCTTACGCCGCGGCCAAACCCGCCGAGCCCAAGGCCGAGGAGAAGAAGGCCGAAGAGGTGAAGAAGGTCGTCATCACGGGCAATGCCGTGACGGCGCCGCTGCCCGGGCGTATCATCGAGCTGAAGGTCAAGGTGGGCGATACGGTCAAGGCCGGCGACGAGATCGCAATCCTGGAGGCCATGAAGATGGAGAATGCCGTGACGACCGATTATGCCGGCACGGTGAAGCAGGTGCTGGTGCAGCCCGGCGAGAACGTGGCGACCGACGCCGTACTGGTCGAGATCGGATGATCCCCATCGGCACATTCGTCCGAAGAATGGGCAGCTGGCTGTATGTCGGTTGCCCTTTTTCGTGCGGTTTTATTATAAAACAGTATATTTGTACCATCAAATAATTAAACCTTAGACTTATGGCATTTCTAAAAGAATTCAAGGAGTTCGCCCTCAAGGGGAATGTGATGGACATGGCCGTCGGTGTGATCATCGGCGGTGCATTCGGCAAAATCGTCTCGTCGTTGGTGAACGACATCCTGATGCCGCCGATCGGGGCGCTGATCGGCAATACCGATTTTTCGCAGCTGCGGCTCGATATTTCGAAGTTCCGGGACATGACTTCGAGTGCCGTGCATGCCGTCGGCGACGTCGTGACGGGCGGCGGCGAAGCCGCTGCAAAGGCGGCTGCCGAGCCCGTTTACTGGAATTACGGCGCCTTCATCCAGCAGTGCATCGACTTCACGATTCTGGCATTCTGCGTCTTCCTGATGGTCAAGCTGATGAACCGGCTGATGCGGAAAAAGGAAGAGGCCGCCGCTCCGGCGCCTGCTCCCGAACCCGCACCCACGAAGGAGGAGTTGCTGCTGACGGAAATCCGCGACCTGCTCAGGGAGCAGAAGAAATAATTACCCGATACGTGCAGCGGGCTGGCTGCCAAATGCAGCCAGCCCGCTTGTATTTGCGCGTGCCGGCCGTGCCTATGGGTTGCGGCAAGGGAGGGGAACCCGCTGCCCAGCCCGGCGGTCTCATTGGTCGGACTCCTTTTTGTGCGTATACTCCTGTAATATATAAGTGGTGAAGATCGGGAACATCATCATTCCCAGCGTAGGCAGCAGGATGGTGATGACCTTGCCGATGGCCGTGACGGCGAATATCTCGGCGCCGACGGTCGTGACGTTCATCCAGGCCCACCACAGGGCGTTTCCGAAACCATGGAGTTTGTCATTGACGAATATTTCGTAGTCGTAGAAGACCAGTGCCGAGATATAGGTGAAAACCACGACCGTGAAGATGTAGGCCGTGAATAGCCGGCGGATCTTGTTGTCCACGAGCCATTGCACGACTACGTAGAGTGCCAGGAACGCCCGCATCAGCGGCATCACCCCGATCAGCATGGCCCAGTAGCGGGGGAGGTCTGCACCGCTCCAGGCCAGGATGTTCAGGTAGGGGATCGAGATCAGGAAGAACAGAATGTTCCGCCCGAAGAAGCGCCCTTTACGTTCGGCCGCCGCCCAGCGTACGAAAAAATCGCACAGGAAAAGGATGCAGACCACCAGCTGCACGGTCAGGTAGCTCTGCGAAAAACGGGTGTGGTCTCCGCCGATGATTTCCCACGAGACCGCGGCGAGCAGGACTACGCCGGCAATTACTTTGAGTATGCTCAGGGAATTGGCGATTTCGTTGCGTGATGTGTCTGTCAGCGGCATGTCATTCTGTTTGCCCACAGGCGGGCAAAATCGGTGCCAAAGCCCCGGAGTCTGAATTTTCCGGTGATTTTTTGCCGAAAGATTTTGCATGAATAAAAAATTCTATTACCTTTGCACTCGCTTTGATGCAATGGCGGGTTAGCTCAGCTGGTTAGAGCGCATGATTCATAATCATGAGGTCCCGAGTTCAAGTCTCGGACCCGCTACAAAATACAAAGGGACACTTGTACGCCAGGTGTCCCTTTTTTGTTCCCCGCCTCTCCTCGTCTACCGATCTTCGCACAACCCTTTGTCCCGCCCCGTTCGGCTGTGTCCGTCCGCCCTGTTTTATTTTGCCGCGGCCGGCGAATCCGGGAAGGCATCTTGCTTTGTCCCGGAGGGAGTATTTTAAAAATTTCTTATGTCGCATGAAATCAGTTGGTTATATTTTATTACCAAAAAAATATTACTTTGGGAGGTTCTTTTATTAACTTTTTTTACTCAGAAAACATTGTAATAATAAATATTATTACTACATTCGTGTGGAGATAATGTCGTATTTATATTTTTAAAATGGATTGTTATATTATATAAGTGTGATACTTGTGGTATGACATTCCTATTGTAAAATTAATTGCTTGTATCGAGATTATCCCTGAATAAATTTCTTAAAATACCCGAAGGTGAACTAACCCATAATTATTCAATCTAAAATACCTGATTATGAAAAAACTTTTTACCCCCCCCCTGTTGGCCGCGTTGTTGTGCTGCATGGGTGCATTTCTTATTGCCTCGTGTTCGGACGACGATGAAAAATGGCCCTCGGAAGTCTCCCAACCTTTCGTTTCCGTGACGGCTGCCGACGGCGATGCGACGATCACCGCCGTCATTTCGGATGCGGACAAGACCATCACGTTCGGGGAGTTCCAGAACATGACCGACCTATCCAAGGTGACGGTTACGTTCGATATGACCTGGGGTGCTATCCTCAAAACGCCCGGCACGGCGACCGCCGAGGTTAACCTCACGTCCCCTTACAGCGTTGTTGTGAACGTGGGCTACCTCCACGAAGAAACCTACCTGATGTCGGCCAAGCCCAAGGATATTCCCAACCCGATCCTTTCGGCGAAGGTCGGGGACGAAGAGGCTGTCATCGCCGGCAACACCATCACGATCGCTTATAAGACGGGCATGAATGTCAATGCCATGGTATTCGACATCGAGCTGGTGCCGGGCGCTTCCCTGAAGTCCCCCGCCGACCGGACGTTCGACCTCGAATTCGCCGACGGGACGCTGGTGGTCACCTACGGCGGGACGGACTACACCTATGTCGTCAAACAGACCGGCTATACCGATCCCCTGCTGAGCCAGGGATGGACGGACGAGACGGGAAGTTTCGGCACGCTGCCCAAATATATCAAGGTCTATAAGACCACGAAGCTGAACGGCGTCGACAATAATATCGCTTACATCGCCATCATGGGCCCGCAGTCGACGATGGGCGTTGTCGGCAACGGCTCCGATCTTAAGACGATTCAGGAGCTCGAAAGTTTGGACGGCAGCTGGAACGTATACCTGGTCGGTGTATCTTCTGCCGGTACCGCAGTTCAGACCATCATCCGTGACGGACAGTTCGTTCAGGATCCTCATGCCATCAATTCGTTCGCTACGATCGGACAGGATAACAACGGTGCTTACAAGATGGCCTGGTCGCAGAAGTTCGATGGTAAACTCTATGCATTCCCGTTCAGGGACGGCAGTAGTTTCACGGCTCGGGTTCAGAGTGACGGTACCGTGTGGGATGCAAAGACGGCCGTTTCCGGAATCCCGATGGTTTTGTGGAACGGGAATGTCCTGACCGAAGCGCAGACAATCTGCAACGACGGTAGTAACAGCGGCTGGTATGCCGGTAATCCCGCGTATGCACGTGCTGCGGTCGGTGTCACGGCCCAGGGTAAGGTCTTCGCATTCTGCGGCCAGCAGGTCGAGGGTAGCGTCGGCGTTTCGATGCTCGACCTGGCCAAGGTCATGAAGGAGCTGGGCTGCGTCTCCGCCATGTCGTTCGAAGGCTCCAGCTCGCCCAACATGCGTGTCAACAAACATGAAACCGTACTCAACTCCAAGGCCGCTTCGGGCAGCGCCGAGAAGGGCATGCAGTGCGCATTGGTCTTCAAGTAACGGCGTGCTGCCGTCCGTTGGACGGCGGCATGGTGAATAAACGGGCCGGCATGTCGGAAGACATGCCGGCCTTTTCCATGCGCTGCGCCGTGGGGCTCATGCTCATTCTGCTCCCGGGCGGTGTGCCGTTTTTTCAGCTGTGGCGACGCGCCAGCTCCGCTTCGAGGTTGGCGATCGAGCATCCGGTGGCTTCGAGCAGCACCAGCAGGTGGTATATCAGGTCGGAGGCTTCGTAGACCATCGCTTCGCGGTTGCCTGCCACGGCTTCGATCACGGTTTCCACAGCCTCTTCACCCACTTTCTGTGCGATCTTGTTCACGCCGCGGTCGAAGAGTTTGCTCGTGTAGGAGCCCTCGGGCATCTCGGCGTGTCGCCTTTGGATGACGCCCTGCAGATAGCGGATGAAGCCTTCCGGCCCGGCCGCGGCCCCGTCGAAGCAGCTCGCCGCTCCGGTGTGGCAGGTCGGGCCGTGGGGGATGACGCGGATGAGCAGCGTGTCGCAGTCGC
>OGHF01001220.1_pt1 | contig 15852 bp, 15 predicted proteins | sample 1571481 | NCBI WGS metagenome assembly OGHF01 (sample SAMEA2581952, study PRJEB24529) | metagenome | biome: Human gut stool | place: China | collected 2011
TAACTTCACTTCATTAACACCTTGTTGATAAATTGCGAAATCGGTTGCATTATCTTGGCGTTATCGTTACAATGTCACCATTACTTGGATTATTAGGGACAATTATTGGTATGATCGGTTCTTTTAGTATTTTTAACTTGCAGGAAGGTCAGCCGATGGCAATTACTGGTGGTATTGGTGAAGCCTTAATTGCAACTGCTAGCGGTTTGTGTGTGGCCATTTTAGCATTATGCGCGCATTCTTATTTTGCTCAGCGTCTGGATACTTCCATAACTAATATGGAACAATGCTTTTCGGCTTTGCTGGAGGCTGAAAGCAGAGGTGACATCTAATGAAACTGCGTGATAGCAGAAGCCTTAAACAACCTGAGCTAATGATAATACCAATGATCGATATTATGTTTTTTTTGCTGGTATTTTTTATGCTTAGTACGATGTATATGGTTGATTTAAAAACAATTCCTATAAAGCTGCCTAAAGCGGAATATTCAGCAGTTGATACTCAGACAACCTTTGCTGTTTCTGTAAAAAAGGATGGCAGCATTTGGCTTGGTGATAAACAGACTGACATTGCCAGTTTAACTATGCAGGCAAAAATGGAACAGAAAAACAATCCGCGTTTTTCAATCGTTATTAGGGCAGACAAAGATGCAGATTATGGTAAAGTCATAACTTTGCTGGATAGATTAAAAGGTGCAGGAGTTCAAAGGTTTGGTTTAGCAACGGATGTAGGAGCTGGTGAATGATGGATGACTCTAAAAAGAGGTTCCAAATAGGTTTTATTGGCTCATTAGGATTTCATTTATTTGTATTTCTTGTTTTGGCGTTTGCCGGTCTATTCGCTGCTAATCATGTTGATGATAAAATCGTCGAAATTGCAGTTTTTGGCGGAGGCGGTGGTGGCGGAGGCGGAGGCGGCGGCGGTGTAAAACCAGCCGATGCTACAGAAGCAGATTTGGCAGCAGCGAAGGCGAATGCCTTGCAAAATAAACAGCAGAGTGCTTCGCAGCAACAACAGCAGATAAAAAAATCCGACCCAATAAATACTGATGATATAATTGAAAAAACTACTCGTCGAGAGCAGTTGTACGAACAACAGCAGAATACTCAAGTTAACGAAAAAATATCTGAGGAAGCAGTAACACAGAGCAAGAATATTGCTGGTGCTGACGTAAAAGAAAATACTGGCAGCGGCGGAGGTTATGGAACTGGTCAAGGAAGTGGTTATGGAAGCGGCAGCGGTTCTGGCAGTGGAACTGGAACAGGCGGCGGACATGGTGCTGGCGTGGGTAGTGGTATAGGTGACGGCACAGGTGCTGGAGTGGGTACTGGAGATGGCGGCGGCTATGCAGGTGGTGATCCTTCGGCAAACCCTGCTATTCCTCCACGTTTGCTGAGAAGTCGTCAACCTAGCTATCCAAGCAGCGCCAGAAGTGCCAGCATTGAAGGAACGACGACAGTGCGCATTTTGGTAGGCTACGATGGTGAAGTTGAATCTGTCATTGTCGCAGAATCTTCTGGTAATGCTGCTTTAGATGCTGCTGCTGTTGATGCATGCTATGGCTGGCGTTTTAGCGGTGCAAAAAATGGTGTTGGACAAAAAATACGTTGTTATACGTATGTGCCTATTACATTTAGACTGAGATAAATAAAAACTTAATAAGAATCTCCATTGTTTTTTTGTGGATTCTATGCTATAATAATACGGTAATTTGATATTATTAGGTGCCCGTGAGGGCGTAAATGGCAAGAACGGTGTAAATCCGACACGGTCCCGCCACTGTAATAACGCTGAGGCGTTTAAGTCAGGTGCCTGCCTATGTGTGAAAGCTGTATCCACGAGTGATGGAGATGGCAAGAGAGCTGTATCTTTTAAGGATAAGTATGCGCTTGTATCTTTGTGACTTCTGTCGGAAACGGCAGGAGTCTTTTCTAATTATTAGTAAAAAATACTAGGTGGCAGAATGTCTTTAGCAAGATGTTTATTCAGGAAGAGGTTGACGCATGGAAGAATATCAGATTTCTCAAGGGAAACGTTTGCGTTGTGGTTATACAACTGGAAGTTGTGCGACTGCAGCCTCCAAGGCTGCTGCAATGATGCTTCTGACAGGTAAACGTGTTGATTTTGTTCAGATAGATACCCCAAAAGGTATTATACTTAATTTGGAACCAGAAGATGCTGTTATTACTGAAATGAGCGTAACATGCGCTATTCGTAAGGACAGTGGCGATGATCCTGATGATACGAATGGGATATTGATTTATGCTACTGTAGAAAAAACAGCAGAAAAGGGGATAAATTTATTAGGCGGTATTGGCATTGGCTATGTAACTAAACCAGGATTGGCCTGTAATGTTGATGGACCTGCCATTAATCCGACACCTCGGAAAATGATTGTTTACGAACTTGAAAAAGTAATGAAGTCTGCAGGATATGAACAAGGGTTAAAAGTTACTATTTCAGCTCCTGAAGGCGTTGAAATTGCCAAGAAAACTTTCAATCCACGTTTAGGTATTTTAGGTGGCATTTCTATTTTAGGAACCAGTGGAATTGTTGAACCAATGAGTGAAAAAGCTTTGATAGAAACAATGTATGTGGAAATTGATACACAGGCAGCGTCTGGAAATAAAAATTTGCTGGTGTTTTTTGGCAATTATGGAGAAGACTTTACTCGTGATGTACTGGGACTTAATATTGATGATGCCGTGACCTGCAGTAATTTTGTTGGGGAACTTTTAGATTATGCGGTTTATAAGGGTTTTGAGACCTTGCTGTTAATAGGCCATTCAGGAAAGCTGGTAAAACTAGGGCAAGGTGTGATGAATACCCATTCAAAATATGCTGATTGCCGCACAGAGTTAATGGCTCTTTTGGCACTGCTTACCGGTGCTAAAGTGGAAGTTGGTAAAGAAATTATCGATTGTCCGACTACAGATGAAGTAGTGAAGATTTTGCAGCGTGAAGGTATTTTTGAAGAAGTAATAAGTGGTGTTACTGAACGTATTGATTTTTACATGCAGCATCGCGTGCATGGTAAAATAAAAACGGCAGCACTGATGTTTTCTAACGTATATGGTATTTTAGGAAAAACAGCAGCTGCTGACGAACTAATTAAATTACATTTAAAGGACAAACAGGAAGGATGAAAAACATGAGAGGTAAATTGTACAGTGTAGGTATCGGACCGGGGGACCCGGAATTATTGACTTTAAAAGCAGTGCGTCTGCTCAAAGAATGTGACGTTGTTGCTTTGCCTAAAGGTGATACCGATGTCATGACTGCTAAAAATATTGTCAATCAGGTAGTTGATCTTGATAAAAAAGAACAGCTTATTATTTATATGCCGATGACAAAAGATATGGCAGTAATGGATAAAGCTCATCAGGAGGGCGCCGATGCTGTAATAAAATTGCTTGATGAAGGAAAAAATGTTGTTTTCATTACTCTTGGTTGTCCTACAGTATACGCAACCTGCATTTATGTGCATAAGCTTGTTTTAAAAGCTGGCTATGATGCCGAATTGGTTGCAGGTGTAACTTCTATTTGTGCTGTCGCGGCAAAGCTGAATGTGTCTTTATGTGAAAGGGCAGAACCGCTTATTGTGCTGCCTGGCAGTTATAAAGAAGCATCTAAATTTCTTGATGGACCTGGTAATAAGGTATTAATGAAATCTGCCAGTGAAATTGCCAGAGTACGTGACGAATTAAAAGAACGCGGGTTGATTAAGAATGCAGCCATGGTTGAACGCTGTGGTTTACCGGGAGAAAAAGTGTACCGTGATCTTAATGAGATTGATCCTAACAGCAGCTATTTTTCTGTAATCTTGGTTAAAGAAAAGGAGTTTGACAAATAATGATTTATTTTATTGGTGCAGGGCCTGGTGCCGCTGATTTAATTACTGTTAAAGGTAAAGAACTTTTGGAAAAGGCTGATCTTATTATTTATGCCGGTTCATTGGTTAATCCGGAGCTTTTGAACTATGCAAAACCGGAATGCATTATTATGGACAGTGCTAAAATGACTTTGGAAGAGGTCATTGCAGCTATGGTTCCGGCAGCACAGGCCGGTAAATTGGTTGTGCGTTTGCATACTGGTGACCCAAGTGTTTATGGTGCTCATCGTGAACAGATAGATCTTTTGCGCAGTTATAATCTTGATTTTGAAATTGTTCCGGGTGTAAGTTCTTTCTGTGCGGCGGCTGCCTGTTTAGATGCAGAGTATACTTTGCCTAATGTTAGTCAATCTGTTATTATTACCCGTATGGAAGGACGTACACCGGTACCTAATAAGCAAAAAATCGCTGATTATGCAGCTCATAAAGCAACAATGGTTATTTTTCTTTCCAGCGGTATGTTAGAAAAATTGCAGAAGGAATTGATTGCAGGCGGCTACACTGCTGATACTCCGGCTGCTATTGTTTATAAAGCCTCATGGCCTGATGAGAAAGTATGCCGTTGCACAGTAGGAACTTTGGCAGAAACTGCGAAAGAACATAATATTACTAAAACAGCTTTGATTACAGTAGGAAACTTTTTAGGCAATATTTATGACCGCAGCGAACTCTATAATCCTACTTTTGCACATGGATATCGTGCTGCTGATCCCAGCAAATTGGATTTAAAGCCAGAGGTAAAATAAAATGAAGGCTGTAGTATACTCCTTTACCAGACGTGGAGCAATGCTAAGTATAAATATTGGTGAAGCACTGCAAAAGTTTGATTTTGAAGTGCGATGTTTAACTATGCCAAAATTTGCTGAAGGAAAAATATTTTTGGAAGCGATGGACGATCATAATAAAGCTTGTGAGTATGCGTTTAAAGAGTGCCAGCTGATTGTATTTGTTGGAGCGGTAGGAATTGCAGTGAGGACGATAGCTCCATATATAAAGAATAAATTAGTTGATCCTGCTGTATTGTCTGTAGACGAAGGCGGAAACTTCGTTATACCATTATTATCAGGTCATATCGGCGGTGCTAATGGATTTGCAAAAGTCTTAGCGAAAGTAATAAAAGCTACTCCCGTAGTTACTACAGCTACAGATGTGAATAAGCTTTTTGCTGTAGACGAGTGGGCGGCACGCAATAATATGATTATTAACAGTATGAAAGCAGCGAAAGATTTTGCCGCTGCGTTAGTAGATGGACAGGAAGTTGGACTTTTTACCGATTATCCAATTATTAGTGCCTTACCACGCCAGATTGTTCTTAAAGACAAAGGGGTTACAGGTTTGGCTATTACAAAAAATAGAAATGTGAATCCTTTTGATTTAACGGTTCAGCTTTGGCCCAGAAATATTTATTTGGGAATCGGCTGTCGTCGCGGAACAACGTTAGAAAGTATAGAAACTTTAGTTTTACCGAAACTGAAAGAACTTGGTATAGACTTACGTACTATCGTTGGTGTGGCATCTGTTGATTTAAAAAAAGATGAGGCTGGCCTGTTGAATTTCGCAGCTAAATATAATTGGGAAATTAGTTTTTTTACCGCTGAAGAATTACAAAATGCAGCAGGTGAATTCAGTAGTTCTGATTTTGTGAAATCAGTTGTAGGCGTAAGTAATGTTTGCGAGCGTTCAGCAGTATTGGCGGCCAATAACGGCAGTATAATTTCATCAAAATGCAGTTTGAATGGAGTAACCTTAGCTGTTGCTGAAGCCGATATTGTACTTGACTTTGAAAAATTATCTTGAATGTATGTTTGAAGGAGAATTAATATGACGCAAAAAGTTTATGTTGTCGGTCTTGGACCAGGTGGTATCGAACAAATGACCCAAAGAGCTAAAGCTGCTTTGGAAAGTTGTGATGTTATTGCAGGTTATCATGTATATATCGATCTTATTAAAAATGATTTTACAGGCAAGGAATTTTTGACTACTGGTATGCGTAAAGAGGTAGATCGTTGCAAGCTTGCTATAGAAGAAGCGTTAAAAGGCAAAACCGTAGCGATGATTTCCAGTGGTGATGCCGGGGTTTATGGCATGGCAGGGATTATGTATCAAGTAGCAGCAGAACATCCAGAATTGGAAATTGAAGTTGTTCCCGGTATTACAGCTGCTTGTTCAGGCGCTGCTGTTTTAGGAGCTCCGCTTATCAGTGATTTTTGCCTGATTTCTTTAAGCGATCTGCTTACCCCATGGGAAAAAATTGAAAAGCGCTTAGATTGTGCTTCACAGGCAGATTTCTGTATTTGTTTATACAATCCATCCAGTTTTAAACGTCATGATTATCTACAGAAAGCTTGTGATATCATGCTGAAAAATCAACGTCCTGATGTTCCTGCAGGCATTGTACGCAACATTGGGCGTGATGGTGAAAATTATGAAATCACTACTTTACAGGAATTACGTGATAAAGAAGTAGATATGTTTTCTACTGTTATCATCGGCAATTCGCAAACAGAAGTTATTAATGGTAAATTAGTAACTCCTAGAGGTTATAAACTGTAATGAAACCAGTAGTTTGGCTGATTGGCGGAACCAGTGAAAGTCGTAATCTGATTAAGTTTATGGCTGAACTTGATATAATCCTTTATGTTTCTGTGGCAACTGATTATGGTGCAAGTCTGATTGAAGCACAAACTAATCTTCATGTAATGGTAGAGCGTATGGATTTGGCTGCAATGCGGAATTTTATTACAGTAAATAAACCGGATTGTGTGATTGATGCAACTCATCCATATGCTACGATAGTTACGTCAACAGTACAAAAGGCCTGTAAAGAAACTGGCTGTGAATATTTGAGATTGGTAAGACCTGCTGCTGAAGAACATAAAAACTGTATTATAGTCCAAGATTTTAATGAAGCTGTTGAGTTATTGAGCCATACGGAAGGTAATATCTTTCTGACTACAGGCAGTAAAACATTGCAGGAGTTTACTTCTGTTCCTGATTATAAAGAGCGTATTGCGCTAAGAGTTTTGCCTATGCTGGATTCTTTAAGTAAAGCGTTAGAGCTTGGTTATAAGCCAGCTAATATCATTTGTATGCAGGGGCCTTTTTCTGAATTGCTTAATATAGAGATGATGAAAAGGTATAACAGCAGATATTTAGTTACAAAAGATTCCGGTAGCGTTGGCGGTTTTGAGGAGAAGGCGCAGGCGGCTGCAAAAGCAGGTGCTAAATTAATAGTCATTGCCCGCAATGGCGAAGAGCTTGGAACTGGTTATAGTGAGATAGTAAAATTACTTAAAGACCGATATGGTAGTTGTAAGTAAAAAATATAAAAGGAGATTTAATATGTTACGTGTAAATATCGTCGGCATTGGGCCAGGTAATCCAGAGCTTTTAACACATCAGGCTCGCCAGGCTATTGAAGAAAGTAATATTTTGATAGGCGATAAAAGGATGCTTGCTGCTTTTGGAGCAGGGAAGTGTCTTTTTGACACCATAAAATCATCAGAAATTACTGAAATATGTCAAAAAGCTGATGCTGAAAAAGATGTTGTAGCAGTGTTAGTCTCTGGTGATGTAGGCTTTTTCAGTTTAGCCAAGACGATTACTGGTAAGCTTGCTGATTGTGAATGCCGCAGATATTGTGGCATCAGCAGCTTGGTCTATTTTTCTCAACAATTAAATATAGCTTGGGATGATGCTAAAATTGTCAGTATGCATGGCAGAAATCAAAATCTAATTGCTGCAGTAGCGCAAAACAGTAAAGTATTTTCACTTACCGGAGGCGAGCATTCTCCTAATCAACTATGCCTGAAACTTTGTGATCATGGTATGGCAGATGTAAAGGTATATGTTGGTGAAAACCTTTCTTATCCAGAAGAAAAAATCACTTATGGTACGGCGTCGGAAATCAGTAAATTGGAGTTTCCTTCTTTGTCTGTGATGATGATTTTGAATGAACATGCTAATGACTTTAAATACACTGTCCATGGTTTAAATGATGATCTTTTTATTCGCAGTAAAGTTCCAATGACGAAACAAGAGGTGAGGTCTGTTTCAATTTCCAAATTGATGCCAAAAGTAACGGATAATATTTACGATATTGGTGCGGGAACAGGTTCTTGTTCGATAGAATTGGCATTGCGGGCTCAAGCTGGACGTGTATGGGCATTTGAACGCAACCCTTTGGCATTGGAATTACTTGAGAAAAACAAAGCGTTATTTGCTGTTAATAATTTGGATATTGTTGCCGGAGAAGCTTCGGAACAAATTGTTGATATGCCTGCTCCTGACTGCGTATTTATTGGCGGCAGCGGTGGTAATTTATGCAAAATGCTTGATATTATTTATACAAAGAATTCTGACTGCCGGGTTGTTATCAATGCAATTACACTAGAAACACTAATAGAAGTTGTTGAATATTATAAAACCCGTTCAGAGTATGATTTAGAGATTGTTAATGTTTTTGCCGCCCGTGGTAAAAAACTAGGGGCATATAATTTGATGATGGCCCAAAACCCTGTTTATATAATGACTGCGTTGAAAAAGGGTGAGTAAAATGTCTGAAATGTTTTTGCCTCGTTTCATGATTGCTGCCCCAAATAGTGGCAGTGGAAAAACTACTGTAGTATGTGCCTTGCTGAAAGCTTTGCTTGATCAGGAGTACAAAGTAGCCGCCTTTAAATCTGGTCCCGACTATATAGATCCAATGTTTCATTCGCGCGTAATTGGTGCTAAGTCACGTAATTTGGATTTATTTATGTTAGGCAGGGAAACAACAAAGTATTTGCTGGCAAAAAATGCTTGTGATTGTGATATAGCCGTACTTGAAGGCGCTATGGGATTTTATGATGGTATGGGTAAAACAGAGCAGTGCAGTGCTTATGATTTAGCTCATGTAACTAAAACGCCGGTTATTTTAGTCATCAATGGAAAAGGTGCAGCTTTGTCTTTGGCAGCTTTAATAAAAGGTTTTAAAGAATTCAGACCTGACGCGAATGTACGAGGCGCAATACTTAATAATGTCACTGCTATGAGCTATAAGTTTTATAAAGAAGTAATTGAGTTGGAAACAGGTGTTAAATTGGTCGGTTATTTGCCTCATATGGATGATTGCAATTTTGAAAGCAGACATTTGGGATTGGTAACCGCAGAAGAAATTGGTGATTTGCAGGAAATTATCAGCAGATTAGCAGAACAGGCAGCTAAGACTATTGATTTTGATGAATTGCTGGGTATTGCAAACAGTGCTGAGGATCTTGTTTATGAAGAACAGCCTGTTGCAAGTGTAGCTAAAGTAAAAATAGCAATAGCACAGGATAAAGCTTTTTGTTTTTATTATCAGGACGCTCTAGATTTATTGCAGGAGTTTGGTGCCGAACTAATAACGTTTAGTCCTCTTGTTGATAAAGAATTGCCAGAATGTGATGGAATAATTTTAGGAGGAGGTTATCCTGAGCTTTATGCAAAAGAGCTGGCAGAGAATATATCAATGCGTACAAGCATTAAAACTGCTCTAAAAATAGGTAAGCCTTGTTTTGCTGAATGCGGTGGATTCATGTATCTTTTGGAGCGTTTTCAAGCAGCTTCGGGAGAGATTTATGAGTGGACAGGTGCAATAAGAGGAGAAACCTTTATGACGGCAAAGCTTAACCGCTTTGGATATATAACATTGACTGCTGAAAGTGATAATGTTTTTTGCAAAATCGGTGAGAAAATAAATGGACATGAGTTTCATTATTCCGACAGTAATAATAATGGGCATGATTTTTTAGCCTTGAAAGCTTCAGGAATTTCTGAATGGAGTTGTAGTCATGCTAATAAAGTTCTGTATGCTGGCTATCCACACATTCACTTATGGGGAAATATAAATTTTGCACGAAATTTTATTCGTGCCTGTGATGAATTTGCAAAAAAACGGGATTGATCTGCTGATGGTTTTAGCTGTTAGTATTTATTTAAGGGGAATTGGATTATGATGCTTTTATTTGCCATTATAGCGGGCTTTATTTTAGACCTGCTGATTGGCGACCCGCGTTGGCTGCCTCATCCGATTTGTTTAATTGGAAATTTGATAAGCTTTTTAGAAAAGCTGCTACGCAGTATTTTTGGAAAAAGCTCGCGTGGCTTATTGCTAGGAGGCGCTGTATTAGTAATATTAGTGCTTGCTTTTTCGTTTTGTGTTCCATTTTTAGTATTGGCTTTGGCAGAAAAAATCAATCCGTGGTTGGCTTTTGCTGTAGAGAGTTTTATGTGTTATCAAATTTTTGCAACGCGTTGTTTACGTGAAGAAAGTATGAAAGTTTATACTGCGTTAAAAAATAATGATTTAACAGATGCTAGAATGAAACTTTCGTGGATAGTTGGACGGGATACTAAAGAACTTACAAAATCAGAAGTGACTAAAGGGGCAGTTGAAACTGTTGCTGAAAATACTGCAGATGGAATTATTGCTCCAATGCTGTATATGTTTATCGGCGGAGCTCCGCTTGCGTTTCTTTATAAAGGAATAAATACCATGGATTCCATGGTTGGCTATAAAAATGACAAATATTTATATTTTGGGCGTTGTGCGGCAAAATTAGATGATTTTGCTAATTATATTCCAGCGCGTGTTGCTGGAATATGTATGATAGTTGCAGCTTATCTTTTAAGTTTGGATGCAAAAAAAGCCTGGAAGATTTTTAAACGTGACCGTTACAATCATTTAAGTCCTAATTCTGCAATGACGGAATCAGTAACTGCTGGCGCTCTTCATATTCAGTTAGGCGGCGGACATTTTTATTTTGGAAAATGGGTGCCTAAAGATACTATTGGTGATGATATCAGACAAGTTGAACCGGAAGATATCGTCCAGACTAATAATTTGATGTATATGACAGCTGTTTTAAGTATTTTAGTTTTTGCATTAATTTATTTACTGGAGCTTTTTATTAAAAGCTAAAGGGTGGAAAATATGTATAAATCTGTACATGGTGGAGATATTTACAGTGAGCAAAATAACAGCTTAGGGAAAAATATTGTTGATTATTCAGCAAACGTTAATCCATTAGGTTTACCTGTATCTGTAAAAGAGGCTATTAAGAATTCAATCAAAAACTGCGTTAATTATCCAGATCCTTTATGCAGGGAACTAATAGAGAAATTAGCTAAATATTTGAATATAAAAAAAGAATATCTTTTCATAAGCAATGGTGCTGCTGATGTTTTATTTAAACTTGCCTTAACAGTCAAGCCTGGCCGTGCTGTATTATTGGCTCCAACTTTTGCTGATTATGAAAAAGCTTTGCGGACAGTTGATTGTAAATTTACTTATTACGAATTGCAGGAAGAAAAAAACTTTATTGCAGGATATGATCTGCTGAAAAAAATCAATAGCAGAGTAGACTTGGTCGTAATATGCAATCCTAATAATCCGACTGGGAAATTAATAGATGAAGATTTATTGCTGGAGGTATTGGAAAAATGCTGCCGTACAGGTACAAAGCTGCTATTAGACGAATGCTTTATGGATTTTGTGGATGGCGATAAAGCATATTCGCTATGTTCGAAACTAGATAAATATCACAATCTTATTATATTGAAAGCATTTACAAAAACATATGCGATGCCAGGCTTACGTTTAGGTTATTGCATGACGTCTGATGTGTCGTTGATAAAAGGACTGCATGAAAATGGTCAGGACTGGAATGTTTCTATTCCGGCACAAGCAGCTGGTATTGCGGCTTTAGATGAAGAAAATTACTTACTGGCCAGCAAAGAGTTGATTCGTGTTGAACGGCAGTATCTTACTGCACAATTGGAAGGCTTAGGAGCAAAAACATTTGGTTCTGAGGCCAATTATGTATTTTTTAAATTGGAGAAACCTGAAAATTTGGCAGAACTTTTACGTAAGCATGGCTTTTTGATTAGAGAGTGTAATAATTACCATAATTTGGGGCCAACGTATTATCGGATTGCAGTAAAAACACGATATACAAATCGGGCTTTAATTAAAGCGATAAAGGAAGTTAGACGTAATGCGCTCATTATTGGTAATTATTGATGGCTTAGGTGATGATCATATTCCTGCTTTGAATGGATTGACACCTTTCCAATATGCTGAACATAAAAATATCGATACTCTTATTAAGCTGGGAATATACAGTGAAGTAAGCATTTGTGAGAATGATTTCATTCCTGAAAGTTTGAGTTGTATTTTGCGCTTGCTTGGTGTACAGCAGCGGGATTTCCCAACAAATAGAGCGTATTTGGAATTGTTGGCGCATGGCAGGGATATTTCGGAATATGAGATGGTATTACGCTGTAACCTGGTTTCAATAGACAAAGATAATACGCTGGTATCTTTTAATGGTCAGGGACTTTCGGCAGAAAGCATGGCAGAAGCAGCTAAAGCATGCGATGAGTTTTGGCAGGGCATAGAATTTATGCATTTGTCTATGTATCGTAATCTGTTGATTTTAGATAAAGACAGAAGGATTTTGGACAATTGTATTATTTCTCCGCCTCACGAGAGTATGGGAAAGAATGTTGACCTGCTTTTAGGAGAATTAAAACAGCAGTCTTTGCTGTTAAAGCATTTTATTGAAGGAACAGCGAAAAGGCTGGAACGTTTTAACCATGATGACATTCGTTATATGCTTTATCCCTGGGGGCCTTCAGAACGTAAAACGTTGCCTGGATTTCAAGCTTTGCATGGGTTGAAAGGTGCAGCAATTTGCGAAGCAGAAATTGTCAGAGGCATTGCAAAAGGATTGCATTTGACGGCCCCTAAAATCGCTGGAGTGACAGCGGATATAGATACTGATATTGCTGCCAAGGCAACAGCGACCTTAAATATGTTGAAAGAACATGATTTTGTCTTAACGCATTTTAACGGTGCAGATGAAGCAGCACACAGATATGATTATCAGAGCAAAGCTGAGTTTATAAGTGCTATTGACGAAGAGTTTTTAGAGAAAATTATAAATAATATACAGGAACCTTTACGCATTGTTATTTGTGGTGATCATGTAACAAGTTCTATTAATGGCAAACATAATAAAAATGCAGTTCCTGTAGTTGCTGCACAAATCAATACTGCTGCTATACCAGTAAAAATAAATAATTATCAGGATATCCTGACATTTTTGATGAGAGCGAGTGATATGCGTGGCTAAAGCTATAATGGTACAAGGAACAATGTCTAATGCCGGTAAAAGTTTGGTGACAGCTGGTTTATGCCGTGTTTTTAATCAAGATGGTTATAAAGTAGCACCTTTTAAATCTCAAAATATGGCATTGAACTCATTTATTACTCGTAATGGTGCAGAAATGGGAAGGGCGCAGGTTGTGCAGGCAGAAGCGGCCAACATTGAACCAAGTGCCTTGATGAACCCTATTTTGCTGAAACCAACCAGTGATTCAGGCTCACAGGTTATTGTTAATGGTGAAGCTATTGGAACTATGACAGCTGCAGAATATTTCAAATTTAAAACAAATTTGATCCCTGATATTATGAAAGCATATGGTCAATTATCCGAAAGTAGTGATGTGATTGTTATCGAAGGTGCTGGGAGCCCAGCCGAAATCAATTTAAAATCACAGGATATAGTTAATATGGGTATGGCAAAGATGGCAAAAGCACCGGTGCTTTTAGTTGCCGATATAGACAGAGGCGGTGTTTTTGCTTCTATTTACGGAACTTTAATGTTGCTTGAGGAAGATGAAAGAGCGATGGTTAAAGGTATCATTGTCAATAAATTTCGCGGTGATGTCGAGATACTGCGTCCTGGTTTGAAAATGATAGAAGAGAAAACGGGGGTGCCTGTTGTTGGTGTATTGCCGATGCTGCATGTAGATATTGAAGATGAGGATAGTTTATCAGAACGGTTAACTACACATACAGAAGTACAGGCAGTAGATATTGCTGTTATCCGTATTCCAAGAATGTCTAATTATACTGATTTCAATGTTTTTGAACTTATACCAGGTGTATCGCTGCGTTATGTGCAATCAGTTTCAGAGTTGAAAAATCCGGACATGATTGTTATTCCGGGAACAAAAAATACTATTGGTGATTTAAAATGGATGCGTCAAAATGGATTGGAAGCAGAGATAATGAAACGCGCTCATGCTGGTACAGTGGTTTTTGGTATTTGCGGCGGTTATCAAATGTTGGGGAAGAATCTTTCGGATCCATATGGAGTAGAAGAAGGAGGAGATACTGCAGGATTAGGTCTTTTGGATGTTGAAACCATTTTTGCTGAGAAAAAACGCACTATTCAGGTAGATGGATATTTTGGCGAAGTAAAAGGTATTTTCAGCGCGTTAACCGGCCGCTCTTTTTATGGTTATGAAATACATTCCGGCATAACCAATTTTGATGATGGTAAATCGTTGACATTGATGAAACCTATTCACGAAGCAGGTGAAATAAGTCCAGAAGGATCTCAGAATGTTAGTGATACTATGAACGTATATGGTACATATGTGCATGGAGTATTTGATGGTGAAGGTATTGCTAAATCTGTGGTGGAAGCTTTACTTGCTAAAAAGGGTATGAAGCCAGACGATATTAAAACTATTAATTTTAATGATTATAAAAAGCAGCAGTATGATATTTTGGCAAATAGTATACGTGAAAATATTGATATGAAAAAAATTTATGAGATTTTGGAAGCCGGTGTGTAAGATGGAGCATGGGTTAATTCATATCTATTGCGGGGACGGAAAAGGTAAAACTACTGCTTGTCTAGGATTAAGTATACGTTGTGCGGGGCATGGCAATAAAGTATTATTCGTACAATTTTTAAAAAGCCGTCTTACCGGAGAATTGAAATCTTTAGAATTGCTTTCAAATATTGAAGTCTTAAGGGGTAAAGAAACTAAAAAATTTACTTTTCAGATGACTGCGGATGAGAAACAGGAAGTCCTGCGGGAGCATATGCGGTTATTTGCTAGAATTAAGACTAAACTGGAACAGGAAGAAGTACGATTATTGGTTCTTGATGAAGTTATAGGTGCTTGTAATACAGGTGTTTTTGATGAAGGACAATTAATTGATTTTCTGAAAAATAAGCCGCAGAGTTTAGAGGTTGTTTTATCTGGACGGAACCCGTCTTCAGCTTTACTCGATTTAGCAGATTATGTGTCTGAGGTTTGTAAGCGTAAGCATCCTTTTGATAATGGTATAGCGGCAAGAGTAGGAATTGAAAAATAAATTGAAGAAAGGTGGTAGAAAATATGGAATTACAAAATGTGTTACCGGCTGATATTGAAAAACGCAGTATGGAGATTATTGCTGAAGAATTGGGGGAGATCCAGCTTGATCCAGAGAAAGTTAGTATTGTAAAAAGGGTTATTCATACCTCTGCTGACTTTGATTATGCACGTACGCTGCATTTTTCGAATGGTGTAGTAGAGAAAGCTTTAGAAGCACTGAAAAAGGGCGCTACTATAGTTACTGATACTAATATGGCTTGCGTGGGTATAAATAAACCTGGTTTAAATAAGCTTGGCGGCAAAGCGGTTTGCTTTATGGCAGATGCTGATGTGGCAGAAAGAGCGAAAGAAGCTGGTTCTACACGTGCTGCTGCTTGTATGGAAAAAGCTTGTGAAGTAGAGGGGCCTGTAATTATTGCTGTTGGTAACGCTCCTACGGCGTTAGTACGCTTAGATGAACTTGTAAAAGAGGGCAGGATTAAGCCTGAGCTTGTTATTGGTGTTCCCGTTGGTTTTGTCAATGTTGTGGAATCTAAAGAAATCATTATGAAAACTGGTATTCCTTATATAGTTGCTCGTGGCCGTAAGGGTGGCAGTAATGTAGCTGCAGCTATTTGTAACGCGCTTATTTACAAGCTGACGCGTTAAATAAAAACATTGACAATAACATCGTAGAGTAATATAATATTCTTCGTTGAAAGACTTATTCCCCGATAGCTCAATCGGTAGAGCACTCGGCTGTTAACCGAGTTGTTGTAGGT
>OGHF01001224.1_pt1 | contig 15813 bp, 10 predicted proteins | sample 1571481 | NCBI WGS metagenome assembly OGHF01 (sample SAMEA2581952, study PRJEB24529) | metagenome | biome: Human gut stool | place: China | collected 2011
AGTCGAAGGAAGGATATATCCGATTGAAGATGTACACAAAATAAGTCTGTGTATTAGATATATGAAGTATTTATAGGGCATATATGCCCAGCGTGCAGGACATATATGTCCAACGTGCAGGAGATAGTTACCCTGCACATTGGCTATATATGTCCTGCAATCAGATTATAGTTGCCCTGCAAACGGGGGAAGAAGGTACTATCTTTATCTTCTTGTTTTTATTCTTGCTACTTTCGCTTAAACTGTCTATTTTTGAGGCTGCATTTCCATACTTGAATACGAGTACCTCATTATTAATAGAATAAAACAATGAAAAACAGGTTTCTGATCATATGCACAGTTTTGTTTCTCTCCTCTTGTTTGGCGTATGGACAAGAGCAAGCATCTGTAACAAATGACTTTTCTGAAAATAAACAAGGTTGTATTCAGCATCCCTGGCAAGGCAAGAAAGTAGGATACATCGGAGATTCCATCACAGACCCGAATTGCTACGGTGATAATATAAAGAAGTACTGGGACTTTCTGAAAGAATGGCTGGGGATCACTCCTTTTGTTTACGGCATTAGTGGAAGGCAGTGGGATGATGTACCCCGTCAGGCGGAAAAGCTGAAGAAAGAACATGGCGGAGAAGTCGATGCTATCCTGGTTTTTATGGGGACAAACGATTATAATAGTAGTGTGCCTATCGGTGAGTGGTTTACGGAACAAGAAGAGCAAGTGCTGTCTGCTCACGGTGAGATGAAGAAGATGGTGACGCGGAAAAAGCGTACGCCTGTCATGACTCAAGACACTTATAGAGGTCGTATTAATATAGGAATCACTCAACTGAAGAAACTTTTCCCGGATAAGCAGATCGTTCTGCTGACTCCTTTGCATCGTTCGTTGGCTAACTTCGGCGATAAGAATGTCCAGCCGGATGAAAGCTATCAGAATGGTTGCGGAGAATATATAGATGCTTATGTGCAGGCTATTAAGGAGGCAGGAAATATATGGGGAATACCTGTCATAGACTTTAATGCAGTGACAGGTATGAATCCGATGGTTGAAGAACAGCTTATTTATTTCTATGATGCCGGCTATGACCGTTTGCATCCCGACACCAAAGGGCAGGAGCGTATGGCACGCACTTTGATGTATCAGTTACTTGCACTGCCTGTCGCTTTTTAATTATTCAAATATCCGCAGGACTTGACAAAGGCATTTTTTTGTTGTATATTTGCAGGAGTCATACAGGCAATAAAGTAACAACCCATTAAAAAATGAAACGAAATGCACCTTATCAATCATCTTAACCGAACCGAAAAAAATAGTGTAACATTATAACAAAACACAAAGGGGATCATATGCAAATCAGCATCTATGTGAACCGGTGATAAGCTTGAGGCTGCAACTTTTTATACGGTTTGCAGCCTTTTTTGTTGCATAAAATCAAGAAATACGTGCTTAAAAGGTGTATTGGAGTTTATAATAAATGGGGAGACCGTTTATAATAAACGATGCAACTATTTATTATAAACTCAACTGCGATTTTAGTATTGATGGTAAAAAGTTTTCTATATGTCAGAAGAACCCGTAGAGAGTTCTCTTTTATTTGACTTAGCAGACTGCGAATTATCGTAACATGACAATCTTTTACTTTATTGCCCGATTTACCCCCTATATCTGCCCGATTTACCTCCCGTCTCATTGCGTTCTTCTCCCTATTTTTGTGCATTAAATATTCTTATTTTTATCAATGATGAAAGATGCTGCATGATATGCACGACGGAGATGGAAAGTGCGTGGCTGTTCTGCGGGATGTTGTTTTGAAGAAAAATAGTACAATATTCCATGCTTGTTGTACTATTCTCCATAGGAATATAGATAGTTAATCGTAAATTTGTAATTTAATTGTGCCTTATACTTTTTATAAGCATTTATAGAAGAATATCATGAAATACTGGATGTTATTGTTTGCCCTTTTGTGGGTATCTTACGGAACGGGCATGGCCCGGAAAACGGAAAAAGTAGTAAATAACGGAATTCCCTGGTTTGACGACAGGGGAGAGATAGTCAATGCCCACGGTGCCTGCATTGTGGAAGAGAATGGCAGATATTATCTTTTCGGGGAATATAAGTCGGACAAGAGCAATGCTTTTCCGGGTTTCAGTTGTTATTCATCTGATGATTTGGTGAACTGGAAGTTCGAACGTGTTGTACTGCCGATGCAGTCAAGCGGAATTCTTGGCCCTGATCGTGTAGGCGAGCGTGTGAAAGTCATGAAATGCCCTTCTACCGGCGAGTATGTGATGTATATGCATGCAGACGATATGAACTATAAAGATCCCCATATCGGTTATGCTACCTGTAGCACTATAGCAGGTGAATATAAACTTCACGGACCTCTGTTGTATGAAGGTAAGCCTATTCGCCGCTGGGATATGGGAACTTATCAGGACACGGACGGTACCGGATATCTGCTGTTGCACGGAGGAATTGTCTATCGTTTGAGTAAGGACTACCGTACGGCAGAGGAAAAAGTGGTATCGGGAGTAGGTGGTTCTCACGGAGAGTCTCCGGCAATGTTTAAAAAGGACGGCACGTATTTCTTCTTGTTCTCCAATCTGACCAGTTGGGAGAAGAATGATAATTTCTACTTTACAGCCCCTTCCGTCAAAGGGCCGTGGACCAGACAAGGTTTGTTTGCTCCCGAAGGAAGCCTGACCTATAATTCACAGACCACTTTTGTGTTTCCTTTAAAGTGTGGTGAAGATACGATTCCTATGTTTATGGGCGATCGCTGGTCTTATCCGCATCAGGCTTCGGCTGCCACCTATGTGTGGATGCCTATGCAGGTGGATGGAACAAAGCTTTCTATTCCGGAATACTGGCCTTCCTGGGACGTTGATAAGTTGAAACCCGTAAATCCTCTGCGCAAAGGAAAAACCGTCGATTTAAAGAAGATAACGTTCAGTAAAGAAGCTGACTGGAAAGTGGAGGAAGGAAGAATATCTTCCAGTGTAAAAGGAAGTACGCTGAGCATTCCTTTCACTGGCTCTTGTGTGGCTGTTATGGGCGAAACGAACTGTCATAGCGGATATGCGCGTATGAATATCCTTGATAAGAAAGGGGAGAAAATATATTCTTCACTGGTCGATTTCTATAGTAAGGCGAATGATCATGCAACGCGTTTTAAGACTCCCCAATTGGCTGAAGGGGAATATACGCTGGTGATTGAAGTTACGGGCATCAGCCCCACATGGACTGATAAAACGAAGAGAATCTATGGCAGCGACGATTGCTTTGTGACCATTACTGATATTGTAAAACTGTAATATTTATGAGAAATAGAATTTTATTTTCTTTCCTTGCTTGGGTAGCAGTGATCGTGTCCGTTCAGGGTAAACAAAAAGATTTTGTTTTGCAGTCCGGTCAGCCGGTTGCGATAGCTTGCAGCGGTTCGGAAGCACCGGTGGTGCGTACTTCGCTGGACTTGTTGTCCCGTGACCTTCAGACTGTATTGTCGGCAACTGCCCATATAGACACAAACACCGGAAACATCATAGTAGGAACGATCGGACAGAGCAAGCTGATTGAGCAGGCAGGCATCGATATTTCCGCATTAAAAAACAAAAAGCAGGCTTTCATGCTCGCCGTCTCAGAAGATGGAAAGCTAGTAGTAGCCGGCAGCGACAGTCACGGTACAGCCTACGGCATACTTGAAATATCCCGTCTGCTGGGCGTTTCCCCTTGGGAATGGTGGGCAGATGTGACTCCGGAGAAGAAAGAGACATTTCGTCTTTCGGGCAAGTTTAGAGAGTTGCAGTCTCCTTCTGTGGAGTATCGGGGCATCTTTATTAATGATGAAGATTGGGGACTGATGCCTTGGAGTAACAAGACTTACGAACCGTCGGATGTGAAAGGAGAAATCGGGCCGCGTACCAACGAACGTATTTTTGAGTTGCTGCTTCGTTTGCGGGCCAATACCTACTGGCCTGCTATGCATGAGTGTACCTTGCCTTTCTTTCTGACGAAGGGCAATCGGGAAGCAGCGAAAAAGTATGGCATCTTTATGGGAGCTTCCCACTGCGAACCAATGGCGTGCAATGCTACCGGAGAATGGAAAATACGTGGAAAAGGAGCATACGATTACGTGAATAACAGTCCGGCCGTTTATCAGTTTTGGGAAAATCGTGTGAAAGAAGTTGCCGGACAAGAGATACTTTACACGCTGGGTATGCGTGGCGTTCACGATGGAAAGATGCAGGGAGCCAAGACGGTAGAAGAACAGAAAGCCGTCCTGAACCGGGTATTTGTTGACCAGCGCGGCTTGCTCGAAAAGTACGTGAATAAAGACGTAACACAAGTGCCGCAGGTCTTTATTCCTTATAAGGAAGTGCTCGATATTTATCATGCGGGACTGCAAGTGCCCGAAGACGTGACCTTGATGTGGTGTGATGATAACTACGGCTATATCCGTCATTTCCCCACTGCCGAAGAGCGTGCCCGTAAAGGCGGCAACGGAGTCTATTATCATGTTTCCTACTGGGGACGCCCGCACGATCATTTATGGTTGAGCACCATGAGTCCATCGCTCATTTATCAACAGATGAAGCAGGCTTACGATCAGGGAATACAGAAAATGTGGATACTGAACGTCGGAGACATCAAACCTGCCGAGTATCAGATAGAACTGTTCATGGATATGGCATGGAATCTGGATAAGGTATCTTCCGAAGGAGTAACCGCACATCTGAAACATTGGCTGGAACGGGAACTGGGAACCTCCTGTGCAAAGACCATCCTCCCCGTTATGCAGGAACATTATCGCTTGGCACATATCCGCAAACCCGAATTTATGGGAAATACACGGGAGGAAGAAAAGAATCCGGTCTATCGGGTAGTCAAAGACTTACCGTGGAGCGAAAGAGAGATAAACGAACGTCTGAATGCTTACAGCGAACTTTCGGAAACAGTAGAGAAAGCTGCTTCTAAAGTACCCGTCGACAGACAGAGCGCTTACTTCGAACTGGTGAAATATCCCGTACAGGCTGCGACACAAATGAATCGCAAACTGTTATACGCCCAATTGGCACGCCACGATAAGGAAGACTGGGAAAAGAGTGATGCCGCTTACGACAGCATTGCTGCACTGACTCAACATTATAACTCATTGGAGAATGGGAAATGGAATCGCATGATGGACTTCAAACCCCGCAAGCTCCCTGTATTCAACCGTGTGGAAAGAAATGCGGCTACTGCTCCGATGACAGCGGACCGTAAAGCAGCCTGTCAATGGAATGGGGCGGAGGCAAAGAAGGGCAACGCTATTGTCTGCGAAGGTTTGGGATATGAAGGCAAAGCCGCAGAGATAAGAAAAGGCGATGCGCTGACTTTCTCTTTCGGTAATCTGAAAACGGACTCGGTAGAGGTGGATATCCGGTTACTTCCCAATCATCCGGTGCATGGCGATAAGTTGCGTTTCTCGGTTTCTCTGAATGGTGCCGAGCCTGAAGTGATAGCGTACGAAACGAAGGGGCGCAGCGAGGAATGGAAAGAGAACGTGCTTCGTAATCAGGCAATCCGGAAAATCGTACTTCCCGTTCTGGGCAGGAAATCACATCAATTGGTCATCAAGGCATTGGATGAGGGAGTGATACTGGATCAGGTAATGCTTTATGAGGTGAATTAGATATAATTCTATATTTTATAGTTTCAGACTGGCTGGGTCAGTCAGTCTGAAATACACTGTTTATTGTCCCGGCTTGATAATCAACCGCAGTACAAACCAAGCGTGATGTGCTGCGGTACTTATCCATCCATAATGTTTTGCCATAATGCGGAACCGTTCTTTAAGAGAAGCCTTCCGGTTCTGCGTAGTCATTCCTTCATCCAGATAGTCGATGATTGTCAGGTGCGTATTGTGCAGGGTACGCGCCTTTTTCATGATGCGGATGCACCAGTCGAAATCAGCGGAGTACCGGTAGTTTAAGTCATAAGGTTCCATCAGCGTATGTCTGGCAAAGAAAGCCTGATGGCAGACTAACATTCCTTGTTTGAAACTCTTCCAGTCCAGCTTTTTGGGCGTGGAAAGGCGGCGCATATGCAGAAAGTGCCTGTCTTTGTCAACAATCGCAGTTTCCCCGTAGATGACGTCGGGGAGAACGCTCCCATGAATGCTGTGCACCATTTGCTGCAAAGTATCGTCTTCGTGAAAGCAGTCGCCCGCATTCAGAAAACAGAGATAGTCGCCGCTGGCAAGGGAAATCGCCTTGTTCATGGCATCGTACAATCCTTTGTCCGGTTCGCTGACGACGGTAGTTATCCGTGGACGGTATCTGTCGATGATAGAGAGAGTACCGTCTTTGGAGGCCCCGTCCACGATGATGTATTCTACGTGGTGGTAAGTCTGCGAGATAACACTTTGGATGGTATCTTCCAGTACTTTCTCGGCATTGTAGGTCACCGTGATAATCGAGAACTTGGGAGTAGGATGGACACTATGCATATTTCCCTGTTATTTTGTTGTAAACGTCCGTGTACTTCTTCGCTATGATACTTTCCGAATAGTTGCCTATGGCCTTGCGGCAGGCTTGTGCGGAGAGTTCCGCATATTCGGGTTCCGTCAGTACCCAATGGATGCCGTTGGCCAGATCTTCGGAAGACTTGCGCTGAGCTACGTATCCGTTGTGCAGATGATCGATCATTTCCGGTATGCCTCCGGTGTTGAAACCGACGCAGGGCACACCGCAGGACATTGCTTCCATCACCATATTCGGCAGATTCTCTTCGAGAGAAGGGATGGCGAAGAGGTCTACGGCATTGTATATATCCACCAACTCATGCTCATTCTTAATATAAGGAAGCGGATAGACGCGGAAAGGAATCAGGTCTTGCAACTGCTGCGACTGGTTGCCGAAAACAACCACGCCCAATGAGTCTTTCCATTCCGGATGTTTCTCTGCCAGCAGTTTGCAGGCTTCAATCAGATAGTCGATACCCTTTCGCTTGTCTGTGATCTTGACAGAACCGAAAAGAATGAGCTTCCCTTCCTGCGGCAGCCTGCATTTTCTGCGGGCTTCCTGCTTATTGTGAGGCTTGAACAGATTCGTGTTGATGGCGTTCGGGATACTGATAACCGTTTGTCCGGTGAGCAGTCCGCTGACTTTGGCCTTCTCCGCCAGCCAGCGGCTACAGCCTACAAACGTGATGGATGCCTGACTATAAATCTCTTTTTTCTTCCGGAAGATTCGGGTGGATAAGTCCTTCTTGCCTCCTCCTCCGTAGATGTAAGGGCAGTGATGGCATTCCTGTTCGTAACTCTTGCATTCGCGTGCATAATGGCAGATACCGGTGCAGGGCCACATATCGTGCATGGTCCATACTACAGGTTTGCCGGAAGTCAGAATCTTGCGGATGGTGTTGAGCGACAGCATCCCTTGGTTGATCCAGTGCAGATGGATGACATCTGCCTGCTGAAATTCGGGAAGCGAAGTGATGTCCGTGCCGGTATTGGCGATATCTACGGCGAAGAGATCATTCTTCTTGAAACGGTTGGCTTTCCAGATGACGATGCGTTCCCACATGAATTTCCATACGTGCAGCCAACTGCCCTTTAGTCCGACGACGCTGATTTGGTCTGTTTGTTTGTCACGTACCAACATTTTCGCCTTGATGCCGTTGTTCTTAAGCGATTCCATCAGTCGTCCGGCAGCGACAGCCGCACCACCTATTCGTTCGGAAGTATTGATGATTAGTACCCTCATGCTTTCAAAATGTTTGCACAAAAGTAGTGGTTTTCAGTGAAAATCCGTACAAAGTCACATATTATTTGTACTTTTGCCACACTTATTAATAAGGAGATATTGAACATGAAAAAGGTTGTGTTTTTAGGATTAGGGTATATCGGCCTTCCTACGGCAGCTGTTGCTGCCGCTCACGGTTTCGAAGTCATAGGAGTAGATGTCAATCCTTCTGTGGTGGAAACGATCAACCAGGGAAAGATACATATTGTAGAACCTGAACTGGGTCAGGTAGTCAGGGACGTAGTGCAAAGTGGAAAGTTACGCGCTGTATGCAAGCCGGAAGCGGCGGATGCTTTCTTTATCGTAGTGCCTACCCCATTCAAGCAGAACCATCGGGCGGACATCACCTATGTGGAAGCGGCCACCCGTTCCGTGATCCCTTATCTGCAGGAGGGTAACCTGTTTGTCATCGAATCCACTTCTCCGGTATATACCACCGAACGTATGGCGGAAGTGATCTATAAAGAACGTCCCGAACTGAAAGGGAAGATACATATCGCTTATTGTCCCGAACGCGTATTGCCGGGAAATACATTATACGAACTGGTGCACAACGACCGCGTGATAGGCGGCATCGATCCGGCATCCACCGCAAAAGCCATTGAGTTTTATTCCGCTTTCGTACAAGGCAAACTGCACGGCACCAATGCCCGCACGGCAGAGATGTGCAAACTGACGGAGAACTCCTCCCGCGACTCACAGATCGCCTTTGCCAACGAACTCTCCATGATCTGCGACAAAGCCGGAATCAATGTATGGGAACTGATCGAACTGGCCAACAAGCATCCGCGTGTGAATATCCTTCAACCGGGCTGCGGAGTGGGCGGTCACTGCATTGCGGTAGACCCTTGGTTCATCGTATCCGACTATCCGGAACAGGCGCAGCTCATCAAGCGTGCCCGTGAAACGAACGATTACAAAGCGGACTGGTGTGCGAACAAAGTATTGGAAACCTGCCAGAAGTTTGTAGAACAGAACGAGCGCGAACCGGTCGTTGCCTGCATGGGACTGGCTTTCAAACCGAATATCGATGACTTACGGGAATCTCCCGCCAAATATATCGCCTCCCGCATCATCTCCGAATCGAGAGCGGACGTGCTGATTATCGAACCTAATATAAGCACTCATAAGAGCTTCCATCTGACAGACTATCGGGAAGCATACGAGAAAGCGGATATTATCGTCTGGCTGGTTCGCCACGATGTCTTCCTTGCATTGCCCAGGGAGGAAGGAAAGATAGAACTGGACTTCTGCGGTGTGAGACGATAAAAATGTAGTTTAATTGCGAAGAGGTTGTATAGACTCTATAAATAAAGCAGATGAAAAAGATATTGCTCGTTTTCGGTACCCGTCCCGAAGCGATAAAGATGGCTCCGCTTGTAAAGGCGCTCCAGAAAGATACGGAACATTTTGAGACACGTGTCTGCGTTACGGCACAGCACCGGCAGATGTTGGATCAGGTATTGGAGGTGTTCGGCATCACTCCCGAATATGACCTGAATATCATGGCTCCCAATCAGGACTTGTATGACATTACCGCTAAGGTACTCCTTGGACTGCGCGAAGTGCTGAAGGACTTCCGTCCCGACACCGTATTGGTGCATGGAGATACGACTACCTCGATGGCGGCATCCCTTGCGGCATTCTATATGCAGATACCTGTGGGACACGTGGAAGCCGGGTTGCGTACCTATAATATGTTGTCTCCCTGGCCGGAAGAAATGAACCGTCAGGTGACAGACCGTATCTGCACTTACTACTTTGCACCGACAGAACAGTCAAGGGCAAATCTGCTGCAAGAGAATATAGATGCGAAGAAAATCTTTATTACCGGAAATACGGTGATCGATGCCCTGCTGATGGCGGTCGATATCATTTCCACCACCGCCGGTGTGAAAGAAAAGATGGCGAAGGAACTTCAGGAGAAAGGCTACACGGTAGGTGATCGTGAGTATATCCTCGTCACCGGACATCGTCGCGAGAACTTCGGAGATGGTTTCCTGCATATTTGCAAAGCGATCAAAGAACTGGCGGCTCTTCACCCGGAGATGGACATAGTCTATCCCGTTCACCTGAATCCTAATGTGCAGAAGCCAGTGTATGAACTGCTTTCCGGTCTGAGCAATGTCTACCTGATCTCTCCTTTGGATTATCTGCCTTTTATTTATGCCATGCAACATTCTACTCTGCTGCTGACTGATAGCGGCGGTGTGCAGGAAGAAGCCCCTTCATTGGGCAAACCCGTGCTGGTGATGCGGGATACGACCGAGCGTCCGGAAGCTGTTGAGGCGGGTACGGTGAAGCTGGTCGGCACGGATGCGGAGGCAATTGTCAGTAATGTCACTGCCCTGCTGCAAGATAAAGAAATGTATAAGCGGATGTCCGAAACGCATAACCCTTATGGTGACGGACAGGCTTGCGAAAGAATCATAGCTGCGCTTCGATAACTTCAAAATAGTTTCATTGCTTGAAACCATTGGTTTCTCGGTGTGAAACTGTTGGTTTCAAGGCATGAAACTTTTAGTTTCAGAGCATGAAACAAATCATGCCGTTCGTTGGCGCCGATGGCGGGACCGGGCGAAACAAAAATTAATAACACTTCTTATCGGGAATGCCCTCTAACGAAAAACGGGCTGTCAGAGAATCACTTCTCCGGCAGCCCTTCTTCATTAGGATCAAAAAAACAGAGGAAGTATGATATTCTTTATTCCTGTCCTCCCCCTAAAGCACGGTATAGGTTAATTAAACTTTGTATTTCGGTAAAATGATTGGCCGTCTGTGATAGTTGCGCGCTGAGCAATGACTGTCGGGCGGTAAGTACTTTCAGATAGGTTGTATTCGTATGTTCCATCAGCAGAGAAGTACTTCGCACGGCTGTTTGTAGAGAAGCAATCTGCTTGTCGAGCAAGATTCTTTTCCCCTGACTGGTCTGATAGGCAGTCAGCGCATCATTCACTTCGCTGCCGGCGTTGAGCAATGTTTGCTGAAAGCCGAGAGCTGCTTCTTCCTGCTGCGCACGGGCGATGCGATACTGAGCCACCACTTGTCCTTTATTAAAGAGCGGCTGCGTGAGCGAACCTACTGCCGATGCCAGGAACTTGCCCGGATTGAGAATCATAGACCCGACGGAGTTCGTCCATCCGGCACTTCCGCTCAACGTGATGGAAGGGTAGAAAGCCGAACGTGCCGCATTGGTGCCATAGAACGCTGCTTCCAGCGTCCGCTCGGCCGAGCGGACATCGGGGCGGGCGGCAAGCATTCGGACAGGGATTCCTACGGCAAAGTCCGTAGGAAACTGTTGGTCTGCCAACGTTCCGCGTTCGTAGTTGCGGGGTGTCTCTGCCAATAATAAAGCAAGACTGTTCTCCACCTGATTGATCTGCTGCTGCAAATCGAGCACAGAACCCTGCACTTGATAATAAGTCGCTTCCATCTGCGATACAGCCGATTCGTTCGCCAGTCCGGCGTTCATCAGGGAACGGGTAGAGGCTACGGTTTCTTTCCATGCCTCCTCCGTCTGTCGGGAGATGATGAGCTGTTCGTCCAGCATCAGCAGCGTGTAATAAGTATTGGCTATACCGGCTATCAGCTGCGTGCGGACTGCCTGACGGTAATCTTCACTTTGTGCATACAGCGCTTTCGCCTGCTTCTTGGAGTTGCGCATACGGCCGAATACGTCCAGTTCCCAACTGGCGGTAACGGGTAGCGAATAACCCTGCGTAGCTTTGTTCGTATCGAAGCTGCTCACTGTCCCCTGCGGGGAAAGCGCAAAGGCGGGCAGGAAAGCAAGTTTGGCGGACATCAGCACTGCCTGAGCTTCTTCCACGCGAAGCTGGGCGGACTGGTAGTCGGTATTGGTCTGCAACCCTGTCTCGATGAGGGACTGCAGATGAGGGTCGGTGAAGAGTTCCCGCCAGTCCATATTACCCAGACCGGCAGTGTCTTCGGTCACCACTTCCCCGCCGTAAAGATCGTCGGGGACGGAAGTGGCGGGCTTGTATTTGGTATAGATGCCACAACCGCTCAGCGTCAGACTCATGGCAACTAACAGGATGATATTTTTCTTCATTCTTTCTTTTATTTATTAACGTTCACGTTCAGCTTCACTTTTCTCTTTTTCCAAAAGCACTTGTACATCTGCTTCTTCCTCCATCGGTTTGCGGATTTTCTCCTGCAAGTACTCAAAGATGATGTAGAAGACCGGAACGACAAAGAGCAATGCCACCGTTCCGACAGCCATACCGCCTACGACACCCGTACCCAGCGAACTGTTGCCATTGGCACCCGCACCGGAAGAGAACATCAGCGGAAGCATACCGAAGATCATCGTCAGCACCGTCATCAGGATAGGACGCAGGCGGACCTGTGCGGCAGAGTAGGCCGATTCTACGATGCCCATTCCTTTGCGGCGGCGTTCGATGGCGTACTCCGTAATCAGAATAGCCGTCTTGGCCAGCAAGCCGATCAGCATGATCACACCCGTCTGCAAATAGATGTTATTCTCCAGTCCGAGTATCTTGGCGAACAGGAACGAGCCCATCAATCCGAATGGTACGGAGAAGATAACGGCAAACGGTACGAGGAAACTTTCGTAGAGACAAGCCAGAATCAGATAGATCAGGAAGATACAGATGGCGTAGATGAAAACCGTCTGGGCGCCGCCGCTGCTTGCTTCTTCGCGCGCCATACCGCCATATTCGTATCCGTAGCCCATCGGCAACGATTCTGCGGCCACTTCCTCAATCACTTTCTGCACTTCACCCGAAGAGTAACCGTCGGCAGGATTCACATTGGCTGTGATGGTGCTGTAGAGGTTGAAACGGTTGGCCGTTTCCGGTCCCAGTACCTGCTTCAGTGTAACGAACTGGCTCACCGGAGCCATTTCCGTACCGTTGCGCACAAACATATTGTTCAATGCCTGTTCGTCCAGACGGTATTCGGGCGATGCCTGCATCATGACACGATATACTTTACCGTATTGATTGTAGTTGGAGATATACGCTCCACCGCAATAACTGCCTACCGCATCGAGTACCGCACTTGGCGAAATTCCTGCACGCTTACATTTGGCGGCATCCACTTCTACCGAGAGCTGCGGGAAGTTGATGGCGTAGGATGTATAAGCCATAGCCACTTCCGGACGCTGGTTCAAGGCGTTGAGGAACTGTGTGGACGCATCGTAGAACGTAGCCAGATCACCGCCTGTCATATCCTGAAGGTTCAGTTCGAGGGAGTTACCCATACCGTATCCCGGAATCATGGCGGGCTGGAAGCTGAATATCTGCGCTTCCTTGATGGACTGGAATTGTGCGTTGAGGCGGGAAGCTACGGCATCCGAACCGTGTTCCTTTCCTTTTCGTTCGCTCCAGTCTTTCAGGCGGACAATGATCGTACCGTAAGAAGTTCCCTGGCCGGAGATCAGACCGTATCCTGCTACGCGGGCGTAGTGTTCTATTTCGGGCGTATCTTTCAGAATGTTTTCCAGCCGGTCCATTACTTTCGTCGTCTCTTCAAGCGTGCTTCCCGGTGAGATGCTGACATTCACCATGATAACACCCTGGTCTTCCTGCGGCACCAGTCCCGTCTTGGTCGTGCTCATCAGATAAACCAGCAGGACGATGGTAGCAGCCAGTGAAGTCCACACCATCCAGCGATGGCGGATGAAGAACATCACACCTCTTTTATATTTACCCAATACGGCATTGAACGAAGCATTGTAAGCTGCACGTACCCGTCCGTTGATACTCTTGGCACTCTTGGTTCCGTCCGACGGACGCATCATGATGGCGCACAAAGCGGGACAGAGCGTCAAAGCCGAAATCATCGAAATACCTACGGCAGTTGCCATCGTGATACCGAATTGTGTATAGAACACGCCCGAAGTACCTCCCATGAAGGTGACGGGGATAAATACGGCCATGAAGACACAGGTACAAGAGACGATAGCCATCGTCACGTCGCCCATCGCATCTTTGGTGGCAAGGTAGGGCGACTTGTATCCGGCATCAAACTTGGACTGCACCGCTTCCACCACCACAATGGCGTCATCCACCACCGTACCGATGGCAAGCACCAGTGCAAACAGGGTCAGGATGTTCAGACTGAATCCCGCAGCTACCAGACAGGCAAACGTACCTACCAGTGATACGATGATGGAGATAGACGGGATGAGCGTACTCTTCAAGTCCTGCAAGAAGAAGTATACCACGAGGATAACCAGAATGATGGCGATAATCAGTGTTTCCACCACGTTGTGTATGGAAGCGAAGAGGAAGTCGTTCGAACTCATCATGGTGACGAACTCCGTTCCTTCCGGAAGGTTTTTCTCCATCCGCTCCATCTGGGCGGTAATTTCTTTATTGACAGCGGTCGCATTGGAACCTGCCGTCTGGAAGATCATATAAAGTACGGCAGGCTGGCTGTCCATCTCACTGCGGAAACTATAAGTCATAGTGCCCAGTTCCACATCCGCCACATCTTTCAGACGGAGTATCGAGCCGTCTTCACGCGAGCGGACAACGGTGTTCTGAAATTCTTCCACGCTCTTCAGCCTTCCGCGATATTTCATCGTGAACTGGAAGACGTTCTGCGAACTCTCGCCCAGTGAGCCGGTAGGGGCTTCAATGTTCTGCTCGCCCAGCACGCCGGTGATGTCCGAAGGCACCAGTCCGTATTGTGCCATCCGTTCCGGTTTCAGCCAGATACGCATACTGTAGGTATCGCCCAGCTCCATGACGTCTCCTACTCCCTCGATACGTTTGATCTGCGGGATGACGTTGATGTCCAGATAATTGGCAAGGAAGGTCTGGTCGTAGCGACCGTCGGTGCAGACCATCGCGCCGATTTGCAGGAAGCTGGTCTGTCGTTTCATCGTGCTTACGCCGACTTTCGTTACTTCGGCGGGCAGCAGTCCCTGTGCTTTGGCTACACGGTTCTGTACGTTGACGGCGGCCATATCCGCATCGGTTCCCTGTTTGAAATAAACGTCGATACGGGCTTCACCTGTATTTGTTGCAGTAGATGTCATGTACATCATATTCTCCACGCCATTGAGGGCCTCTTCCAAAGGCACAACAACACTCTTCAGCACAGTCTCGGCATTAGCACCCGTATAGTTAGCCTGTACACTTACTGTAGGCGGCGCTATTTCGGGAAACTGTTCAACAGGTAATTGAACAAGGCTGATAATACCCAATATAAGGATGAGGGCGGAAATTACACCCGCCAAAATGGGTCTGTCAATAAAAGTCCTTATTTTCATGGCACAGCTTATTCATTAGTGGTCGTGTGAGTTTCTATCTCGGTTCCCTCGCGTACAAGACCGGCACCTTCGGCAACAATCACATCACCAAGAGACAGACCGGACTCGACAATATATTCCGTCCCGTTATTCAAACGGAACACTTCGACCGGAGTTGATTTGGCCTTGCCGTCAACCACCTTATATACGAAGACCCGGTTCTGTAATTCATAAGTGGCAGCCTGGGGAATGGCAATCACGCTGTCACGGTGCGAAGGGACGAATACCGTACCGCTACCACCGTTACGGAGCAGTTTCTCCGGGTTGGCAAACTCCGCACGCAGACTCACCGCACCCGTACCTTCATCCACGGTTCCACTCACCGCATTGATTTTACCGGAATGGGAATATGCCTTGCCGTTACTCAAGGTCAGCTCCACATCGGGCATCCCGTCCATCGCTTTCTGAAGCGAGCCGTATTGTTGTACCAAGTCCAATATCTGGTTCTCGTTCATCGAAAAATAGGCATAAACGCTCTCGTCATCGGAAACTGTTACCAACGGTTCTGTAATATTGCTACCCACAAGAGCGCCCACACGATAAGGGATCATGCTGGCAACCCCGTTGACGGGACTTTTAACCTCTGTATAAGACAAGTTATTACGTGCATTGGTTTCCTCCGCCCGGGCTTGGGCAAGAGTGGCCTGAGCCTCTGCAAGAGAGTTACGGGCGGTTTGGAGATCAAATTCGGAGACCACGTTCTCCCGGAAGAGTTCCTCCTTGCTCTCT
>OGHF01001226.1_pt1 | contig 15809 bp, 13 predicted proteins | sample 1571481 | NCBI WGS metagenome assembly OGHF01 (sample SAMEA2581952, study PRJEB24529) | metagenome | biome: Human gut stool | place: China | collected 2011
CCGGTGAGGATGCGGCCCAGGCCGTTGCACACAGCGAGCACGCCCACCAGGGTGGTGGACAGGGCGGCGCTGGCCCCCACGGAGAGGGAGAGATCCTTTGCAAAGGAGATAACGGTGTTGCCCATGGCGGCCAGGAAGATGATGCACAGGAAGGCACGCCAGAAGGTGAAGCGGCGGAGCATCTGGCCGGTGGTGTAGTCGGCGGCCTCAAAGTCCTCCTGTACCCGGTTGGCGGCGGCCTTGGGCTGGGGCAGGACGGTGCCGGGGGCGGGGAGGCGGATAAGAAGGGCGGCCGCGACCAGCACAATTCCGATGGCGACGCCCAGGCAGAGGAAGGCCGCCCGCCAGCCCACGGCGGGATTCTGGATGAGGGCGTCGGCCAGGGAGCCGAGCACGAGGGAGGAGGCACCAAAGCCCATCAGCAGCGCGCCGGAGCAGGTGCCCTTTTTGTCGGGGAACCAGGCCTGCACGGTGGAGAGCACCACATTATAGGCAAAGCCGATGCCGGTGGCGGTGATGACGCCGTAGCTGAGGTAGAGCATGGGCAGGCTGCTGCCGTCCAGCCGGGCGGTCAGTACAAAGCCGATGCACGCCAAAGCGCCGCCCAGGGCGATGGTCAGGCGGGTACCCAGCCGCCTGGCCAGCAGACCGCCGCCCACTCCGCCCAGACAGAAAAAGCACATGGTGAGAGTAAAATTCATGGTCAGTTGGGAGGCGTTCCAGCCGAATGCGTCGGCCAGCGGTGCTTTCAGTATGGACCAACTGTAAAGGATACCCGCGAAGAGCATGGAAAGGATGCCTATGGTCAAATAAAACCACCGAATTGTGGGGGCCTTGGTGTTGCAGGGCATAATATGTCGCACCTCAAATCTTGTATTTTATATTTTGCATTATATATAAAATTTTAAAAATTGTCAATCGGCGGCTGGGAATTTTACAGGAGGGAGCGGCCGGCCCGGAGGGCGATGCCGGTAAAGGCTGCGGAGGTATGGAGCGTTGCCCGTATTGAAAAAAACACGGTTATAGAGGAGGGTTTAAGTCTGTCACATCTGTAACAATTCTGTAAAAAATTTTTTGAATCATGTAAAAAGGTGGTTGCCCTTTTCGGAGGGATAGAGTATAATAAGGGCACACGCTCAGGGAGGGGAGGACAAAATCGTCTGGACCAAACTGGGCTATTTTTCTGAAAGGAAGGTAGATTACAATGAAGAAGTCCAAGAAGCTCCTTGCACTGCTCCTGTGCCTGGCGATGGTCTTCGGCCTGGCCGCCTGCGGCAACAGCAACAAGCCCGCCAACAGCCAGACCCCTGCGCCTGGCACTAACACCGAGACCCCCGCGCACGAGACCGAGACCCCCGGCGAGACCGAGGCCGACCCCGACGCCATCGAGGACAGCATGACCTCCGCCGACAGCAAGTATCAGGTGGCCTTCGTCACCGACGTAGGCCAGTTGAAGGACAAGTCCTTCAACCAGGGCACCTTTGACGGCGTAAAGCTGTATGCCGCCGCCAACGGTCTGGTACCGGACGGCCTGACTGTGGACGGCATGAACTACCGGGATACCGCCGGGGATGTGACTCCCGCCGCGGTGGATGCCCGAGCGCTCTACCTCACGGCGCGGCAGACGCTGACCACCTCCGACTTCAACAAGGTCAGCCTGATGGTGCCCGCCGGTTCCGGCGTGACCAGCGCCGCTGAGGAGATCAACGGCGTGTGGCAAAAGGAATTCTCCCTCTTCTTCTCCGTAGAGGAAGTGGACGAGGAGACCTTTGCGAAACGGCTGGCCGAGGGGGACTACACCATCGCCTTGGCCCCCATCAGCGCCGAGGGCGGCAGTGTGTACAACATGCTGAACCAGTTCACCGCAGGGGGCGGCGGCCTGACCGGCTATGCAGATTCCCTGTATGCCACCCAGCTGCAGGCCAGCACCCAGGCCACCGGAAGCTCCCGCTGCCGTCTGCTGGGCGATTGTGAGCGCCAGCTGCTCAACGATGCCGTGGCGGTCCCTCTGTTTGCCCAGCAGAAGCGCCTGCTGATCGCACCCGGCATCCAGAACCTCATCTTTGACCCCTTTGGCCCAGTGCTGGATCTGACCTATACCACAAAAGAATGATGTATCACAAAAATACCGGAGCAGCTGCCTGCCCCGGTATTTTTCTTACCCTTTTTTGATGCCGAACAGCCTGCGCAGAACGCCGCGCAGACACTTTGGGCTTTTGATAACGACCACCTGCATCGCACTCCCGCCTTTCGTGGTGTGATACCACAATATAAGCGGCAGGACGGCAAAGTGTGCGGCTCAGGCCTTGTTCCCGGTCAGGATCGGTGTATCCGGCACCGTTTCCACGACCACCAGCGCACCCTTGCGGGTGGAGATGGTGATGCAGTCTGAGCCTTCAGCATACTCATTGCTGACCCCTAGCGGATAACCGGCCACCAGCACATCATCGGTGAGCTCATAGTAGGAACCGCGTTCGCACACGCCCTCCGCCCTGCCCTCCATGGGGAAAGCGGAGAAATAGAAAAATTCCTCCTTCGGGTAGGCGCGGGTCTCGCCGGAGCGGACAAAGGTGACACGGCTGCGCTCATCCTGAAGCGTTGCCCGCACGCCCCGTTCTTCCAGCCCAAGGCCGGTGGCAAGATTCGAGAGGGTATGCTCGATCCGCCTGCCGCCCAGCGCGCCCAGAAGAAGCACCTCGGTAAAGCCCTTCTCACTGGCAAGCTTGGCGGCATATTCGGTGTCGGTGTCGTCCTTGACGTGAGGCAGGACGATGATATCGTCGTTCTGCTGCACCGGACAGGGCGCGGTATCGAAGTCTCCCAGGATGATATTGGGCTTGCAGCCCAGCGGCGCGCAGTTGCGGTAGCCAGCATCACAGGCGATGATGAAGTCATCGGGGCGGAGCAGACGCTTCAGCTCCGGCGAGACCGGGCAGGCCGAGAGGATCACGCAGCGCATCACATTCCCCTCCTCTGCCAGTCCTTGACATCCTTGACTTCCTCATACATGGCACAGTAGCTGTCGTACCGGGTCTGGGAGAGTTTTCCCTCGGCCAGAGCGGCACGGATGGCACAGCCCTTTTCCGTACGGTGGGAGCAGCCGGTGAACTGACACTGCCCAAGGTAGGGCCCGAACTCCGGGAAGGCGTGCTCCAGATTCTCCTTGGGAATGAACCCGGCGCGGTTGGCTTCCAGGCTGGCAAAGCCGGGGGTATCCGCAATGCGGCCCCCAAAGGCCTCAAAGATGGTCACCTCGCGGGTGGTGTGGCGGCCGCGCCCCAGCTTCTGGCTGATGGCGCTGGTCTCCCGCTCGGCCTGAGGCAGCAGGGTGTTGAGCAGGGTCGATTTGCCTACACCGGAGTTGCCGCAGAAGGCGCAGAGCCGCCCGCTGATCCACTGCCTGACCTCGTCCAGCCCTTCCCCGCTGTCGTAGCGGATGGCAATGAAGGGCAGAGTGGATCTTTCATAGGCACTGCGCAGGAACTCCACCTCACCAAGGTCAGCCTTGGTGCAGACGATGACGGGCTGCACCCCCTTGTCCACGGCAATGGCCGAGAGCTTGTCCAGCACCAGCGTGCTGGGGGTAGGCTGGGTGGTGCTGGCCACAAGGAACAGCACATCCAGATTGGCCACAGGCGGCCGGACAAACACGTTTTTGCGGGGTGCGATCTCGGCAATGACTGCTGCGCCGTTCTCGGTCTCCAGCGTCACCACGTCGCCCGCCACGGGGGTGATCTTCTGCTTGCGGAAGATGCCCCGGGGCTTGCACTCCACGATGCCTTCCGACGTCTTAACGTAATAAAATCCGCCGATGCCTTTTGTGATATAACCTGTCATACCTTCTCCTTTAGCCCAGCCAGGACGTCCACCAGTCGCTGAGACCGCCGCCGGTGGTGGAAGAAGACGAGCTGGCGCCGGTGCTCTCGCTGGAAGAGCTGCCGCCCCCGAAGAGGCCGCCCAACCAGCCGCCGGAGCCGCCGCTGCCGGCGGTGCTCTCGCTGGGTGCTTCGGGTTCCGGTGCAGGCTCGGGGCCTGCGCTGACCACGACGCTGACCCGGGTGTTCAGCTTGGCCGATGCGCCCTCGCCGGGGTTCTGGCTGATGATGCTGCCCACGGGCTGGTCGCTGTACTGCTCGGTCTGGCTGCCCAGACCCAGTTTCCGCTGCACCAGCAGGGTGCGGGCGTCGTCCACGTTCATGCCGATGAGGCTGGGGACTTTGGTGGTGGTGGCCACCTGCGGGCGGCTGACGTAGATCACCACCGTGGTGCCTGCGGCCACCTGACTGCCTGCGGCGGGGTCGGTGCGGATGATGGAGCCTGCGGCCACCGACTCATCCACGGCCTGGGTGACCAGCACCGACACGCCCAGGTCCTTCAGCTGCTGTTCGCCGTCGGCCTGCACGTAGTTGGTCAGGTCGGGGACGGTGACGTAGTGGATGCCGAGGCTGACGGTGAGGGTCACGCTCTGGCCCTCGCGGACGGTGCGGCCCGCCACCGGCGACTGCTTGTAGACATGGCCTGCGGCGTAGTCGTTGTTGTACTCCTCTTCCCAGTTGACGACCACCTGACCGGAGGCCACCTGCTCAGAGGCGTTCACCTCGTCCTGGGTCATGCCGCTGAAATCGCCCAGCACGATGTCGTCGCTTTTGGTCATGATGTTGCTGGAATCGTTCAGGATGGTCCAGCACAGGGCCGCACAGGCCAGCGCAAAGGCCGTCGTGATGCCCAGCAGCACCGGCATAAAGCCGCTGCGCTTCTTCTTTTTCGCCCTGGCCTTGGGGCGGGCGGGATCTGCCGCCGGTCTCTCCGGGGGTCTGCGGATGCTGCGTTTCTGCGGCATGGGTTCATTCACCACCTTTTCAGGTTCTTCTTTTACATATTGATACTGGAACGTGACGGAGGGGTCCTGCACGTAGGCGTCCAGCGCTTCCAGCATCTCTGCGGCGCTGGAATACCGGTTCACCGGCAGCTTCGCCATGGCGCGCTCCGTGATCTGGACGAGGCCCAGCGGCACCTCCGGGGCAAGCTCGGCCAGCGGCTTCGGGGTGTCCCGAATCTGCTTGCGGGCCACCTCCACCATGTCGTCGGCGTCGAAGGGCAGCCTGCCCGAGAGCATCTCGTACATCATGACGCCCACGGAGTAGATGTCGCTCTTGGGGTCGGTCTCCTCCCCTTTCGCCTGTTCGGGGCTGATGTAGTGGACGCTGCCCATGGTCTTTTTGCCGTTCTGTATCTGGTTCTCGGCCCGGGAGATGCGGGCGATGCCAAAGTCCATCATCCGCAGCTGGCCGTTGTCCAGCAGCATGATGTTCTGGGGCTTGATGTCCCGGTGGACGACGCCGTTGCGGTGGGCGTGGTCGAGGGCGCGGAGGATCTGGGCGATGAAGTGGACGGTCTCCCGGCTGGTGATCTTGCCGCCCCGCTCGTTGAGGTACTCCCGGAGGGTCATGCCCTCCACGCACTCCATCACGATATACTGTAAGTTTTCGCTGACAGAGACGTCGTAGACCTTGACGATGTTGGGGTGGTTGAGCAGGGAGATGGCCTTGGACTCGTTCTTGAAGCGGCGGACGAGGTCGGCGTCATGCATCAGCTCCTGACGCAGCACCTTGACGGCCACCACCGTGCCTTCCGGCACAGGCCCGCCGGGGGCAGAGACCACGGCCTTGTAGACGTTGGCCATTCCGCCTGCGCCGATGAGCTCCTGAATGGTGTAGAGCCCGTCCAGCGTCTTGCCGATGAGATTATCCATGCTTCACCTCCAGCGGCTCCACGCCCAGCAGCAGCGCGGTGATGTTGTCGGGGCCGCCGCCCGCGTTGGCGGCGTCCACCAGCCGGTCGGGGATGTCGTAGAACCCGCCCTTCGTGAAGATCTCTTCGATCTTTTCCTTGGGCAGGACGTTGGTGAGGCCGTCGGTGCAGAGCAGGATCATATCGCCCTTCTGCACCGGCAGGCTGGTGAACTCGGGGTCGAGGCGGTAGTCCACGCCCAGCGCCCGGGTGATGATGTTCTTCTGGGGGTGATGCTCGGCCTCCTCGGCGGTGATGGTGCCGCAGTCCACCAGCTCCTGCACGTAGGAGTGGTCGTGGGTGAGCTGGGTGAGTCTGCCGTCCCGGACGAGGTAGGCCCGGGAGTCGCCTGCGTGGCAGATAAAGGCGTTGCCGCCCCGCACGAGGGCGCAGACCGCCGTGGTGCCCATGCCCGCCAGCTCCTCCTCCCGGGAGGCTTTCTGGAAGACGAAGCGGTTGGCGTTGATGAGCGCCCGCTTCAAAAACTTTTCCTCGTCGCCGGGCAGGCACTGGGCGTACTGCTCGTGGAAGCTGTGCTCGATGACGTCGCAGGCGCTCACGGAAGCCTCACGGCCTCCCCGCGCACCGCCCATGCCGTCGCACACGAGGCCCCAGGCCGCGTCGCTGTTCAGCTCGCCTGCCCGGTAGTCGTCCTGATTCTCGGGGCGGACGCTGCCAACGTCTGTTTTTCCTGCAAGTTTCATAGGATTCTCCTTCTCAAACTTTGCCGTTCATCTCGTCGCGGCGGAGCTGGCCGCAGGCGGCGCTGATCTCGCTGCCCAGACGGCGGCGGACGGTGGCGTTGACGCCGAGGCTTTCCAGCTTCTGCTGGAAGCGCCGGACGTTGGCAGCGTCGGTGGCCGAATAAGGGCTGCCGTCCACCGGGTTGATGGGGATGAGGTTGACGTGAGCGCCCATCCCCCGGATGAGGTCGGCCAGCTGTCTGGCGCAGGCGTCGGAGTCGTTGACCCCCCGCACCATGGAGTACTCGAAGCTCACTCTCCGGCCCGTCGTCTCCTGATACCGGCGCACGGCCTGCATCAGCACCTCCACGGGGTAGGCGTCGTTCACCGGCATCATGCCGCTGCGGATGTCGTTGTTGGGGGCGTGGAGGGAGACGGAGAGGGTGAGCTGGAGCTTCTTCTCGGCCAGCTGGTCGATCTTCGGCACGAGGCCGCAGGTGGAGAGGCTGATGTTCCGCATCCCGATGTTCACCCCCTCGGGGGAGGAGATGTTCTCGAGAAAGCGCATGACTTCGTCGAAATTATCCAGCGGCTCCCCAATGCCCATCAGCACGATGTGGGAGATGCGCTCCCCGATGTCCTTCTGGGCGGTGTAGATCTCGGAGCAGATCTCGCCCGCCTCGAGGTTGCGCACCCGGCCCGCCTGGGTGGAGGCGCAGAAGCGGCAGCCCATCCGGCAGCCCACCTGGGTGGACACGCAGACCGTGTTGCCGTAGTGGTAGCGCATGACGACGGTCTCGATGCAGTTGCCGTCGGCCATCCGCAGCAGGTACTTCACAGTGCCGTCCTTGGCCTCCTGCCGCCGCTCGATGATGGGCGCGGCGATGTAAAATGCCTCCTCGAGCTTTGCCAGCAGGGCTTTGGGCTGGTCGGTCATGGCCGAAAAGTCGGTCACGAGCTTCTGGTGGACCCAGTGGAAAATCTGCTTCGCCCGGAAGCCGGGCTGGCCCATCGCTTTCAGCTCCGCTGTCAGCTGTTCCAGCGTCAGGGAGGATATACAGCGTTTCATCTCCATGAAAATCTCCTTTTGTCAGGAATCACGTTTCTGCATCGCGCAGAGGAAAAAGCCGTCCATGCCGGTGCGGGTGGGGACGGAAAGCGCACCCCAGTCCCCCACCGTCATCCCGGCCGGGAAGCGGACGTCCGGCGTCACCACCCGGAACTCCGGGTGGCGGCCCACGAAGGCCCGCACCTGCTCTTCGTTCTCGGCAGGGTCGATGGTGCAGGTGGAGTAGACCAGACGCCCGCCCTCTTTCAGGTGGGCGGCGGCTGTATCCAGAATGGCCGACTGGGTGGCCAATAATTCATCGTGACGCGCTTTTTCGAGGGTCTTGTAGCGGATGTCCGGCTTCTTGGCGAGGATGCCGAGGCCGCTGCAGGGGGCGTCTACCAAAATGGCGTCCGCCATGGGCAGGTCGGCGTCAGGCTTTGTGCCGTCGGAGACCCGGGGCTCCACGTGGGCAAACCCCATCCGCTCCACGGCCTTGCGGATCAGCTGGACGCGGTTCTCGCTGACGTCGCAGCTCACCAGCCGCCCTTCGTCCCCCATCTCCTCGATGAGGAGCAGGCTCTTGCCGCCGGGGGCGGCGCAGAGGTCGAGGACGGTATCGCCGGGCTTTGCCTCCACGCAGAGGGCGGCAAGCTGGCTGGCCTGCCCCTCCACGTGGAAATATCCGTCCCGGAAAAGCCCGCTCTCCGCCGGGCTCCCCTCGAAGCGGGCTAAGACACTGCCCGGCACAAGGCCCGGGGCGGCGGTCTTCGCGCCCGAGGCCAGCAGCTTTTCGCAGAGGGCTTCCGGCGTCCCTTTGAGGGGGTTGGCCCGGAGGCTGGTCAGGCCGCCGTCGGCGGTGTGGGTCAGGATGTCCAGCGCCTCGTCGGGGTAGTGTTCGTGGAGGAAGGCTGCCACGTCCCGGCCCGCCGAGCCCAGCACCATCAGCCGCTCCACCTCGTCGGCGAAGACGGCAGAGCCCAGGTCATAGCCGATGGCCCGGCGCAGCACGGCGTTCACGAGGCCGGAGGCGCTGGCTTTTTTGAAGGTGCGGGTCAGCTTGACGGCCTCATTGACCGCCGCCGAAGCAGGCACCTGCATATAGCGGGCCTGCGCCAGCGCGGCGCGGAGAATTTCCCGCACCTGCGGGTCGAGCTTTGCAAGCCCTTTGGGCAAAAACTGGCTCAGGATATAGTCCAGCGTCCCCTGATGCTCCAGCACGGTATAAAAAATCGCGCTGGCAAATGCTTTCTCGCGGCCCTCCAGCTTCTGGCGGCGCAGCTCTGCGTCCAGGATGAGGTTGGAGAACCCGTCCTGCTCCTGCCGCACCAGCGCCGCCACCGCCGCCGCGCGGGGGTTCGGGCCGCTCACAGGCTGTCCCCCGCCCTGAGGCGGAGTCCGGCGGCGAAGGAGGTGCCGTCCATGGGCTTCTTGCCCTCCGGCACGACGTGCAGAAGCTGGATCGCGCCCTCGCCGCAGGCCACGGTCAGGGGCTTGGTGGCCAGCACAGTGCCGGGAGCTTCGCCGTGGCTTTCCGCGACGCGGCACTCCATCACCTTGACCTTCCTGCCGCCCGCCGTCACGAACCATGCCCCGGGCCAGGGGTTCATGCCCCGCACCCAGTTGTGGATGTGGTCGGCGCTGTCGGTCAGATGGAACTGGGCCATCTCCTTACTCAGCATGGGGGCGACGGAGGCGTTCTCGTGGGCCTGAGGCTCCGCCTTGAGCGTCCCGGCTTCGATGGCAGGCAGGGTCTCACAGAGCACCCGTGCGCCTACGGCAGTGACCCGGTCGAACAGCTGGCCGCTGGTCTCCTCGGGGTCGATGGCGATCTTCTCGCAGGCCAGCACGTCGCCGGTGTCGAGGCCCTCGTCCATCTGCATGATGGAGACACCCGTCTCGGCGTCGCCGTTCAGCACCGCCCACTGCACGGGGGCGCTGCCCCGGTATTTCGGCAGCAGGGAGACGTGGAGGTTGATGCAGCCGTATTTCGGCGCTTCCAGCACCGATCTGGGCAGGATGCAGCCGTAGGCCACCACCACGATGAGCTCAGGAGCCAGCGCGCGGATGTTCTCGTCCTCGCCGCCGTCCCGCAGGGTGCGGGGCTGAAAGACGGGGGTGCCGTGGGCCAGCGCCACTTCCTTCACCGGGGGTGCGGTGAGCACCTGCTTGCGGCCCACGGGCTTGTCGCGCCGGGTGTAGACCGCGCAGATGTCGTGGCCCGCCTCATACAGGGCTTTCAGGCAGTCCGCCGCAATGTCCGGCGTCCCCATGAACAGAATGCGCATCAGTCGTTCTCCTTCTTCTTGGCGGCAGCGGCGCGGCCCTCCTCGGTGTCCTCATAGAAGAACTCGCTGGACTCCATGATGGTGATGCCGTCCAGATGGTCGTTCTCGTGCTGGATGCAGCGGGCCAGCAGGTCCTCGGCTTCCAGCTCGAACCACTCGCCGTGGCGGTCCTGTGCGCGGACCTTGACGGCCACGGGGCGGGTCACGGCGCCGTTGTGGCCCGGGAAGGACAGGCAGCCCTCGTAGGCGGTCTCCTCGTCCTCAGACACGGCGAGAATTTCCGGGTTGACGAAGTCGATGAATTTGTACTCGTAGTTCTCGGGAATTTCTTCCGGGGCGTCGGTGGTGTCCCACACCACAAAGACGCGGCGCAGCATCCCCACCTGCGGGCCTGCGAGACCCACGCCGTCGGCGGCGATCATCGTCTCGCGCATATCGTCCAGCAGGGTGGCCAGACGGTCATCAAAGTTGGTCACCGGGCGGCAGACCTTGTTCAGGATGGGGTCGCCCTCTTTTACAATGTTGCGGATAGCCATGAAGTATACCTCCAGATAAATCGTTAATTTTTGTTGTAGCCGTGGGTACGGGTGCAAAGGGTCTCTTTCCACCACGATTCCCGCTTCAGGATATATCCATCATCCATTCTTGCGTTGTAATTCTCAAGGATGGAATACTGAAAATTTTCTTTTACATAGTCGAAGCCCTGCTGCTTTACCAGCTCCCGCAGCTCGACGTTCCCGCCGTGGCCGTCGGCGGCGTAGCTCGACCACCGCTGCAGCAGCATCCCGGTCTGGGATGTGGCCGACCCCACATACAGCTTTCCGGTCTTGGTGTCGGTGATGAGGTAGACGGCCTTCTGGTTTCGCAGGGCATCGACCCAGCCGGGCAGCTGGCGGTCTACGATATTTTTCAGCAGCGGATAGCTCAGCCGGACGTTCTCGTAGCCGGGGAACTCGTTTCCGGTATACTGCTCGTTCAGGATCTGCACGACTTCCAGCTCGTCCATGACGTTCTCGTATTTACGCCCCATCGTCCGGCAGGGGTTGTGATATTCCACGACCAGACGTCCGAAATACTGCTCATATTCTTTCACTTCGTCGGCGTCATACCCCACGCCGTCGGTCACATCCAGCAGCCGGGTGATCTTTTTGATGGTCGTGAGGAGCCACTGGTCGCCCCGGAGCTTGAGCAGGCAGATGGCCGTCTGGCCGACGTTGAAATAGCGCCGGTCATCGTGCCATAAAAACCATATGACGTTCACCTCGTCCGGGTTCGTTTTATAGAGGTCCAGCGGATCGTCGTAGCCGTTGTAAATATTGAACTTCACCCGGACATTCGGCACCTCAGCGGCATCGAACCGCAGCAGGTCGTTGAGCATGATCTTTGCCATTTTCGATTCCTCCTCAAATATCACCGTCAGAATGCATATCCACCACCACGGTGGCCTTGGCGGGCAGCTTTTCCTGCTCGTAGAGGCCGAGGGTCTGGCGGACAAGGTCGCGGAAGCGCCGGTCGGCGCGGCACTTGATGGTGAGCTTGTAGCGGTAGTTCTCGTTGATCTTTTCGATGTTGCCGGGGGTGGGGCCAAGCACCCGGAGGGGCAGGTCCGGCTGCTGCGCGGCCTGACGGCCCAAGAGGGCCGAGAACCGGGCAGCGGCCCGGGCCACCTCGATCTCCTTCGGGCCGGAGAAGCCCACGACGCAGAGCCCGCAGAAGGGCGGGTAGAGGCCTAACTTTCGATAGGCGATCTCCTGCTCGAAGAAGGCGTCGTAGTCCTGCGCGGCGGCGAGGTTGAGGACGGGGTTGTCGGGGTCGGTGGTCTGGATGATGGCGAAGCCCGGGTCTTTCGCCCGGCCGGAGCGCCCCACCACCTGGGTGATGAGGCTGAACACCGTCTCGTAGGCCCGAAAACCCTGCGCAAAGAGCAGCGAGTCGATGCCGAGGACGCCCACGAGGGTCACGTCCTCGAAATCGAGGCCCTTGGCCACCATCTGCGTCCCCACCATGATGTCGTACTCATGCCGGGCGAACTTCGCCAGCAGCTTTTCGTGGGCGTCTTTGGCGGCGGTGGAGTCCTGGTCCATCCGCAGCACTCTTGCCTCCGGGAAAAGCTCAGCCAGCTCCTCCTCGGCTTTCTGGGTGCCGAAGCCCCGGTAGAGCAGCTTGCCGCCGCAGGCGGGGCAGGTCTTGGGGGGCGGGTCGAGCTGGGTGCCGCAGTAGTGGCAGAGCAGCTTGTGGCCCGCCTTGTGGTAGACCATGGGGACGCTGCACTTGGGGCATTTCAGCACCTCGCGGCAGTCGTCGCACTGGGCCATGGTCTGGTAGCCCCGGCGGTTGAGCAGCAAAATCGTCTGCTTCCCCGCGTCGAGGTTGCGCCGGATGGCGTCCTCCATGGCAAGGCTGATCTCCCTCGGGTTGCCCGAGGCCAGCTCTGCCCGCATATCCACGATCTGGACGCTGGGCAGCGGGTTGCCGCCGTAGCGCTGGGTGAGCCGGACGAGCTGGGTGCGGCCATTCTGGGCGGCGTAAAAGCTCTCGGTGCTGGGGGTGGCGCTGGCCAGAAGGAGCAGGGAGCCGTTCTCCGCCGCCCGCTGCCGGGCCACCTCGTGGGCGGCGTACCGGGGCGCGGACTCAGAGCGGTAGGTGTGCTCCTGCTCCTCGTCGATGATGACGAGGCCGATGTTCTCCAGCGGGGCAAAGACGGCGCTCCGGGTCCCCACCACGATGTCGGCACCGCCGTCCTGTATCATCTGCCATTGGAGCAGGCGCTCGGTGTGGTTCAGGGCCGAGTGCTGGACGGCCACCCGCCGCCCGAACCGGCTCTTGAGGCGGAGGATCATCTGAGGCGTCAGGCTGATCTCCGGCACCAGCACGAGGGCGCGGCGGCCCAGCGCCAGACACCGCTCGATGAGCTTTAAGAACACCAGCGTCTTGCCGCTGCCGGTGACGCCGTAGAGCAGCGCCGAGTGGGGGGCGGTGTCTTCGAGGCCGGGCAGCAGGGCGTCATAGGCCGCCTGCTGCTCTTCCGTCAGGGTGATGGGCTCGTTTTTCAGCGGGATAGACGAATACAGGTCGATGGATTTGTTCACCTTGCTGCATTCGACGACGCCCTTGACGCAGAGGTTGTCCAGCACGGCTTTGGTGATGCCGTGGGCCTCCATCTCGTTCTGGGTGCGCTCTCCCCCGCTCAGCAGGGCCACTGCCGCCAGCTGCTTGGCCGTGGGCTTCGGCTTTTGCTGCAAAGACCCCACCAGCTTATAGCTGTTCTCGGTGTGGCGGGTGAGCTGCTTTTGGAGCACCGGCGTCACGCCGTCCGCCGCGAGGGCGGGCTTATACTGCGCCCCATAGGGGATGACCGCCTTGACGGCCTCGTAGTAGGTGCAGAAGGTGCGCTCCTTGAGGAAATGCACCAGCCGCAGCAGCTCCGGCGTCAGGCAGGCCGAGGCCGGGGCCACGTCGAAGAGGTACTTGAGCTTTGCGTGTTCCGGCTCTTCGTCGCAGGCCAGCACCACGCCCATCCGGGCCTTGCTCCCCCGCCCGAAGGGCACCAGCACCATGCTGCCGAGGCGGACGGCCTCCTGCTGGTCGGGCATGACGGCGTAGGTATAGAGTTTGTCGAAGTGGAAGGTCGCGTTGCTCACGGCAACGCCTACCGTTTTTGGCATTCGCGGCTCCTTGTTATCTGTCGAGGCCGGCCCGCTGGCGGATGATGCCGTAGAGCTTCTCGGCGCAGGCGTCCACCTCGTCGTTCACGAGGGTGAGGGTGAACTTCTCCTGCTCGGCCAGCTCCTTCTTTGCGGTGTCGAGGCGCTCGAGGATGCTGGCTTCCGTCTCGGTGCCGCGGCCCCGGAGGCGGCGTTCCAGCTCCTCCACGGAGGGCGGCAGCAGGAAGATGGTGGTAGCCCCCGGGAACATCCGGCGGATGTTGGCCGCGCCGTGGACGTCGATGACCAGCACCACCAGCTTGCCCGCCTCCAGGCGCTTATCCACCTCTTCGCGGAGGGTGCCGTAGTAGTTGCCGTTGTAGAAGTTGTGCTCCACCACCTGGTCGGTTTCGATGAGGTGCTGGAACTGCTCCCGGGTGCGGTAGTAGTAGTCCACCCCCTCCTGCTCCCCGGGGCGGGGTGCGCGGGTGGTGGCGGAGACGGTCTTTTCGATCTCGGGGTGGGCCTCGCGCAGGGCCTTGACCACACTATCCTTGCCGGTACCGGCGGCACCGGAGACGACAAACAGGTACTTTTCGTTTTCCATTTTTTACTGCTCCTCTGTCGGTTTTCCTTCCGGCTGGCCCGCAGCGCGGCTTGCCACCGTCTCAGGCGTCAGGGCCGAAAGGACTACATGGTCGGAGTCCATGATGAGCACGGCCCGGGTGCTGCGGCCATAGGACGCATCAATGAGCATCCCCCGCTCCCGCGCCTCCTTCACCAGACGCTTGACCGGCGCAGAGTCGGGGCTGACGACGGCCACCACCCGCCCTGCGCTGACCAGATTGCCAAAGCCGATGTTGATGAGCTTCATCTGAACTCCTCCGTACTGTTTTTATTCGAGGTTCTGGATCTGTTCGCGGATCTTCTCGATCTCCGCCTTCATGTCCACCACCGTGCGGGTGATGTCCAGGTCCTGACACTTGGAGCCGATGGTGTTGGTCTCACGGTTCAGTTCCTGAGTCAGGAAGTCCAGCTTGCGGCCCACCGGCTCGTCCAGCTCCAGAATGGAGCGATACTGGGCGATGTGGCTGCGCAGACGGACGGTCTCCTCGTCCACGGCGGTCTTGTCGCCGAAGATGGCGGCTTCCGTCAGGATGCGGGCATCGTCGATGCTGCGGTCCTCGAGGATGGTCTTGAGCTTCTCGTAGAGGCGGGCGGTGTAGGCTTCGACGCGGCCTGCGCTCAGGGTCTCCACCCTGCCCACCCGCTCCTCGAGGAAGCACAGGCGGCTCTCCACGTCGGCCTTCATCTTGGCGCCCTCGGCGGCGCGCATGGCGATGAAGTTGTCCAGCGCCTGAGCCGTCACGGCGGAGACATCGGCCCAGAGCTGTTCCTCATCCACGTCGGCGTGGCGGGTGGCCAGCACGTCCGGGAAGCGGGTCAGCGTCGAGACGGTGACGTCATTCTTGATGCAGAGCTTCTCCGAAAGATTCCGCAGGGCCTTCTGGTAGCTGCGGGCCAGCTCCATGTTGACGGTCACTTCTGCGTCGGCGGCCTCCACATTCTGGATGGTCATGCTCAGTTCGACCTTGCCGCGGGTGACCCGCTCGTTGAGCTGCTTTTTCAGGCGGCTGTCCATGTAGCTGCAGCTGCGGGGGATGCGGGACGAATACTCGAAATACCGGGAGTTGACGCTGCGCAGCTCGACCGTGATCTCGCGGCCATTCAATACAGCAGTCCCCCGGCCAAAACCGGTCATGCTCAGGATCATATGCTCCACGTTTCCTCTCTGTTGATGGGTGGATATGCGGACAAATTACGGTATATGTATCCGCGTTTGGGTATACAGGCCCATGTTACGATACATATGTTATTATTCTACTCTGATGACCGCTTTTTTGCAAGTAAAAGAGCGCAAAAAGCCCCCCGCATCTCTGCGGGGGGCCTGAAAAGCCTTATGCTGTTTTATCAGACGGGGTGAGACTTATTTGCAAAATCTGCATGGTCTGCATCCACGCCCTGAGCCTTGGCGTTGCGCTTCTCGAAGAACTTGGGAGCGACCTGCGGGAACATGGCGTAGGTCAGGACGTCCTCTTCCTGAGTAGCCCACTTTGCAGCCTCTGCCTTCAGCTTGTCCATCTCGGGAGCGAGGGTGTCAGCAAAGCGGCAGGTGATGGGCTTCTCGTCGCCCAGGATCTTCTTGGTGAACTCGGCGCTGATGGGAGCGGGAGTCTTGCCGTAGTCGCCGTGGACCAGGCCCTTGAACTCCTTGGTGACCATCTTGTAGCGCTCGCCCAGGATGACGTTGAACACAGCCTGCGTGCCAACGATCTGGCTGGTGGGGGTGACCAGC
>OGHF01001230.1_pt1 | contig 15759 bp, 14 predicted proteins | sample 1571481 | NCBI WGS metagenome assembly OGHF01 (sample SAMEA2581952, study PRJEB24529) | metagenome | biome: Human gut stool | place: China | collected 2011
GTCGTCCGGGGCCACCATGACGAAGTCCATCGCGTGCTCCTTGGCCCAGGCCACCATGGCCTCCACGTCCGTGGCCTTGATGGGCACGCACTGGGCCACCTGGGCGATGCCCCCGTTGCCAGGGGCGCAGTACAGCTCGGTCACCTTGGGACTCTGAGCCAGCTTCCAGCAGATGGCGTGCTCACGCCCGCCTCCGCCGACGACTAATACTTTCATATTATATATTATGCTCCTCTCATACGGGCGGCGACGGCCGCCCCTACAAAATAGGTGGGATGTATTGCAGGCCGCGGCCCGGGCCAGCTTCTCTTGCCCCTGTGGGGCAATTCACCATCTCACGCCCTGAAAAATAGCTTCAGATACGTTGCAGGGTGTGACCACGGATCATATCACAAGGTCCCCGGGGTCCGCAGGGGCGGGTGTCCTCACCCGCCAGCGGGCCGATGGGGACATCGGCCCCTACAGACAGGGGACGGCCTGCCCGTTGTGTTAATTTAATGATGGAACAGCCGGATCCCGGTAAACGCCATGACCATGCCATACTTGTTGGCGGTGGCAATGACCTGGTCGTCACGGATGGAACCGCCGGGCTGGGCGATGTACTGCACGCCGGACTTCCGGGCGCGCTCCACGTTGTCGCCAAAGGGGAAGAAGGCGTCGGAGCCCACGGTGACGCCGGACATCTGGGCGATCCAGGCGGCCTTCTCCTCAGCGGTGAGCACCTCGGGCTTCACCTTGAAGGTGTTCTGCCACACGCCCTCGGCCAGCACGTCGTCATGCTCGTCGGAGATATAGATGTCGATGGCGTTGTCCCGGTCGGGGCGGCGGATGTTGTCCACGAACTGGAGGCCCAGGACCTTGGGATGCTGGCGCAGCCACCAGATGTCCGCCTTGTTGCCGGCCAGACGGGTGCAGTGGATGCGGCTCTGCTGGCCGGCCCCCACACCGATGGTCATGCCGTTTTTGACATAGCAGACAGAGTTGGACTGGGTGTATTTCAGGGTGATGAGGGAGAGGAGCATATCGTTCTTGGCCTGCTGGGACAGCTCCTTGTTCTCGGTGACCACGTTCTGGAGCATCTCCTCACTGATGTCCAGATCGTTGTAGCCCTGCTCAAAGGTGATGCCGAAGATGTTCCGGCGCTCGATGGGGGCGGGGGCGTAGCCGGGGTCGATCTCTACCACGTTGTAGCCCCCCTTGCGCTTGCCCCTCAGGATCTCCAGGGCCTCGTCGGTGTAGCCGGGGGCGATGATGCCGTCGGACACCTCATATTTCACATACCGGGCGGTGGCGGCGTCGCACACGTCGGAGAGGGCCGCCCAGTCCCCGTAGGAGCACAGCCGGTCCGCACCCCGGGCCCGGATGTAGGCACAGGCGATGGGGGAAAGGTCTGCGCCCTCCTCCACAAAGTACATCTGCCGCTCCACATCCCTGAGGGGGTTGCCCACGGCGGCCCCGGCGGGGGACACGTGCTTGAAGGACGCGGCGGCGGGCAGGCCGGTGGCTTCTTTCAACTCCCGCACCAGCTGCCAGGCGTTCAGCGCGTCCAGAAAGTTGATGTATCCCGGCTTGCCGTTCAGCACCGTGAGGGGCAGGTCGGACCCGTCCCGCATGAAGATGCGGGCGGGCTTCTGGTTGGGATTGCAGCCGTATTTCAGTTCCAGTTCGTTCATGCCTGGGTCTCCTTTCCGGAATACTTGTTGACGATGCGCTGCTGGAAGTCCCGGGTCTCCAGGTCCGTGAAGCGGACGAAGAGGGAGATCCTGTTGGCCTCGTCCAGAGCGTCCCAAACGGCGCTGGCGAGGCTGTCAATGTCCTCTTCCACGGCCACCTGCTCTGGCTCTCCGGTAAAGGAGGGCAGGGGATCGCCGTCTCCGGCGTAGGTGTGGAGGAAGTGGCCGGTCCCCGGCTGGCCGGGATACTCGAAGGTCTGCCGCAGGCAGCGTCTGCCGGTCCCGTCGGCGGCTTTCAGGATGGACAGCTTGTAACTGCCGTTGGGCCCCAGCAGCCCGGAAATCCGCGGGGTCCAGTTGGGACCGTCCGGCTCGAATTCCCGCGTGCGGAGGGCCTGCTCCATGGGAAGGCCCTGCTTTAAAAACTCCAGGATGGTGTCCGTCTGGTCCCCGTTGGTGACGATGAGTCCCCGGCCCATCTGCCGTACCGGGTGGTAGATGATGAGGCTGGGGTCCTCCATCCTGGCGGGGTCCGCCGCCTGGGTACGGATGCCGTCCGGCTCCTCCGCGAAGACGCGGTTGCGGCTGTTGGCGCTGCGGCCCATGATGAAATAGACGGCTACGGACGACTTGCCGTCCGGCGTCATGCCCAGCACGATCCCACGGCCGGGATAGGGATTGCCCCGCAGCAGGGCACATAAATCCTGTTTCACAGATGCTCCTCCTTTTCCGTGGCGATGTGGGCGGCCAGCTGTTCTGCGGCCTGGGGCAGCAGCACCCACTCCGCCTGTTCCATGACCCGGCGCTGCAAGGTTTCCGGCGTGTCGCCGGGCAGAATGTCCACCGCTTTCTGCAGCAGGATGCGCCCCCCGTCCGGGATCTCGTTCACCAGATGGACGGTAGCGCCGGTGACCCTGACGCCACGGCGGAGGGCTGCCTCATGGACCTTCAGCCCGTAATACCCCTTTCCACAGAAGGCGGGGATCAGGGAGGGATGGACGTTGACGATCCGGTCCGGCCAGCGACGGACGAAGTCCGCGGACAGGATGGACAGGAACCCGGCCAGCACGACCAGATCCACCCGGTACTGCGTCAGCGCCTCCATCAGCGCCGCCTCAAACGGCTCCTGCCCCAGCTGCTTCCGAGACAGGGGAATGGCAGGCACGCCGCGGCGCTTTGCCCGCTCCAGAGCGTAGGCTTCGGGATTGCTGGAGAGGACCAGCACGATCTCCCCGTGGGGCAGGGCGCCTGTTTCCTGAGCGTTCAGCAGCGCCTCCAGGTTGGTGCCGCCGCCGGAGACCAGCACAGCGATACGGGCCTTGTTCAGCATAGGATCACCCGTTCCTCTCCGGAGATCACCTCACCTATCACATAGCCGGGGCAGCCGTGCTGGGCCAGGGCGGAGAGGGCCTGGTCCGCCGTGTCCCGGGAGACGATCACCGCCATGCCGACCCCCATGTTGAAGGTGTTGAACATGTCCCGCTCCGGGATGTGGCCGGTCTCCCGGAGCATTTTGAAGATGGGTGGCGTCCGGACGGCAGCCTTCTCAATTTTCACCGTCATCCCATCCGGCAGGCACCGGGGGATGTTCTCATAAAAGCCCCCGCCGGTGATGTGGCTGATGCCGTGGACCTCTGCCGCGTCGATGGCGGCCAGCACCGGCTTCACATAGATGCGGGTGGGGGTCAGCAGGGCCTCGCCCAGGCTCTCCCCCAGATCTTCACAGTAGACCGTCAGATTGGCATGCTCCACGTGAAAGACCTTCCGCACCAGGGAGAATCCGTTGGAGTGGAGGCCCGAGGAGGGCAGGGCCAGCACCACGTCCCCGGAGCGGACCCGGTCCGGGTCGATGATATCGCCCTTGTCCACGATGCCCACGGAAAAGCCCGCCAGGTCGTAGTCCTCCGGCGCCATGATGCCGGGGTGCTCGGCGGTCTCGCCGCCGATGAGGGCGCAGCCCGCCTGGACGCAGCCCTCTGCTACGCCGGAGACAATGGCGGCCACCTTCTCCGGCACATTCTTGCCGATGGCGATGTAGTCCAGAAAGAACAGGGGCTTTGCCCCGCAGCAGATGATGTCGTTGACGCACATGGCCACGCAGTCCACGCCCACGGTGTCGTGCCGGTCCAGCAGCTGGGCGATGCGGATTTTGGTGCCCACCCCATCGGTGCCGGACACCAGCACCGGCTCACGTATGCCGGTCAGGTCCGGGGCGAACAACCCGCCAAAGCCCCCAATGCCGGACACTACCCCGGGGATCCTGGTCCGGGCCACGTGGGGGGCCATCAGCTTCACACCGGCGTAGCCTGCGGTGATGTCCACGCCGGACTTCCGGTAGCTCTCCGAATAACTCTCCATATCAGGTCCTCTCCCTCTCACTGATCTTGCACTCGAATCGGTCTTTGCCGCCGTCCTGGGGCACGGCGGTAGGGTAGCCCCCGCCGAAGCAGGCGGTGCAGAAGCCGCACTGGGTATTGTCCGCCAGCTTCACCACGTCCTGCAGGCTCAGATACCCCAGGGAATCCACACCGATGATCTTTGCGATCTCCTCCACGGAATGATGATTGGCGATGAGCTTGTTTTTATCGTCGATGTCCGTGCCGTAATAGCATTCGGACACAAAGGGCGGCGCGCTGACCCGCATGTGGATCTCCTTCGCCCCGGCTTTCCGCAGCAGGTCGATGGTCCGGCGGCAGGTGGTGCCCCGGACGATGGAGTCGTCGATCAGCACCACCCGCTTGCCCTCCACCACGGAGCGGATGGGGTTCAGCTTGATATTGACCTCGTTTTCCCGCATGGCCTGAGTGGGGGAGATGAAGGTGCGGCCGATGTACTTGTTCTTGATGAACCCCATGCCGTAGGGGATACCGCTCTGCCGGGCGTAGCCCAGGGCGGCGTCCAGGCCGGAGTCCGGCACGCCGATGACGATGTCCGCCTGGACCGGGTGCTCCAGGGCCAGGAAGGCCCCGGCCCGCTGCCGTGCCACGTGGACGCTGGACCCGTCGATGACGGAGTCCGGCCGGGCGAAGTAGATGAACTCGAACACGCAGAGCCGCTTGGGGACCTTGCCGCAGTGGCGGGTGTCGGACTTGACGCCGGACTTGTCCGCCACCACGATCTCCCCGGGCAGGATGTCCCGCTCGAACCGGGCGCCGATGGCGTCCAGGGCGCAGGACTCGGAGGCGAACACCACGCCCCCGTCCCGCAGTCGGCCCATGCACAGCGGCCGGAAGCCGTGGGGGTCCCGGACGGCGATGAGCTTGGTGGGGGAGGAGATCACCAGGGAGTAGGCCCCCTCGATCCGGTCCATGGCGGCGGAGACCGCCTCCTCGATGGAGGGGGCGCGCAAACGCTCCTGGACGATGATGTAGGCGATGACCTCGGAGTCCGTGGTGGTCTGGAAGATGGAGCCCTGGCTCTCCAGCTCCTGGCGCAATGCGTGGGAGTTGGTGAGGTTGCCGTTGTGGGCCAGGGCCATGCGGCCCTTGTAGTGGTTCACCAGGATGGGCTGGACGTTCCGCTTGTTGTCGGACCCGGTGGTGCCGTAGCGCACGTGGCCTACGGCGATGGTGCCCGTGCCCAGGGAGCGGAGCCGCTCCGCCGGAAACACCTCGTTCACCAGCCCCACATCCCGGTACGCGGTGAACACGCCATCATCGTTCACCGCGATGCCGGCGCTCTCTTGGCCCCGGTGCTGGAGGGCGTACAGGGCGTAATAGGCCAGGGGGGCCACATCCGTCGTCTCCGGCGCGTACACGCCGAACACACCGCACTCCTCTTGGATGTGGCGGGCCGGGAGCACGGCGCTCAGCTCAGTCGGCATCATGGGCAAGCAGTCTCTGCATGACCTCGGCATAGGCGCCCTCCACGCCGCCCAGGTCCCGGCGGAAGCGGTCCTTGTCCAGCTTCTCATGGGTCTTTTCGTCCCAGAGGCGGCAGGTGTCGGGGCTGATCTCGTCCGCCAGAACGATCGTGCCGCCGGTCAGTCTGCCGAACTCCAGCTTGAAGTCCACCAGCGTGACGCCGCACTCTGCCCAGAAGGCCTTGAGAATGTCGTTGACGGCAAAGGCGTACTTCTTGATGGTCTCGATCTCCTCCGCTGTGGCCAGCTTCAGCGCCAGGGCGTGATAGCTGTTCAGCAGGGGATCTCCCAGTTCGTCGTTCTTGTAGGAGAACTCGATGGTGGGAGCGTCGAATACGATGCCCTCCTCCACACCGTACCGCTTGGCGAAGGACCCGGCAGAGAGGTTGCGGATGATAACCTCCAGCGGCACGATGGAGACCTTCTTCACCAGGGTCTCCCGCTCACTCAGCTCCTGAACGAAGTGGGTGGGAATGCCGGCCTTTTCGATCCGCCGCATCAGATGGTTGGTCATCTGGTTGTTGATGACGCCCTTGCCCGCAATGGTGCCCTTCTTCAGGCCGTTGAAGGCGGTGGCGTCGTCCTTGTAGTCCACGATGTAAAGTTCCGGGTCGTCGGTGCGGAAGACCTTCTTGGCCTTTCCCTCATAGAGCTGTTCCAGCTTCTGCATGGTGCGTTCGTCCTTTCTTTCTGTTGAGAGATTAGATATTTGAATAGGCAATTGATAAACCATTAGAAAAACGGAAGGGAAAGAGAAAATAGAAATGAGAAATCAGAAATCCGGCCGCGGGATGGCGCGGATACGGAACTTTGAGCCGTCCGGTCAGGACGGACTCAAGACTTTCCGATTCCTCATTTCCGATTTCTCACGATTTCAGGAGTTCCTCCTGGAGCTTGGCGTCCTTCTCGGCGATCTGCTCCGCCATCTTCCGCCGCTCCGCTTCCAGGCGCCGGGTCAGGGCCTCGTCCTCCACCGCCAGGATCTGGGCGGCCAGCACAGCAGCATTTTTCGCGCCGTTCAGTGCTACCGTAGCCACCGGGATGCCGCCGGGCATCTGGACTGTGGCCAGCAGGGCATCCAGTCCATCCAGGACGCCCCCCTTCATGGGAATGCCGATGACAGGCAGGGTGGTGTTGGCGGCAAAGGCCCCCGCCAGATGGGCAGCCATGCCGGCGGCGCAGATGACCACGCCGAATCCCCGCTCCCGGGCGGACTTGGCGAACTCAGCCGCCTGGGTCGGCGTCCGGTGGGCGCTGAGGATATGGGCCTCATAGGGGATGTCCAGGGCGTCCAGCTGGGTACAGGCCCCTTTGACCACGGGCCAGTCACTGTCGCTGCCCATGATGACGGCAACTTTTTTCATCGCAAGCGCTCCTTTCTGCGGCTCAGAGTTTTTTCCGCATGACGGTGTGGCGGAAGATGCCGTCCACAAAATACTCGCTGGAGCAGAACACGGGGCGTCCGTCGATGTCATAGTCCACCTCTTCCATGTTCAGCAGCGGCGTGCCCATGGGCACCTGGAAGATCTCCGCCAGGGCGGCATCCGCCGCGGCGGGCCGCACGTCTGTCAGATCCAGATAGGGATAGATGCCGCAGAACCGCTGGAGGAAGTGGAAGATGGGGAGCTTGAAGTCCTGGATGGTGTAATCCCCCTTGGCCAGGGCCTTTTCCACCACGTCCTCGCAGTAGATGGCGGGCCGGCCATCCGCGGTGCACAGCCGGGCGATGCGGATGATGGGGGTGTCCTCCGGAATGCGGAGCTGAGCGGCCACCTGGGCATCGGCAGTCCCATCGGAAACCCGGACAAAGGCCACCGCCGGCTCATGTCCGCTCTGGCGGATCATGTCCAGGAACTCTACCTCAATGTCCATGCGGGTCTGGACGTTCAGCACATGGCGGTTGATGATGGTGCCAACTCCGTGGCGGCGGGTGATGAAGCCCTCCCGCTCCAGAGAGGCCAGAATGTCCCGCAGCTGCGTGCGGCTGATCCCCAGCTTCTCTGCCAGGACACTCTCCCGGGGCAGGCGCTCGCAGCTGGCGTAGGCACCGTCCTTCATGTCGGCAAGCAGCTGAGAGCGGATGGTCTTGGTCTGGGCCGGCTGACCGCTCATAGTCACACCTCTTTCTGATCTCAAAATAGGTAATACCATAAAAGTCATACCTATTGTACCGGATTTTCTCCGGCGCCGCAACTGGCAGATTTGACAGATTCCGCCCTCCTTTTTTGCCCCGGCATATCCAGTCTGCTGTTGACGGCAGGACGCACGGGCCGGCGGCGTTTGTACGGCCGGATTTCGTGGGTTTTCACCGTGGACAACCGCCGGGGGGATGTTATAATGGAGTTGAACGAAAGAGGGAGGCGTTATTCGTGAAGATTGTGATCCTGGGTGCGGAGGCCCGTTACCGGGCCTATCAGCCCGCGATGCCCTTCATCCAGCAGCAGGAGCTGGTATTTCTGGACAAGGACAGCACGGAGGCAGAGATTCTGGCCGCCGGCGCTGATGCGGAGGTGCTGTTCGTGGACGCCATCACGGTGGTGTCCGCTGCTCTGATGGAACACATGCCCTGCCTGCGGCTGATTCACTCGGAGGGGGTGGCGTTTGACCGCATTGACCTCTCCGCCGCCCGGGAGCGGGGCATTTACGTCTGCAACAACAAGGGCTGCAACGCCGGGGCCGTGGCGGAGCAGACGGTCCTGCTGATACTGATGCTCCTGCGCCATGCCCTGGAGGGGGACGAGGCCGTCCGGGCGGGACGGCAGATGGAGATGAAAGAGCGGTGCATGGTGGAGGGGATCACGGAGCTCTCTGCCTGCAAGGTGGGCCTGGTGGGATTTGGAGACATTGCGCGAGCCGCGGCAGAGCGGCTGGTCCCCTTCGGCTGCGAGCTGTACTACTACACCAAGCACCGCCGCTTGCCGGAAGAGGAGAAAAAATACCACGTCACCTACCTGCCGTTGGAGGAGCTGGCGGAGAAGAGCGACATCGTCAGCCTCCACTGCGCTGTCACGGAGGAGACCCGGAATCTGGTGGATGCCGCTCTGCTGCGGCGGATGAAACCCACAGCGTACCTCATCAACACCGCCCGGGGAGACCTTGTGGACAACGAGGCCCTGCGGCAGGCCCTGCTGGAGGGGCGAATCGCCGGAGCGGGGTTGGACACGCTGTCCCCGGAGCCGGTGCCGGCGGGGCACCCCCTGACGGCGCTGCCGCCGGAGGTCCATCGGAAAGTGGTCCTGGCACCCCACCTGGGCGGCATTACAGAGGCATCCTTCCGTCGGGCCCATGCCCACATGTGGCGAAATGTGGAGCATTTGGCTGCGGGAGAGCGGCCGGACAACATCGTCAACGGCCTGTGATGCTCGCCGACGGTAAAAAATTCTGCCGGAGATGAAACAAAACCTATGGAAAAATCGTCTAATTCCTATAAAGACCTATGGTAGAAGGACCATGTGCGGTTTGAAAGTCCTGCGCGCGGGCTGTGGGTCTGTATGCGGAAAACCCTCATGCGCCAACCGGCTTGCCTGTTCTCATGGCCCGCACGGCGCATGGAGTCAGGAAAAACAAAGAAGGGGAGCGTGACGCCGAATGAGACGTCGGATCTGGAGAGGTTGGATATTGTGCCTGTGCGCCTGCCTGCTGCTGTGCGGTGCCGCCAGCGGGACTGGAAGCACACCGCCGGACGCGGTGAGCCGCGGGGCCTTTGCAGACGCCCTGTATGACGCCCATGTGGCCCACGGCGGCGCTCCTGTGGTCAGCGAGGGCAGCTCCGCACCCTTCCGGGATGTGGGCTCCTGGTCCCCGTATTTCGAGGCGCTCTGTTGGGCCAAGGCCAGCGGCATCGCAGGGGGCTATGCAGGCGGTGCCTTCCGTCCTGCGGCACCGGTGACCCGCCAGCAGGCGACGGTGATGCTGTACCGCTATGCCAAGACCACGGATCTGCCGCTGGAGAAGGGGAGCGACCGGGATCTGGCCGGATACCGGGACGCGGATACCATCCCAACCTGGAGTCGGGAGGCTGTCCAATGGGCCGTGCGGAACGGCCTGTGGTTCTCCGGCAGCGCCACGGAGTTGCAGGCGGCGGAGAACGTCTCCTGGGAGGAGCTGACCGTTCTGACCCAGCGGCTGTTCCTGGGCGGGATGCCCGCGGCTGCCTTGTCTGCGGCGCCGGAGGGGCTGACGATGGAGCTGCAGCAATGCACTACCACCGGCGCGGTTGTGGTACTGCAAAATGCGGCGGAGGAGACCTTCTCCTATGGGGCGGACTACGGTCTCTATCGGCAGGTGAACGGCGGCTGGTATCAGATGAACAAGGAAATGGACACCATCGCCATTGCCTATGAGCTGGCCCCGGGAGAGAGCCGGAAGCTTACCCTCAGCTGGGGAGAGCTGGACTGGGGCGGCGTCCTGCCCGCCGGGACCTACTGCGTAGCGCAGGGCGGGCTGTTGGGAGAACAGCAGGTCACCGTCTCCGTCACCTTTGCCATCAAATAAACGCCAGGCGGCCGCCGAAAAACCGGCGGCCGCCTTTCCATTGGGTGAACGGTTTCTTGCGATCCCGCCCAGACCGAAAAATCTCCCCCTCTTCTGGAGGAGTGAAGAGAACAGCACAGGCCGCCGGGAACGCCCAGCGGCCTGTACGGATTCTTGAGAAGGTGGCCCGGCGTCAAACACAGAAGCGGCAGGCCGCCAGGGCCGCCACAGCGCCGTCCGCGCAGGCGGTGGTCAGCTGGCGGACCTCCTTGGCGCGGAGATCCCCTGCCGCAAAGATGCCGGGAATCGGCGTCAGGCAGTCCTCCCCGACGGCGATAAAGCCCGCTTCGTCCACCGGCACCCCCAGAGACCGGGCCAGCCGGCTCTCCGGCAGCAGACCCACCGCCTGGAACAGCGCAGAGACCGGCAGGTGGGAGACTTCTCCCACAGCGGTGTTCCGCAGGGTCAGGCCGGTGAGGCGTTCCGATCCCTCCAGGGCCTCCACCACGGTGGACCGCAGCAGCGTGAGGTTGGCGGTCTTCTCCGCCCGCTCCACCAGAATGGGATCCGCCCGGAAGTCCGACCGCCGGTGGATCACCGTCACATGGCGGCAGATGTCTGCCAGATACAGCGCATCCTGCAGGGCGGTGCTGCCGCCTCCGGCCACTGCCACATCCTGTCCGGCGTAAAAGGCTCCGTCGCACACAGCGCAGAAGGAGATGCCGGCCAGACGATCCTCGCCCGCAAGGCCCAGGGTCCGGCGCCGCATCCCGGTGGCCAGGATTACCGCCCCGGCGGTATAGGCACCGTAGTCGGTGACCACCCGGCTGGGCGTGCCGCTCTGGATCTCCAGCGCCTCCTCCAGTTCGATCCGGGTCCCCAGGGCCTCGGCCTGGCTGTACAGCCGCTCCGCCAGTTCAGCGCCGGACACGGCGGGCAGGCCCGGAAAGTTTTCCACCTTGGGGGAGGAGGCGATCTGCCCGCCGAAGCTCTCCCGTTCCAGCAGCAGAACGGACTTTCCTGCCCGGCGGGCGTAGACGGCGGCGGTGAGCCCGGCCGGGCCGCCGCCCACGATAATGATGTCGAAATACTGGTCCATAGATGTTCCTCTCTGATGACTGACAGAAGATAAGGGAGACTTCGCAGCCCCCCACATAGTAACCGCTGTACCGCGGGGGCTGCTCCGCAGAGACGGCATTTTGGAGCTCGGAAAAGGAGGGACGAGAGTCCCTCCTTTTTCGTTGTTTACACGCTCTGCGAAGTGGCGAATTTTTTGATGGTGGAGGCGTTCACCAGCTTCTCCACCTGCTCTCCGTGGCGGACGATCAGGGTGGGGGCCTGCTGGATACCGTACCGGGCCACCAGCTCCCGATGCTCGTTCACGTCCATCACCTGATAGGCGATGCCCGCCTTCTCCAGCTCCCGCTTGGCGATGCTGCAGTTGGGGCAGGTCTTGGTGGTGAAGAGGAACAGGCCGTCCTCGCCCCGCTCCGCCGGTGTGCTGGGCGCGGTGCTGGCTGCGGGCTCCGTCACAGCATCCCGGTCGCAGAGGCGGCGGCCCTCCAGACGGGAGTTCTCCACCTGGTACTCCTGCCGGTCCTTGAACTCCTGGACCTTGCCGTCGTTCCAGTTCTGGACAGGGCGGTAATAGCCGGTGATGCGGCTCCACACCTCGCAGGTCTTCCCACACTTGGGGCAGGTAAAGTGCTCGCCCGAGAGATAGCCGTGGTCCGGACAGATGGAGTAGGTGGGGGACATGGTGTAGTAGGGGAGCTTGAAATTCTCCGCGATCTTCCGCACCAAATTGGCAGCAGCCTTCCAATCCGGCAGCTTCTCACCCAAAAAGGCGTGGAACACAGTGCCGGAGGTGTACAGGGTCTGCAGGTCATCCTGGATGGCCAGGGCCTCGAAGATGTCGTTGGTGTAGCCCACCGGCAGGTGGGAGGAGTTGGTGTAATAAGGCGTGTCACCGGGGTTCTTGGCAGCGGTGATGATATCGGGATACAGTGCCACGTCATGCTTGGCCAGCCGGTAGGTGGTGGACTCGGCGGGGGTGGCCTCCAGGTTGTAGAGGTCGCCGTACTGCTCCTGATAGTCCATCAGCCGCTCCCGCATGTGGTTCAGCACGTCCTTGGCAAAGGCCTGGGTCTCCGGATGGGTCAGGTCCTTCCGCAGCCACTTGGCGTTCAGGCCCACCTCGTTCATGCCGATGAGGCCGATGGTGGAGAAGTGGTTATCAAAGGTGCCCAGGTAGTATTTGGTGTAGGGGTACAATCCCGCATCCATCAGCTTGGTGATGACGGTGCGCTTCACCTTCAGGCTCCGGGCGGCGATGTCCATCATGTGGTCCAGCCGCTCATAGAACTCCTCCGGCGTCTGGGAGAGGTAGGCGATCCGGGGCAGATTGATAGTCACCACGCCCACGGACCCGGTGGACTCGCCGGAGCCGAAGTAGCCGCCGGACTTCTTCCGCAGCTCCCGCAGATCCAGCCGCAGGCGGCAGCACATGCTGCGCACGTCAGAAGGCTCCATGTCAGAGTTGATGTAGTTGGAGAAATAGGGGGTGCCGTACTTGGCGGTCATCTCGAACAGGAGGCGGTTGTTCTCCGTGTCGGACCAGTCAAAGTCGCGCGTGATGGAATAGGTGGGGATGGGATACTGGAAGCCCCGGCCGTCGGCGTCGCCCTCGGTCATGATCTCGATGAACGCCTTGTTCACCATATCCATTTCCTTCTTGCAGTCGCCGTAAGTGAAATCCTGCTCCTTGCCGCCTACGATGGCCGGCAGGTTCTCCAGGTCACGGGGCACGGTCCAGTCCAGGGTGATGTTGGAGAACGGCGCCTGGGTACCCCAGCGGGAGGGAGTGTTCACGCCGAACACAAAGGACTGGATACACTGTTTAACCTCTTTCTGGGAGAGGTTGTCCACTTTCACAAAGGGGGCCAGATAGGTGTCAAAGGAGCTGAACGCCTGGGCGCCGGCCCACTCGTTCTGCATGATGCCCAGGAAGTTCACCATCTGGTTGCAGAGAGTGGAGAGGTGGCTGGCCGGGGTGGAGTTGATCTTGCCCGGGATACCCAGGCCCTGCTGGATCAGCTGCTTCAAACTCCAGCCGGCGCAGTAGCCGGTGAGCATGGAGAGGTCGTGGAGGTGGATGGCGCCGCTCTTGTGGGCGTCGGCAATCTCCTGGTCATAGATTTCAGAGAGCCAGTAGTTGGCGGTGATGGCGCCGGAGTTGGAGAGGATCAGGCCGCCCACGGAGTAGGTGACGGTGGAGTTCTCCTTCACCCGCCAGTCGTTGATATGCAGGTAGTTGTCCACCAGCTCCTTGTAGTCCAGCATGGTGGAGTTCAGGTTGCGGATCTTCTCCCGCTGCTTGCGGTAGAGAATGTAGGCCTTGGCCACGTCGGCATAGCCTGCCTTGCTGAGAATGTCCTCCACGCTGTCCTGAATGTCTTCCACGGTGATCTTGCCGTCATGGATCTTATCCTGGTAATCCGCCGTGACCCTCAGGGCCAGGAGATCAATGATGTCCGGATTGTACTCCATGTGGGTGGCCTCAAAGGCCTTGGTGATGGCGGTGCTGATCTTGGAGATGTCGAAAGAGGCGATCTTTCCATCCCGCTTGACGACCTGATACATGAAACCCCTGCTTTCTCTATGATAAATTCAATTCCCTGCTCCTGACAAGTCAATGGGCGCTGACGCGCCCCGTATTTCCCATTCTACCACTTCCTGGGGGCTTGTCAATTAGAAATGCCACTATATCTTGTATGCATTTTCTGTGAAAACGCTGAATTTTTCCATATCTAGTCAATGCCGCGCAGCTCCACAGCTCCAAAGAACGGCCGGACCCGCTCCGCAAAGCCCTGCAGCTGCTCTGCTGTAAAGCCGTGATATCCCCGGCCGATCAGATTGCCGGAGTCCACAAAGTTCTGAAGATAGTACCGGGGTGCCCCTGCCAGCCAGGCGGCGATGGCGTCCAGGTCCTCCGGCCTGTGGAGCTCCCGCACCAGGGTGGTGCGGAACTCATAGTCCACGGTGCTTTTCCGCAGCAGACGGATGCTCTCCTCCACTGGGGCGGGGTTGAAGCCCGGTATGCCGACGGTTTCGGCATACCGCGCCGGAGCGTTTTTCACGTCCATGGCCACATAGTCCACAAGGCCCTGGTTCAGGATCTCCGCCAGCCGGGCAGGATCACAGCCGTTGGTATCCAGCTTCACGGCAAAGCCCAGTTCCCGCACCTTCCGCAGAAAATCCGCTGCGTCCGGCTGGAGCAGCGGCTCCCCGCCGGTGAGGACCACCCCGTCCAAAAGCCCCCGGCGGGAGGCCAGGAAGTCCAGCACCTCCTGCTCCGGGATCTCCGGCGTCTCCGCCAGCCGGGTCACCAGCAATGCGTTGTGGCAGAAGGGGCACCGCAGGTTGCAGCCGCCGGTGAACACCGTGGCCGCCAGCTTTCCCGGGTAGTCCACCATGGCCAGTTTCTGAAGTCCGTGAATGTGCATGGCCGGATCCCTCCATAAGCACAAGATGTTGCTATTCTAAACTGATTTTTCCACAAGAACAAGTGGTGGACGCAACAAAGACAAAAAAGTTCCCGGAGGCAGAGCCTCCGGGAACGGGAAAGACGGGATTCAATTCTTGCGGAACCGGGAGAGGAAGTCCTGCGTCTCCTGTTTCTGGGGATTGCCGAAAACCTGCTCCGGCGTGCCCTCCTCGCAGATGACGCCCTGGTTCATGTATACCACATGGTTGCTCACGTCCCGGGCGAAGGCCATCTCGTGGGTGACCACCAGCATGGTCATGCCGCCCTGGGCCAAATCCCGCATAACGGAGAGCACTTCTCCCACCATCTCCGGGTCCAGGGCGGAGGTGGGTTCGTCGAACAGCAGCACCTCCGGCTCCATGGCCAGGGCCCGGGCAATGGCCACCCGCTGCTTCTGGCCGCCGGAGATCTGCCGGGGCTTGGCTTGGATGTAAGGCGCCATGCCCACCTTTTCCAGATACTCCATGGCCCGCTTCCGGGCGGTCTCCTTGTCCTTTTTCAGTACCTTGATCTGCCCGACCATGCAATTTTCCAGCACGGTCATGTTGTTGAACAGGTTGAAGGACTGGAACACCATGCCCACATGGGAGCGGTACTGGGGGGCATTGACCTTGGGACCGGTGACGTTCTGGCCGCGGTAGAGGATCTCGCCGCTGGTGGGGGTCTCCAGCAGGTTGATGCACCGCAGCAGGGTACTCTTGCCGGAGCCGGAGGCACCAATGATGCTGGTGACATCGCCTTTTTTCACGGTGAAATCGATGTCCCGCAGCACTTCGTGGCTGCCGAAGGACTTGCTCAGATGCCGGATCTCTAAAATCATATCGTCCATGTTGTCAGCGATCTCCTCTCGTACGGCCGTGCTGCAATTCCTGACGGACCCGATCCCGGTACTCTTTGCTCCGCTCATCGAAGGGAGTGCCTCGGTCCGGGTGGCTGTATGTGCCGGCGGCCATGGTCAGATGGTCCGTCTGTGCCAGCTTGTAATCGCTGCTGCCGTCCATTCGCTTTTCCAACCAGCGCAGCAGGAAGGAGGCGATCAGCGTCATGGTGAGGTACCCGGCCATCTCCACCACGGCGGAGGGGAAGTACAGGTAGCTGGCGCCCACCGCCGCCCGGTGGGCGGAGAAGAAATCGGGGAAGCCGATGATGAACATGACGGACGTATCCTTCACATTGATGATGAAGTTGTTGCCGATCTGGGGCAG
>OGHF01001231.1_pt1 | contig 15751 bp, 14 predicted proteins | sample 1571481 | NCBI WGS metagenome assembly OGHF01 (sample SAMEA2581952, study PRJEB24529) | metagenome | biome: Human gut stool | place: China | collected 2011
TGCTGGATGATCTGCGCCGACCAGCCGGTAAAGGTCTTGATGCGCGGTTTGCCGTCCATGGTCTGATACTGCACCTTGATGCTCTGGTAGCGCTTTGTTTTTCGCACACCCTCCAGCGAAAGACAGCCCTCCTCGGCTTCGTACTGGCCGGATTTTTTCAGGATGACCGGGTTGAACAGCACCATATACCCGTTCTCGGCCTCCACTGCAATGATGCGCTTGAGCACGCCGATCATGTTGGCAGCCATGCCTACACAGCCATCGGCGTGGGCGGTCAGGGTCTCCAGTAAGTCCCGCGCAACAGGGGCATCCTTCGGGGTGGCAGGGGCGGACTTCTGCGCCAGAAACAGCGGGTCGTGCATGATAGGCTGGATCATAGTAATATCTCCTTTATTCTTCAGTGCAGCTTAAAAAGATGCCTGCCAGCAGCCCGATGACCGCCGGGAGCACCCAGCCAAAGCCCAACGCCGCCAGCGGCAGGGCGTTGGCAAGAGCAGAAAGCGGGCCAAGCGGCAGCGCGGCGGCAATGCTCTGCACGGCAGTGCAGCCGATGCACAGCGGATAGACCCGGCGGCGCTGTTCCAACCCGGGCACGAAGGAAAGCGTAATCAGCACAATGGCTACCGGGTACAGGGCGTTGAGCACCGGGACGGATAACCGTAGGATATCTGCCAGCCCCAGATTTGCGATCAGCATACTGGCAGCGGCAAAAAAGGCGGCAAGAGCAGGGTAGGGGATGCGGGGAAGCAGGGTGTGGAAATACTCCCCCACACAAGCGATCAGCCCCACACAGGTGTTGAAGCAGGCCAGCATAAAGATGGCGGCAAGAAGCACCAGTCCCGCTTTGCCGAACAGCCGCTCGGCCAGCACGGTCAGTACCTCGGCACCGGTGGCAAGGCCGGGCGCGGCGGCACCGGTCAGTGCTCCGGCGTGTCCCAGCATGGCATAGACCGCCAGCAGCAGCCCGCCCGCTATAAACCCGGCACGGATGGCACTGCGCTGCACGTCCTGCTCCCGGGCAACACCCTGCGCCCGGATGTTCATGGCAATGACCGCACCAAAGTTCAGCGCTGCAAGGGCGTCCATGGTCTGGTAGCCGTACAATACGCCCTGTAACACGACCGCGGAACGATACGTCTCGGTGGGCGCAGCGTACTGCGCCGCCAGCGGGTGCAGCAGACAGCCGCCGAACAGGATCAGAATCAGAACCAGCAGGCAGGGGCAGAGCAGCCTGCCCAGCCAGCGGGTGAGCCTGTCCGGGCGCAACGCCACCAGAAAGGCTGCCCCGAAGAACAGCGCGGAGTACCCCAGTTGAAGCCCGGCACTGCTGCCCAGCAGCGGGGTGAGCATGGCAAAGGAGGTGCTTGCGGTGCGCGGAATGGCCAGACACGGCCCGATGGACAGGTAGATCAAAATCATGAACACCTGTGCGAACACCGGATGCACCCGCCCGGCCAGCTTATCCAGACCGTCTGCCCGCGCCACCGCGATGACCCCCGCAACCGGCAGTCCCACGGCGCTGATAGCAAGCCCCAGAAAGGCGGGCCAGAGGTTTGCCCCTGCCTTTGCGCCTAAATCGGGCGGGAAGATCAGGTTGCCTGCCCCGAAAAACATGGAAAATAACGTAAAACCGACAAGCAACAGCTTGCGGCCCTTGAGCGCTTGCGTCAAAACTGTCCCCTCTCTCCTGCGCCGGTGCCAAAGTTGCACCGCATAGTGTATCCAGTTTACACTGGATGTAAATTCATGTCAAGCATACGATGATTGAATAAAAGTATATACAGCGTGAGCCGACCCGCCGCAGATGGTGCACAGGTCATTCCCCTTTGCGGGGCGGTATGGTATACTATACCTTATAATAGGCAGGGGAAGAGGGCAGTTTATGAAGCAGAACAAGCAATTTTTTCGCCGTCTGCTGGCGGTGGCGTTCTGGCTGGCGGTTTGGCAGGCCGCAGCTATGGCCATCGGGCAGGAGGTGTTTTTGGTATCGCCGGTGCAGGCACTGCGCACCTTGGTACAGCTGCTGCCAAGGGCAGATTTCTGGCAGCGGGTGTGCTTCAGCTCCGGGCGCATTTTGCTGGGCTTTTTGCTGGGCGCAGTGGTCAGTGTAGCGCTGGCGATATGTGCCGCCCGGTGGAGCGCCGCCGATGCGCTGCTGGCTCCGGTGATGCAGCTGGTCAAGGCTACGCCGGTGGCAAGCTTTATCATTCTGGCACTGGTCTGGGTACGGGGCAGCGCCCTTTCGGTGCTTATCAGCTTACTGATGGTGCTGCCGGTGCTGTACGGTGCGGTGCGCACCGGTATTGCCGGGGCAGACGTGCAGCTGCTGGAAATGGCAGAGGTGTTCCGTCTGCCTGCAGGCCGCCGCCTGCGGGCGATCTGGCTGCCTGCGGTGTTGCCGGCCTTCCGGCAGGGGTGCAGCGTGGCGCTGGGAATCTGCTGGAAAAGCGGCGTGGCGGCCGAGGTCATCGGCCTGCCCAACGGCAGCATCGGCGATGCGCTGTACCGTGCCAAGATCACCCTTTCCACCGGGGAACTGTTTGCGTGGACCTTTGTCATCATTCTGCTGAGCGCAGGCTTTGAAAAGCTGTTCCTGTTTGCACTGGATAAGGCCGTGGGCGCAGTGCTGGGAGAGGAGGGGGCAAAATGCTGAAGATCCAACACCTGACAAAGCAGTTCGGCGCGGTACCGCTCTTCACCGGCCTGTGCATGGAGGTGGACGCTCCCGCGGTGCTGTGGGCGCCCAGCGGCTGGGGCAAGACCACCCTGCTGCGCATCCTGATGGGGCTGGAACGTCCCACCACCGGCAGCGTGGAGGGCGTAGGCCGGGTGGCGGCGGTCTTTCAGGAGGACCGCCTTTGCCCCCAGCTGAACGCGGTGCAGAACGTCACCTTGGTGCTTCCGGGGGCGGAAAGCCAGTACAAAGAGCAAATTACAAGCGATTTTCAACAGTTTGGAATGAATACTGCCGCCTTGCAGCTGCCTGCCCACAGGCTTTCCGGCGGGCAAAAGCGGCGGGTGGCGCTGCTGCGGGCGCTGTGGGCAACCAGCGATACCCTGCTGTTGGACGAGCCCTTTACCGGCATGGACCCGGACACCTTGCAGCGGGCGGCGGCGCTGCTGCGGCAACGCTGCGCGGGCAAGCCGGTGCTGCTGGCTACCCACGACGAAAGCGCCATCCGCGCTCTTGGCTGGCCGGTGGTGGAACTGGAAAAGCTGCTTTAAAATTACCTAAAAAGCAAGGACGTGCAGCCCGCGGGCTGCACGTCCTTGCTTATAGAACATTCTTTAACTGAACAGGCTTTTAGTGTTGTGAGAATATACGGATAGTACTAAACCGACACAGATATACAGCATAAGCACCGAGCTGCCGCCTGCGGAGTAGAAGGGCAGGGTGACGCCGATGACTGGCAGTACCCGCAGATTCATGCCCACGTTCACGGCGATCTGCGCCATCAGAGCACCGCCGATACCGGCGCAGATGTAGCTGCCCAGCAGATCTTCGCTGCGGGCACCGGTGGCAAAGGTCTTGATCACCAGCGCCAGCAGAACGCCCAGCACTACGCAGCAGCCCACAAAGCCCACCACGTTGCCGATCCAGCTGAGGATGAAGTCATTGTGGGCGTTGGGCACGCTGTAATACCGGCCGGTGAATAGACCGTTGCCAAAGATGCCGCCGGAGCCCAGCGCGATCTCGCCGCGCTGCTGCTGGTAGATGATGTTCTTCCATACTGTCTCGCTGGGGGCCCAGCCGGTGGTGTTTTCCGGGTCCAGCACCGCCAGAATGCGGTACCACTGGTATCCCTTGCCAATCTTATCGCTGAAAAAGGCAAAGGCCACCGCCACGGCGGTGCCCGCCGCCGCAAAGGCTGCAAAGATATACTTCCAGCTCAGCCCCGCCGCAAACATCATGCAGCAGCCGATGATGCCGTAGATGATGGCGGTGCCGTCGTCGCCCTGCACATGGATGATAGCAATGGGCACCAGCAGGTGCAGCAGCAGCTTTGCCAGCTCTTTTGGCTCATTGATGCGGCTGCGCACGTTGTTCAGGTGCATGGCAAAGGTCAGGATAAAGCTGATCTTTGCCAGCTCTGTGGGCTGAAAGGTAAAGCCGCCCAGTTTATACCAGGAGTAGTTGTCGGTATCACCGGCGTTGTAGCCGATGGTCAGCGGGCCGATGGACACGTTGCGGATGACCAGCGTGGGCAGCACCAGACCCCACGTCAGCACAACGTGCACCGGCCACACCTTTACAAGGCTGCGGTAGTCCACGCAGGAGAGCAGCAGCGCAATCACGATGCCAATGGCGGCAGCGCCCGCCTGCACCAGTGCGCGGCGGTAGTCGCCAATGCCGATGATGGCACCGGTCACCTCATCGGTGGCAAAGCCGTTGCCCTGCTTGGCTGCCCAGGAGGACAGTGCCAGCACCGCCATCACGCTGCTGAAAATGCACAGCAGCAGATACATCTTATCGGTGCGCTTAAAATATTGTCGAATGCTATCCAAAGAAAGCACCGCCTTTCGTCAGAACAGTCTGCCGGGACGTGCCTGCGTACAGGCGATAAAAACCCAGCATACTGCTATTATACACAAACCTTTGCGCCAATGCAATGCGCCGGGTGTGACGGAATGGTAAAACATTGCCGGGATGCTTGACAAAGCTCCGGCAGCAGCCTACAATGAACCTGTGGGCGCAGCCTTGCGCACAACAGCCCCGGCGGTGTGCCGGGGGAGAGGAACGGAAAAGAAGAAATGGAACATACAGTTTATCGCCGTCTGCTCAGCGCGGTGTGTGCCATTGCGCTGGCCTTTACGGCAGTGTGCCCGGCAGTGGCTGCCGCGCCGGAGGAAACCACCGGCACCCCCCAGACCCTGACCGCTTCCGAGGTAAAGGAGATGCAGCAGACGGATGCCGCCGTCACCGCCCTGACCGACAGTGCCGCCTACGCCGGAATGTCGGAGGAAGAGCGTCAGGCCGCTGCGCTGGCACAGCTGGACGCGCTGGCGGCACAGGGGCTTATAAAAAAGGACAGCATCTATGTGGATGCGAAAAACGGCATGGTAAGCTTTACTTACAGCTGCGGCGCACTGGGCGGTATTCTGCTCACCGATACCGAGAGCGAGGCGGACGCCGCCCTGCCCGGGCCGGAGATGGAGGATGCGCCCGCCCTGCTCGCTGCCGAGAACGGCACGGTGGGCAATGCGGTCATCTACTATGCCTTTGATAATGGAGTCAACAGTAACCGCTATCCCTACTATTCTTATATGAAGGACTACTGGAACGGCTACGGGCTGGACACCCATCTGGACATGATGGTGACTGTCTCCGACCTGAAGCGGATGGCAGACTACGACCTTGCCATCCTAAGTGCCCACGGCGCGTACTATACCTATGAGTACGGCTGGCTGTGGAAAAAACAGGCCACCGCGCCCATCATCCTGCTGCTGGAAAAATCTGATTTCTGGAACGACCTGCGCTACGGCTTGGAGCTGCTTAGCCACCGGGTCATCAAGGTGAACGGCTGCTACGCCGTCACCGGAGACTTTTTCAGCAATGCCTACCGGGGCGGTAAGCTGAACGGCACCATCGTACTTTCGGAGACCTGCGAGTTCTACGGACGCAGCGGCCATGTGGACACCGCTCTTTCGGACGGGCTGCTCTCCGGCGGGGCAAAGGCTGTGGCGGGCTTTGTGAATAACGTATACAGTGTGTACTCCCGCAGTATGCTGTGGGCGACCGTGAACCGCATGATCGAGGGCGAGACGTTGCAGCAGGCCATTGATTACGGCCTTGAGGTCTATGGCGAAAACGACATCGTGTGGTATCTCAACCAGAACACCGGACGGCGTCCCCACTCGGCGGCGTCCTATCCCATCATTCAGGGCGACGCCGCTGCCCGGCTCACCGCGCCCGGCACGTTGACAAACGGCGCAGCGGAGCAGCAGACCCCTGCCGCCGCCTGACCATTGCACTTTTGTGTGTTTTATATTATACTTAGGGATGGCAGAGCGTCTGCCATCCCTTTTTTGAAACGATGAGGTAACCTTCATGTCAGAATATATCACCCATTCCCGCACCGAAACGGTGGCGCTGGGCAAGCGGATGGCCGCTGTGCTGGCTCCCGGGGCGCTGATCGCCTTTACCGGCGGTCTGGGCGCTGGCAAGACCGCCTTTACCGAGGGTCTTGCCGAGGGTCTGGGCTGCACCGACCCGGTGTCCAGCCCTACCTTTGCTATCGTGAACTACTACCGGGGCCCGCGCCCGCTGGCGCACTTTGACCTGTACCGCATTTCCACCGAGAACGACCTGTGTGCGGCGGGCTTCTACGATTATCTGGATCAGGGCGCTGTGGTGGCGGCAGAGTGGAGCGAAAACTTTGCCGACCTGCTGGCGCTGGAAAACCCCATCCGGGTGAACATCGAACGTCTGGACGATACCACCCGCAAGATCACCATTGAGGGGGTGACGGTATGAATATTCTGGCCGTGGATACGGCGGGCAAGACCGCCGGTGTGGCTCTGCTGCAGGGTGATCGCCTGCTGTACGAGGTATATCTGGACGGCGGCATGACCCACAGCGAAACGCTGATGCCCATGATCGACAGCTGCTTAAAGATGTGCGGGCTGACCTGCGCGGACATCGACCTGTACGCCGTCAACGCAGGCCCGGGCAGCTTTACCGGCCTGCGCATCGGGTTGGCTGCCGTCAAGGGGTTGGCCTTCCCGCGCGAGACGCTGTGTGCTCCGGTGTCTACCTTGGAAGCGCTGGCCGCTGCCCACACCGGCGAGGGCACGGTGCTCTGTGCACTGGACGCCCGCCGCGCACAGGTATACAGTGCAGCTTTTGACCTTGCCACCCACACCCGCCTGCTGGACGATGACGCCCGGGCGGTGACAGATCTGGCTGATTTTGTAGAAAATTGCAAAAAGCCTCTGTTTTTTGTTGGTGATGGTGCGGGTCTGTGCTATAATAAATATAGCAATGTGCCGGGCGTGCTGCAAACGCCCCCGGCGCTGCGGGGCGGCCGTGCCGCTGCCGTAGCACTTGTGGCAAAGCAGATGGCCGCAGCCGGGCAGGCTGTGCTGCCGGAGGCGCTGCTGCCGGACTACCACCGTCTCAGTCAGGCGGAGCGGGAGCGGGCGGAGCGTCTGGCTGCCGAAGCCGCAGCAAACAAACAATAAAAGAGGAACTGTGACCACTCACAGGGAAAGGACGTTTTTCCATGGCAAAACCCATCGCACTTGCCGCCGACCACGGCGGATTTGAACTGAAAGAGGCTGTCAAGGCACATCTGGAGGAGCTTGGTCTGGAGTATATCGACTTTGGCACCCACAGCACCGACAGCGTGGACTACCCCGATATGGCTGTGCCCGCTTGTGACGCAGTGGTGAGCGGCCAGTGCGAGAAGGCACTGCTGTTCTGCGGCACCGGTGTGGGCATCAGCATGGCAGCCAACAAGATCAAGGGCATCCGCGCCTGCTGCTGCAGTGATACCTTCAGTGCAGAGTTCACCCGCCGCCACAACAACGCCAACGCCCTGTGCCTGGGCGGCCGCGTGGTGGGCGCTGGCCTGGCCTGCCAGATCGTGGACGCTTTCCTGAACGCTGAGTTCGAGGGCGGCCGCCACCAGAAGCGCATCGACAAGATGATGGCGCTGGAGAACCTGTAACCCATTACCCCTGTTGACATTGCCTGCACGGGCAGGCTGGAATAAATATTTGTACAAGGAGATACCACCATGAGCGTTGTAGAAATTGTTGACCATCCCCTGATCCAGCACAAAATCAGCCTGCTGCGTGACCGCAACACCGGCACCAAGGAGTTCCGCGATCTGGTAAGCGAGATCGCCATGCTGCTGTGCTACGAGGCCACCCGCGACCTGCCTACTGAGGAAGTCGAGGTCGAGACCCCCGTGGCCCTGGCCCGCACCAAGGTGCTGGCTGGCCGTAAGCTGGCCCTGGTGCCCATTCTGCGCGCCGGCCTGGGCATGGTCGACGGTATGCTGAACCTGATCCCCGCCGCCAAGGTCGGCCACATTGGCATGTACCGCAACGAGGAGACCCTGGAGCCCGTCGAGTATTACTGCAAGCTGCCCAGCGACATCAACGAGCGTGAGGTCTTTGTTCTGGATCCGATGCTGGCAACCGGCGGCAGCTCCTGCGATGCCATCGCCCAGATCAAGAAGCGTGGTGCCAAGCACATCAAGTTCATCGGCCTGGTGGCCGCTCCCCAGGGTTTGAAGGCTCTGCATGAGGCTCACCCCGACGTCGACATCTACGTCGGCGCCCTGGATGAGAAGCTGAACGAGAACGGCTATATCGTGCCCGGCCTGGGCGACGCCGGCGACCGTATCTTCGGCACCAAGTAATTTTTAACAGGTAACAGTAAATCCCCCGCAGTTTTACGCTGCAGGGGATTTTTTATTGGATCTTCAACTGTTATTTCAGGTGGCGCAGGTCGCCGTTCTCGCGGAAGTCCTCGTAATCCAGCGAGAGGGACGGGCTGTAGTAGGGGTCATGGAGGATGTTCTCCTTGCCATGCACCGCGTACAGACGGTCATGCTCGGCGTCAAAGCGCGCCTTTTTTGCCGGGTCGTTCTCGTCCGAGCCGCGGGACTTGCTCTCGTGGTGGTACAGCTCGGCGTAGGGCGTCCAGACGATGCGCCAGCCCGCATCCCGCACCCGCAGGCAGAAGTCCACATCGTTGTAGGCGACGGTAAACTCCTCGTCCAAACCGTGGACGCTGTCGTACACGGCGGTGCGCACCAGTAGGCAGGCGGCGGTCACGGCGGAGAAATCCTGCACAGTGGCCAGGCGGAACATATACCCGCTGCCGCCGCGCTTGTGGTATTTGTGGCTGTGGCCCGCGTAGCCGCCCAGCCCGGTGATGATGCCCGCGTGCTGGATGGTGTCGTCGGGGTAGTAAAGCATCGCGCCGCAGATGCCCACGCCGGGCTGGGCGCACTCCCCTGCCATCTGGGTCAGCCAGTCGCCGCCGATAACCTCGATGTCGTTATTGAGCAGCAGCAGGTACTTGCCCGCCGCATATTTGCGGCCAAAATTGTTGATGCGGCTGAAGTTAAACCCGCCCTTATACATGACCACCCGTGCGTTGTCGTACCGTTCGGGGATGCGCTTGTAGTAGTCGAAGGTGGCGGGGTCGGTGGAGTTGTTCTCGATGACGATGACCTCGAAGTTTTCGTAGGTCGTTTTGGCGTAGATGCTGTGCAGGCACTTCTCCAAATCATCGGTGTGGTCCTTGTTGGGAATCAAGATCGAAACCAGCGGCTCCGGGTCTGGCAGGTTCCACACCACATGGCAGGTGCCGGGGAATTTGCCCGGCTCCACAGTGCCGTGGCGGCCGGTGGCGGCCAGATGGTCGGCCACCGCCTTACGGGCGGCCGCTTCCACGTAGGGCTTAGCCCCGGTGCCGCCGCTGGTGGAGGCCGCCATTGAGGATATCCGCCAGAACTACGCGGGCCTGTACGGCGTGGAGGAGCTCAGTGAGCGGCTGGGAGTCTCCAAAAGCCACCTTGTCCGCACCTTTACCGCCGCCGTGGGGGTGCCCCCGGGGCGCTACCTGACCACCGTGCGGGTGGAAGCTGCCATGCGGCTGCTCCTGCACCGGGAATACACGCTGGATGTCATTGCCAGCCTGTGTGGCTTCTCAGGGGCCAACTACCTGTGCCGGGTGTTCAAAAAAGAGACCGGCCAATCCCCCGCACAGTGGCGGGCCTTGGCCGGTCAGACAGCGCGGCCCCTCAGCCCGGCGGAAAGCCAGCGGGAGCAGGCACTGTATATTTAAAATGTTCAGGAGCCGGGGCAGCACCCGGCTCTTTTCCGTGGAGGTGTTCAGCCGCACACAGACTGCGGGCGCTTGAGCAGGAACACCGTCAGGGCCAGCGTGATGGCCTCGGCGGCGGGGAAGGCCGACCACACGCCGTTCATGCCGAACAGGGCGCTCAAGATCAGCGAGCAGGTGACGATGGCGGCTACGCCCCGGCTGACCGAGGTGATGGTGGCCTCGGTGGGGCGGTTGACCGCACCCAGATAGCCTGCCGCAACAATATTGCAGCCTGCAAAGAAGTAGCCCAGGAAGTAGATGCGCATACCGCTGTGGGCATATTCGGCCATCAGAGCAGAGCTCTCGCTGTTGAAGAGGGCAACAAAGGTATCGGTAAAGCCAAACACGGCACCGTACAACACCGCCGCCAGCGCCAGCGCGGTGCCGCAGCCCAGCAGAAGCAGCCTTTTTGCCCCGGCTATCTCGTTTTTGCCGTAGCACTGGCTGACCAGCGGCTGGGCACCCTGGGCCACGCCGTTGAAGATGGCTGTTGCCACCAGCGCAAAGTTGGCCACCACGCCGTAAGCGGCTACGCCCACATTGCCCGCCAGCCGGAGCAGCAGAAAGTTGAACACGGTGGTGGTCACGGCAGAGGAGAGCTCCCCGACAAAACCGGAGATGCCCAGCTGGCAGCTCTGCACCAGCAGCCGGGCCGAGGGAGCCTGCCGGACAAAGGTGAGCGTGTTGCTCTTTTGAAAGAAGTGGCGGCTGCAGATGGCGATGCTGAGCACCGGCGAGATGGCCGTTGCCAGCGCCGCGCCGGGCAGGCCCAGCCCCATGGGAAAGATGAAAATGTAATCGAACACCACATTGAACAGGCTGCCGCTCAGGGTGGCCACCATGGCAAGGGATGGGTCGCCGTCGTTGCGGACGAAGGCCGAGAGGATGTAGTTGCACATGAAGAAGGGCGTGAACAGCAGGAAGATGCGGGTGTAGTTCAGGCCCAGCGCCACAATGTCCGCATCGCCGCCCATGAGCTGCAGAAGCGTGCCCGGGCAGAACGCGCCCGCCAGCATGAACGGGATGGCGATCAGGCAGGCGCAGAGGATGGCGTTGGAAAAATACCGCTGCGCCCGCGCCTCGCCCTGCGCCTGTAGGATGGCGTACCGGGTGGCCGCACCAAGGCCGATCATCGAGCCGAAGGCAAAGATCAGGTTGTACATGGGCAGGCAGAGGTTCAGCAGGGTCACGCCGTCGGTGCCCGCCGCCTGGGCGATGAAATAGGTGTCGGCCAGAATATAGCACGATGTGCCGATCAGACCGAAAATATTCTGCGACACATACTTGAAGAACTGCTTTGTCAGGTTCATGGATGCTTCCTTTCCGCAGGGAGAATAGGGGAGTGAAACGTAAAAACGACTACTACTATATCATAAAACCTGGCATATTTCAACGAAAAAACGAGGAAACCAGCCGCCATTCCCCAAGCGGAACGTTTTCCCCGGGGAGATGCCGCTATCCGAAAATGCCATACAGATACTTCCTCTTTTGTGCAACTCGCCAAAGATGGTTTTGGGTTATTGACAAAAAAGTTTTATGATTTTTGTGTAAGATGCCACATAAAAACAGAAGAATCGGCAAACCAGCCGGAAGGCTGCGGCGCAAAGCTACAGGGCCTGTAATATGGCAGCCAGCTGCACTTTCTCAACCATACCGCACATGGGCATCACCTCAAGGGGCGGTAGATTCCCAAAGTACAAAACGCAGAGCGTTGTACCAGCCATTTGGCCGGTGCGGCGCTCTTTCTGCTTTGTGCGGGCATGGTTATATTTTGGGAATAATTCATAAAAGGAGGATTTTTATGAGATTGAAACGAGTGATCAGCGCCGCCTTGGCAGTGAGCATGGCAGTTTCCATGATGCCTGCTACTGCGGTTTCGGCGTTTGCAGCGGAAACGAGCACCAATACTGCGGTAACGACTACCACTGTTGACGAGAATGCGCCCACCTTTGGTGATTGTGGTGTTGAGGGTCACGAAGAAGTTAAGTGGGCTTTCAATAAGGAAACCGGCGTTCTGACTATTACTGGCAATGGCCCAATGGCCGATTATGATGGAATTATGACGGATACAGATGTTGGCACAGACAATGATTTGCGTCCATGGAAACCCTATCTCGACCAGATTACAGAGGTACATATTGCGGAAGGCGTTACTGCGATTGGCAATAGTGCATTCCGTGGGATGAAGGCTTTGAAAAAAGCTAATATTCCTGCCAGCATTAGGGATTTGGGCGATTACATCTTTCGCTATGATGAAGTATTGGAAGAAGTAATCTGGGCAGAAGGATTTGAAGCGGCTGAAACTACTGACGTGGATTCAAACCAGAATGCGAACCAGAATGTATATACAGGAAAATATTTGCCTACAAGTATGTTCGATTTCTGCTGTGAACTGGGCAAGGGCAAAGAACTGACTAAATGGCTTCCTAAGAGCTTTGAAGGTGTTGGCTGTGCGGCAGTTCGAGGAACACAGTTTACAGTTGATTTTGATAACTGGAGCAATTTGAAATATATTGGTGCGTATGCTTTTTCAATGATGCCGAATCTGGAAAGTTTTACTTTGACAAACAACATTCAGATTGGTATGAGAAAGAATGCCTCGAATGCGTTTCAGGGTTCTGGCTTAAAAGAACTGATTGTAAATACAGAGAAAGTACCAAAAAACTTTGCGTCTGGATGTACAAAGTTAAATACACTTGTATTAGGCAGTGGTGTGGAAGAGGTTCCAGATAGTGCATTTGCAGGAAGTGCCATTACAGAACTTGATGTACCAGCAAGTGTAAAGAAAATAGAAAATTGGGCATTCGTAGATTGTAAAGCGCTGAAAAAGGTGACAATTCATGGTGAAACGGTATTGAACACTGTGCCATTTGCAGGTTGCGATATCAAAGAATTTGTGATTGAAAATGGTGCTAAAGTTACATGTACGGATAACCCGTTCAGACCGAGTGGTAGTTATTCGGCTGTAACGACCTTGGAATCTGTTAAAATAATTGGTACATTGGAATCCAGTCGGACAGATACGACAACAGCAACTCTTTGGAAAAAAATGTTCTCCCCTAGTGAGCAACTCAAGGAAGTTACTGTGAGCGATGCAAACCTGCAATATGTAAAAGCTGAGACTTTCCCGAAGATGGAAAATCTGAAAGTTGTTGGCGATGATGTAACGTTTACAGCATCACTTGTGGGATGCACCAACCTGAAAACAGTTGACCTGACCGGCTGCAAAAAGATTACCAGCTATGCAAATGGCTGCTTTGGTGATGGTATGAATGATTCTACTGTCATCTATGTCAATGATACAAACGCAATTCCGGGGAGTGACACTGGCATTTTGAATAGTCATGGTATCGTTATGGTTGTTGAGGGTGGTACAGTCAATACGGATAAGACCGGCTTTGACAGCGTAACCAAGGCTGGATGTACCGCAAAATGGTATGAGGACGCTAAATGCCAGACCGAAACCAAAGATACTACCCCCGTAAAGGGTAAAACCTATTATGCCAAGTGGAAAGTTATCCCTGTTGCCGCAACGATGGATGTGACCACCTCCAAGAGCGACTACTTGGTCAATACTCCCGTTGATGTGAACATTGCCATTGCCCCCGGTACTGATATGTACAAGATTCTCAATGGCAGTGTTGCTCTGACCTACGGTGATGAAGTTGAAAAGGTAGAACTGAACGGCAAGGAACTGACCGAGAAAGAATACACTGTTCAGGAGCTGGCTCAGAAGATGGAACTGACTTCCCGAAGCAGTAATATCAAAGCAACCCTGAATGTGACCTACAAAAAAGCCGGCAAGTTTGATTTTGGCGTTGCCCTGAAGGACGCAAAGGGTGACCAGATTTGTGCTGATGGCACTCAGGTCGTTGTTGCCGAAGAGGCCGCCGAACTGACCCCTGCAACCAAGCTCTACACCCTGACCGTCAAGAATGCTGATGTTACCATTAAGAATGGTGACGAAGAGATCAAGGCTGAGAAGAACGACAAGGGCGAGCTGATCGCCAAGGTGCCCGAAAAGGCTGACGTGACCGTGACCTACACCAGCCAGAGCGATGCCGTTGCATTTGACCAGTGGACGATTACCACCGATGAAACGCTGGATGTGGATGTCAAGAACAACCCCCTGAAGTTCCAGATGCCTGCCGGTGGCGTGACCATCGAAGCCATGACCAAGGATGCCTCCATTGAGGAGGACGAGCCCAACATTCTGGGCACCGCCGCAGTGGTCGGCACTGCCGCTGCTGGCACCGCCATTCTGGCATGGCAGGGTTATCAGCTGGGCACGGAGCTGTACCTGAAAACCGCTCTGCCCGCTGGTACTGCCATCCCCACAAACCGTGCCGAGCTGGCCCTGCTGGTGTGGAACCATGCCGGTAAGCCCGCACCCGCCGCAGTTCTGCCCGCCGGTGCCACCGATACCCAGAAGGCCATTGCCTGGGCTGTGGAAAACGATCTGCTCAAGGCCGCAAAGGACAACGGCGAGACCTATGTGGATACCGATTCCGTGAGCCGTGTTGAAGTGATCCGCGTGTGGAATAAGGCACAGGAAAAGTAAACCCCACCGTCATCCCTTCGGGATGCCACCGCCCCTAATAGGGGCGGCCTTGGCAAAAAGGTGAAACTATCCGCCATGCCAAGGGCCCCCCTATTAGCGGGGGCTGTCGCTGAAAGCGACTGGGGGGTTGCCCCCATAACCCAACCATTCTCTATTCCCAAATAACCTGTGGAAGCGCCCTGCCGGGGAACCGGTGGGGCGCTTCTGCATAGGGGCGGGAGCCGAAACCGCCGCTTTTTCCGCTCTAGCGCCGTGGTTTTTATTGACAAGCTCCCGGCTTGCTATTATAATAGAACAGTCATAATAGCATTCGTGCGCGGCTTTGCGGCTGCGTCAATCCAATAGACAAGGAGAAGATCCAAAATGGCACAAGAAATCAAGATGTCCGCTTCCGGCCTGAAGGCGATGCAGGACGAACTGGAATACCTCAAGACGGTCCGCCGCAAGGAGCTGGCCGAGGAGATCAAGGAAGCCCGCAGCCACGGCGACCTTTCTGAGAACAGCGAGTACGATGAAGCCAAGAACACCCAGGGTCTGGTGGAAAACCGCATCACCGAGCTGGAGCAGATGGTCAAGAACGCTGTGATCATCGACGAGAGCGAGCTGAGCGTGGACAGCGTTGCTGTTGGCACCCACGTTTCCATCAAGATGATCGGCGACGATGAGGCCGAGGAGTACGATATCGTTGGCCGTACCGAGGCTGACCCCATCAACGGCAAGATCAGCGACGAGAGCCCCGTGGGCCACGCTCTGCTGGGCAAGGCCGTGGGCGAGAAGGCTGAGGTCCTGCTGCCCTCCGGCCAGACCGTCGAGTACGAAGTGCTGGCCATCACCCACGCCGCAAACTGAGCCTGAACGGGAGGAAACCATGGAAGAGCAAAAGAGAAACCCCGCTCAGGGCCTGTCTGAGAGCGAGCAGGTGCAGGTGCGCCGCCAGAAGCTGGCCGACCTGCAGGCTGCCGGAAACGACCCCTTCACCCTGACCAAGTTCCCGCAGGACGCATACTCTGCCGACCTGAAGGAAGAGTTCAAGGATCTGCCCAACGAGACCGACAGCGGCAAGCAGGTGGCACTGGCTGGCCGTATGATGTCCAAGCGCGTGATGGGCAAGGCAAGCTTTGCCCACCTGCGCGATGACAAGGGCGATATCCAGCTGTATGTCCGCCGCGACGAGCTGGGCGAGGAGGCCTACGCCGCCTTTAAGAAGCTGGATGTGGGCGATATCATCGGTGTCAAGGGCGAGGTGTTCCGCACCAAGACCGGCGAGCTGAGCGTTCGCGCCACCGAGCTGACCCTGCTGGCCAAGAGCCTGCGCCCCCTGCCCGAGAAGTTCCACGGCCTGACCG
>OGHF01001253.1_pt1 | contig 15609 bp, 16 predicted proteins | sample 1571481 | NCBI WGS metagenome assembly OGHF01 (sample SAMEA2581952, study PRJEB24529) | metagenome | biome: Human gut stool | place: China | collected 2011
CTCGCGTGTATTATTGTATTAGATGCTTAATACAAGTACACAGGAGGCAACCACCATGAATTGGAACATAACCGCCGGACGGCCGGTTTATGTCCAGCTGATCGAACAGCTGGAGCTGGCGCTGGTGGCGGGGGAATTTCCGCCAGGCAGCCGCATCCCGCCCGTGCGGGAGCTGGCCGCCGATGCGGGCGTCAACCCCAATACCATGCAGCGTGCCCTGCAGGATTTGGAAAGTCGAGGCCTGCTGCAGGCTCAGCGCACTGCCGGGCGTACCGTCACAGCCAACGATACCGTATTGCAAGCTCTGCGCCGCAAACGCGCCGCCACCCTGGCCAGGGATTTTCTGCAGCAAATGCATGCCCTGGGCATGACCGCAGCAGAGGTCGAGACCCTGCTGCGGGAAACCGAAACATCAGAAAAGGAGTAACACAATGGAACCTGTATATGAAGTCCACGGCCTGTGCAAATACTACGGCAAAAAGGCCGCGCTGGATGGCGTGGATTTTACCGTAGAGCCGGGCAAATTGGTGGGCCTGCTGGGCCCCAATGGCAGCGGCAAAACGACCCTTATTAAAATTTCCGCCGGGCTGCTCACGGCCGACAGCGGCACCGTCTGCATTGATAAAGCACCGGTAGGTGTCTATACCAAGGCCATCACCAGCTACCTGCCGGACCGCATGGCCCTGCCTACCGAGTTCACCGCCGCTGACGCCGTAAGCCTGTACACTGATTTCTTTGCCGATTTCGACCGTACCAAGGCCAACGCCATGCTGGCCGACCTGCATCTGAATCAGCACGATCGCATCGGCGCTATGAGCAAGGGCACGCAGGAGAAAATGCAGCTTTGTTTAACGATGAGCCGTGCCGCCAAGCTGTACCTACTGGACGAACCTTTGGGCGGTGTTGACCCCGCCGCACGGGAATACATTTTAAACACCATCCTGCATAACTACAGCGAGGACGCCGCGCTCGTGCTCTCCACCCATCTGATCGGCGATATTGAAAAAGTGCTGGATGAGGTTATCTTCCTCAAAGACGGTTCTGTCATGCGCCAGGTCGGCGTGGACGAGCTGCGTGAGGAGACCGGCACCAGCGTGGACGCTTATTTTAGGGAGGCATACAAATGCTGACGAAACTTTTAAAATATGATTTCAAGGCCACCGGCCGCATCATCCTGCCCATCGCGGGCGGCGTGCTGTTATTAAACTTTGTCTCGGACCTGCTGGGGCATTTTGTCAACAACACCAGCCATACGATGCCCTGGGTCGGCGTTTTTATGGGGCTGCTCACCCTTGCCACGTTTTTGGGCATGCTGGCGGTTCTGGCCATCTGCTTTTTTGCCAGCGTGCAGCGCTACTACAAACTGTTGGGGGAACAGGGCTACCTGATGCTGGCCCTGCCGGTACACGCCTGGCAGCACATTGCCGCCAAGCTCATCTGCGGCGTCGTGTGGACGCTGTTCGGCTTTTTCTACTTTGGAATCTGCGGTACGCTCACCCTCTCGGCACTGGACGGCGACAGCTTTTCCCTTACCGGCGTAAACATCCAAGATGTTCCGCTCCTGCTGTTATTTTTCCTCCTGATCCTTGCACTGATTGCCGGTGCCCAGCTGCACGCTTACCTGGCCTGCGCCTATGCGGGGATGTTTACCCAGCATCGGCTGACCATCAGCATCATCAGCTACTTTGTAATTGGCTTTATCGGACAAATGCTGAGCCTTGTCGGCACCATTGTTTTTGCCATTAAAGTATATCCGTCCCTCGATAACATCGGCAGCATGGTCGAACTGCAAAACGGCATACTCCTTTCCGTCTGCGTCATCTTCCTGCTCACCCTGTTGGTGGACGCCCTGCTTTGGGCGCTGACTCAGTGGCTCATGAGCAGCCGCCTCAATCTGGCTTGATTTTTCCGTTCTCTGTTCCGATTAATAAGGAAAAGAGCCTGTTTTTTCATGCAATCTTGTATGTTGTTTCCTGCATCTTCTAAAACGAGGCTTTCACTTTTTGTCATCTGTACCGTGATGCCCTGTCTGTTTTTGTACAGCTGCATTATCAGCAGTGGATCAGGGGTACACGGCGGCTCGCTCATGTGGTTACCGGGGTCGGCTATCGGCTATGCTGTTATTGCGTTCCTTATTTACAAACATTCCAAAGCCCCCTAAACATAATAAGAAACCCCAAGCAGGAACCGGCCCCCCATAAAAGGGGATGCAGGCTCCTGCCTGGGGTTTTCTTCCCTTATTAATTACTTAATTACACAACAAAATCCCGTATTGCTTCGGCATCGTGCAGGCCTTTGGTGTACAGCCTTTTCAAGGCCTCCTGGTCGCGGGTCAGCGTTTTGACACCGCAGGTGTCGTCAGGTGCAATGATGAGCACTTTGCCCTCGGCAGCCAACTGCTGTGCTTTCTGGATGCCTTCATTATAATGTTGGGCGCGCAGGGCCAGCTGTTCGGCAGCTTTCGGGTAGCGTCGGCGGATGACGCGTGCCAGCTTGCGGTCGGTGCCGTCGGCGCGGATGATCCCGGCGGGCTTTGTCAAAATCAGCACCACCTTATCGCAGCCATCGGCAAAGGCCTTGTCCAGGGGGATGGTATCGCCCAAAGCGCCGTCATAATAGGGGACACCATCAATCACAATGGGCTTGCAGGCCACCGGGATACAGCAGGAGGCCATCAGCACGCGATAGTCGTCCTGGTGCAGATCACTGCGTGTAAAGTATTTTGGCTTGCCAGTGGTTGCGTTGGTGGCAATCATGTACCATTCCGCCGGGTTTGTGTTCATTTTTGCAAAGTTCAGTGGGTTTTCGCCGCCCGCATTGCTGAGCGTCCCATAGATATATTGCAGGTTCAAAAACGAGCCGCCGTGCAGCATGTTGCCCGCGCCCATGTACTGCTTGCGCATCGAGTATTCCTCGTAAAACGGGTAGTTTCGCCCGTGCTGGCCGCTTATATAGGATGCGAGGTTTGCACTGCCAGCCGAAATGCCGATGCCATAATCAAACTGTACATCGTTTTCCATACACCAGTCAAACACGCCCGCCGCATAAATGCCGCGTAGGCCGCCGCCTACGTCGATCACGCCAATTTTTTCCATTTGTTGCTTCCACCTCTTATGCAACAAATTATACACCTGTCACACGCGCAAAGTATCATACAATCTGGCGCAGATGCCCGAAATTTTGTCCTTTTAGGGCATAGCTATTTTAACCGCACGCCGCCACAGCTTCCACCGCCGTTTCCAGTCCGCGGGCAATTTGGCGCAGGTCCATGCTGGGGGTGCCCAGCGGCTTATTGATGACCTGCTCCATCGCATAGGGCACATGGATGAACCCACCGCGCACATTGGGGTACTTTTTATCGATGAGATACAGCAGGGTATACAGCAAATAGTTGCACACATAGGTACCCGCCGTGTAGGAGACCGCGGCCGGTATCCCGGCATCCCGCATCCGCTGCACCATGGCTTTTACGGGCAGGGAGGTGAAGTAAGCGGTCTCACCGTCCTCCCGGATGGGCACATCCACAGGCTGATACCCGGCATTGTCCGGGATGCGGCCGTCCATAAGGTTGATGGCCACTTTCTCCGGAGTGATAGCCGCGCGGCCGCCCGCCTGTCCCACGCAGATGACCGCATCGGGTTTATGCCGCTGCATAGCGTCCTCCAGAACCGCACCGGCGCGGTGGAACCGGGTTGGGACTTCCAGCTTGATGATCTCGGCCCCGGCAATGGTGTCAGGCAGCAGTTTGACTGCCTCATAAGCCGGGTTGACGGTCTCGCCGCCGAAGGGATCGGAGCCGGTAATTAAAATTTTCATGGCAGAGCGCCTCTTTTCGCAGTTTTTGCCATTATAGCATATCTGCCTCTCCATCTCAAGCGCCGTGCCACACCGCACTTTTGCCGTAATCCTCCCCATTTACGCATTTTTTAATGATTCATGAACATTTCTTTACAGATTTATTATAAGTTTTAGTTGACAAACACTCTCCATGCCGTATAATGTATCTTGTGTGTGCATCTATAGGGTAAATCTTTTATGCCCTGACACATTGGCGTTGTATGTGCTGCTTGTAGCGGACCTGTCCACCGGGACCGTGTAACAAACCTTTGCGGGGCGGCATAATTGGCGCCGACTCGTTAAGCGCTTTGTGCCGGCCTAAGGAAGAAACGGTGCGAAAAGAAAGTGCTGTAACGGGAAATTCCGCAAAGGGGGATGCAATAATAATGAATGAGAATCTCATCGTATCGCTGAAAGACATTGTTGTTGATTTTGACGGGCAGAAGGTCCTGGACGGGCTTTCCCTCGACATTCACGACAAAGAGTTCGTTACGTTCCTTGGCCCTTCCGGCTGCGGCAAAACGACCACTCTGCGCGTGATTGCCGGGTTTATTACCCCAAAATCCGGCAATGTCTTTTTTGATGGCAAAGACATCGCCGACCTGCCACCCTATAAGCGCCAGGTCAACACGGTGTTCCAGAAGTATGCGCTTTTCCCGCATCTGAATGTCTTTGAAAATGTGGCGTTCGGCCTGCGCCTGAAAAAGTTGCCGGAGGAAGAGATCCGCCCGAAAGTTCTGGAAATGCTGGAGACCGTCGGTCTGAAAGGCTTTGAGCGGCGCAGCATCCATCAGTTGTCTGGCGGCCAGCAGCAGCGTGTGGCCATCGCCCGCGCCATCGTGTCAGAGCCTCGGCTGCTCCTGCTTGACGAGCCCCTGTCCAACCTGGACGCCAAGCTCCGCGTGGATATGCGGTCCGAGCTGAAGCGCCTGCACCACGACACCGGCAGCACCATCATCTACGTCACCCACGACCAGGTGGAGGCGCTGACCATGTCCACCAAGATCGCCCTGTTCCGTGAGGGCGAGCTGGTCCAGGTGGATAAGCCTCTGGAGCTGTACGACAACCCCTGCGATCTCTATACGGCGGACTTCATCGGCAACCCCAGCATCAACTTCGTGGAGGCCTCGGGCACCGCCGGCGCGTCCGGGCTGTCGGTTGACGGCGTCATGGGCCGCCTGGAGTTCTCCCGGGAGGACATGACGCCTGAAGCGCCCGCCTCCGGCGACCTGAAGCTGGTTCTGGGCATCCGCCCGGAGCAGATCACCATTTCCCGTGAGAAGACCGACGCCGCTCAGGTGGAGGCCCGTGTATACGCCGGAATGCCCGCCGGTTCCGAGACCCTGGTCTCCGTCCGGGTCGGTGAGAAGCTGATTACTGTAAAGGAGCTGGGCTCCACCCATTACGCCGGCGATGAGACAGTCTATCTCTCTTACCCGCCCAAGAAGGTCAATGTGTTCGACGCCTCTACCAAACGCCTGATCAAGTACTCCCGCTAATGCGCGTTTCCATCATCCGAGCGATCCCGGAGTATCCTGCGGCGTCAGCCGTTGCGATAAAAGAGAGCGATTTGAGGAAGAATGATTAAAGGAGGAAAAGAACCATGTTGAAGCACAAGAAACTATTGAGCGCCCTGTTGGCTGCTGTCATGCTGTTTACTGTGACCGGCTGCGGCGGCACGGATGATGAGGCGGAGGATGCCGGCGCCACCTCCTGGGAGGAAACCGCCAACATCACCGCCACGGACGAGACGGATGAGGAGCTCTATGAGCAGGCCATCGCCGAGGGCGGCGAGGTCACTCTGTACTCCATCTCCTCCCGCTGCACCAAGGTGGCGGAGGCCTTCATGGACAAGTACCCCGAAATCACCTGCACGCCCTTTGATATCTCTACCAACGACCTGCTGGACAAGGTCACCCGTGAGCACGAGGCCGGCCAGTATGTGGCGGATGTGGTCCATATCAAGGACGAGGACGGCTCCCTGTACAATGAGTATGTGCAAAACAAGATTTTTTACATATATCAGCCTGCCGACATCCTCGCCCATATTGATCCCAGCCTGACAGAGACGCAAACCCCTCTGTACATTGAGCTGACCCAGCTGTTCTACAATGCTGAGGCTTATCCTGACGGTTCCCCTGTCACCAACATCTGGCAGGTGACCGAGCCCCAATGGAAGGGCAAGATCCTGATGCAGGATCCCCTGAATAATGTGGGCTGGGGCTCCTGGATTACCGGCTTCTGCGTGGGTGATACCCCGGATCAGCTGGCTGCCGCCTATGAGGAACTGTATGGCGAGGAGCTGGTGCTCTCTGAGGGCTGCGCCAACGCCGGCTACGAGTTCCTGAAGCGCCTGCGTGAGAATGAGCCGATCTTCACCTCCGCTTCTGACGAGGTCGCCGAGGCTGTCGGCACCCCCGGCCAGTCCGATCCCCCCATTGGTTTCTGCGCCTCCTCCAAGCTGCGCAAGAACGAGGATAACGGCTGGGTCCTGGCTCCCGTGAACCTGTATCCCACCACCGGCATCCCCGCCATCAACACCCTGTACGTGGTGGAAGGCTGTGAGCATCCCGCTGCCGCCAAACTGCTGATCCGCTTCATGATGGGCGGCATTGATGGCGATACCAGCGGCTACGAGCCCTTCAACACCCTGGGCGGCTGGCCTGTCCGGGACGACATTGAACCCGCTGAGGGCTCTGTCCCCTATGAGGAGATGAACGTTTCCCCGTTCGATCCCAATTCCATCTACACGGAGTTCATGAACGTCCGTGACTTCTGGCAGATGCTCGGATAACAGCACTTCGGCGATCCTGGCTGCTTCACACGGCCGGCGGACGGGAATCCGTCCGCCGGCTCTCCATTCCGGCCCTCTCAGATAAGGAGATATGCGCATGAATCTATTCATTGACAAGAATCACCGGCGGAAGAGCCCCATTGCCATTGCAGGCTTTTTCGCCACGCTGCTGGACCTCTGCATCTACGGGGTTCTGTATACCCTGCTGGCAGAGCCGCTGTATCGGCAGCTTACGCTGCCCAGCACTGCAGCCACCAACGCCGTGCACACGCTGATCATCGCATTGGCGGGGACGGCGATCGGCAGCCTGCTGTTCCTTCTGCGGGACAAGCGGGTGGCGCTGTTCGGGTTTGTGGGGCTGGCGGTGGTTCTGGTGATGTTCTACTTCGCAGCCTGGATGCTGGATACAGACCAGCGGGCAACCATGGTGCAGCTGATTACCCTGTATGGTGTGGCACCGGCCCTGATCGGAAACGCGGTGGCTTGGCCGGTCTATCTCAAGCTGAGAAAGACCCATCCTCTGCCTGTGCAGAAGACTCTGCAGGAGGAGATGCGGGAGGCGGCCGGGACCAAGGCTGATGCCGCCCCCAAAGCGCATCCTGCTGCCCCGGCTGCTGAAGAGCGGCCCCGGCGGTCTCCCCAGGAGGATGCCATGCTGTTGTTTGAGGACGGAGAGGATGCCGGCTGCCACCGCCGGCGGAATACACACGGAAAGGATGAGGATTCCTGATGCTGACAACCGTTTTATTTGATATGGGCGGAACTCTGGAGGATATTTGGTACAACGAGGACACCCAGCGGGCGACCTGCCGCAGGCTGCTGGAGGTCCTGCGGGCCAACGGCCTGGAGCCCGGCTGCCCGGACGATGTGTTCTGGAAGCGGATCACGGACGGCGTAAAGGCCTATAAGCAGTGGAGCGAGGGGAATATGCTGGAGAAAAAGCCGGAGGAGATTTGGCCGGACTGGTATCTTCGGGACTTTGCCTTTGACCGGGAAAAGCTGCTGCCCATCACCGAGGAGCTGGCCAACCTGTGGGAGGTCACCTTCTACCACCGGGAGCTCCGCGACGGCGCGGCAGAGATGCTGCAGGCCCTGAAGAGCCGGGGCTACCACCTGGGCGTTATCTCCAACAACGCCTCGCTGTACAATGTGTTCCGCGTGCTGGAGGACTACGGCATCCGCGGCTTTATGGAGGATGTAACGGTCTCCAGCGTCACCGGTTATCGCAAACCCCATCCGGAGATCTTCCGGATCGCCCTGCGGCAAATGCAGGCAAAGCCGGAAATGTGCGTCTATGTGGGCGACACGGTCTCCAGGGACATCATCGGCCCCAAGCAGGTGGGCTTTGCCAAGGCCGTGCAGATCCGCTCCTTCCTGTCGGAGCAGAAGGATGTGCACGTGGCCGCGGATGCGGCACAGCCGGACAAGGTTATCGGAACACTGATGGACCTGGTGACTTGGCTGGACCAGATCAATCCAGAGCTGGCCCCCGCCCCCGGCGCATAACCACTCATTTAATTTGCTCACTTTACTTTTTTCTCTTTCTTGCGGAGAGGCGCCCCGGCTGAATGGCCGGGGCGCCTCTCCGTGTTGTCATGAAATCCGGGGGCTGTCAGGAGAACTGGGCATCGTATAGGACCCGATAGATGCCGCCGGCATCCAGCAGCTGCTGGTGAGTGCCCTGCTCGGCGATCCGGCCGTCCTGCAGTACCAGGATGCGGTCCGCCGTGCGCACTGTGGCCAGACGGTGGGCGATGAGGAAACAGGTGCGCCCCCTCCGCAGCCGCTCCAGGGCGGCGCTGATCTGCTCCTCGGTCTCCGGGTCCACGTCCGAGGTGGCCTCGTCCAAGATCACGATGTCCGCATTGGAGAGGAAGCAGCGGGCAAGGGCCAGCAGCTGCCGCTGGCCCTTGGAGAGGCCGGCGCCGCTGTCAGTGAGTGCGGTATCATATCCATCCGGCAGGGAGGAGAGAAAGGAATGGATACAGGCTGCCTTGGCGGCGGCCTCGATCTGGGCGCGGGTGGCGCCCGGCACGCCGTAGGCGATGTTTTCCGCGATGGTGCCGCCGCACAGCCAGCCGTCCTGCAAGACGATGGCCAAGCGGCGCCGGAGGCCGTCCCGGGTGTACTGCTGGATGGGCAGCCCGTCAATGGTGATGGAGCCCTTCTGGGGCGTATAGAACCGCAGCAGGAGGGAGACCAGGGTGGTCTTGCCGGCCCCGGTGGGCCCCACCACAGCCACCATGCTGCCGGCGGGGATGTCCGCGCTGAAGTCCCGCAGCACCGGGTGGGCGGGGTCATAGCCGAAGTCCACATGGCGGAAGGAGATGGCGCCGGAGAGCTTGCATGGCTCCCGGGCGCCCGGCAAGTCGCCATCCTCTGCCGGCTGGTCCAGCAGATCCAGAACCCGCTCCGCCGCGGCCACGGAGGCCTGCAGGTCGCTGAGGAGCTCCGCCGTCTCCCGGATAGGACCGGAGAATTTGCGGGAGTACAGCACAAAGGAGGACAGCGCCCCCAGGGACAGTCCGCCGCCTAAGTACAGCAGGGCACCAAAGACACTGACCGCCGCCAGGGAGAGGTTGTTGATGAAGTTGACGGAGGGCCCCAGGGCCGTGCTGGCGCAGTCGGCCTTGTAGTACGTCTCGGAGGCGGCGTCGTTTTTCTCGGCGAACTGCCGAAGATCTGCCGCCTCGACGCCGTAGACCCGAATGGCCCGCTGGCAGCTGACCCGCTCCTCCGCAAAGCTATTCAAGGCCCCCAGCTCCTGGGAGCGGCGGCGGAACAGGGGGTGGATATGCTTCATCTGGAGCCGCGTCAGCAGGACGGAGAGCGGCACGGTCAGGAAAAACACGCCGGAGAGCAGGGGGGGAGAGCATCAGCAGCATCACAAAGGAGCCAATGACCGTCAGCAGGCTGGTGCCGATCTGGAGCAGATCAGTGGACAGGGCGGCGTTGACCGTGTCCACATCATAGCAGACCCGGCTGATCAGATCCCCCGCCGGGTGGGTGTCAAAATACCGGACCGGTAGCTGAGTGATTTGCTGAAAAGCTGCCTTCCGCAATGTGTAGGATACGGTCTGCCCCACCCGCACCAGGGCGGCGGAGGCGCCGTAGCTGCAAACAGCGGACAGGACAGCGGCTCCGAGACCTGCGGCACAGTACCGCAGCACCGCGGTCAGGTCCGCAGCCCCCGGCCCAGTCCCGATGGCCTCCACCGCCCAGCCCGCCACGAGAGGCACCAGCAGCGCCAGCAGACCGGACAGAGCGGCCAGCGCCGCAGCCCCTGCCAGGGACGGCGCCTGGGGCCGCAGGAACCGGCCTATCCGGCGAAACAGATGTCGTTTCATCCGACATCACCTCCCATCTGGAGCTTGGCCATGCGCTGATAGCGCCGGCAGGAGGCCATCAGCGCGTCATGGCAGCCCTGGGCGTCGATGCGGCCGTTTTCCAGGACCAGAATGCAGTCCGCTTCACGCACGGCGGACACCCGCTCGGAGATTATCACCAGGGTAGTGCCGGGGAAATCCCGCCGCAGCGCCTGCCGCAGCGCGGCGGCTGTGGAGTAGTCCAGGGCGCTGTCGGCATTGTCCAGTATCAGGATCTCCGGCCGGTCCGCCAGGGCCCGGGCGATCAGCAGCCGCTGGCGCTGGCCGCCGGAGAGATTGGCGCCGCCCAGGTCCAGCGGGGTGTCCAGACCCTGAGGCAGCTGGGAGATAAAGGGCCACGCCTGGGCCGTCCGGGCGGCGGCTTCCACCGCTGGCCGTGGGAGATTTCGCAGGAAGGAGATGTTTTCATAGACGGTGCCGCGGATTAGGTCGTCGCTTTGAAAGACCACGCCGAAGCGGCTCTGGAGTGCCCGGCGATCCTGGGCTTTTACATCCATGCCGCCCACCCAGACCACGCCCCGGTCTGCGTCATACAGCCGCAGCAGCAGGGCGGTCAGTGTGCTCTTGCCGCTGCCGGTGGGCCCCAGGATTCCCAGCATCCCGCCTTGGCGCAGGAGGAAGGACGCCTCCTCCACATCCGGCTTGGCACCCTGATAGGAGAATGTGACGCGGTCCATGCCCAGAAAACCGCCGCCAGCAGGCAGGGGAGCTGTTTGCCGCTGCTGCTCCGGGGCCAGCAGGACCTCCTGGATCCGGCGGGCGGATGCGGCGCCCTTGCTGACCTTCACGAACACCTTGGCAAGCCCCAGTGTGGCGCTTTGGATCAGAGTGAAGTAGGTCATAAAGGCGACGATCTGCCCGGGGGGCATCAGTCCCGCGTTGACCCGCAGGGCCCCCACCAGGACTACCAGGATGAGCCCGGCGTTCAGCAGCAGATCGGTTATGGGGTTTGCCAGCGCCATGACCTGCCCGGCCTGCGCCTCTGCCTGCCGCTGGGCCTGGTTGGCTGTGTCAAAGCGATCCCGCTCCCTGACCTGACAGGCGAGGGCCTTTACCACCCGCACCCCGGCGGCGTTCTCCCGGAGGATGCGTACCACCGTGTCCACAGCCGCCTGAGCTCTGGTGTAGTGGGGGATCCCCCGCCGGGTCACCAGCGTAATGGTGAGAAAGGTGAGAAGGCTCACCGCCAGCTGCACCAGCGCCAGAGAGGGCTCCAGCAGAAAGGTCAGTATCAATCCGCCCAACACCAGCATGGGGGCCCGGATGCCGCCCCGCTGGACCTTGTCAAACATCTGGTGGACATTGTAGGTGTCATTGGTGAGGCGGGACACCAGGGAGGAGGGTGAGAATCGGTCTGCCTGGGTGCAGGAGAGTCCCTGGATCCGGCGGTAGAGATCCTGGCGCAGTACCCGGGTCATCTCCATGGAGACCCAGGCGGCCATCCGGTTGGCGGTAATGTTGCAGCCCACCGCCCCAAGAGCCAGCAGCGACATCCAGCCGCCGGTCCGCCAGATGGCGGCAGTGTCGCCGGCGGGCACCAGCTCATCGATGACTTCTGCCAGCAGGAGGGGGAGGATCAGCTCCAGGACCGCTGCGGTGAATTTGATGGCGGCACCGGCGGCGACCCGCCCGGCATGGGGGCGCAGATAGCCCAACACGGTTTTCATAGCGCACCTCTTTTCCAATGTGCAGACAATCTCGCAGCACGCCCTTGGCGGCTGTATCACAAATACAGGGCCCGCGCCGGATGAGGAGCGCATCCCGCGCGGGCCGAGCGTCGGCGCTCATGAATACCAGGCGCCCAGGCCGTCTGTCAGGGCATCGTATGCCCGCTTTACCTTGTCGTAATTCTTGTCCCGGTCCAGGACCACGCCCCGGCCAACGCCGTCCACGATCCGCCCCAGCCCGATCTGGTCCAGGCGGCTGTCCAGCTCCGCCAGCAGCGCGGGGGCGGAGCCGGGTTCGGTGGAGCGGCCGTCGAAGATGATGTGGAAGTAGACCTCCTCCAGGCCCTGCTTCTTGGCCATCTCACAGATGGCCAGGGGATAGTCGATGCACCCGTGGGAGGACTTATGGGTGAGGTAGGCCAGCAGATGCAGGGAGGCATGGTTCCGTCTGGCATGCTCGATGGCCTCCAGAAAGACCGGATTGCGGGCGAAGGAGCCGTCCTGCACCGCCGCGTCCAGCCGCACGTCGTCCTGCATGACGCACCGGCCGGCCCCCAGATTGGAGTGTCCGGCCTCGGAGTTGCCGGCCTTGCCGGCCCCCAGGCCCACAAATTCACGGGAGGCCTGCAGGCGGCACCAGGAGCGATTTTCCAAAAGGGCGTCCCAGTAGGGGGTGTGGGCCAGGTGGATGGCGTCGCCCTCATCGCCGGCGCCCAGGCCCCAGCCGTCGCAGATGATGAGGAGCATCCTCCGCCCCCGGCTCCAGGCGTGTCCCTCCGCCAGGGAGCGGCCGGTCATCTCCAGGGGCTGAGGAAGGCCCATGACGTCTAATATTGTGGGAGCCACGTCGCAGAGGGCACCGTCCCGCAGGGAGATGGGGTCCTCCTGACGGGAGTCTATCAGAATAAAGGGCACCAGATTGGTGGTGTGGGAGCCGTCCGGCTTCCCGGCAACGGTGTACAGCTTTTCGATATTGCCGTGGTCCGCAGTGATGGCCACCACGTAGTCCTGGGCCAGGGCAGCATCCACCACCTGCTCCAGGGCCCGGCTGACGTAACCGCAGGCATCCAGCTTGGCGGCGGTGTTCTGGGTGTGGCCGATGACATCACCGTTGGCGAAGTTGGTGACGATGAAGTCGTATTTCCCCAGGGCGCCCGCCACAGTCCGGGCCACCTCCGGCAGGGAGAGCTCCGGCTTCTGGTCAAAGTCGATGCCTTTGGGAGAGGGGACGCACACATCCTCTTCACCGGGGAAGGAGGTGTTTTCCCCGCCGTTGAAGAAAAAGGTCACATGGGCGAACTTCTCGGACTCCGCGCAGTGGAACTGGGTTTTTCCGGCCTCGGAGAGGACCTGGGCCAAAGGTTTTACCACGTGTTCCGGCGCAAAGGCGATGGGCAGATGCTTGAACTTGTCGTGATACAGTGTCAGGATAGCGAAGTACAGATCCTTCAGCTTCCGGCGCTCCACGGCCCGGAAGTCGTCCGCCGTGAACAGTTCCGTCAGCTCGATCTCCCGCTCACCCCGGCGGCAGCAGAACACCACCGCGTCGTGATCCCGGATGCGGCCGACGGGAACGCCGCGCTCAGTCAGCACCATGGGCTCCAGATGATAGTCGTCCTGCCCTGCGGCATAGGCATGCCGGACGGCCTCTGCCAGCTGGGCACCGCCGTGATTGGATACAGACATCAAAAGACCTCCCCTATGTTTCAGGCCGCCATTCACAGTGGGCAGGAGAGCTTCTGTAAACGGACAGCTGAAGAATGTAAACGTTTGCGGTTTTCTTGATTTTATTTTAGGATATCCGTCTGTCATTTGTCAAGTCGGCGCCCGCCAAAGAATCTTCGGCAGATTTGGAGAAATTACTATAATGATAATTTTTTCGGAGATATTGACAAGTTTGATATAATTCTATATGCTGTTCAATAAGAAAAGTGAAATTGACGATTTGTTTGATTTTAACGGCGTCAAAATGAAAACGTTTACGCAATGGAACCGGCTCAGGCGTGGACCGATGGAAAGGACAGAGATCATGAAGAACGTGACACTGAAGGATGTGGCCAAGGCCGCCGGTGTCTCTTATGCAACGGTATCCCGGGCTCTGTCGGGGAGTAACCAGATCGGAAAGAGCACGCGGGAGCGGATTGTCCGCCTGTGCGACGAGATGGGGTACACGGGGAACTACGTGGCCCGCTCCATGGTGATGAAAAAGACGTATCTGCTGGGACTGGTGGTGCCGGCCATTGAAAATGAGTTCATGTCCCAGCTGGCCTATTATGTGGAGATGAGCGCCCGGGCCAGGGGCTACAACATTATGCTGTGCAACTCAGAGCCGGATTTGAAACAGGAGGAGATGGTGGTCAAACTGCTGCTGGGCCGCCGGGTGGACGGGATTTTGATCGTCCCCCAGTCCCCGGCCACCTATGAGAAGATCGCCCCGCTGCTGGAGCAGATCCCTGCGGTGTTTCTCAGCGAGAATCTGCGGGATCAGCCCCAGAGCTACGTATCTGTGGACAACAGCCGAGGCGCCTATCTGGGGGTGGAGTATCTCTACGGACTGGGACACCGGGAGATCCTGTACTTCGGTTGCCGGAACTCCACTACCCATCAGCTCCGGGCGGAGGGCTATCTGCGGGCCTGCCGGCAATTCGGGCTGGAACCCAGGCTCCATCACAGCGACTTTGCCCGGTCCTCCATCGAGAATGGATATCAGATGGTCAAGGAGCTGTTTGCAAAGCCCATCGACTATACAGCGATCTTTGCCTCTACGGACTCCAACGCACTGGGCATCCTGAAGGCGGCTGACGAGCTCCATATCCGCATCCCGGGGGATCTGTCCCTCATCGGATTTGACAACATCCCCTCCACTGCGCTGCCGCGCATCGACCTTACCACCATTGAGCAGCCGAAAAAGGAAATGGCCGTCCAGGCGGTGGATATGCTGCTGGACAAGATCGAAAAGGGGACCCAGGGTTATGTGCACCAGATTTTGATGCCCAGCCTGGTCCAGCGGGGGACCTGCCGTTCTCTGACATGATGGCAGAGCGTTTTTTCAATTTGAAGAGTGACAGAAAAAACACCGTTCCTGGCGGTGTTTTCTCTTGCGGCCGAGGTGCGGGTGAAAAGAAAATGGACTGCAGCAACTCCAGAGCTTCACAATAATATCTAGCAGGATATCCGCGCTGGTGGCATCCCTCTTGTCCAAAGCGTGATTCATATGGCTGTAGCTCTCCCGGTATTTCAGAATTTTCCAGACCAGCCCAGGAGAAGTGCTCTGCAATGGACTGGTGGAACTGGATATTCAGCGTGTTTTCCAGTTTCTTGACCCAGGTGCCTCTTTGTAGGTGCCAGCGCACTAAAGGGTGCGTATCAAGTCACCTGACTATTCCTTTTGAAAATTGCTTATTATCCCGGAAACAATCGTTTTTTACAGCACATTTTCCGCTCCTTGATTTTGGCGTGCCGGTCTGCGTCATTCAGCTTACCTTTCGGCTCCACCATTTCCTCGCCTGGAAGGTGGTCATCGTTCGCTCTTTCGGTTTTTCTTCCTGTTCCGCGTCCCCCGCCTTGGCGATGCCCTGGTCGATCTTCACCGCCGCCCTCTGTCGCATCTCATCGGTGATGTGAGAATAGGTGTTCAGCGTGGTAGCGCTGGATACATGTCCCAGAATGGTGGGCAGAGTTTTGATTTCCATGCCGTAGGCCAGAGGGGGGTGGCAAAGGTGTGCCAGAGATCATGGTACCTGACCCTCTCACACTCGGCGTGATCCAGGAGTCTGTGCAATCTCCGGTGTACCACAGAGGGCCTCAGCGGCATGTCTTCTTTCTTAGGAGATGGGAACAGCCACCGGGAATCTATCCTGTTCCGGTATGCCCTCATTACGTTCAGGACCGATGGTGGCAGAAGGAGAGTGCGGACTGCCGCTTT
>OGHF01001270.1_pt1 | contig 15370 bp, 16 predicted proteins | sample 1571481 | NCBI WGS metagenome assembly OGHF01 (sample SAMEA2581952, study PRJEB24529) | metagenome | biome: Human gut stool | place: China | collected 2011
ACCCAGATGTCCGACTGGATGGACGGGGCGTTTCTGGACGAGCCCGCCCCGGTTCCGGCCCCCAGGCGGGCGGCAGTGAAGCCGGCGGTGGCGGCGTCCTCCGGCGGGGAGGGCGGCACCATGTTCGACGCGTTCCTCACCAGCAAGAAATTCCAGGAGGCACTGCGCACCGCGGTGCTGGATACTCTCCGCACGCCGGAGGGCCAGGAGCTCCTGACCAAGGCCATCCGGAAAGAGCTGGCGAATCGGCAGAAGTGATGTGCGGCGGCGAAAGGGGCGGGGGATCGTGATCTCCCATCCTGTGTGTGCTCCGGGTGTATGGGGGAGGCGAAATGCGGCCGGAGAGAAAATCCGCGGAACGCTTGCCAACATCCGCTGCGCATAATACCATACAGAAATCAGGAGGGAACTGACGGATACAGACTGGGGGGCAGGCTCAGATGAAGAATGTTCTGTATATAATCAAAGTGGTGGCACTGGCCTGTGCGGCCGGAGTGATTATGACGATCCTGGGGGCTTTTCCGCCTCTGTCGTTCCTGTATAACTGGCTTGTGGGCCACGGCCTGCAAAATGTATGGGTTGGACTGATGGCCGGTGTCATCGCCATCTGCGTGTCCCTGTACAATATGCACCACGCGAAAAAGAAACGGAAGTGAGCGATTTGCGCTCAGTCCGGCTGAGAGGCTTGGATGCTCTGACCAATCAAAAGAGCCGCGGGAATTTGATCCCGCGGCTCTTCTTGTGCGTTTACAGGCTCTTGATGAACTTCTCGATCCGGTCCAATCCCTCTTTCAGGTCCGCGTCGGAGTAGCAGTAGCTCAGGCGCATGAACCCCTCGGTGCCGAAGTGGATGCCGGGGATGACGCCCACCAGGCCCTCCTTCAGCATCCGGGTGCAGAAGGTGTTGGAGTCCATGCCGAACTTCCGGATGTCCACAAACATGTAGAAGGCGCCCTCCGGCTTCTCCACGTCCAGGCCCATGTCCACCAGGCGCTGGTAGACGTAGTCCCGGCGCCTGCGGAAGATCTCCACCACATCGCTGGTGTCCGTCTCCAGGGCCGTGACGCAAGCCCGCTGGACAAAGGAGGGCACGGAGGTGACACAGTACTGGTGGAACACCTGGATCCGGTCCATCAGCTTGGCGTCCGCCATGCAGTAGCCCAGGCGCCAGCCGGTCATGGCATAAGGCTTGGAGAAGCTCTGGACCACAATGATCCGGTCCCGCATGTCCTGGTACTCAGCAAAGCTGTGGTAGTCCTCACAGTAGGTCAGAGTGCGGTACACATCGTCGCACAGGACAAAGATGGGCTTGTCCCGGAGGATGGCGTGGACGGCGTCCAGGGTCTCCTTGGTGTAGACGCAGCCGGTGGGATTGTTGGGGGAGGTCAGGATGATGGCCTTGGTCCTGTCGGTGATGGCGGCCTTCAGTTCCTCCGGCACGATCTGGAAGTGGTTGTGCTCTGTGGGCAGGGAGACGGGCACACCGCCCTGCAGCTGGACCAGCGCCTCATACAGGCCGAAGGCAGGGGTGGGGATGATGACCTCGTCCCCTGGGTTCAGGATGGTGGAGAAGGAGGCGAACAGCGCCTCCGTGGCGCCCACCGTCAGGATGATCTCACTGGGGGCGTAGTGGAGGCCATGGGCCTCAGCCTCGAATTTGGAGATGGCCTCCAGCGCGTAGGGATAGCCGTTGCCGGGGGGATAGTGGGTATCGTTGGCGTCCAGAGCGGCCTTGGCGGCCTCCTTGATGACGTCGGGGGTGTTCAGATCCGGCTCGCCGATGGTCAGGGCGCAGGCGCCGGGGGTATCCCGCACCAGATAGGTGAACTGCCGGATGCCGGACAGCTCCACGCCCATAACGGCATTGTTCAGAGTCAGGTCCATGGATTTTCACGCTCCTTTTTGTTCATGAAATTCAGTATATCCGGATGAAAAAGGGATGTCAACGGCAGTTTCCACAAAAAGGGAGGCACCGAAAAGAAAGCGGCCCCGCCGCAATCTGCGGCGGGGCCTGCTGGGAGACTGCATTTTCAGGTGGGCTGATTGGAAGAGGCAGCATCTTCTGCCGGCTGGCCCGTTTCGGCGGGGGCATCAGCTGGCGCCTCCTCCGGGGTGAAGGTCACGGGGGTCTCTCCGGCCCGGGCGACGGAGGTGCCGGAGAGAATGCCGCCGCCCTCCCCTGCGGTGTAGGCGATAGTCACCTGATCCCCGGCATTCAGGATCACCGCCAGGGGGTTCTCCGCGGCGTTGACGGCGTAGAAAGTATCCTGTCCCTCCAGCCGCAGGAAGTAGTAGGAATTGCCGTCCAGCACAGCGGTGCGGATCTCAGCGATGGCGCCGCTGATCTCCTCCTGGTCAGAGGGAACAGCCTCCGCATCCCCGTCGGAGATGAGGCCGCTGTCGGCCAGTGCCCGGCGGTAATTGGCCTCGCACTCCGCTACGGTGCTGCCGGTCTCTACAATGTTGTACTGCTGGACGTTCACCATGGCGTACATCTTCACCAGACCGTCTTCACCCTTGAGGGACATGAAGTAGGTGGGCTGGTCGGCGATGTTCAGCAGCAACGGGAAGGTGGCCACGTAACGCATCTGCTGGACCTGACTCATGGCGCTGGCCTGCGCGGACGCCTCTGTGGCGCCGGCGACAGAATAGAAGTGCGTCTCCTTGGTCCGCTGGTTGGAGAGGATGAATCCGATGTTGGACTGGTCGGATGTCACAGAGGTGACACCGGTATACATATACACGTCATCCCCGATGGCAATATAATTGTAGCCTTCTGTGGTGTGCGTCACATCCCGCTGGCCGAAAATGGAGTTGATAAAGCCGTTGTGGTACATTCCGTAATAATCGTACTGCTCCATAATCAGATTCGCGTCATAGACGTGGTCCACCCAGTTGGGGACCTCCTCATAATATTGGCTCTCCCCGGTAACGGCGTTCACCAGAACGGCCCCCTGGATGTCCGTGCCGCCGAAGAGGCCGATGGTCTTCACCATGCGGGGGCAGACCCAGTAGGGCTCGCCCTCTTCATTGATCTCAAACACCGGATCGGCAAACATATATGTGGGATAGTGGAACCGCAGGTGGCGGGGCAGATACCGCCCGAAATGCTCGGCGGTGGTATATTTCATCCCCTCGTCCAGGCGGACCACTTCCGCCTCCTGGGTCACCATGTCGATAATCAGATAAGCGGGCAGGCCCGCGGAGCGGTTGGTGAACCACTTGACCAGATCTCCATAGGCCAGGGAAGTCACGCGCACCGGGCGACCCTGGTAGTTGATCTGGGTGTAGGAGGGCAGGATCTCAAACTGGGAGACCATATCCGCCAGTTCGCCCAGTTTGCGGCTGCCCAGGCGCGCGGCGGAGTCTTCGTCCAGCATGGGGATCTGATTGTAGGAGATCTCCTCCACCTCGGAAGCAAAATCACCATCTTTGATGGAAAGCAGCTTGCTGTAGCTTCCGGCCCGGATTACCACCCAAGAGGTAAGGCCGCCGATGATGATGGCGGCGATCAGAGCCACCAGGACCAGGAAGGGGATGGTGCACTGCTTTTTCACAAAGCCGAAGTACCCCTTCACGCCCTCCCCCTGAAAGCCGGAGGTGAGCACGGCGCACACGCAGTACACCACGCACAGCAGGAACACGAAGACATAGAACTCCTCCGCGTGGAAGTTCAGGGCGGGCAGCTCGAAGTAAAAGTACCCCAGGCCGAACAGCAGCGTCACGCCCAGATTGATGAGCGTCCGCGTGAAGGCGTTGCCAATGGCCTTGCGGGGCTTCCGCTCCCGCTTGGGACGCTGGGGCTGGGAGGCGTCCCCGCCGCTGAAACCGCCGAAAGCACTGGGGTCAAAGCCTCCGAAGTCAAATGAAAATGGCATAAAAACCCAATTCCTCCTTTTTCAGATGGGCCGAATTGAAACCCATGATACAGGAAAAGTGTGAACAAATCAAGGTTTCCCGTCAGAACACCATTCCGATTCCGAAAAGATTATGGTAAAATCAAAACAACATGTAAGCTCTGTGCGGAAACTGCGTGTAGAGAAGTGGAGAGGAGGGACGGCATTGGAGGATGCCCGGATCGTGGAGCTGTACTGGGAGCGGGACGAGGCGGCCATTGCGGAGAGCAGCGCCAAGTACGGCGGCTACTGCTACCAGATCGCCTTCCGCATCCTGGCCCTGCGGGAGGACGCGGAGGAGTGCGTGGGAGACACCTGGCTGCGGGCCTGGGAGGCCATGCCGCCCAGCCGCCCCGGCAGGCTGGATACGTTCCTGGGGAAGATCACCCGGAACCTGTCCCTGGACCGCTGGCGGGCCCTGCGGGCCCAGAAGCGGTGGCAGGGACAGGCGGAACTGGCGCTGACGGAGCTGGGGGACTGCCTGCCCGCCTCCGGCGGCGTGGAACAGGAGGTGGAGGCCGCCGCCCTGGCGGAGAGCCTGAACCGCTTTTTGGAATCCCTGCCCCAGGAGAAGCGGGTGCTGTTTGTCCGGCGGTACTGGTATCTCTGCTCCGTGGAGGAGCTGGCCGCCTGGAGCGGCAGGCGGCGGGGGACGGTCTCCGCGGCGCTGTTCCGCCTGCGGCAGGACCTGCGGGAACACTTGGAGAGGGAGGGATTCACCCTATGACAAGGGAACAGCTGCTGGATGCTGTGGGAGATATCCGGGATGCGTTCATCCGGGAGGCCGCGCCGCCCGCCTCGTACCGCAAGCAGCGGGAATTCCCCTGGACCGGCGCGGTGGCGGCCTGCCTGGCGCTGATGATCGTGGGCTCCACATTCTTCCTGTCACAGATGAACATGGGGAGCGGGGCCACTGGAAGCGGCGGCGCCTCTGCCGCCACGGAGGACACGGCGGAGGTCAGCGAGTCCGGCGGAACGGTGAACGGTGCAGCAGACGGCACAGACGATTCTGAGCCGGAGACAGCGGCGATCACTGTCACGGTGGATGGCACGGTGTATGTGCAGGCAGGCGGCGTGGGCCGCCATCCGGAGGCGTGCCCGGAGGGATTCTCCTACGCTGGAGAGGCGGAGCTGCCGGACACCGGGGAGCTTTGCCCCTACTATGCCGACCCGGAGCGGCCGGGGCAGATCTATGTCTATCAGAGCTGCTGGGATGAGGGGACCGGAACCACCTATATGGCCTATGTCCGCTACGAGGCGGAGACAACAAACTGACCGCGGGCGGAAAGAGAAAGCAGGGCCGCCGGAGGGGATCCCCTCCGGCGGCCTTTTGCGTATGAGCCTGTCCTCACGGCAGCATCAGCAGCTTTTTCAAAAATTCCACGCCCCTGGGCAGAACGGCCTCGTCATCAAAGGTGAAGTCCGGGGCGTGAAGCTGGGGGGTATCCCCGGTGCCCAGGAAGAAGAACAGCCCCGGCACATACTGCTGGTAGAAGGAGAAGTCCTCCGCCGCCAGCACTGGCTTTTCCATGAGGGTCGGCGCGTTATCGCCCAGCTGGGCGGCGATCTTCTGATAGAGCTCTTCGTGGTTCCACACGGCGGGGTAACCCTCGCTGAGGTGGACGTCCAGGCTGCAGCCGGTCTCCGCTGCCACGGACCGGCCGATGTCCTTCAGCTGCTGACGGCAGAAACGGAAGGTGTCCTCCCGGTAGGTGCGCAGGCTCCCCTCCAGCACGGTGCGGCCGCTGATGGCGTTCCGGACTGTGCCGGAGACCATCTTGCCGAACCGCAGCACCCGGGGCTGGTCCGGGGGCAGCTGTTCCATCATGTCATAGGCCCGCTGGAGGTAGGAGATGCCCGCCGTCAGGGCGTCCAGCCCCTCGTCCGCCCGGGACATGTGGACGCTGCGGCCTTCTATGGTGACGGTGACCTCGTTGGACCGTGCCATCAGCGGGCCGGGGCGGGAGGCGATGGTCCCGGCCTCCAGGCCGGGCCACAGGTGCAGGCCGAAGATCCGGCGGACCCGGTAGCGCTCCAGCACGCCGCTCTCACACAGCTTTCCGGCGCCGCCGGTGGTCTCCTCCGACGGCTGGAAGAGGAAGAGCACGTTCCGGGGCAGCTCGGCCAGATGCTCCGCCGCATACTCCGCCAGGGTCAGGACCATGGCGGTGTGGGCATCGTGGCCGCAGGCATGCATCCGCCCGGGATGGACAGAGGCGTAGGGCAGGTCCGTGGCCTCCGTCACCGGAAGCGCGTCCAGCTCCGCCCGAAATGCCACGGCATCGCTCTTCCCTGCGTCGAACCAGGCGCAGACGCTGCCGGTGATGGGAGAGAACACCCGGCAGGGCAGCGGGGCCAAAATGCGCTGGACCAGCTGAACCGTCTCCGGCAGCTGGTTATCCAGCTCCGGGATGCGGTGCAGGGCACGGCGGTAATCGACGGCGGACATGGACAGGACCTCCCCTTCTGAGATGACATTAATAATCATATCATACCACAGACACGGTTGGGTGACCAGAGGAACCGGGATTTTTCGTCCCTTTTGACAAGGAAACGGGACTGCCGGACGCGCTTTTTTCCGTTTTTTCCCTTGCCAAAAGGGAGAATGTAATGGTATGATACCAGAAAATGAGATAGAGGCGCGGATGCGACGAGACCATGGGAGCCGACGGGCGAGGATCGTGGGGGAGGCAAGTCCGCCGAACTCCCTGGTCAGGTATGGGCAGGGGGTGGGTCCGTGGGGAATACCCACGGGACTGTCCGCGGAATTTTCCGCGGGGGCGCTATCCGCTTACAGGGAACTCCGCTTTTTGCATGGGTGCAGAGGTGTGAAAGAGCTGTCGGTAGGGGCGTGTCTCTACCGACTTTTTTGTTGCTTCAACCAACGGACAAAAAGAAAGACGGAGGACACTCACATGAAATTTGAACATCTGCAAGGTTCCATTGTCGCCATGGTCACCCCGTTCCGCCAGGACGGCAGCGTCAACTTCGATATGCTGACAGAGCTGCTGGAGCGGCAGATCGCCGCCGGTACCGACGGCATCCTGACCCTGGGCACCACCGGCGAATACTCCACGATGAGCCATGAGGAGGATGCCGCTGTGGTGGAGCACACCATCCGGGTGGTGGACGGCCGGGTGCCGGTGATGGTGGGCAGCGGCTCCAACTGCACTGTCACCCAGATCGAGAAGAGCCGGCTGTACCAGTCCATGGGGGCGGATGCCCTGCTGCTGATCTCCCCCTACTACAACAAGGCTAACGCGGAGGGGATGTACCGCCACTTCGCCGAGACGGCGGACGCGGTGGACATTCCCTGCATCCTCTATAATGTGCCGGGCCGTACAGGCTGCTCCATCCCGGTTTCCGTGGTGGAACGGCTGGCCCGGCACCCCAACATCGCCGGCATCAAAGAAGCCAGCGGCGATATGTCCTACGCCATGAAGATCGCTCGCTGCGTGGGACCGGATTTCGCCCTGTACTCCGGCAACGACGACATCACTGTGCCCATCCTCAGCATCGGCGGCAGCGGCGTCATCTCCGTCTACGCCAACGTGATGCCCGCCATGTGCCGCCAGATCGTGGCGGACTGGCTGGACGGGAATCATGCCCGGGCCCTGGAGAACCACCTGCGGTACCTGCAGTTGATGAACGACCTGTTCCTGGAGGTGAACCCCATCCCGGTGAAGGCCGCCATGAATATGATGGGGCTGGACGTGGGTCCCATGCGGCTGCCCCTGTGCGAGATGGGGAAGGCCAACGCCGCCACACTCCGCCGGACGCTGGAGGAGGCGGGACTGCTGTGAGGATCATTTTGATCGGCCGGGGCAAAATGGGGACGCTGATCCGGGAGACCGCTGCGGCCGCCGGGGATGAGATTGAGGCCGTCTTCGGCCGGGACGATCTGGGCCAGCTGGGCAGACTGGGACGTGTAGCGGACGTGGTGATGGATTTTTCCCGCCCGGAGGCTCTGCCGGAGGTCGCCTCCTATGTCCGCCGGACGGGGACGCCACTCCTCTCTGGAACCACCGGGTATACGGAGGCGGAGAAGGGGAGTCTCTTTGCCCTGGGCTCTGCGGCTCCGGTGCTGTGGAGCGCCAACTACTCCCTGGGGGTGGCGGTGCTGGCCCGGGCCCTGCAGGTCATCGCCCCGGTGCTGGGGCCGGATTTTGACATCGAGATCACCGAGACCCACCACAGCCAGAAGGCGGACGCCCCCAGCGGCACCGCAAAGCTGCTGCTGGAAGCTGTCGATCCCCAGCACCGCCTGCGGCCGGTGTATGGCCGGGAGGGGAACTGCGGCCGCCGGGAGAAGGATGAGGTAGGCATCCACGCACTCCGGGGCGGCACCGTGGCCGGGACCCACACGGTCCATTTCTTTGGGCCGGATGAGGAACTGGAGCTGACCCACCGGGCTGCCAGCCGCCAGATCTTTGTGAACGGGGCCCTGCACATCGCCCGGCTGCTGCCTGGGCGGCCCAAAGGGGTCTATGACCTGCAAAAAATCTTGTTTGGAGCGTGATGGCTTTGAATGCACAGGAAATCATCAACTATATCGCAGATTCCCCCAAGAAGACCCCAGTAAAGATTTACGTCAACCTGTCGGCTCCGGTGGACTTCGGATCCGCTTAAGTGTTCGGTGAGGGAAAGAGCCGCATCGTCTTTGGGGACTGGGCCGAGCTGGCGCCCATCCTGGAGGACAACCGGGAGAAGATCACCGACTGCGTGGTGGAGAACGACCGCCGGAACTCCGGCGTGCCCCTGCTGGACCTGAAAGATCTCAAGGCCCGGATCGAACCCGGGGCCATCATTCGGGAGAAGGTGGAGATCGGCGAGGGTGCCGTCATCATGATGGGGGCCATCCTCAATATCGGTGCTGTGGTGGGCAAACGCACCATGATCGACATGGGGGCTGTCCTGGGCGGACGGGCCACGGTGGGAGACGACTGCCACATCGGCGCCGGAGCCGTGCTGGCCGGGGTGGTGGAGCCCGCCTCCGCCACCCCGGTAGTGGTGGAGGACGGCGTCCTGGTGGGCGCCAACGCCGTGGTGATCGAGGGGGTGCGGATCGGCGCCGGGGCTGTGGTGGCCGCAGGCGCTGTTGTGACGGAGAACGTCCCTCCCAACGCGGTGGTGGCCGGAACCCCCGCCAGGATCATCAAGATGAAGGACGCCCGGACGGAGGGAAAGACCGCCCTGGTGGACGCCTTGCGGAGCCTGTGAACTGGAGAAGAAGCGGCCCTGCGGCGTTGTGCCGCAGGGTCCCTTTTATCAGAACGTCAAAATTTAAGACAAAAATTTGGCGGCAATCGTTTGCGGTTTCGATTGCCTGGGGCGGCGCCTTGTGATATTGTAATAGCAACAATCGAACAGGGGGGCTGGACATGCTGGTATTGGACTTCATCAACGTGGGCAACGGCGACTCCATCCTGGTCCGGGAGATGGAGGGGGAACGGCTGCGTTTTTCCATGCTGGTGGACTGCGGCCACGACAGCCTGGAGCGGGACGACCACCCGCCGGTGGAGGACCCCCGCTCCTGCCGGATCTTTGCCGGGGATTTCCTGCGAAGTCAAGGTGTGGCGCATCTGGATATCCTGCTGGTCACCCACTTCCACCGGGACCACATCGGTGGTCTGGGCCGGGTGCTGGAGACCGTCACTGTGGGCGAGCTGCTGACCCCCTATGCGCCCCCCGCCGATTCCGGCCCTCTGGACCCGGACGGAGACAACGGCCTGCCCAAGGCAGCGCGGAACGTGCTGCGGTGTATGGACCTGTACGCCGGCCCCCTGCGGCGGTACGGAGACCGGATCGGCCGGATCAAGGAGCTGCCGGGGGACCGGATGGAGTGTCTCCGGCTGACGGACGACCTCACCATGGACATCCTGTTCGGCGAGCCCGCCCTGTACCCCCGGCAGAGAGCGGTGTACGACGCCGCCTTCCGGGGGGAGCGGAACGGCTATGACCTGATTCACTGGGGAAAGTCCATGAACGTCTCCAGCCTGCGCCAGCGGCTGTACTACCATGGGAAGGAGATCGTTCTGGGGGGCGACGCCTACGCCCACATGTGGGAGACGCAGACCGCCACCCCCTGCGACATCCTGAAGGTGCCCCACCATGCCTCCCTGTCCTCCACCACCCGGAAGCTGCTGCGGCTGCTCCAGCCGAAAGCCGCCGTGGTCTGCGTGGCCGCCGGACGTCCGGACGAGCGGCCCCATCCTTATATCGTCTCCCTGCTGAAGGAATTTACGGAAGATGTCCATTTCACCGATGCGGTGGAGATCCCCGGCCTGGTGGAGCCGGTGTTCCACACGTCCGTCCATATAGAGCTGCCATGAGGAGTTCTCTGATAAAAAAGAGACCGCCCCAGCCGCCGTTTTGAAAACGGCGGCTGGGGCGGTGCGGCTTCAGGGGGGGAGCAGATTACTGCACGCCCTCCCGGTTCAGCAGCTCCAGGATTCTGGCGTCATCTTCCACCGTGGCGCTGGGCATGGGGAAGGTGCCCGCACTGGTGGCGGCGATGCCCCGCAGGCGGCAGGCCTCCTTGATGACGGGCAGGAAGGGGCTGCGGATGGCATACAGGTCCATCAGACGGTCGATGGTCTGCTGGCCTCTGGCGATGCCGGCCAGGTCGTTCTCCCGGAAGGCGCGGACCCAGGCGGCGCAGATCTCCGGCACCACGTTGCTGAGGGCGCCGATGCAGCCGTTGCCGCCGGAGAGTACATTGTGGGCGAAGTTGTCGTCAAAGCCGGAGTAGATCTCGAACTGGGGGATCTGGGACTTGACGACCTTGATGAGCTCCCGGGTGTGGTCCATGCCGGGAACGGTGTCTTTCATGCCCACGATGTTGGGGTGCATCTTGGCCAAAGCCAGCACCGTCTCAGGCGGGATCGTGTAGCCGGTGTTGTCAGGGAAGTTGTAGATGTAGATATCGCCGTGAATCTGCTCGGCCAGGCGGTCATAGTATTGCAGCAGAGCGGAGGGGCCGAAGTGGAAGTAGTAGGGCGGCAGGATCATAACGGCGTCGGCTCCTGCGTCCAGGCAGAAGTTGGAAAAGCTGATGATCTCGTCCGCTACCATGTGGCTGGTGCCGATGATCAGCTTCACCCGGTGGTCGATCTTCTCGATGGCGAATTTGGCCATCTCCCGGCGCTGGTTCATGGGCATGGCGAAAAACTCGCTGCTGCTGCCCTCCACCAGGATGCCGTCTACGCCCTGGTCGATGAGATTGTCGAACAGACGCTCCTGGCTGGCCAGGTCCAGCGTGCCATCCTCGTTGAAGAGTGTGATGGCCGGCGTCAGATATGCTGCGTTCATAGAAAAGTCCTCCTTCATACGGCCCCGGGACCGCTGGCTCCAAACCCGCGGGGTAAGATTTTGAAAACGCACGGGCGGGGCGCGAAAAACAGGCTTTAGTATAACAAAACGGCGCTGAATGTCAAGAGAAGATCTGGTAAAATCCCGCCGGTTGGAAAACAGGGCGGCGGCGCATGCCCGCTTGTCAAACGAAGCGGCATCTGATATGATCGGCCTGGAGAAATCAATCGGCGGCGGAGAGCGCCGGCGTGGAAGGAGCACGATATGACACAGGGACAGCATCGGGCCACAGCCCGGGTTTTGGATATTCTGGAGAGCCTGTCCGGCTCAGAGGAGGGCTTGACGCTGACAGAATTGTCACAGGCCCTGGATGCCCCGAAGAGCAGCCTGTTTCCCATCGTACATACGCTGGAGGAGCGGCGCTACCTCCGGCAGGACGATGGGACGGGCCGGTATACTATGGGTCCCCGGGCGCTGGTGCTGGGAGCGGCCTTCTCGGCGGACCGGGGGCTGGCACCCATTACCCAGGTGATGAAGGAGGTGGCTTCCAAATGCCAGGAGACATGCCAGATGGGCATTCTGGACCAAGACAGGGTGCTGTATGTGGCGCGGGAGGATTCTACCCAGCCCATCCGGCTGATTTCCTGGGTGGGGACCCGCCTGCCAACGCCACTGCCGTCGGTAAGGCTCTGCTCAGCGGCCTGACGAACGAGGAGGTGCGGGCGCTGTATGCCGGGGGCCTGCCCCGGCTGACAGAGCAGACCATCACGGATGTGGAAACCCTGCTGGCCCAGTTGGAGGCGGTCCGGCGCGGGGAACTGGCTATGGAGCGGGAGGAATCCACGGACCAGCTGGCCTGCTGGGCCGCGCCGCTGCGGCGGAAGGGAACGGTGTTCGCGGCTCTCAGCATCTCCGTACCGCTCTTCCGCTGCCGGGAAGAGAAGATCGAGCTGGTCCGCCGCAGTCTCCTGACTGCCCAGGCGGAGATCGAAAAGCTGGCCGAAACGCGAAACTTTGGCTTGTCTGAGAATTGACAAACTGGGAACGGCATGATATAATGCGACCGAAAATTCCAAAATAAGAACTGAGTTCGACATAAGGAACAGAAAAGGGCGCCGCGCTGACAAGAGTCTGTCTTGGTGTCCCCCTTGCACGGAGATCTGTGTGCGGTCCCAGAGCCGTCCGGCGGCTGGGACAGGATCCGTGGCCAGAGTCCCTGACAACGGGGCTTTTTTAAGATAAATCCCTTTGGTGTGACGGCCCGCATGATCGGCCGCTCATGCGGGGAATGCTCGCAAATGGCCAGGGGAGAGGCCCTCTGCCCCCCCAGCAAACAAATTGAGGAGGAAGAAAGACCATGATCATGCGATTCCTGAAAAAGATCCCCGCAGGTATGATGGTCGTCCCGATGCTGCTCGGCGCGATTATCAATACCTTCCTTCCGGAGGTCACCAACATCGGCTCCTTCACCACCGCCGTCTTCACCAGTGCCGGCGCCAACACCGCCATCGGTATCCAGCTGTTCTGCCTGGGCACCACGCTGCGGGTCCGGGACATGGGCGGCGTTGTCAAGCGGGGCGGTGTGCTGCTGATCTCCAAGTTCGTCATCGGCGCCGCCATCGGCATTGTGGTGGGCAAGGTGTTCGGCCCCACCGGTGTGCTGGGCCTGAGCTCTCTGGCCATCATCTCCGCCGTCACGAACTCCAACGGCTCCATCTATCTGGCCCTGATGAACTCCTACGGTGACACCGTGGACCAGGCGGCCATGCCTCTGCTGGCCATCAACGACGGCCCCATGCTGACCATGATCGCTATGGGCATCGGCGGCCTGGCCGATATCCCCTTCATGGCCCTTGTGGCTGCTATCGGCCCCATCCTGGTGGGTATGATCCTGGGCAACATCGACAAGGACCTGTCTGACTTCCTGGCCCCCGCCGGCACCATCCTGCTGCCCTTTGTGGGCTTCTGCCTGGGCGCTGGCATGAACCTGACCAACATCGCCAAGGGCGGCGCGCAGGGCATTCTGCTGGGCCTTGTCACCTGCCTCATCGGCGGCGCCTTCATTGTGCTGTGCGACCGCTTCATCAGCCGCCGTCCCGGCTATGCCGGCTGGGCTGTGGCAACCACCGCAGGCAACGCTGTGGCAGTGCCCGCCGTTATCGCCGAGGCGGATCCCTCTTGGGCGCAGTGGGCGGATGTGGCCACCTCTCAGGTGGCGGCGTCTGCCATCCTGACCGCCATTCTGGTCCCCATCATTACCTCTTGGTGGGCCAAGAAGTTCGGCTGCCCCAAGTTCCCGAAAGACGAGGCACAGAAAGCCCTGTTTGAGAAGCACTGATCCCCATTACACATATTCGTTGAGGAACGAAAGGAGTATTACATTATGTTGAACGGCATGATCGTTGAGCCCGTGGACAACGTGGTGGTCGCCATCGAGCCCGTGAAGAAGGGCGAGACCGTCACCTACATGTGCGCGGGCGAGGAGAAGCGCCTGACTGCGGCGGAGGACATCACCATCTATCACAAGCTGGCTGCCTGCGACATCGCCAAAGGCCAGCCCATCGTCAAGTACGGCGAGCACATCGGCCTGGCGGCCCGGGACATCAAGGCCGGCGAGCACGTGCACTGCCACAACCTGGAAGAGCACCGGGAAAACCTGGACAGCAAGGGCTGAGAAGGAGGATACGAGTATGAATTTCTACGGTTACAAGCGTCCGGACGGCCGCGTGGGCGTCCGCAACAAGGTCCTGATCCTGCCTGCCAGTGTCTGCGCCTCTGATACCACCCGTATCATCTCCCAGCAGGTGGTGGGCTCCGTCACCTTCAACAACCAGTTGGGCTGCTCCCAGGTGGCTCCCGACCAGCAGTTCACCATGGACGTTATGGCCGGCTATGCCGCCAACCCCAATGTCTACGGCACCGTGGTGGTGTCCCTGGGCTGCGAGAACTGCCAGATGGACCTGGTGGTGAAGGCCATCCAGGAGCGCACCAACAAGCCCCTGAAGCAGGTCATCATCCAGGAGGCCGGCGGCACCCTGAAGGCCATCGACATGGCCGTCCGCTACGCCAAGGAGATGGTGGAGGAGGCCTCCCTGCTGCAGAAGGAGGAGTTCCCCATGTCCGAGCTGATTATCGGCACGGAGTGCGGCGGCTCTGACCCCACCAGCGGCCTGGCGGCCAACCCCCTGATCGGCCAGCTCAGCGACCTGATTGTCAAGGAGGGCGGCACCTCCATCCTGTCTGAGACCACTGAGTTCATCGGCGCCGAGCACCTGCTGGCCCGCCGCGCCATCAACAAGGAGGTTCACGACCGCATCTTTGAGATCGTCCACCGCTATGAGGACTCCCTGCGCCTGGTGGGCGAGGAAGTCCGTGAGGGCAACCCCTCTCCCGGCAACAAGGCCGGCGGCCTGACCTGCCTGGAGGAGAAGTCCCTGGGCTGCATCCACAAGGGCGGCCATAGCCCTGTCATGGCGGTCTATGACTACGCCAAGCAGGTGGAGGCCAAGCAGGGCCTGGTCATCATGGATACCCCGGGCAACGACCCCTCCTCTGTGGCGGCCATGGTGGCCGGCGGCGCCCAGATTGTGGTGTTCTCCACCGGCCGCGGCACCCCCACCGGCAATCCCCTGGCCCCCGTCATCAAGATCACCGGCAACAAGCTGACCTACGCCAATATGATTGACAACATCGATGTGGATGCCTCTCCCCTGATCTACGGTACCAAGACCATCGAGGAGCTGGGGCAGGAGCTGTTGAAGCTCACGCAGGAAGTGGCCTGCGGCAAGCAGACCAAGGCCGAGTCTCTGGGTTATACCGAGATGGCCATCGCTCGCGTGTGCAACTTCGTGTAAGCTCTGCTGGACGTCGCGCATAGAAGTAAAGAGAATCCATCATGCAGCCGCGGCGGTACGATATGCAAATCCCCCCTTATCGTGCCGCCGCGGCTTTTCACAAGCACCCACCCATCTGCCGGGCGGGATCGCCGCAGGGAAATGCGGCGCATTTTATAACAGGAGATGAGTATCCCGATGAAAAAGAAATTTGCCGTCATGGACGGCAATACGGCCGCGGCCCATGTGGCATACGCGTTCACAGAGGTCGCGGCGATCTATCCCATCACCCCGTCCTCTCCCATGGCGGAGAAGGTGGACGAGTGGTCC
>OGHF01001284.1_pt1 | contig 15300 bp, 13 predicted proteins | sample 1571481 | NCBI WGS metagenome assembly OGHF01 (sample SAMEA2581952, study PRJEB24529) | metagenome | biome: Human gut stool | place: China | collected 2011
TTCTTCACATACACCAAACTTGGCTTTCCCAGACCTCTGCGTTTTCGTTCAATCAAACCAAACTTTTCAAGTTCCCGGAGCAACTTGGTTGCTTTGTTGTCTGCGCAACACAACGCCCTCTTGACATCCTCAATGGTGAAGATGATGAACACCCGGCCCTGCTCGTCCAGCCAGCCATTTTTGACGGAAAGGCTCATGCGGTCGAGCAGGATACCGTACAGCGTTTTGGCATCGGTTGACAAGGTCAGGAACCGTGGTTCCTGAAACAGTGCTTTTGGGATACGGTAGAAAGCGAAAAGCTCTCCAGCTTGTCCATAGAAGTAGTCAAGGGTCATACGGTTGTGTCAAGGGCTGAAACCGACAGTGATACAGAAACATTGTAAAAACCTCCAGTGAAAAGTATTTTGTTGAGAAATGAAAAAAGCGCAACTTCGATTTTGGGGGTCGAAATTGCGCTGGGCAACATGTTATAATACAATGTCTTGACGAAAAACGGAATGGACGTATAATAAATTGTGTTATTTGAAAATTTTATATAATTTGCCCTTTGCACGGTCTCTCTGCTGGCAACAAACAAAATTTTATCGATCGAGGAGGAAAATTAATGGGATCAGAAACAATTTCTGCAGTCATGTCTGCTTTGGCTATTATTTTGGGAATGATTGGTGCGATGTTTTCGGTAAAGCATACTGCTTCCAGTATAGAGAAAACGTCTGATGGTGACGCAAAAGAAGCAAAAGAGGCTGCTCAAAAAGTTCAGGAAGGAAATAAAGACATTATTTCTTTGATGTTGAATAATATGTCCGAATTAAGAGAATATTATGTCATTAATAAGCGGCAGGCTAATCGGGTGTTTAATGCAACATTGACGGCTTGTGTTATGGGTGGAATTATCTTTATCATTGGAAGTATCGTAGCATTTTGGGGTGGCCAGAAAGTATCGTTCTATACAACAATTTCCGGATGTGTTGTAGAACTCATTTCTGGCTTGTTTTTCTGGCTTTATAAAAGAACGATTGATCAGCTCAATCTTTATCACGAGAGATTGGGTTCAACAGAAAAGTATCTCACAGCGGTGCAGTTGGTTGATAAAATGTCAGAACAAGAAAAAGATAGTATGTATCGGTATATCATTGAAATGATGCTGATTGATAACAGTTCAAAGTGTCGTACAAAAAAGCCTCCGGAGAATAAGATACAAAATACATAATACTGTTGAACTTTGTGATGGCTGCTGAAGGAGAATTGTTGGCCAGCAAGTGATTTGTTGTATTTTAAATTAACCTATCAACGTCGAATATTGTTTATCCTCGCACCTTTGTGTGGGGGTGCGTGAGTGCGTGGTTCGGGAGAGCGCTTGCATGGCATGCAAGAGGTCAGCGGTTCGATCCCGCTATTCTCCACCAAAAAGACACTGCACAGTTTATGCAGTGTCTTTCTTTTTGCACGTTTGCTGCGTGAGTGAAAAACAGGAAGATGAACGGTGCCGATCGGAGTTTTGACGATTTGCGGCGCTGTCCTGCTACAGTAAACCGTAAGATAAAAGCAGAAGACGCTCTTCCCGGATGGAAAGGGCGTCTTCTGCTTTTTCAGTCGTTCTTCACGCCCGCCGGAGCCGGCTGGGCAGAGGCCGTGTCAAGGCCGACGAGATATTCCGGATCGACCTTGTCCTGTGGTTTCTTTTTTGATAGCATGGTGATTTGCCCCTCCTAAGAGATTTCGCGGGAAGCACTTCTCCCCGTCTGACAGGGAGAAGTATATATTCCAAATCTTAGGAAATGCCCGAGAAATTTATTAAGAAGGACGTAAGAGGTTTGAATTTTTTATGAAAAAGTTTCACAGGACGTAAAAGCCTCTCCCTTTGGGAGAGGTGTCACCGCAGGTGACGGAGAGGGCAAGGATGCTGAAGAAAAAGTTCAGACACAGCGATAGGATCTCTCTGACAAAAGAGCTTGCTTATCGCAGTGCGGCGGCTCTGCCATCCGCAGATTGCGGATATGCACCATGACGGTGCCGTTGGAGACGTAGAAATACGGCTCGCCCCATACGGTCTCGTAGATGACCTGCACCGGGAAGATGCGCTGGGGGCTCTGCATCAGCAGCTTGAGGATCTTGTACTCGGTCTCGGTCAGGTCGGCCTCCTGCTCGTCCACCCAGACCCGGTTGCAGTCCAGCGCGATGCGCACGCCGTCCCGGATGTCCGGGTCATCCTCTACGATCATGATGGTCTGCATAGTCTATGATTCCTTTCCTGTATGGCTTAGTATCCGTATAGCAGATTTTCTGCATTGTGGACAGCTTATCACATACTTCTTGGGATTTGTGGGATGAAATCCTAAGGAATTCTTAAGAAAGCGGCCATTTTGCCTCTTGCGGAGCGGGGCGGGGGAGAGTATTCTTATAGAAGAATACACAGGAAGTGAGGGTATCCCTATGCACAAAAAAGTTTTGGTATGTCTGCCCCTGAACGACGCCCACCGCGCCGCGCTGGAGGCATCCGTGCCGGAATTTGAATTCCGTTTCAACGCGCTGGACGATGTCCACGCCGAAGATGTGCTCTGGGCCGACATCGTGCTGGGCAACGCACCGGTGCCGATGATCCGCCAGAACAAGCACATCGAGTGGTTCCAGTCCAACTCCGCCGGCCCCGACGCCTATCTGAAGCCCGGCGTCCTGCCCGAGAACTGCATGGTGACCAACGCCACCGGTGCCTACGGTCTGGCCATCAGCGAGTGGATGCTGGCCATGTGGCTGGGCATCCAGAAGGATATGTTCCTCTACCGCGACCGCCAGAACCAGCGCCAGTGGGCTCCCATCGACCGCCCCGTGAGGGGCATCACCGGGGCGCGGGTGCTCTGCGTCGGCATGGGCGACATCGGCTCCAACTTCGCCCGCCGCGCCCATATTCTGGGCGCTGAGGTGGTGGGCGTCCGCCGCACGGTCCACCCCGACACGCCCTGCCCGGACTACTGCCTGCGTGTGGTGGCCCAGAGCCAGCTGGACGAGGAGCTGCCTGAGGCTGACCTCATCGCCCTGAGTCTGCCCGGCACCCCTGAGACCAACAAGCTGTTCAACGCCGAGCGCTTCGCCAAATGCAAGGACGGTGCCATCCTCATCAACGTGGGCCGCGGCACCACCGTGGACAGCGACGCTCTCGTGGAGGCCCTGCGCAGCGGCAAAATTTTTGGCGCGGGCCTCGACGTCACCGACCCGGAGCCTCTGCCCGCCGACCACCCGCTGTGGGGCGAGCCGGGCGCTATCATCACGCCCCACAACTCCGGCAAGTTCAGCCTGCCCAAGACGCTGGACAACATCGTGGACATCTTCATCCACAACCTCAAGCGCTACGCTGCGGGCCTGCCGCTGGACAATCAGGTCAACCGCACCACCCGCTATGCCGCTGACCAGAACGGCGGCCACCGCCTGCTGAGTACCCTGTAAAATACGATAGTGTGATAAAAAGCCCATCTGCACCGTGGTACAGATGGGCTTTTGGTTTAGGAATTCATCGTGCCAGCACCACCGAGAGGGTGACTTCCTTGGCGTCGGGCGAGAGGTCGAAGCTGCCGCCGTCCTGTGCGGTGAGGCAGACGCTGTAGACCTTCTTCGCGCTGAGACGGGCCGGGGCATCGTCGAAGTGCCAGTCGGACACCTCATGGTAGCGGCCATCTGTGCCGAGGGCGAAGAGCTTATAGTCGGCGGCATTTCCGGTCAGGCCGTTGATGCGGAAAGAAACAGCAGTCGCGGGGTGGAGGTTGTCGAGGGTGGCGGTGTGGAGCCAGCTTGCGGGGGTGCCGGCGCCGCCTGCGGCCTGGAACTCTGCCGCCGAAAGCACCCGGCGGGAGGTCTTGTCCAGATCGACTTTGCGGTAGGGCATCTCGGGCAGGAAGACGAAGCGGTCCTGCAGGCGGAGCAGCTCTTTGTAGCCGGTGGGGCAGTAGAGTTTGTTGCCGTCACGGCCCGCGTACATGCCGATGGCCATGTTGTTGTAGCCGTAGAGGGAGGCGACATCCACGGTGAGGACGGTCTTTCCGGTGTCGAAGTCCAGCACGATGTACTGCCACATGCCGCTGTCCACGTCCTGCACGAAGCCGTAGATATAGCCGGTGGCGGTGGAGAGCTTCATCATGGAGGTGTCGCTGAGGTCGTCGCGGCACCAGATGCTCTTCATGGTCCAGCCGTCGGCGGTGCGGATGGTGTCCACCCGTTCGACGCCGGGCATGATCATGCAGTTGCCCTTGAGCAGCCAGTTGCGGTCGTAGATGTTCTCGTAGCTCTGGATGGAAGAGTCACTGTCGGGCTTTGCGAGGTTGGGGCTGCCTGCGCCGAACCAGTTGCAGACGATGGTGCTGACCCGGCCATTGCCGTGGTCGTAGACGATGGCCGAATTTTCCACCGACACCGGCATATTGGCGGGCAGCTCGTCGATGATCGGGTGGCTGGCGGCGACTTCGCCGGTGCGGATGTCCACAGCCATCAGGCTGACGGTCTCGAGGTTGTCGGTGAAGAAGACCAGCTCCCGGCTCAGAGAGGGCGAGCAGCCGCCGCCCCATGCCAGACCGCCGCCGGTGGTGGCAGCGCCTTCGCGGCTGTCTTTTGCGCCCACACTGTCGTAGGGGGTGCGCCAGACGACTTCAACGCCGCCGTTGGCACGCAGCAGGTAGCAGGCAAGGTTCGTCAGGATGACCGCACCCTCCCGGCAGGAGGCAATGCCGTTTTCAGCACCCTCGCCCGGAGCGGGAGCGTAGACATGGACTTCGTGGTCGAGGTCGGCGGTGCCGCCGGCAAGGATGGTTTCGATGGCGTTGTGGGAGATGTAGCCCATCGCGCCCTGCTGGCCGCGGCTGGGGTAGATGCGGAAGCCGCCGGTGACGAACCAGAGGTTGCCGTCGTAGTCAAAGACGATGGAGAGCAGATTCTGCTCGAGGCTGCGGCCAAGCACCCGCTCGGCGGCCTCCTTGATGTTGATGTCCAGTACCTTTTCAAAAACCGGCAGAGGCGTACCCTTCTCGTCGGTGGCACGAAGTATCAGCACATGGTTGTGGCTGGTGGGGCAGACGATGAGGTTGCGCCCGTCCACAAAGGAATAGGAGCTTTGGATGAGATAGCCGCCGCCGTCGTGCTTGGCGGGAGAGAAAAAGCCGATGGTGCGGACTTCTTCTGCGTCGAGGTCGCGGATGGCCAGACCGCCTAGGAACGGGCTGACGGGGTTATCGAAGTTGTCGAAGAAGATGGCCGGGGAGGCGTTGGGGTTCGTCTTTTCCATTGCCACGTTGACCTCGGGGCAGATGCCCACGGGGAGGACGGCGTCGGTGGAGTCGGTGTTGTAGCAGTCGTGGTGGATGTTTGACTCGCTGCGGCCCATAAAGGGGTTGGCGTCCACGACTTTCGCCGTCAGGGGCTTCGGCGGCAGGGCGGTGTCTGCGCCCTGGAAAAGGCCGGACAGAAGGCAGTCTGCCCTGGCGGCAGGGGCCAGCTGGCAGGACAGCAGTGTGAGAGCGGAAGCGCTGAGGAAATTGCGTCGGGTCATTTTCATGGTGGAGTCCTCCTTTTTTGATAACATGACCTCTCAGCCTCCCCTCGATAGGGGAGGTGGCACGCCGCAGGCGTGACGGAGAGGTTAAAGGTTCAATAAAATATTCACCCGGAACAAACCGTTCTCGGTCTCGACGGTCATAGAACCGCCATATCTGGAAACGGCCGTCTGGATGGAGACGAGGCCGATGCCCATTCCGTCGTGTTTCGTGGAGTGGAGGATGCCCTGCTGGCGCTTGAGCACACCGTCATAGCGGTTCTCTACCAGCAGGCCCAGCATGGCGGGGCTCAGCATCCGGGCCAGCACCTTCACCTGCCGCTGTTCGGGCGGCAGCTTCTGGCTGGCGTGGAAAGCATTTTCCAACAGATTGCCCAGCATCATGCAGAAGTCGGCCTCCGGAATGGCCAGCTGGCGGGGCAGTTCCAGCCGCCAGTCCACCGGCACGCCGAGGCTGTGGGCCTCGTGGTCGTAGTGACCGGCCAGAGCGTCCACGGCAGGATTCGCGCAGAGGGTGGGGCGCTCCTCGCTCAGCTCGGATTCGTACTGGTGCAGGTAATTTTTCAGCTCATCCACCTGCCCGGCCTCGGTGAGTCCGGCGATGACGTGGAGGTGCTGGCGGAAGTCGTGGCGGAGATGCCGCGTCTGCTCCATATAGGTCCGCAGCTCGGTGTAGCGGCGGGATTCCACGGCAAGAAGCTGGTTTTCCCGGTCGAGCTGGGCGCTGCGGGTGTACTCCCGGGCCACCTGATACATCTCGTACAGCAGCAAAAAGATGCCCAGCAGAGAGATGGTGACGGCCAGAACAGAAATGATCATCAGACGGTTGATGAGCACGACGGCCGGGTCCAGCGGCATACAGAAGACGAGGAAAGCCGCGTAGATGGTGGGCAGCGGCCACGCCGACTGCCAGAAGGCTTCGCCCCGGTACTCCCGCAGCAGCCAGCGGCTCCACTGGACGGCGGTGAACCAGAAGATGATGCAGAGCACTGCCGAGAGGCCCAGCTTGAGCAGGGAGGTGGAGACGAGACAGGCCGGGGCGTCGTTGCCCACCTCAGCCCGGGCGTTGAGCACCGTGGAAAGCAGGGTGCAGACCGCCGTCATGACGCCGGAGACGGCGAAGAGAAAGGCGGTCTGGCTCACGGAAACTTCCGGACCCACCCGCCAGCGCAGTAGCCAGAACGCCGCCAGCAGGGTGGGCAGAAGCAGGATGTTGCTGTCCAGTTCGAAGATGGCGCAGAGGGCCGCCGCTGCAAGGCAGATGACCGTGACGAGAGTGGCTGCCAGCACAGCGGTGCGCCGGGGTGCTTTCACATGCTCCCACAGGGGCGCGAGGCAGAGGAATGCCCCCGGGTAGAAGACGGCGAGGTCCAGAAAATAGCGTCCAAATAAAGAAAAGTCCAAGGTCGGGCCTCCTCTCGGCGTCATAGCTCCCGCCGCATATGGCGGAACTGATATTGTGTGAACTGGGCGAACAGGGTGTTCTTATCCTTCTGACGCACGGGCAGGCAGGTGCCGTCCAGCATCTCGAAGCAGTCACAGTCCAGCCGGAGCACCTTGTCCATGTTCAGGATGACGCCCCGGTTGCAGACGAGGAAGTTCTCCTGCGCCCGCAGCAGCTGTTCCACCTGGGAGAAGGTGGAGACGGTCCGGCACTCGCCGTCGTCGCTGACGATGCGGACGTAGTGGTTCTGGGCCATGGCGTACTGGATCTTCCGCAGGGGGAGATGTACCTGCTGCCGTGCGATGCGGACTTCCAGCTCCGGTTCGGCCCGGAAGAGCACCCGCCGCAGCTCGTCGGCCAGCTGGAAGAGCTTTTCTTCCCGGTAGGGCTTGAGCAGGTAGTCGAAGGGGTGGACGGGGAATGCGTCCCATACGTATTCCGGGGACGAAGTCACGAACACCAGCAGCAGGTCGGGGTCGGCCCGGCGCAGGATGCGCGCCGTCTCGATGCCGTTGGTGCCTTCCATGCAGATGTCGAGAAAAACGACCTGATAATTTTTTGAGGGGAACGCCGCCAGAAAGGCGTCGCCGCTCTCATAATGGTCACAGACCAATGGTTGCCCGCCGCCGAAAGCCAGCCGCAAAAGGTTCTCCAACCGCTGAGCGTCGGGCAGGCGGTCTTCTACGACCGCAAATCGAAGCTCCATCCTCAAGTTCCTCCCTTATGACCATATTATAACATAACCATCGGGGCTTAGACACAGCGATTCACGCAGAAAACGACCCCATTCACGCAGGTTTGACGGCCCCGATGCAGCAAAACGAATCATTCTGGCTCCATCAAACCACAAAACGAAACCTTTGTAAAATATAGAAAATTTATAGACATCTATTCTTTATAAGAATGGATCGCCCTCTCTGTCTGCTTCGCAGACAGCCCCCCAAAAAAGGATAATGGAAATTTGTGATGAGAGGATGAAGTTTTGTGTTGTTGAAAACTTTCGGCAGACATAGAAAAGCGCACCCCTTCTGCTTCTGTATGGAGAAGGGGTGCGCTTCGTTTATACCTCGAGTTCAGCGGGGTCGGACTGGTAGTCCTTATACTGGCTGGGATACAAAAATGAAAGAGAGTTCAGGCAAATGCTCTTGTTTTTCTCATCTCTTTTCCGCTTCTTTGCCAAAAAGTAGGATGAAGCACACAAAAGACAACGAAATGCCCGGCACAGAGTAAGCAAAATACTCTGTGCCGGGCAGAGGTGAGAAAAAGTTTCTTAGTGGTTGGCGGCGTGGTAGATGGCGATCATGTCGTCGAGATCGAGTTTTTTGGCCGAGCCGAGGGCGGAGCCGGAAGCCTCGAGGCAGCGGCGGGCCATCTCGTCGATCTGCGCGTCGGTGGGGTCGATGCCCAGCTCATGGAAGCTGGCGGGCATCCCGATGCTGTGGTAGAAGTCCACCATGGCGTCGATGCCTTTCAGGGCGATCTCCTCGTCGGTGCCGTCGGTGGTCACGCCCATGACGTTCCGGGCAAAGCGGACGAAGCGGGGCAGGCAGTCCTTATAGACATACCGCGCCCAGCTGGGCCAGAGGGCGGCGAGGCCCGCGCCGTGGGTCACGTCGAACATACCGCCCATCTCGTGCTCGAGTTTGTGGGACATAAAGTCGCCGCTGGCGATGCCGCAGGCGGTGAGGCCGTTGTGAGAGAGACTGCCCGCCCACATCACCTCGGCCCGGGCCTCGTAGTTGGCCGGGTCGGTGTGGAGGATGACCGCGTTCTTCATCACGGTGCGCAGCAGGCCCTCGGCCAGCGCGTCGGTCAGCTCCATATTGCCGCCATTGGTGAAATAGCGCTCCATGGTGTGCATCATGATGTCGGCGCAGCCGGACTCGGTCTGATAGTCGGGCAGGGTCTTGGTGAGCTCGGGGTCCATGAGGGCGAACTTCGGGCGGCTGATGTCGTCGTTGTAGGCCCGCTTCTGGTGGGTGTCCACCCGGGTGATGACGCTGCTGTTGGATGTTTCGCTGCCCGCCGCCGCGATGGTCAGGATGCTGGCCACCGGCAGGCACTTCCTGGCCGTGCGGGTGTGTTCGTACAGCTCCCAGACGTCCTTTTCCGGCTCGGCCAGGCCGTAGGCGATGGCCTTGGCCGTGTCGATGACGCTGCCGCCGCCCACGGCCAGCAGGAAGTCGATGCTGTTCTCTTTGCCGATGCGGATGCCCTCGTAGACCTTGTCGAGGTGGGGGTTCGGCACGACGCCGCCCAGCGTCCAGCTGGAAATGCCGGCCTCGGCCAGAGAATTTTCGGCCCGGTCCAGCACACCGGAGCGGACGGCGCTCTTGCCGCCGTAGATGATGAGGACACGGGTGCCGCCGTATTCGCGCACCAGCGCGCCCACGCGCTGTTCGGTGCCTTTGCCGAAGATGACCCGGGTGGGGGAGTAGAACTCGAAATTGCTTGCCATAGTGGTTTGCCTCCTTGTAAGTGCTGCTTTCTGAGCAAAAGTATACACGAAATGGATTCAAAAATCTACAGGCCCTGCGCCTGCCGCCGCAAAATATCCGGGACAAAACAAAACCCACATCCTCCCGGCAGGAAAACGGGAGGATGCAGGCTTCATTGGAAAACATCAGACAAAAAAACCTGCCGACTCGAGGCGGTTGCAAGCCCTCAGTCGGCAGGATGCTTACTTCTTCGGAGTCATAGCCTCTTGACCTCGATTTCTTCATTTTTCGGTCTGTACCGGACGTTTCATAGAAGATTCTCCTTTGAAACGGTGAAGAACGATTGGCAGGGGAATGAATTTCTTAGTACATTGGAATGACCCTTTTCTTAACTGTTGGAGTGCGGGATACGAATCACAGAGATGAATTTCATATTACCACATTCTTTCGAGTTAGATTTGCGAAGGGAGTGTCATTACTTAGTACATCGGAGTTTCTCCTTTGGAGTTATTCAAATAAGACGTTCCGTACAAAAGCTTTCTTCATTGGGGATCACCTTCGGCGGATCTATTTGAACGCGAGGGGTTTTATTTCACAGACTGTTCTGTTATTCGCTTTATTGATGCTCAAGAACGGCTCTCGTTGTTGTGTTTTTATACGGGGGAAGCATCCCGTTTGTGGTGAGCCTCTGTTTTGCTTCTCAGCGAACCCCGACAGTCTGTGCGTACTGTGCGGGTTCCATATCGACCATCGGTCTTCGCTCCTTTCTGCTTAAAGTCAGCGGGGTTAGCTCTCATTTGAGCTTCTGCTGTACTTCTCTGGTTTCTGGCTTTATTATACACGCGCGGGCGCGGTTTGTCCATTCGCAGAATGCACAATGAATTAGATATATTTTTTCAAGAAATGACTAAAAAAATGTGTTGTTCGCACAAACAGGCGACGGGAACAGCCTCCCTGCGCAGTCTGGACGGCCCGCAGGGCCTTTTGTGGAAAACCTCTGCACAAGAACTACCAGACTTCTTCCGTGCTATCTTCCGCCGCGGTGAGCAGAACGCCCGGTGAGCCTATATCCTATATTATAAACAGGTAATATTACTTAATAAAAATAAGCTTCTAATTAAGAAAATTTCATGGGTCGAACGCTTGACAGCTATATGAATTTTATATACCCGATATACATGGAGCGTATAATTTTGCCGGGAGCGTTTCATATTGCCTCAAAAAATGAAACAAACCGCTAAGAAATGACTAAGAAATTGGTTGAAATGGACAGTTTGAAAGCAAAATATTGTGCAAGATGTACGACACTTTCGGCACAAGCGTGAAATAAGATATAACAAAAAGTAGAATATCGACCAAAGGTCTTATCAAACAGCACCAATCGTGCTATGATACCAGACGCAAAAGGGCTGCGCTGAGCGCGGAAAGAGGGTGTGTTTCCATAAAAACAAACGCACCTTCTTTGATTTTTAGCACAGCTGCTTTAATAAAAGAAACGAAAGGAGATAGAGTGAAAACGAACGATACCTTTACGCTTCAGGATAAGACTCTGCTCAGAAAGGAGGCAAAGCGATGAACGCATTGACTGCGGCCCTGAAAGAGGAGCTGAATGTGGAGATGATCTCCCTCGGCGGCCTGCAGGTGCCGGAATCCGTGGTGGTCAGCTGGGGCATCATGCTGTTTCTGGTCATCGTCTCCATCCTGCTCACCCGGAACCTCAAGGTGGACCACATCTCCAGGCGGCAGGCCATCCTTGAGCTGGTCGTCACCACCATCGACGGCTTCTTCACGGGCCTGCTGGGCGAGCAGGGCAGACGGTATGTGCCTTACCTCATGACGGTGGCTCTCTACATCGCCTGTGCGAACCTCATCGGCGTGTTCGGCATCAAGCCCCCCACGAAGGATCTGAATGTCACCGCTGCGCTGGCGCTCATGAGCATCTGCCTCATCGAGTATTCCGGCATCCATGCCCGGGGCGGCAAGGGCTTCCTCAAGAGCCTCACCGCCCCCACCCCCATCATGACCCCCATGAACATCCTCGAGATCGCCATCCGCCCCACCAGCCTGTGTATGCGACTGTTCGGCAACGTGCTGGGCGCTTTCGTCATCATGGAGCTCATCAAGCTGGTGGTCCCGGTGTTCGTGCCGGCCATCTTCAGCCTGTACTTTGATTTGTTCGATGGTCTCATCCAGACCTATGTCTTTGTCTTCCTCACCTCGCTGTTCATGAAAGAGAGCATTGGTGGAGAAGAGTAAACCTCTCAAAAGCCTCTCCCCTTGGGAGAGGTGTCATCGAAGATGACGGAGAGGGCAAGGATGCTGACAAAAAGCAGAAAACACAGCGATGACCTCGCTCTGACGAAGAATGTTCTTATCGCTGTATGGAAGCTCTGAGAAAGGCGGCTTGCCCTCTCAGGCGCATTCGCGCCAGCTCCCCCAGAGGGGGAGCCTCAAGAAGAATATTGATTTATAAAGGAGAAATAATTATGAACGGACTCGTAGCTCTGGGCGCTGGTATCGCAGCGCTGACTGGTATCGGCGGCGGCATCGGCATCGGCATTGCCACCGGCAAGGCAACGGAGGCCATCAGCCGCCAGCCGGAAGCTTCCGGTAAGATCCAGACCAACCTGCTGCTGGGTGCAGCTCTGGCCGAAGGTACTGCAATTTTCGGCTTCGTCGTTGCTCTGCTCATCATCCTGTTCCTGGGTTGATAACGGAGGCATGACGAATGCTGACTCTGAATCTGAACCTTCTGTATACAGTCGTCAACATTCTGGTTCTGTTTTTGCTGCTGCGCAAGTTCCTGTACAAGCCTGTCATGAACATCATCGCACAGCGCCAGAAGCAGGTGGATGACGCACTGAACGCCGCCGAGACCTCCAAGCAGGAGGCCGTTGCGGCCCTGAACGACGCGCAGGCAAAGCTGCGCAATGTGGACGCCGAGGCTGTTGCCCGCCGCACTGCCTACGAGCAGCAGGCCGAAAAGGACAAGCAGCAGCTGCTGGCTGACGCCCAGAAGCAGGCCGACGCCATCCTGGCCGAGGGCAAAGCTGCCGCCGAGGCCGAGCGCCAGCACAAGCTGCGTCAGGCTGACGCCCAGACCACTGCACTGGCCCGCGCCATGTGCGAGAAGCTGCTGGCCCGCAGCCTGAACGAGCAGGACGACGCCCGCCTGCTGGACGACCTGTTGGAGAAAGCGGGGGCTGAAAATGGCAAGTGAATTCAGCACCGAGTTCTTCTCGGCCAACCGTATCGTCAAAGCTGACCTCCGTGCCGCCCGCACCCCCCGCGAGGAGGATCTGGACCGCATCAAGAAAGAGGTCGGGAAGCTGTACGACGCCACCGAGGTCATCCTGAACGTCACGGTGGACGACAGCCTCATCTCCGGCTATGTGCTGCAGATCGGCGACCGCGTCTTCGATAACTCCGGCCGCCACGCCATTGACCAGATGATGGCCGACAAGCCCTCTCTGGCCACCCTCAAGACCCGCATCGAGGACTACAAGCCCGCCGCCACCAGCGAAGAGGGCGGCGTGGTCATCTCCTCCGCCGACGGCATCGTGGAAGTGGAAGGCATGGACCGCGCCGTTTACGGCGAGATCGTCACCTTCGAGAATGGCGCCAAGGGCATGGTGGAGAGCGTCGAACCGGGCCGTCTGGGCATCATGCTCTTCGACGGCGCTGAGACCGTCGGCGTCGGCACCATGGTCACCCGCAGCGGCAAGCGTGCCGGCATCCCGGTGGGCGACGGCTTCCTTGGCCGGGTCATCGACCCGCTGGGCGAGCCCATCGACGGCAAAGGCCCCATCGAGGCTGTGGGCTACAACCCCATCGAGAAGCAGGCCCCCGGCATCCTCGAGCGCCAGAGCGTGGACACGCCGCTCCACACCGGCATCCTCGCCATCGACTCCATGTTCCCCATTGGCCGCGGCCAGCGTGAGCTGATCATCGGCGACCGCCAGACCGGCAAGACCTCCATCGCCACCGATGCCATCCTGAACCAGAAGGACACCGGCGTGCTCTGCATCTACGTCGCCATCGGCCAGAAGGCTTCTTCCATCGCCCGCGTGGCCGAAGACCTGAAGAAGCACGGCGCTATGAGCTACACCACCATCGTGGCGGCTACCGCTTCCGACAGCGCCCCGCTGCAGTACATCGCACCCTACGCCGGTACGGCTCTGGCTGAATATTTCATGGCGCAGGGCAAGAGCGTCCTCATCGTCTACGATGACCTCTCCAAGCACGCGGTGGCCTATCGTGCCATCTCCCTGCTGCTCCGCCGCTCTCCGGGCCGTGAGGCTTACCCCGGCGACGTCTTCTATCTGCACTCCCGTCTGCTGGAGCGCTCCTGCCGCATGAGCGACGCACTGGGCGGCGGCTCCATCACCGCACTGCCCATCGTTGAGACCCAGGCAGGCGACGTGTCCGCTTACATCCCCACCAACGTCATCTCCATCACCGACGGTCAGATCTTCCTCGAGAGCGCTCTGTTCAACGCCGGCAACCGCCCGGCTGTCAACGTGGGCCTGTCCGTCTCCCGTGTCGGCGGCGCAGCCCAGACCAAGGCCATGAAGAAGGCCAACGCCAACCTGCGTATCGAGCTGGCTCAGTACAAGGATATGGAGTCCTTCGCACAGTTCAGCTCCGATCTGGACGCCGAGACCCGCCATCAGCTCGAGCACGGCAAGGCTCTGACCGAGATGCTCAAGCAGCCGCTCTATCAGCCCAAGACCGACGCCGAGCAGGTGGTCATCCTTGTGCTGGCTTCCCACGGGATGCTGGACGAAGTGCCTCTCGCTGAGCAGCGGGCGCGCACCGCTGCCTTTGTTCGCCAGTTCCATGCAGATGTGTCCGGCACGATGGATGCCATCACGGCCACCGGCAAGCTCACTCCCGAGCAGACCGACACCATCCTGAACGCATGGAAGGCCTACGAGGGAGGCGAGAGTCATGGCGTCCAGTAAGCTGCTGAAAGAGCGCATCGAGAGCATTCAGGATACCCGCAAGATCACGAACGCGATGTATCTGATCTCTTCCTCCAAGCTGCGCAAGGCACGCAAGAACTACCAGAACGTCCTGCCCTACTTCACCCGCATGAGAGACACCATCTCCCGTGTCGTTCCCCATCTGCCCGATGAGCCGGTGCATCCGTTCTTCCACGAGCGGCAGAGAGAGGACGGCGATCCCCGCCGCGCCTATCTGGTGCTGACGGCAGACAAGGGCATGGCAGGCTCTTTCAACCAGAACGTGCTGAAACTCCTGCTGGAAAAGGCTGACAGGAACGACCGTTTCTATGTCATCGGTCAGGTGGGCTACCGCGCCCTCCGCAAAGACCCCCGCCTGGTGCGGGAGTTCCAGTACGGCGCGACTGCCCCGTCGCTGCAGCGCGCCCGTGACATCACGGTGGATGCCATCGACGACTTCAAGTCGGGCAAACTGGATGAGATCTATCTTATCTACACCAAGATCCAGAACGCGCTCACCAGTGAGCCGGTCATGGTGCGTCTGCTGCCGCTGGACCGCGAGCATCTGCAGCCCGCCCCCAAGGGTCTGGGCGACCCCCGCGGCGAAGTCGAGCTGGTGCCGGACGCATGGACCGTGTTCGAGCAGACCGCTCCTATCTATATGCACGGCATGATCTTCGGTGCCATGACCGAGAGCTTCTGCGCTGAGCAGAGCGCCCGCATGACCGCCATGGATTCGGCCACCAAGAGCGCCAACGATATGATACGCGACTTGCAGCTGGAATATAACCGCACCCGCCAGGGCTCCATCACTCAGGAGATCACCGAGATCATCGGCGGCGCGTCTGCGGTGAAATCACAAGAATAACCTCTCCGTCACGGCTGACGCCGTGCCACTGCCCGGGTTGCGGCACCCAGCAT
>OGHF01001288.1_pt1 | contig 15286 bp, 14 predicted proteins | sample 1571481 | NCBI WGS metagenome assembly OGHF01 (sample SAMEA2581952, study PRJEB24529) | metagenome | biome: Human gut stool | place: China | collected 2011
CCGGGAAGGCCATGGCATACGCACGGTGTCTGCGGTCCTGAAGCGTTTGACGCCAGAGGAGTACCGGGACCTGCGGGAGGGGCTCCTGGCCGGGACGGCCCACATCGACCTGCCCCAGGAGGCCCTGGCCTATCAGGCGGGGGCCTGCGCGCTGGCCCCCGGTGGCGGATTGTATGCCCTGCGGACACCCCACGGACGGGCCGCCCTCTGCGCCGAGGGGATGGAATGTGGTGGGCTGCTGGTGAAGGAGCTGCTGTGCCCGCCGGAGGATCTGGACTGGGTGCTGGAACGCCTCCCCGGCCTGCTGCCCCGGTGGTCCTTTGCCTGGCGCACCCCCGGGGGCTCCCACCCCTTCGGGATGCTCAAGTGGCTGGACCCGGAGCTGGAGCGGTCCTGGGACTGGGACTCCACCGCCTATTTGGGGCTCGCATTTGACTGAAAACCGACATCATTCCTGCATAATAATTGTGAATGGCTGGATTTCTGTTTTGGAATCCAGCCATTTTTTGGCCGTTTAGACAGGAGAAGAGCGGATTTTCTATGAAAAAAACCAAAATTGAAAAGAACCCACAGTTATTTCGTTGTGGTAACACCCACAAAAAATTTGCTTTACATCCGAAGCCTTTATGGTATACTTGTACATAGGGACGAGCGATAGAGTTCCTTTTTTCTCCGAAACACCTGTCCAAAGGCGAAAAGTGAAGGAGTTCTGTCAGTTTTTCAACAAATCGCCACAAAAATATAACGTAGGAGGAATGTCATCATGAATCAGTACATCGAGAGAGTTCTGGCTGAGACCAAGGCCAAGAATGCCAACGAGCCTGAGTTCCTGCAGACTGTCGAGGAGGTCCTGAGCTCTCTGGAGCCCGTGATCGCCGCCCATCCTGAGTATGAGAAGGCCGCTCTTCTGGAGCGTATGGTCGAGCCCGAGCGCGTGATCGAGTTCCGCGTCACTTGGGAGGACGACAACCATGTTTGGCACGTCAACCGCGGCTACCGCGTTCAGTACAACGCGGCCCTCGGCCCCTATAAGGGAGGCATCCGCTTTGATCCTTCCGTGAACCTCTCCATCGTCAAGTTCCTGGGCTTTGAGCAGGTCTTTAAGGACGCCATGACTGGTCTGCCCATCGGCGGCGCCAAGGGCGGCTCTGACTTCGATCCTCGCGGCAAGAGCGACGCCGAGGTCATGCGTTTCTGCCAGGCCTTCATCACCGAGCTGTATCGCCACATTGGTCAGGACATCGACTGCCCCGCCGGCGACCTGGGCTGCGGCGGCCGTGAGATCGGCTATATGTACGGCCAGTACCGCCGCATCGTGGGCGCTGCCGAGTTCGGCGCTCTGTCCGGCAAGGCTGTTACCACCGGCGGCTCCATCATGCGTCCTGAGGCCACTGGCTTCGGTGCCGTGTACTATCTGGTTGAGGCTCTGGCCCACGACGGCGAGTCCATCGAGGGTAAGCGCATCGCCATGTCCGGCTACGGCAACGTGGGCTGGGGCATCATGAAGAAGGCCGCTGAGCTGGGTGCCAAGGTCACCTACTTTGCCGGCCCCGACGGCTACATCCACGATCCCGACGGCGTGAGCACCGACGAGAAGCTGAACTACATCCTCGAGATGCGCGCCAAGGATCCCATGCACTGCCAGCCCTATGCTGAGCGCTTTGACTGCGAGTTCGTGCCCAACACCAAGTGCTGGGGCGTCAAGGACGTGGACATCTATATGCCCGCTGCCACTCAGAACGACGTCAACATGGACTGGGCCAAGAAGATCGCTGAGTCCGGCGTGAAGTACTACATCGAGGTCGCCAATATGCCCACCACCAACGATGCTCTGGAGTTCCTGAAGGAGCAGAAGCACATGGTTGTGGCTCCCTCCAAGGCTGTTAACGCCGGCGGCGTGTCCGTCTCCGAGCTGGAGATGGCTCAGAACGCTGAGCGCCTGTACTGGACTGCCGAGGAAGTCGATGCCAAGCTGAAGGGCATCATGAAGAACATCTATCATTCCTCCGTCGAGGTTGCCGAGCGCTATGGCCTGGGCTACGACCTGGTTGCTGGTGCCAACATCGTTGGCTTCCAGAAGGTCGCCGACGCCATGATGGCTCAGGGTATCTTCTAATCGAGACCCCCCTCAGGCAGAGTACGTCCCTTACAGGGCTCCTCCCAATCGGGAGGGGCCCTGATTTTTTTGCGAAAGTGGGCCGGAAACAGCGGCTCATTCCTTGAAAATGTACAAATTGGCAGGGATAGGAAGAAGAAAGGGAAGAAGAATCGTCGTTTTTGCTCTTTTCCTTCACGGGAATCCTGATACAATATAAGAGTACCTATGAAATCGATGGCCCCGGCCGTCAAATAAAGGAGCGTGTATTCAATGGCGATTCTCAAAAAGACTGCCAAGGCCGAGCAGGCTGTGGCCGTGGCCGAGGCTGCTGTGAAGTCTGCGGCAGTGGAGCAGGCCCCTGCCGCCGTGAAGGAGGAGAAGCCCGCCTCCAAGACCACCCGGAAGGCTTCTGCGAAGAAGGCCCCCGCGGCGAAGAAGACTGACGCCCCCAAGGTATCCCTCACCCTGCAGTATCTGGGCAAGGAATTGACTCAGGAGGCCATGGTGGAGGCCGTTAAGGCCCAGTGGACCGGCGCGGACATCAAGACCCTGGCGCTGTACGTCAAGCCTGAGGACAACGCCGTGTACTATGTGGTCAATGGCGAGAGCACCGGCAAGATCGAGCTGTAAGCGATCCAAACCACGAAAAAAACCCTCCGGAGAGGCGGTTCATCCGCATATCCGGAGGGTTTTTCGTGTTCTGCCTGGGACAGCCTCCAGAAGAATAGAGTACCCCATGCCGTCTGGATCGGCTCCAACGGCATGGGGTGTTGTATCTTCTATCAGGGTTCCGGCTTCTGAGGGGCGCGCTTGGAACGGCCGGCGTCCTTTTCCCGGCCGCGAAGCTCCCACTCGCGGGGTTTTGGCTCCTCATCATGGGGGAGGACCCGGACCTGGATCTCCAGCACCCGGCGGTGTTCCACCTTGGTGACAGTGACATCCAGCCCCTCAGACTGGAAGTGATCGCCCACCTCCGGGACCTTGCCCACCTCCTCCATGACCCAGCCGGAGACGGTGGCTGCGTCACAGGTCCCTTTGACCTGGAAGAGGTCATACATATCGTCCAAATCGGCGGAGCAGGCGATGAGGTAGCTGCCGTCCGGCTGCTTGCGGAAGATCTCGATCACCTCATCGTGCTCATCCCAGATCTCTCCCACCAGCTCTTCCACGATGTCCTCCATGGTGGCGACGCCCTCAGTGCCGCCGTACTCATCCACCACCACGGCCATGTGGGCCTTGTTTTTCTGGAGGATGCGCAGCAGCTCAGAAATCTTGGTATTGCCAGTGGTGTACAGGACCGGCGCTTTTAGGTCGGCCAGCTTGGTTTCGCCGTGGTAGCGGGCGGCATTGAAGTCTTTTTCATGGATGACGCCTACGATGTTGTCGATGCTGTCGTGGTAGATGGGGAGGCGGGAGTAGCCGCTCTCCACAAAGAGAGAGGCCGCCTGCTCCATGGTGGCGGTGTCAGGTACAGCCACCAGATCCACGCGGGGGGTGAGGATCTCGGACACCTCCAGGTCGTGGAACTCGATAGCCGCACGGATAAGGCGGCTCTCATGCTGGTCCAGGCCGCCCTCGCTCTCCGCCTGGTCTACCAGGGTGACCAGCTCCTCCTCGGTAATGCCGCCGTCCGCCGATTTGCGGAACACCTTGGACAGCAGCCGCTTCCACTGGGTAAACAGGAAGTTCAGCGGGGTAAGGACCGTGCGGAACACCCCCAGCAGCGGCGTGGCGAACATGGCAAATCGCTCGGGGGACTCCTTGGCCAGGCTCTTGGGGGAGACCTCGCCGAAGATCAGAATGACCACGGTCAGGACAATGGCGGAGACGGTGGGACCGCGGACATCGTCGATCAGCTTGATAAACAGTACCGCGCCGATGGTGGTGGCCACGTTGTTGACGATGTTGTTGCCGATCAGGATGGTGGAAAGCAGGCGGTCATAGTCCTCCGCCAGCTCCAGTGTGCGGGCGGCCCGGCGGTCGCCGTTGTCCGCTTTGTTTTTCAGTCGGATACGGTTGAGAGAGGTAAATGCGGTTTCGGTTGCGGAAAAATACCCGGACATGGCCACCAAGGCCACTAGGGCGACGAGCATTGCGATACTGGTACTGTCCATAACGGACGGATCAACTCCACTTTCTTCAAAAAATTTCTGTGTCCCATACCGTTCAAGGGACCAGATTAGTAATACACTATATCATAGCCACTCATAAAAAGCAAATAAATTTTCCGAATACCAGAAAGTGAGGCGGGATGTGAAGTGGATTTGATGGAATGGAGGATCATGTGCCCAGGGAGTGGATCTCCTGCTGAAGATATTCCAAAAATTGTGCGGCCGGAATGCCGTCCAGCTGGGCGTGATGGAACTGGAAGGAGATGGGCAGAAGGGCCCGAAACCAGCGCCTGCGGTATCTGCCCCAGATTAGGAACGGATTGTTGTAGCAACCAGCGTAGAGGTTCACTGCCCCATCAATGTCATATCTGGCCAGGGCAGAGGTGCCGATGACCATGGCTTCCCCGCTCAGGTCATAGGGCTGGCCGGTCTGGGCGACCTGTCCAGTGAGCTCAAGATAGGTTCGGTTGAACTGCTCCAGATTGGAAGAGAGCGGAAGGTCACAGGTTTGGATGTCTCCATTCTGGGTCATGACTACCGTGTTGACTGCCAGGCAGTCGTACTCCATCAGCTTGTCCCCCACTGGAAGGAGATAAAAGTCCTCCATCCGGGCTGCTGCCCGGCCAACGCACCAGCAGAGAAGCATATTGATCTTATACCTGTGTCTGCGGCTGAACCGGACCAAGTGGGTAACATCCAGAGTTTTCATCAGCGTCACCATAGGCATGGGGGCCCGGTTCCACAGGGCGAAGGCATCGGCGCGCCTAGAGTGCTCTGGGATGATCTCGCGGACCATGTGACATCCCTCCAATCAAAATTGTGTTCCCCGCAACCCGGAGCGGGCGGCAGGTGCAGGGGCATATTATATCAGATCCCACCCCGGTCTGCAACTCGGACCGGAGCAGGGGTGTACATTTCCCCTGAGCTGTGGTATGCTGTGAAAAAACCGCATCGGCGGAGAAAAGGTGAACGACCATGTATATCGACCCCGTCCGCCACTCCGGACGTCCCACAGATGACCGCATCCCTCAGGAAATGGCCATTTATGACGAGCTGGAGCGGCAGGGCATTTCCTTTGAACGGGTGGACCACGATCACGCCGACACGATGGAGGACTGCCGGAAGATCGAGGAGGTGCTGGACGCAAAGATCTGCAAAAACCTGTTTTTGTGCAACCGGCAGCAGACTGAATTTTATCTTCTGATGATGCCGGGCGAAAAACCCTTTAAGACCAAATATCTGTCCGCCCAGTTGGGCTGTTCCCGGCTGTCCTTCGCTGACGACGGCCACATGGCAGCCTGTCTGAACACCATTCCCGGATCGGTCTCCGCCCTGGAACTTCTGTTTGACAAGGAGGGCCGGGTGCAGCTGGTCATCGACCGGGAGTTACTGGCGGATGCCTTCCTCAGCGGACACCCAGGGATCTCCACCTCCACGGTACGTCTGACGCGGGAGGATCTGCTGCGCTATGTGGAGGGAGTGGGACATTCCCCCATCTATATCGATCTTCCTGATCCTAGAGTGATGGAGGAACAGAAGTGAAACGCAGACCGGCCCCTGAATTCAGGGACCGGTTTTGTTATGCCGCGCCGGATTCCGGCGGGGGAGCGGGGGGATCCTGGGGCGGGGGCTCGTGCCCGCCCAGGGAGACCAGAAGGGGAATAGGGAGGGCAGTTCCAAGGAGGATGACCCGCAGGGCGCGGAGGAAGTCCTGACCAATGAACATCCAGGCCACCGCCGCCCCATAGAGCAGGGGGATGATGCAGCCCATGTACCAGCCGGGGGCTCCCCTGCGGCTGACCCACGCCTGGAGCACCACAGCGGCCAGGGCGATAAAAAGTACAGACCAGGAATTCACAGCGGTATGCTCCTTTCAGCGGCAGGGGGTCACTCCAGATTCAGCTTGTGCTTCAGGATCCAGCTGGTGAGGAGGAACATGATGACGGTGGGGATGAGAAGCAGGAGAATGCCCAGCCAATAGCCCGCGTGATCGCTCAGATCCATCCCGTAGAGCCAATTCATCATATCCATGTTGTGCAGAGTGCTGGTGATGACGCTGTCCAGGATATTGAGGCCGAAAAATGCCACGACACTCATCAGGATCCGCCGTCTGGAGAACAGGTGGCCGATGGACATAGCCAGATAGAAGTTCATAAACATTGCGGCGCACATGACCAGCAGCAGGAGGAGGAACTCCAGGAAGTAGAGAATAATGTCGGGCTGCTGTACCAGATTGCGGAAGACCGCCTGCCACAGCTGGGTGTCGAAGATCTCGTCCCAATTCAGAGGCATCATCAGGAACATGGCTAGGATGCCCACGATGCCGTTGACCACCGTGGTGGCCAGGGCGCAGATCAGCTTGGACAGCACCAGCTGCCAGGACCGGACGGGCAGGGTGTGCATCAGATAGCCCTCGTCCCCCAGCAGACCCTTATAAAACCGGGTGAGTACGAACACGGCGGACAGGATGACCATGGTGAAGCACACGCCGCCGAACAGACCCATGGAGATCACGCCCATCCACTCGCCAAAGGCACTGCCTCCGGGGTTGTCCATTCCAAACATGGTGAACCGGTTGAGGAATGCCAGGATCAGCGCCGCCGGCCAGATCACGGAGAACTGCTTCCACATGGAGCGGAAGTCATATTTTAACAGCTTTCCCAGCATCAGAACTCGCCTCCTTCCATGGGCATGGCGCGAAAGATCTCGCGGAACAGGGCGTCCACGCTCTTGCCCCGCTCTTCCCGGATATGGTCCACGGATTCATGGAGCATAAGCGCGCCGTCCTTGAGCAGGATCACCTCGTCCAGCACCTTTTCGATGTCCGCGATCAGGTGGGTGGAGATGAGCACAGTGCCCTCCTCATTGTAGTTGGTCAAAATGGTGCGGAGGATAAAATCCCGGGCCGCCGGGTCTACTCCGGCGATGGGTTCATCCAGCAGATACAGCTGGGCCTTCCGGGCCATGACCAGCACCAGTTGGACCTTCTCCTTCGTGCCCTTGGACATGGATTTCAGCCGGTCCTTCGGCTCCACACCCAGGCTCCTGCACATAGCAAGGGCTTTGTCATAATCAAAGTCCTGATAAAAGATCAAACAGATCCACCGCCCGCATCCAGCTGGCGAAGTACATCCGGTCGGGCAGATAGCTCACCAAGGCCTTCGTCTCAGGCCCGACGGGCAGCCCCGCCACAGCGAGGTTCCCGGCGGTGGGCCGGAGCAACCCGCACAGCAGCTTGATCAGGGTGGTCTTTCCGCTGCCGTTGGGGCCCAGCAGGCCCACGATCCGGCCCCGGCCCACCTCCAGATCGATGCCGGTCAGGGCTGCTTTGTGCCCATAGGACTTGACCAGACCTTGGCAGACGATTAGATTGTCACTCATAGATGCTCCTCCTTTAAAAGCTCTGCGGCCTCGGTCCGGGCGTAGCCCAGTTCGGCCATAGAGTCATAGTAGTGTTCGATGAGAACCCTGGCCTGGGCCCTCCGCACAGCGTCCAGCACAGAGGTGTCCTCTGTTACCAGCCGGCCGGCGGTTCGATCAGCGAAAGCCAGGCCGTCCTGTTCCAGCTGAGCCAGGGCCCGCTGCATGGTGTTGGGGTTGACCCCTGCCTGAGCGGCCAGTTCCCGCACCGGGGGCAGGCGGCTCCCTGGTGGATAGACCCCGGTGATGATTCGCCGGGTGAGCTGCTCCGTTAGCTGGAGCCAGATGGGCCGGTCGTCGGTGAACCTCCAGTCCATAGACGTGCCTCCTTGTTTGTGTTATTGTATTAGATGATTAGTACAACAATACAATAACGGAAATGGGGGAGATTGTCAAGCCCCTTGACAGGAAAATTTTCAGTGCGGGAAAACTGTAAAAAAACTGTGAACCCCCTTGAATTTTTCTGTAAAGAGCGCTATCATTAGCACTTGAAGAGAATAAGTGCTAACGATAGCGCTCCGATTTGTTGATTTATTATATTTCTATACATGGAGGAATCAAATGCTATGGCAAAGAAGCAGTTTAAGGCGGAATCCAAGCGTCTGCTGGACCTGATGATCAACTCGATCTATACCCACAAGGAGATCTTCCTCCGGGAACTGATCTCCAACGCCAGTGATGCGGAGGACAAGCTGGCCTACAAGGCCCTCACCGACGATCAGGTGCCGGTGGACCGGAAGGACCTGAAGATCACCATTGTGCCTGACAAGGAGATGCGTACCCTGACCGTGTCCGACAACGGCGTGGGCATGACCAGGGAGGAGCTGGAAAACAACCTGGGCACCATCGCCAAGAGCGGCTCCTTCCAGTTCAAGCAGGACCTGGCTAAGGAGGAGAAGGGGGAGGACATCGACGTCATCGGTCAGTTCGGCGTGGGCTTCTACTCCGCCTTTATGGTGGCCGACCATGTGACGGTGGTCTCCCGGGCCTATGGCAGCGACGAGGCCTGGATGTGGCAGTCGGACGGGGCGGACGGCTATACGGTCACCCAGTGCGAGAAGGACGCCCCCGGCAGCGATGTGATCATGCACCTCAAGGCAAACGCCGATGAGGAGAATTATGACCAGTATCTGGAGACCTATAAGCTCCAGGAACTGATCAAAAAGTACTCCGATTACATCCGCTACCCCATCGTGATGGAGGTGGAGGACTACCGCCAGAAGGAGAAGCCCGCCGACGCGGGGGACGACTACAAGCCCGAGTGGGAGACGGTGAAGGAGTGGAAGACCATCAACTCCATGGTCCCCCTGTGGCAGCGGCAGAAGTCCAAGGTGACCGCCGAGGAGTACAACGCCTTCTATAAGGAGAAGTTCATGGACTGGCAGGACCCCCTGGCGGTGGTCCACACCAGCGCCGAGGGCGCGGTGACCTATAAGGCCATGCTGTATATCCCCCAGAAGGCGCCCTATGACTTCTATACCCGGGAGTACCAGAAGGGATTGCAGCTCTACTCCTCCGGTGTGCTCATCATGGACAAGTGTGCCGACCTGCTGCCCGACTACTTCCGCTTTGTCAAGGGCGTGGTGGACTCCCCCGACTTCTCGCTGAACATCAGCCGTGAGGTCCTCCAGCACGACCGGCAGCTGAAGGTGATCGCCTCCGCCCTGGAGAAGAAAATCAAGGGTGAGCTGGTCAAGCTGCAAAAGGAGGACCCGGAGAAGTACGAGCAGTTCTGGACCGCCTTCGGCAGCCAGATCAAGTACGGCGTGGTGGCGGACTACGGCGCCCACAAGGACAATCTGAAGGACCTGCTGCTGTTCTGGTCCTCCAAGGAGGGGAAGAACACCACGCTGGAGGCCTATCAGGGCCGGATGGCGGAGGAGCAGCCCTACTACTATTACGCCTGCGGCGAGAGCGTGGACAAGATCGCCAAGCTGCCCCAGGTGGAGCGCATCCTGGACAAGGGGTATGAAATCCTTTACTGCACCGAGGATGTGGACGACTTTGTTATGCAGGCCCTGGGTGAGATCGACGGCAAAAAGTTCAAGTCTGCCACCGCCGAGGACGCTCTGCCCCAGACGGAGGAGGAGAAGAAGGCGGCCGAGGAGAAGGCTGAGGAGGGCAAGCCCGTCCTGGAAGCTGTAAAGGCCGCCCTGGGAGATCAGGTCAAGGAGGTTCGCCTGTCCAAGATCCTGAAGTCCGGCGCCTGCTGCCTGTCCGCCGACGGTCCTGTCTCTCTGGAGATGGAGCGCTATATGCGGAAGATGGAGGGCGGCGAGCACATGAAGGCCGAGCGGGTGCTGGAGCTCAACGCCGACTCCGCCCCCTATGCCGCGCTAAAGAAGGCGGTAGACGCCGGGGATCAGGCCACGGTGGAGAAGTACGCCAAGCTGCTCTACGGTCAGGCCCTGCTGCTGGCTGACCTGCCGCTGGAAGATCCGGCGGAGTACGCCCAGCTGGTGTGCTCCTTGATGGCATAAGGAAATCGCTGAAATATACAGAATGGCCCGCGCACCGTCAGGTGTGCGGGCCATTTTCTGTCTGTGGAGTTACGGGAACTGCCAGACCAGCTCATTGGTGCTGGGGACCTGCTCCTCCTGATAGATGCCCCGGAGGATGTCGTCTCCAGCATCCGGGCGATCTGGAGATAGATCAGGGGCTGTCCCCCGGGGGCGTTCCCATGTGATCCCCTCCTCGTTCGTTGGTTTGTCACTTGTGTAATGAACTATATCACGTTCAAAGGTGACTGTAAAGCGGGGAGTTGACAACCGTCTGATTTCGGACTATAATATGGTCCGAAATCGGACAATGTGGAGGCTGTGATGGAAGAACTGACTTTTTCCCGGTTCATCCGGGAGTTCAATGAGGCGGATAAGGAAATGAATATCATTTACCACCGTCTGGCCCGGCACTACCGCCTGTCGGACAGTGTGTTCTGGGTGCTGTATCTGCTGGGGGAGGCCCGGGGGCCCATGACTCAGACCAAGCTGTGCAGTGCGCTGTTCCTCAGCAAGCAGACGGTGAACTCCGCACTGAAAAAGCTGGAGAGCCGGGGGTATCTGCGGATGGAGAGTATGTCCGGCGACCGGCGCAACAAGCTGCTGTCCCTGACGGCCCGTGGGGAGGAGCTGCTGCGCCTGGCGGTGGAGCCCACGCTGTCCATGGAGGAGCGGGCCTTTCTGCGCCTGACACCGGAGGAGCGGCGGACCTTTTTGGACCTGAGCCATCGATATTTGAACGCCATTCGGGAGGAGGCGGAGCCCCTGCTGGCCCAGCCTGCCCCGGAGGAGTGGGAGGAAGTATGAAGATCAAGCTGTCAGACCATTTTACATACGGGCGGCTGCTGCGGTTCACCCTGCCGTCGGTGGTGATGATGGTGATCGCCTCGATTTACAGCGTGGTGGACGGCCTGTTCGTCTCCAATCTGGTGGGAGATATGGCTCTCTCGGCCGTCAATATCATCTTCCCCGTGGCTATGATCATCGGGGCCTTCGGCTTCATGCTGGGGACGGGGGGCAGCGCGATCGTGGCCCGCACACTGGGAGAGGGCCGCCGGGAGCTGGCTCAGCGGTACTTCTCCATGATTATTTACGCCGTGATCCTGCTGGGGGGTGTGCTGACTGTGGTGAGCGTCTGGCTCACCGAGCCCATTGCCCGGCGGGCGGGGGCCAGCGACGCGCTGATCCGGGACTGCGTGGTATATGGGCGGATCCTTCTGCTGGGAAGCGTTCCGTTCATGCTCCAGGTCTGCTTTCAAAGCTTTTTTGTGGTGGCGGAGCGGCCCCAGCTGGGGCTGGCGTACTCTATCGCGGCGGGTGTGACCAATATGGTGCTGGACTATGTGCTCATCGCGGTGTTCCATCTGGGGATCGCAGGGGCGGCCATCGCTACCGTGCTGGGGTATGTTGTGGGCGGCATCATTCCGCTGTTCTATTTTGCCACGGGGGAGCGTTCCGGCCTGCGGCTGACCAGGAGCCAGCTCTATCCCAGGCAGCTGCTTCAGGCGTGCAGCAACGGCTCATCCGAACTGATGAGCAACATCTCCTCCTCGGTGATCAGCATTTTGTATAATCTCCAGCTGATGCGCATGGTAGGTGAGCTGGGCGTGGCGGCCTACTCGGTGATGATGTATGTGGATTTTGTCTTTGTGGCCGCATTTTTGGGCTTTTCCATCGGCAGCGCGCCCATTGTCAGCTACCACTACGGCGCGGACAATCAGAGCGAGCTGAAAAGCGTGTTCCGCAAGAGCCTGTGGGTCGTCGGGGTGACCTCGGCTGCGATGGTGGTGGTCTCGGAGGCTTTGAGCTATCCCCTGTCCTTTGCCTTTGTGGGATACCACCCGGAGCTGCTGGAGATGACCGTGCAGGGCTTCCGCCTGTTTGCGCTGGGCTATCTGTTCTGCGGTATCAATATTTATGCCTCCTCCTTCTTTACCGCCCTGTGCAACGGGGTGGTGTCGGCCCTGCTCTCCTTCCTGCGCTCTCTGCTGCTCCGGGGCGGGATGGTGCTGCTGATGCCCCTGCTGTTTGGGCTGGACGGGATCTGGTCCGCGGTGATCGCCGCCGAGGGGCTGGGGGCTGTGGCGGCGGTGTCCGCGCTGGTGTTGCTGCATAAGCGATACCACTATTGGTAGAGGCGGGAAGAAGCCCGGGATATGAAACGGGCGGCTCCCGCCGCGGGAGAATAATTTGACATAAAATGGACCCTGTGATAGAATGGCTCAGATCCAAAACGCTACGGAGGGATCCTGATGCAGGTCGATGTATGTATTCAAACCAGAAGAAGCGTCCGAAAGTATTCCGATCAGGACATCAGCGGAGATACGCTGCGGGAGATCGTGGACCTGGCCCGGTTTTCCCCATCCTGGAAAAATACCCAGGTGGTGCGGTATCATGTGGTCAAAAACGCGGACCTCAAGGAGAAGATCGCGCAGAACTGTGTGCTGGGCTTTGACTTTAATGCCAAGACGATCGTGCGCTGCAACGCGCTGGTGATCGTCTCTGTGGTGACGAAGGTCAGCGGCTATGAACCGGACGGCAGCTATTCGACCACGCAGGAGGACCGCTGGGAAATGTTTGACGCCGGGATCGCAAATCAGACGTTCTGTTTGGCGGCCCACAGCAAGGGGGTCGGGAGCGTGATCCTGGGCGTATTTGATGAGAACAAGATCCGCCAATATCTCACCCTGCCGGACAATGAGCGGGTCACCAATCTGATCGCGCTGGGCTATCCGCTGGAGGGAGCCAAGAACGCCCCTCCCCGGAAGGAAGTCTCCCAGCTGCTTGAGATCGTGGAGTGAATGACACAGGAGGACTGCCATGGCGGCAGTCCTCCTGTTTTCTGTTGGGCGCTGTGTACAAATCAGCCCACGGGCTGGGAGAGGTCCTCTGACTGGGGAGCAGCTGCCAGCGACTTTCTCTGCCGCCGGCGGCGGATGAGAAACAGGGCCAGCAGCAGGGCGAGGACGCCGCCGCCGCACAGGGCGACAGCCAGCACAGGCAGCGCTCTCTGATCCAGCAGCATGACCTGCCCCTGGACCGGGGCCTGAAAGACCAGATAGCTGCCGTCCAGCTCTCCCTCCACACGGGACCAGCGCCCGTCCTGATAGAGTGCGGCGTCCGGGTGCTCCGCCCCCTCCGTCCGCAGGCGGAGGGTCACGGTGTCCTCCTTGCTGCCCGTTACGGAGTAGGTCCACGCGCCCACGCTGGCACAGCCCTCCACCGCGTCCTCCTCCACGGACTGGGCGCGAATGGTCAGCTTGGCGTCCGGGGAGAAGATCCCCTGGGCCAGCAGGGTGGGGATGTCCTCGCCGCTGGACAGGGTGGAGGTGGGATCCTCAAATTCCGCCTCCAGCACCATGGAGCGGCGGAGATCCTTGGTCGGGAAGAAGGGCCACTGGCCGTACTGCCCGTTCTGCTCCGGGGGAGCGGGAATCGGCTCCGGGTCCAGGTCCCCTCCGTAGTCGAAGGGCACCTCCGCCAGGAGGGAGCCGTTGACGGTGAAGCGGTAGGAGAAGGTAAGGAAGTCCTCAGGGAGGTAGTCCAGCTGGCGGAAGGCATCGAAATCAAGGCCCTGGGCCAGCTCGGCGTAGTCCACGCCGTCCAGACCGGCCAGATCCTCCATCAGATAGCGGTTTCCGGCCAGGTTGCCCTCCGCCTGTCCGGCGATGGCGCCCCAGTACTCCCCGTCTCCCTGGGCACGGACCATGGCGCGGCAGTCCAGAAGGTCCTCGCCCAGACCGGCCACGCCGCCCAGCCAGCTCTCTCCGGTGAGGTCTACCAGGCTGGAGCAGCGGATGAGAGAGCCTTTGGTCCGGCCGGCGATGCCGCCGCAGTAGTCGGTGCCGGTCTCCACTGTGCCGCGGGCGGCGCTGTCCAGAATAGCGCCCATTTCACACCGGCCGGCGATGCCGCCGCCGCAGTCGTTTTTGACCACCACATCGCCGTTGAAGCGGCAGTTGCGGATGACGGCGCGCATGGTGGCGTACACATCGGCCAGCAGCTTCAGATCGTCCAGCTCCAGGGTCTCCTCCGGGTCGTCTCCCAGCTCTGGGGAGACATTGCCCGCAATGCCGCCCACATTGGCGTCGCCGTTGACGGTGCAGGAGGCGGCGCACCCGGAGATGAGGCCGGGGCCCTGGGTAATATCAGTGAGGTCGGTAATGGTGATCTCCGGCTCTTTACCCAGGTCATAGATGGCCTGCCGGACCACATCAAGATGCTGGATCATGCTCAGGGTGGTGGTGTGCAGCTCCTGGGTGTCCTGACCGGCGTACTGGGTCATCTGGTCCACCCGGTCCTGGATCACATCCAGCTGGGCGTCGATGTCGTCCACGGCGGCCTGTGCCTTATCCCCCAGCTGGTCGGTGTAGTCCTTCAACAGCTTCCGGATCTGATCGGCCCCCAGATCCACCCCGTCCAGATCGCCGGAGACCTGGTCCATGAGCCGGTCACCGGCGTCCACCAGATGGGAGGCGGCGTCATTCAGTGCGTCCAGGGCCCGCTGGATCCGGTCCCGGTCATCGCCCAGGTCGTCGGAGAGCTGCTCAAAGATCTCCCGCCACTGGCTGGGCAGCTGGAGCAGCAGAGAAGAGATCTTGTCCAGCGCGGTGTGGATGCCCTGGATGTGCTCCTTGGGATTCAGGGAGGGAAAGGGCAGCTGAAGCGCGCCTTCATAGTCCTTTTCCGCGATCAGCTTCGCGACCTCCAGAATGTACTGCTTCAGGGCCTCCAGCTCCTGTTTCATCTGAGTGATGTGGGTCTGAATGGCCCGGGCCTGATCCCGAATGCCAGTCACTGTGCGGTCCAGAGCCCGCACTGCGTCGCCAAGGCCGCCGTCCAGGTGGTCTAGCAGATCGTTGAGCCGCCGGCTGAGGTGGTCGGCCTGGTCTAAAAGCTCGTTGAGGTCATCAAAGGCGTCGTTGCTGAAGCGGTCCACATGGTCCCGCAGGCTGTCCAGCGCATCGCTGATGTCGTTGGTGTACTGGTAGAGGTCGTCGGACATAGCCTGGAAGTCATCCTTCCCCTCCTTGCCGGCGTCATAGGTCCGGTCCTGGATGGAGGAGAGGGCGTCATGGATCACCTGAGCGTCCTCCACGCCCCGGCCGGCGATCTCATTGACTTGATTGGCAAAGACCTCCATCTCATCGAACAGGGCT
>OGHF01001292.1_pt1 | contig 15273 bp, 15 predicted proteins | sample 1571481 | NCBI WGS metagenome assembly OGHF01 (sample SAMEA2581952, study PRJEB24529) | metagenome | biome: Human gut stool | place: China | collected 2011
TCCATCGCGAGGATGATTCCTGTCTATTATGCTCTATCTATAAAAGCAAAATTCAAACCGAAACATCTGGCGCACATTTTTCTTTTCCGCAGCACATACAAGACATACACATACATCTGCACATGCACATCATTTCTGACATCATTCTTCTGCCGTTTTCAGGAAAAATATCCGTTCTCATTCCCGGTTCTCCTTTCTGCTTCTTCTGCTTTTGAAAATACAAAACTCCTGCTGTTCTGATCCATGTGCTTTGTATCTCCCTTTCACATTGACCATTATAGCAAGAGTTTTTAAAATGTGTTAATACGCGAAACCTTGAATCTGCTATAGGTTATACCTATATCTACATTACTTTTTCCTTATACTTTTTCAATTCTTCAATGTATAATTCCCCGATATGACTGACTTTTGCGCCTTTTCGTTTGATATATCCGATTCTCATTTTCTCAGTTTCCTTTAACGGAACTGCTTTATAATCGTTACCGTTTAAATCTTCACAGATAATACCGGAGCAGAGCGTGTAGGCATTCAGTCCGATCATCAGATTTAAGAGCGTTGCCCTGTCATTTGCCTTGATCAGCCGCCTATACTCATAGGTGCTCTTCATCTCTTCCGCCAGATACAGGGAATTATTTTTTCCCTGGTCAAAGGAAAGACACGGATACTCATCCAGTTCTTCCATTGTGATCACATCCTGTTTTGCCAGCGGATGTCCGGACCACAGGTATACAAATGTATCGCAGGAAAACAGCTCCACAAATTCCAGCCCATTTTCCTTAAACATTTTATTTAAGACTTTCTCATTGAAATCATTCTCATAGAGTACACCAATCTCACTCTTGAAGTTTTTTACATTCTCGATCACACTGATGGTCGTTGTCTCATGCACTGCAAATTCGTACTGTTCCATACCAATCTGTTTGACCGTCTCCACAAACGCTTTCACCGCAAACGTATAATGCTGTGTGGAAACGCTGAATTTCTCTTTTACTTTTTTATCGATATACTTGGACTGTAACAGCCCGAACTGCTCTGTCACCTGTCTGGCATATCCCAAAAATTCTTCGCCCTCCGGCGTGATGACGATTCCACGGTTTGAACGCAGAAAAATATCCAATCCTATCTCTGTCTCAAGCTCCTTCATCGTCTCTGACAGACTTGGCTGTGAGATAAAAAGCTGTTTTGCCGCCTCATTCATGGAACCGCAGTCGGCGATCGTCAATGCATATTTTAACTGTTGAAGTGTCATAAGCTATCTTCCTTTTCTTCCTTTGCAATCAATCATGAAAGCTAGTTCTGCTCCGGGACAACTGCAAAAAATTCAAGTTCTGCATCACTGTCATTCATGAGGCTGTGGGTATGTCCCTTCGGACAATAATGACACATACCCGTTTCCAGTTTCTCATATTCTCCATCCATAAGAACTCTGCCTGTTCCCTTTGTGATATAGATGATCTCACTGTTAGTCTCATGCGTGTGTACACCAATGGATGCTCCCGGTATCAGTTTTCCGTAGATAATGCGGTTCTTCTCATCATGGAACATTTTGGCGTAAAGCGATTTCTCTCCGCCTTTAAAGTTTGGAAATTCTTCATATTCCTGCTCATGATAATTAAAATTCATTGTAGTTTCCTCTTTTCCTTTTTATTCTTTACGCAATATTTGGACAATAGAATTTATCATTCCAATGATGATCACTACATACATTATGGAATTAGGTTCCGTATCCGGTATGATGTGAAAATCCATAAAAAGCATACAGATTAATAAAATGATCCATATGACCAATGTAACCATGTAGAATTTTTTCTTTTTCATTTGTTTTTCCTTTCTAGCATGCTATTTACACCAAAACCTTCTGCAGCACCTCATCCTCCAAAACAATCTTCTTTGCAAGCTCCCGGTATGATTCCTCATGGAGATAAGTATGACGGAATGGTTTGATCGACGGAGCCATCTCGATCGCTTTTATAAAATCTTCGCGCTTCATGCCAAGTGTCGCTGCATAGTCAAAGAATCCTGTTTCACGGAGTACGGTCTCCACACGCACATAGCGGTGATCCTGCACTTTGCTCATGATATAAGTTGCAATGCCGACCTGGATACCATGAAGCTGCGGAACTTCTAATATTTTGTCCAATGCATGCGAGATCAGATGCTCACTGCCGCTTGTCGGCGCACTGCTTCCTGCAATTTCGTTTGCGATTCCGCTCATTGCCAGCGAATCCACCAGTTCTTTCAAAAACAGTTCATCTTTTATCGTCTCATACGGTGTCCGCACAAAACTGTTCACCGCCTTTTTCGCGATCATCACCGCAAAATCATTCACTTCTGAATATCCGCTTTTCTCCTCAAAAATCCAGTCATAGAGCGCTGTGATCTTTGAGATCATATCACCAATACCGGAATAGATAAACTTATCCGGTGCAGTCCTTATGACCTGCGTATCCACAATAATTCCATATGCCAGCTTTGCCGGAACGGAAGTTCTTTTTCCATGCACCAGAAGAGATGCGCTTGCGCTGGAAAATCCATCACTGGAACTTGAAGTCGGAACACTAATGAATGGGATATTGCGCAGAAAAGCTGCGTATTTTCCGGCATCGATCACTTTTCCTCCTCCGATTGAGATCACGGTCTGTGTCTTATTCGGCATTGCAAATGCCAGCGTGATAATATCATCGATATCGACCGTATCCAACTCGCTGTACTCCAATACCGTGATTCCTTCCTGTTTCAGTGAATCCATGACATCCATGCCGAACAGGTCGATCAGTCCGTTTCCGAAAAAGATTACGACCTGTTCCAGATTCTCTGCCTTAAGATACTGTCCGATTTTTTTCAAAGTACCGTTTCCAACTTTTAATATAGATGGTATTAAAATTCCTTTTCCTGTCTGCATGCTGTCTCCTCCCTGACTATGGTTTCTATCTCTATTTTACAGTTTCCGGCTCTCCCTGTCCATGCTCACCTTCCATCAGTTTTAAGTAATCTCCCTTATCAATATGCATCATGGAGATCTGGTTCTGATGACGCCTGAATCCGTAGACGCAGTCCACATTGCGGATCTCTTTTTCCATCAGGCGCAGGGTCTTGGTCATGTGACCAGGGAACCACTGGATCTGACGGCTGTTGATGATGTCACTCTGGCTCATTGCACAGCTCCTATTTTACTGAAAGGCAGGATGCGCCACAGGGCCGTGCCCAGGATGTCCCGCGTGTCGACGCAGCCAATATCGGTGCTGCGGCTGTCTTTGGACCCGTTGCGGTTATCGCCCATCAGGAACAGGCAGTTGTCCGGCACGGTCAGGGGGAAGTCCATCCCCTCATACGTATACGTAGGCTCGGCGGTGTAGGGCTCGTCCAGGGCTTCTCCATCGCGGTAGACGATACCGGCGGTGAAGTCGATGTCGATGGTATCCCCTGCTTTGCCAATGACCCGCTTGACCAGCGGCTTGCCATACGGGATGTAGCTGTCCACGATGACGACATCGCCATAATCCGGGGTCTTCAGCGGCGTCATCAGCAGGCGCTCGCCATTTAACAGCGTGGGCTGCATCGAGTGACCATCCACCTGCACGACCCGCAGGCTGAAGGTGAATACCAGCGCAATGACCGCCACGGCCACGGCGAGGGCATCGTACCATTCTAAAATGTCTTTGTTGCGTTTATAGCGGTCTTTAAAGGGCATTGCCATGGGCTGCCACCCTCCTTAGATGCAAAAATACGAAAAAAGGGAGAACGCCAACCGTCCTCCCCTTTTTTTGCAGTATGCTCAGATGCGTGCCTTGACCTTGGCGGCCTTGCCGGTGCGCTCGCGCAGGTAGAAGAGCTTCGCACGACGGACCTTGCCGCGGCGAACGACCTCGACCTTCTCAACGAACGGGCTGTTGACCGGGAACACACGCTCAACGCCGACACCGTAAGAAGTACGGCGGACGGTGAAAGTCTCAGCGATGCCGCCATGCTTCTTAGCAATAACGGTACCCTCGAAAGCCTGGATACGCTCCTTGTCGCCTTCCTTGATACGGACGGAGACGCGAACGGTGTCGCCGACTTCGAACTGGGGCTTGTTCTCTTTGATCATACCCTCGGTAAAATGCTTGATTGCGTCCATGTTATGAATTCCTCCATGTTTTTGCGACGTTCATACACGAATGTTTCGTCAGAGGACCGCCTGTATAATGATGTGTCATTACCCCGCCGATGGCTCGGCGGCACTAACGCTTTAGTATTATAGCATCTTGGCAGTGGTTTGGCAAGTGGTTTTACACAAATTGCCGGGTAAAAATCCGGCAAAAGTGCGGAATCAGCGCCGGTTTTTTCTGTGCAATATCACTTACTCAAAATCCACGCCTGATTTGTTATAAAGATGCGTGCGCAGGACACGGCACTGCCAGATGGGTGCGCCGCCGTGCTGCTGTAAAAAGTCCATCAGCAGCGAGGGATTCAGGTTCAGTGCTTCTCCGCTGCCGCAGGGCAGCTTGACCGAGAACTCGATGTTGTCCCCGGCTTCCTCGCAGTCGATATGGCTCAGATACTGCTTGAGGTCCAGCGTTTTCTGGCCGCGCTTGGTCTTTTTGGTGACCTCTGCCTGCTCAGCATTGTTGTAGGCCTCGATGGCAGCCAGGCCGCTTTTTGGCATTGTGACGGCGTAGACAGCCGTTTCGATCTCGGCGACCTTCTCCACAGCCGGGGCCACTTTGGTAATGACGATGCCGCGGGGCATCAACGGCTGCAAAGCGTTTTTCCAAACCTCACCGTCGATCATCTCCTGTTCGGTCTTGACCTCGCAGCTTTCGCACAGACTCTCCTGTCCTAAAGATAGCGGACAGGAAAAGGACAGGTAGATGTGCGGGTTATAGCCTTGGGTGTAATACACCGGCAGATCGCTCATTTTTAAGATACGGTGGAACACCCGTTGCAGATCCAGCAGCGAGATGTAGGCGGCCTCCCCGCATTTCTCAAAGAAGATTCTTACTGTAGTCAAAGCAGGGACCTCCGATCAGTTTATTGGCACCGCAGGCACTGCACTGGCGGTTGCAGGGCTGGGTCGTCTGGGCAGCCAGCGCCTTATTGTATTCCCGCACCAGGTGGGCCTTGGTGACGCCTACGTCCAGGTGGTCCCAGGGCGTGACCTCGTCCAGGCCGATGGTGCGGTAGTTGTAGAAGTCCGGGTCGATGCCGCAGGCAGCAAAGGCGTTCATCCAGCGGTCGTAGTCGAAATATTCCTCCCAGGTATCGAAGAAGGCGCCATTCTCAAAGGCGGTCTCGATGACCTTACCAAGGCGGCGGTCGCCCTTGGCGAATACGCCTTCGAGGAAGCTGGTGGTGCTGTCGTGGTAGTTCACCTTGATCTTGCGGCTGTGCACGCTTTCCAGCAGGTGCTTCTGCTTGGCCTGCAGGGTCTCGGCGGTATCCATGGGCACGAACTGGAAGGGGGTGTGTGGCTTGGGCACAAAGCAGGCGCAGCTAATGGTCACCTGCACGCCGCGTCCCTTGGCGTGGTTCGTATTCTTGTAGTAGAGGTCTACCACCTTCTGAGCAGTCTCGGCAATACCCTCGATATCCTCCATGGTCTCGGTGGGCAGGCCCATCATGAAGTAAAGCTTGACCGAGGTGTAGCCCGCGTTAAAGGCGATGGTGCAGGTCTTTTCGATCTCGTCCCAGGTGACGTTTTTGTTGATGACATTGCGCAGGCGCTGGGTACCGGCCTCGGCAGCAAAGGTCAGTCCGCTCTTGCGCACCTTGGTGGTCTTTTCAATGAGGCTCTGGGAGAAGTTGTCCACGCGCAGGGAAGGCAGCGACAGGCTGACGTGCTCCTTGGGTGCCCACTCGTTCAGATCGTCCAGCAGTTCTTCCAGCTGACCGTGGTCAGAGGTGGAAAGGCTGGAAAGGCTCAGTTCTTCGTAGCCGGTGTTGGCACACAGATCCTGCGCCGCCTTGTTCAGCAAACTGGCATCACGCTGGCGCATGGGGCGGTACAAGAAGCCCGCCTGACAAAACCGGCAGCCGCGCACGCAGCCGCGCAGCACCTCAATACTGGCGCGATCCTGAATAGCGCCCACCATGGGCACCACAAAGTTTGTGGGCGGGGCAAACTGGTTCAGATCCTTGATGATGGCTTTGGTGATGCGTGCGGGGATGCCCGGCTCGTTGGGGGTGATGGCCTTCACTCTGCCATCCTCGTGGTAGGTGACATCGTAGAAAGCCGGGATGTACACGCCCGGGATCTTTGCAATGTTGAGCAGCAGCTGCTTTTTGGAGATGCCCTCTTTTTTGGCCTTTTCGATCTCGGCGCAGATGGCGGGCAGCTGGTTTTCGCCCTCGCCCAGCTGGATAACATCAAAGAAATCCGCAATGGGCTCAGCGTTGCAGGCGCAGGGGCCGCCCGCTACGATCAGCGGCCAGCGGTCATCACGGTCTTTGGAGTAGAACGGGATGCCCGCCAAGTCCAGCATGGCAAGGATATTGGTATAGGAAAGCTCGTACTGCAAGGTAAAGCCCACAGCATCAAAGGCCGTGAGAGGGTCCTTGCTCTCCATGGTGTACAGCGGCAGCTGCAGGCGCTCCATCTCTGCCTTCATATCCAGCCAGGGCATAAAGGCGCGCTCGCACCACCAGTTTTCGTGGCTGTTGAGCAGCTCGTACAGGATCTTTTCGCCCAGAAAGGACATTCCCACCTCGTAGGTATCCGGGAAGCAGAAGGCAAAGCGCACATCCACCTTGTCCTTTTCTTTATAGATACTGCCGGGCTCGCCGCCGGTATAGCGGCCGGGCTTCTGCACCCGTCCCAGCGCTTCTTTCAGTTTGGGATCAAACATCGGGTCCTCCATAAACAATCCGTTTTTTGCGTTCTTTTTATTTTACCCCAAATGTGCCGGTTTTGCAATCGTTTCCGGCGGGTTGTGTGCACTTTCCGTATTTTTGCCGCCAGAGCGCCCCTGCATACGCCGCCATCTGTGCACCATCCAGCGGCGGGATTGGCAAAAGGTTGAACAGCCCCGTCAGCAGATTTGCCGCCCAGAACGCGCTGCCGCGGATGGTAGCAGCTTGCGCAAGACGCACCGCCCATACCCCGGCAAGGGCAAAATTGACCGCAGGCCCGGCGACGGCCAGCACAAGCCGCTGGCGCGGAGAAAGCCTCTCCCCTGCCGTGCGCATACAAAAGCCGGTCATGGTCACCTCAATGACCGGCAAATGCCTTTGCTGGATGCAGTAGACGAGGATGTGCCCCAGTTCGTGCAAAACAGCCGCCAGCAGCCCCAGACGCAGAAAACCACTGGCATCAAAGTAGAGCAGCAGGTACACCACGCCGCACAGCAGTACCGGATCCCGGAATACAAGTTTCCCTACCCGTACCCGGCTCATGGAGCGGTCTCCAGCAGAGCGGCGGGGTCGCAGGCAGCGCCCTGCTGCCACAGTTCCAGATGCAGGTGCGCACCGGTGGCGCGCCCTGTCTGCCCCACTGTGCCCAGCGTCTGCCCGGCCTGTACCACCTCTCCCGGGCGGACATAGAGGTATTGCAGGTGCGCGTAGCGGGTCTCGCAGCCATCCGGGTGCAAGATCCGCAGATGGTTGCCGTAGCTTGGGCTGTATGCCGTCGCAGTCACCACACCATCCTGCACTGCCCGCACCGCTGTACCCTCCGCACAGGCAAGGTCGAGCCCGGAATGAAACGCAGGTTTGTCGGTAAAGGGGTCTGTCCGCGCGCCGTAGGCGTCCGTGATGCGCCACGCCGTGGTATCCAGCGGAAAACAGTACTTTTCCGTGCTCCGCGCGGCCTGCACCGGCAAAGCCGCCAGCAGGCAGAGTGCCAGCCCTGCCAGCACCAGCGCCACAACGCCACAATGCCGTCTGCGTGTTTTTGCTGCCTGTCCGCTCTGTTTCGCCCGCATACGCTGTCCCCCCTATCCCGAATAGTGTATGCACAAGCAACGGGCGGGAGAACATAAACAAAAAAGCAGAGCCGCCGCACAAATTTCTGCGCAGCAGCTCTGGCTTTTGTTTATATGATTTTACAGATCAGCGCCGGAAAAAGCTCCCGATGCGTTCCAGCAGGCTCTTTTTCTTGGGTGCGGTGACAACAGGCTTTACAGCCGGGCGGGGTGCAGCCGGAGCTTTGGGGGCGGGTTGCGCAGCGCGGGGCTTATTGTTCAGCATCTGCTCCAGCGCCTCGTAGTGGTCGGGCTGCTGTGCCGCCGGGGCGGCCTTCTCGGCCTTTTCCGGTGCAGGCTGGAACACATGGGGCAGCTCCTGCTTCAGCTGCTCCACGGTAACTTCCTGACAGACTGCCGCCGGTTTTTCTGCTTCCGGGGCAGGGGGGGTGCACTTCCACGGCTCGGGGCGCTGCCAGTCGTTGCGCAGCAGCTCGTACATGCCCATCTGACTGTTGACCAACGGCTCGCCCTCGGCGGGCTTTACCTTCTGGTAGTTGCCGCTGGCATCCATGACCCTAGCGTTGACATTATCCCGCAGCTGCAGCTGAAGGATATCCGTGAGTTTTTGCACCAGAGCGGGATCCTCCACCCGCACGCCCACCTCTACGCGGCACTCGGTATTGCGGGTGAGGAAGTCGCCGGAGGCAATATAAATGCGAGTGTGGGTGCCATCGAAGAAGCTATAAATGCGACCATGCTCCAGATACCGTCCCACCAGACTGCGGATGTGCAAGTTCTCGGTCTTGCCGGGCACCTCTGCGCGCACGCAGCAGATGCCGCGCACGATCATATCGATACGCACCCCGGCACAGCTGGCTTCCTGCAATTTGAGGATGATGTCCCGGTCGCTGATGGAGTTGTTTTTCAGGATCATGGAAGCCGGGCGACCCATGCGGGCGGCAGCGATAACGTGATCCATCTCGTCCAGCAGCACGCTTTTGAAGCGCAGCGGGGCCACCAGCATCTTGTCGCTTTCCTCGGTGAGCTGCTGCACGGCCAGATTGCGGAACACCTTGGAGGCTTCCTCACCAATGCGCTCGTCTGCGGTGATGAAGGAATAATCCGTATACAGTTCGCTGGTTTTTTCGTTGTAGTTGCCGGTACCGATCTGGGTGATGTAGGAGTAGCCCTCTGCGCCCTTGCGGGTGATGAGGGTCAGCTTGGAGTGCACCTTGTAGTCCTCGAACCCGTAGATGACGGTGCAGCCGGCGCTTTCCAGCTGCTTGGACCAGTCGATGTTGTTCTGCTCGTCAAAGCGGGCGCGCAGCTCCACCAGCGCTACCACTTCCTTGCCGTTTTCGGCAGCTTCCATCAGCGCCTGCACGATCTGGGACTCCCGCGCCATGCGGTAGAGGGTCATCTTGATGGAGATGACGTCCGGGTCCTGTGCGGCCTTTTTGAGCATGGCGATAAAGGGGCGAATGGACTGGTACGGGTAGCTGAGCAGCACGTCATGCTTCTGTACCTCGGCAGCCAGATCATAATCCGGCGGCGGCAGCATGGGGCGCGCGGGGGTGTAGAACAGTGCCGGATGACCCTCGGCCTCCATGCGGCCGGAAAGCTTGAAGAAGAAGCTCAGATCCAGCGGGCTCTTTTGCAAGAACACCCGCTTGCGGGTCAGTTCCAGACGGCTGCACAGCAGCCGCTCCACCTCCGGTGCGGGGGCGGGAGTGATCTGCAAACGGACAGCGGCCAGCTTGCGGCGGCGCCGGAGCAGCTCGGTCATGATCTCACGGTAATCGATATCGTGATCCATCATGCCCTCTTTTACGTCGATATCTGCGTTGCGGGTGACCCGGAACAGGCATTTTTCCTGCATAGAATCCTTGCCGAAGATGCTGGACGCATAGTGCAGTACCAGCTCCTCAGTGAGGGCAAACTGCACAGCGCCGTCCTTTTTGATGAAGTGCAGCCGCTCCATCTGGCTGGAGATGGGCACGATGCCAAGGCTCTGCTCCTGCGTGTGCTTTTCCTTGAGCAGCACGCCAAGATAGATTTCCTTGTTGCGCAAAAACGGGAACGGATGGCGGTTATCCACGATCTGCGGGCTGAGGATGGGGAACAGCTCCGACTGGAAGTATTTTTTCCAGAGATGCTCTTCTTCCTTGGTCAGGTGATCGAAATCCACCTTATGGTAGCCGTTCTCTGCCAAATTTTCCAGCGCTTTTGCGTAGAATTTATCGCATTCTTCTTGCAGCTGCGCCGTTTTGGGCATAATGGCGGCAAGCTGCTCGGCGGCAGTCATGTTGGTCTTGTTTTCCCGCTTTTCCTTTTTGGTCTTGCTCTGCTCAAGGTTTGCGCGCTCCTGCAAGGAGCCCACGCGCACCATGAAAAACTCGTCCAGATTGGAGCCGTAAATTGCCAGAAACTTGATCCGCTCGCCCAGCGGGACGTTTTTGTCCTTGCCCAGCGCCAGAACGCGGCGGTTGAAATCCAGCCAGCTCAGTTCGCGGTTGATAAAGATCGATTCGTCACTCATAACAATAAATCTCCGTATTTCCTCTTTGACCAAGGCAGCAAGCGGGCTACACCCTAGCGGACATACGCCTGCCCTGCCCATGAATCCACCATTGCTTGGGTAATGCCCGGCACCTGTGCCGCATCCTCCACCTGTGCAAACGGGCCGTGCTGCGCCCGGTAGTCCAGAATGGCCTGTGCATTGTGGGGGCCGACACCGGGCAGGGTGCACAAAGCGTCTGCATCGGCTGTGTTCAGTTCCACCTGCGTATACGCTGCCAGCTCCTTTGTGTCCGGCAGTGTCTGCGGCGTTTGCGCTTGCAGCGGCACTGCAAACCGGAACGCCAGCACAGCACAGACCCCTGCGGCGGCAAGACACAGCAGCAGGAACAGCTCCTCGCGGCGTTTTTTGTTTTGCATAGGCTTCTTCTCCCATTCTACCTGATTTTTTGCTAAAAAGAAAGCCCTCTGCAGAAAAATTGCAGAGGACCTTGCATAAGTTTTACACAGATTTTTCAGCGGCACGCACCATGCGGTACAAAACCTCCACGGCAGCGCCACCGGCGGCATCCGTCAGGGTGACCTGCCCGGCAGCAAGGCGCAGTTCTGCCGGGGCATCGGCAGCCACTGCGCTGTGCTCCACAGCCTGCACCAGTTCCAGCATGGGCTGACCGCCCGCCAGCGCCAGAACCTGCTCTGCACCCACCTGCGCCATGGTGCAGACGGTGTCCAGCATTTCCCGTCCGGAGATCCGCTTGGGGGTGAGGACAAGGGTGTCCGGGGCAATGCGCTCACCCAGCAGGGCAACACGATCCCCGATGGCCTTTTCTGCCAACGAGATCAGGGGCACAGACTTGCTGTCCTGATACAGCAACACCCGCAGCACCTGCTCGGGGTGGATATCGGCGGCGTTCGCCAGCAGATACGGAGTCCACTCCTGCCGCAGATGGCGCTCCAGTGCATTGCTCATGCGCAGCACCCGGGTGGTGCCGTCCTGCATCTGCACGGCAACGCCCACACCGGGGGTGTCCGGCAGGCAGGCAAAAAGCTCCTGCTGCTGGGCAAAGCTGCACAGAGGCACCCGGTTGCCGTCGGCATAGTGGTAGGCCATGGTGCCGCCGCACACCAGCGCAGGCGCAGCCAGACGCACGCTGCCCAGAATAGAGCGTACCGCGCGCGGAGAGCGCTGCGAAAAAACGGTCAGTCTGCCGCCGCGGCTGCTGAACAGCTGCAAAACGTCCCGCACCACCTGGGTCAGATTGCCATCCTCGCCCAGCAGCAGGTTATCCAGATCACAGAGCACCAGAGTGGATGCCAGAGAATCGTTCATGTGTTTTTCCTCCTGAGTGTTGCGAGAAAATGGGTAAAGTAGTCCGGCAGCTCGGAATCAAACCGCAGCTGCTCCCCGGTGATGGGGTGGACAAAACCCAGCGTTTTGGCGTGCAGACACTGCCCGTGCAGGCTGGTGATGCAGTTGTGGGGGCCGTACACCGGGTCCCCTGCCACCGGGTGGTGAATGGAGGCCATGTGTACACGGATCTGATGGGTGCGGCCGGTCTTTAGGCGACATTCCAGCAGGGTGAATTCCCCCAGCCGCTCCAGCACCTTATAGCCGGTGTAGGCATACTTGGTGTGGGGCTCATTTGCCGGGTAGACCGCCATTTTTTTGCGGTCGATCTTGCTGCGGCCGAGGTTTGCTTCCACAAAGCCCTCGTCCTGCGCAAAGCCGCCGTAAACTACCGTCTGGTAGGCGCGCTCCACGCTGTGCACTGCCATCTGCTGGGAAAGGCCGATGTGGGTAGCGTCGTCCTTTGCCACCACCAGCAGGCCGCTGGTGTCCTTATCGATGCGGTGGACGATGCCGGGGCGGATCTCACCGCCAATGCCGGAAAGGCTGCCCTTGCAGTGCCACAGCAGGGCGTTGACCAGCGTGCCGTCCGGGTTGCCGGGTGCGGGGTGCACCACCATGCCCTTGGGCTTGTTGACCACCAGCAGATGGGCGTCCTCGTAGACGATCTCCAGCGGAATATCCTGCGGCACGGCCTCGATGGGCTTTGCGTCCGGGATCTCCAGCAGCACGGTGTCCCCTGCCTTGAGTTTCAGGCTTTTGGCCACGGCCTTGCCGTTACACTGCACATGCCCCTCGGCCACCAGCGCCTGCAGCGCCGAGCGGGACAGGCCGGTGTCCTCGCCGCTGAGAAAGCGGTCGATACGCTGACCGGCAGTCTCCTGCTCTACGATAAATTCACGCTGTTCCATAATTTACTGCTCCTTGGAAGCGGCGTCATCGGCGTGCACTTCGTCCAGAAAGATCACCAGCACCCACAGTGCCACGCCCACGCAAACGCAGATATCTGCAAAATTGAACACAGCAAAGCGCATGAACAGCAGGTTGATGTAGTCCACCACCTCGCCGTTGAGCACACGGTCGATCAGGTTGCCGATGCCGCCGCCCAGCACCAGCACCAGCGCTGCCTGCTGCAGGCGCTTGCCGCGGCTGCGGAAAAACAGGCCATAGGCGACCGCCAGCAGCGCCGCGCTTGTGGCGATGATCAGGAACAGCTGCTTGCCGCTGAGCAGGCTGAAAGCCATGCCCGGATTGAGCACGAACCGCAGCTCCACCACATGGGGGATGAACGGCATAGCGCCTACCGGCTGCAAAACCTGCACCGCCCACAGTTTGATCAGCTGGTCAATGCCGATCAGCGCAGCCACAGCTGCCAGATTGAAGAGTACAAATGCCATTAGCTACCTCGTTTCTGTTATAAAAAACGGCGCTCCCCGTTCAAGGGAGCGCCGCCCTTTTTACAAAACAGATTTGTATTGATGCGGGACGCTTATGCTTCCACAACGCTGGCGCAGCGTGCGCACAGGGTGGGGTGTGCGGGGTGGCTGCCGATGGAAGCAGAGTACTTCCAGCAGCGCTCGCACTTGTCGCCGGTGGCGTGTGCAGCTGCAACGCCCAAGCCCTCGACAGCGCTGGCAGCGCCGCCCTCGCCCTTGACCAGTTCCACATGGGAGACGATCATCAGGTCGGCCAGCTCGTCCATGGGGATGCTGTTCAGCAGGTCATAGACGGCATCGCTGCAGTACAGGGTGACGGAGGCCTCCAGAGAAGCACCAATGAGCTTTTCGGCACGGGCCTGCTCCAGCACCTTCTTGACCTCGTCGCGCACGGCGATGAGCTGTGCCCACTTTGCCTTGAAGGCATCGTCGGCGGCGTACTGGCCAGCCTTGGGCATCTGCTCGAACACCACATACTTGTTCATGCCCTCGGTCTTGGGCATGAAGTCCCAGATCTCCTGACTGGTGAAGCACAGGATGGGGGCAATGATCTTGTCCAGAGCAACAAGGATCTTGTACATGGTGGTCTGGGCGGCCTTGCGGGCGGTGCCGTTGGTGCAGTACAGACGATCCTTGGTGACGTCCAGATAGAAGTTGGACATGGCCACCACGCAGAAGTTGTACACAGCGTGGTAGACCTTGTTGAAGTCGTACACAGCGTAGCCAGCGTTGGTGTTGACGATCAGGTCATCCAGCGCAGCCAGTGCCCAGCGGTCGATATCCTGCAGCTGATCGTCTGCAACACAATCGGTGTTGGGGTCAAAGCCGTCCAGATTGCCCAGAATAAAGCGGGCGGTGTTGCGGATCTTACGGTAAGCCTCGCTGAGCTGCTTGAAGATGTTCTTGCCGGCGCGCACGTCCACGGTGTAATCGGAAGAAGCCACCCACAGACGGATAATATCGGCGCCGTAATCCTTGATGATCTCGCTGGGCTCCACGCCGTTACCGGCGCTCTTGTGCATCTGCTTGCCCTGCTCGTCCACAACCCAGCCGTGGCACAGCACGGACTTATAGGGTGCGCAGCCCTTGCTTGCAACGCTGGTCAGCAGGCTGGACTGGAACCAGCCGCGGAACTGGTCGCCGCCTTCCATATACATATCGGCGGGGAAACGCAGCTCGGGGCGCTCGTCCAGCACGGCAGCATGGGTGGAGCCGGAGTCGAACCAGACGTCCATGATGTCGGAATCCTTCTCCCACTCGGAAGCGCCGCACTTCTCGCACACTTCGCCTGCGGGGATGATCTGCTCGGCATCGTACTTATACCATGCGTCAGAGCCTTCCTTGCGGAACAGGGCGCTGACAGCCTTGATGGTAGCATCGGTGATGTGGTAGGTGCCGCACTTCTTGCAGTAGAAGGCGGGGATGGGCACGCCCCAAGTGCGCTGGCGGCTGATGCACCAGTCGTTACGGTCGCGCACCATGCCGGTCATGCGGTCATGGCCCCAATCCGGCATCCAAGTGACGGTATCAATTGCCTTGTACACGTCCTCGCGGAACTTGGCAATGGAGCAGAACCACTGTTCGGTAGCGCGGAAGATGATGGGATGATGGCAGCGCCAGCAGTGGGGGTACTGGTGCTTGATGTGCACCTGACCCATCACAGCGCCGGAAGCAGTCAGGTCGGCCAGAATGGTCTTGTTGGCTGCCCACACGCGCTGACCAGCGTACTTGCCGGCCAGCTCGGTCAGGTAACCGCCGTCATCCACGGGCACCGTGATGGGCACCTGCGGATACTTCTGGCAGACGTTGAAGTCGTCCACGCCGTGACCGCCTGCGGTATGAACGCAGCCGGAACCGCTTTCCAGCGTGACGTGGTCGCCCAGAATGACCCAGCCCTCCTTGGGCAGGTAGACGTGGTTATAGCGCATCAGCTCGAACTCAGCGCCGGAAACGGGCTCGCCCACGATCTCATAGTTCTCGATGTGGCAGGCGTCCATAACGCTCTTGACCAGATCGGTGGCCATGATGTGGTACTCCTCGCCGATCTTGACGAAGGAGTACTCGAACTGGCCGTTCAGGCAGATAGCCTCGT
>OGHF01001301.1_pt1 | contig 15231 bp, 10 predicted proteins | sample 1571481 | NCBI WGS metagenome assembly OGHF01 (sample SAMEA2581952, study PRJEB24529) | metagenome | biome: Human gut stool | place: China | collected 2011
AGGGTGGTGAATGCAAAACCGAAAACTGAGATACAAAGGAAAGAAAAACCCGAGATACCTCCACAAACACCACCGGATCTATCTCCTAAAAAACGTCCTCAAACAGGAGATATTACAAATATGTTTCGGTGGAATGGAGTCTTGATGTTAAGCAGCGGTATGCTGCTGCTGTTTTTCAGGATCAGGCAAAAAAGCAAAATAGGGGAGGAGAGCGTTGATGAAAAAGAATAATTTGCTAATAAAGCTTTTAACCCTGTTAATAATTATAGCTGCTGTCCTGCCGGTGTTTTATATGCCTGCATATGCGGTGGAAGAAGAGTATGGAACACAAGATATATCTGATCATGGGATAAGCGAACAAGGAGAAAACATCACTTCTTCCGAATCGGAAACATCGTATGTTGAAGAGGGAAACAATGTATTTGACATCGTTCCGAAAGGATATACATTGAAAGCGGTTCAAACAAGGTCTGTTGAGTTTATCATACAGTATCCCCCGGGGCAGCCGACAGGAAATGTAACATACGAATTGAAGAAAGAAATAAATAACCGGGAAATAGTAGTAAAGAGAGGAACACTAAATAAGTCACAGAAAAAAATTACTTTTAAAGATTTAGAATTAAATACGCCATATAAGTTTTATTTGACAAAAGTTCCGAATGGATATGGAAAACCGGACGGTTCTGTGGCAGAGTTTTATTTTGACAACGACGGGATTCATTTTACAAAAGGTGAATCAGGTATTGCTTTGACGATGACTACTGCGTATGTTCATTTTATTGTACAGAATACTTCCGGACTGCCTGTAGGAGGAGTAGTACGATATGCATTAAATAAAGTGAAAGGTAATCAAGAAACTCAAATTAAGGCAGGAACGGCAGACAGGGCAACCGGGAAAATTATTCTTGAAAAATTAGAGTGGAACACTCCGTATAAACTTTATTTGAGAACAGTTCCAAAAGAATATGAAAGACCGAACGATTCCGTGGCAGAGTTTTATTTTGACAGTGAAGGGATTCACTTTATAAAGGGAAGTACAGCCGTTGTTTTAAAGAAGAATAATGAGCAGAACAACAACGGACAGGACGCCCCATTGGAGGAAGGACAATATTATGGATTTACAGGAGAAGACAGCAGAATAAAAATATCGAAGGAGTATAATATAGCGACAGGTACAGATGCATTTTGCTTTGGCGCTAACAAGGATTTTCCTAACTTTGGTAATAAAGCTGTTTACAATGAATTAAGTACCAGCGCCGAAACGCTCTTTCAATTAGCGGAAAATCCGAGGAAGAAAAATCCGAAAGAACTTTATGATTCAGTAAGAAAGGTGATTTATTATTGCGAAATGCATAAAAAAGAACTTTTAACTGACCATCAATTAGGCAGCGATGCATTCTGGTTTGGAAGCAATGATAAAGAAAAAGGATATTATAAGGCTTTGCAGGAGGCAATCTGGTATTATTCAGATAGTATTGACGGCTTGAAAAGCTATTCATCTGGCAGTGTGGGTTATCATATTATGAAAAAAGCAGTTAAACACATTATTCAAGAAAGTGAGAAAGTATCGGATGAAGATATGGAATGTGTAAAGCTTAAAATGTATAATTCTTCTATGCTGGGCGATCACAACAGTCCGCTCCAACCGTTAATTGCGTTTGAAATAATAAACAAAACAGATATAAAGGTGCAAAAAGTCAATAAAAGCGGTGAAAGTCTGGAAGGGGCTGCGTTCAGACTGGAAAAACTGGGGGATGCATCGTTCACCCCGGTAGAAATGGGAAATGAATCAGCTATTTCGGATTTTACGTTTAAATGTTTGGACGCAGGAGAATACCGTCTTACAGAAATCAAAGCGCCATCAAATTATATTCCTTTGGAAGAACCGATTCTATTTACAATAATAGAAGAAAGCAACGGTGTATTTAAAATTAAATTAAATACAGAGAATTCTAAAGTAACGTTAGAAGAGGGGACGTTGACGATTAAAGTTGCAAATGAAAAGACTGTAACGACAGAGATCACTGTGGATAAAAAATGGTTTAGAGCTGACGGAACTGAGTTTCACCCTCAGGATGGGGAGATTTCTTATAATCTGATACAGGTTTTGACTACGGAAGGAGGGGAATCTTCCGAAAAAATATATAAATCGGGAGAAACATTGACAAGTCAGGACGGTTGGCAAAAAACTTACTCAAATCTGCCGGCGGCAGACATAAACGGCAATGGAGAAAAAGAAATCTGCACGTATTATGTGAAGGAGATTTTGATTGCAGATTATAGTACAAGCTACAGTAACGGCAGCGTCGGTGAATCAGAAGATCCGTCGGCCGCGGCGCTTTCGTCGGGAACTATCACTGTTAAAAATACGGAAAAGATGAAATTCATATTACCTGAAACAGGTGGAACGGGACGTGGGATTCTGTACATTGCAGGAGTGTTTCTGTTAGGGATTTCTATGATTCTGTTAGGCAATAAAAATAGTTCTTTTTATGAATGCTTACATAAGAAAGGGTGACTTTTTGTATGAATTTGGATGAGCGGGATTTAAAAAAGATCAAATCTTTACATGTTATGTTGAAAATGCCAATATGGATATTGGAAAAAGAAACAAATAAAGTTTTAAAAAGCTATGAATCAATTTATAAGCATCCTATTTCTTACGGATTCAAAGAAAAGAATATCTCAGAAGAAACAGTGCAGTTCTACAGTGGAATATTAAATGAAATTTTTTTGTGCCTGTGGTATAAGGATATAAAAATAGTAATAGGCGCTTTTAGAATTAATAATGTTACAAGGGCAGATTTTTCACATGTTTATAATAATATGGATGATGAAAATAAGAAAAATTTGTCAGAAACCGAGTGTTGGGAATATTATGAAGCGCTTCCGGTATATCCGTTGGGGGATATCAGAGATTATTTGATCCTTTTAGGGTTTTTGTTTGATATGGATCTGGAAGATATCTATTCGGAAGGATTGCACGAGCAAGTAGCGAAAAACAAGTTAGAACTGGAGAAAAAGCCATCTGAAGAAGAGGTATATGACACTTTCCGTGTAGAGCGATATACATTTTATTATGAAAATAAGATCATGAACCTCGTAAGTCAGGGAGATATTCAATTATTAAAAAGTGGTCTTACAGAATTAGGAACGAGTGTTTTACCGATTTTAACGAGCAGTTCTTTAAAGACGGAAAAAAACTATACTGTTATTATTTTGGAAAAGCTGGCATCGTTGGCGATTCAGGTAGGAAAGGATATCGTGTCAGTAATCAGGCTGAGAAACTTTTATATCAAAAAGGTAGAAGAGCAAACAGAATTTGTAGGAGTTTTGGCTACGAGAGACAGCGCGATCATTCATTTTACAGAAGAACTTCACGGTGTATCGAATCAGGCAAGAACATCCCTCATCCGGTGTGTTCTGCAATATATTAATCTGAAAATCTATGATAACATCAAGGTGACGGAGCTTGCAAAACAATTTTATTTATCAGAAAGCGCGCTTCGCAGCAGATTTAAAGAAGAGATAGGCGTACCTATTAACGAATATGTAAATAAAAGAAAGATTGAAGAATCAAAGATGATGATCTGGTCGGGAATTCCGGCAGGAGAGATAGCAAGGCGCTTGAGTTTCTATGATCTGTCTCATTATTATCGTACTTTTAAAAAATACACAGGCGTGACACCACAGCAGTTTAGAGATACAAATATCATAGGACAGGAAATGTAATAATAGGCGAAAAGTTTGAGTAAAATCAGCTTTTCGCCTGTTTTGTTTTTGTAAATATCGGGTGTTTGGTAATTAAGAAGAAAAAAATGTTGTTATGTACACGAGGTGGTCAAACGGTACATTGAAGCGGGGGGGTAATAATATATGCTAACTCTAAAGCAAAATAATATAAAAGCTATACAGTTTTATATACACGGAAAGGAGGGGGGATATGCAGTTAAACAGAACAACAGATTACGTAGTAAGGATTGTGTACTTTTTAAGCAATGAAAACAGGATATTTACTTCTGAAGAGATTTCCGAGGCAATAGGGTGTTCAAGAGGTTACGTTATATCAATTTTAAGAAAATTATCGAAAGAAGGACTAGTGGAGGTGATCAGAGGAGTAAAGGGCGGTTTTCGGTTAAAGAAAAGACCGGACGCAATCAGTTTGTTTGATGTGATAAAAATCATGGAAGATACTATTTGTATCAATCAGTGTTTGAATGAAGAGGAAAATTGCAATCTAAAAGCAACCGATTACTGCCCGGTGAGACGGTTTTATCTTTCATTGCAAGAACAAATAGAATCGGAGTTAAAACATATGACATTTGAAATGCTGAGAAAATCGGGGGGGGGGGCGGATAGAATATTTTAATAGTTCTTAATCAGGCGGGTAATGCAAAATGAAGTCAAATGAAATCGAAGGAATCAGATAGGAGGATTTATGGAAACGTTAAGAAAAATTATTGAAGAAAAAAAGCGAAAGGGAGAAGAAAAAAAGCCGTATTATGGAATACGCAAACTAAGCGTAGGTATAGTTTCCTGTATGTTGGGCCATCTTCTCTTTTTTGCATCGCCTGTAGTTGTAAGCGCTGTTGAAGCAACTCCGGAAGATGTAAGCATCATTCAGATGCAGTCGGTGAAAGGCGAAGCGATCGAAAGATCAGCGACGTTGGTTGCCGTTACCGGAGCGACAGGTATCAGGGCGGCTTCCGGAAACATAGATTCGGAGAATTTGGGATATGCTCCGAATGCAAAGTATAGTTTTCAGGATTTAAAATTCGATCCTGAAAAGCTAAGTAAAACCAATTCCGCGCGGCAGATCCAATTTAAAATCTACGGAAAGCACAATATTGCCGCTTCAACAGATAACTGGAAGATCAATCTTCAAATCGATGAAAGAATCGCAAAACATGTAATAGGAATCGAAGTTGAACCAAAAAGGCTGACAGAAGCAAATCCAAGACCGATCAGAAGAGCGCTTACGAGAAAAAGCGATACGATAGGGCGAATGACAAATATATGGGAAGTAAATTATATCAGATCTGAAAACGGAGTGTTTGCAGGAGGAGAGACGACAGATACTCAGACTGCGCATAATGGAATTATTTATCTTGATAAACCGCTGAATAAAATTCTTGAAGAAATCGGAGATGAAAATCTGACAAACGAACGGCTCTTTTACAGAATTTATTTGACAAGCGTTCAAGATAAAGGAGCTATTGTTCCGGGCATTGCTTCTACAGGATTTTTCAAAATTAACGGTCTGGATATCCAGATCGAAACGATAGAATCTAGCGGCAATGAAAAATGGTTTAAGCATGCGGCTGTTGAAGGCAGATATGTAAGAAGTGATAAGTTTAAAAATCCTGGCGGAGCGATTAATCAAAACGGAGCTATCGTCGTAGATCATAAGATATCGAAGAATACTAACTTTGCTTATATAAGCGCAAAGAACAAACCGTGGACTCTTGAGTATGGAGTCGATCCGAGATTGGTAAAATATATTGGAGGTATCGAGCTTTATTACATGGATGCAGCTGATTATGTGAATCCGGATTATTCTCTAAAAAACAAAGCAAATCGCAAAGTTCGAGATTTGTCGATCGTAAGAACAGCAGGTCATAAAAAATATGGTTATGGTGATATTACAGAGAATCAGTTTACGCAAATAGTAGATGTTCATGGAGGACGACCCGAACCGATCACGATAAGATATGTCTATAAGCTTAATAAGCCAATCAATGAAATTTTGGAGGAATTAAGAAGAGAAGCCGGAGTAGAAGAAGGAGAAGCGTTTGGTAAAGATTTTATATTCAGCGCATGGATTACAGATAAAACAAAAGATGCTCTGATAACGAATACATACGGTACAGGCTACTATAGAATTCAGGATATTGACGGTGATGGAAAGCTTGATGAGGAGGAAGCAAATAATGAGCAAAGTCCTTATATCGGCGTTCCGAAAATTACAGCTCCTTATGAAGGTGATAATAAAGTAAAAGCTGTTGTGCATTTAAATGAAAATGCCGGAAAGGGAAATAAAGCTCAGCTGATCAATAAAAACGGAGTTGTCGTTGCTACAATTAATAATGTAGATGCAGAGGAAAACGGCATACCAAAAACAATAGATAGAGAACTTGAATTTACGGTTACTGATTCAAGTGTATTAGGTAAAGCAGGAGATAAACTTACCGTTAAGATCATTCCTTCAGATGAAAGGTATGAGAAAGCGGAAGAAGCAGAAACAAAGGTAAAAGAAGCGCCAAAAGCAGTCAAAGATCCTCTCAGAGTTGTCAAAGGAAAGGATTTAACAGAAGATACGGTATTAGCGAAAAAAGGAGTAGAAAATTCAAATAAAATGCCGGGAGGAACAACATATCGGTGGAAAACTGCTCCGAATACAAGTCAGGCAGGAAATACGACTGGGATAGTGTCAGTAACTGTTCCTGACAGAGAAGAAGCTTTTGAAGTAACTGTTCCTATTGAAGTGTTTTTAGCGGATGCAGATAAATATACTCCGCAGACAACGTCGATTATTAAAGAGTATGGAACATCAACGACAGAAGAGGAAATTATAGGCGCGGTAACAGTGCCGGGATATCCGGAAGATACAGTGGATGAACTGGAAATAGCACTTGATAATGCAACTCAGATTCCGGATGGGAATACAGCAGGGGATTATCCTGTAGATGTAACAGTTACTTATCCGGATGGAAGTGAAGATAAAGTACAAGTAACAGTTACAGTAAAAGAACAAAAAGATAATGAGAAGTATATTCCGGAATTCGATCAGATTAATAAAAACTACGGCGAAGCAACAACGGAAGAGGAGATCAAAGGTGCGCTGAAGGAAGAAAGCGTACCGGAGAACATGGAAGTCACAGTGAAGAATCCGGAAAACCTTCCGGACGGAATGACAGAGGGAACATTCGAAATAGAAGTGACGGTAGAGTACCCGGACGGAACAAGCGAAGATACGACAGTGCAGGTAGTGGTAACGGATAACCGCACGGATGCAGAGAAGTATACGCCGGAATTCAATCAGATTGAGAAGAATCATGGGGAAGCTACAACGGAAGAAGAGATCAAAGGTGCACTGAAAGAAGAAAGCGTACCGGAGAACACGGAAGTCACAGTGAAGAATCCGGAAAGCCTGCCGGATGGAATGACAGAAGGAACATTCGAGATAGAAGTGACGGTAGAATATCCGGACGGAACAAGCGAAGATACGACAGTGCAGGTAGTGGTGACGGATAACTTTTTAGTTGTCACTAAAAATCCGCCAAAACAAATTGATGGACAGAGAGTAGCTGAAAATACAAATGTAATTACAGCAAATCTGACATTTACTGTAGAAGGTGTACATGATGAAGGATTAAATTCAGGTCTTTCCATTGATGAAAATGGAAATTTGACAGGAACGCCAAAACTTAATTGGGGTGACAAGAATTCCGACACTTATGAAGAACAGACAGTAGTTCTTCATGCAATAGCAACAGCGGAAAGTGGTAGTAAAAAACCTGTAACAATATCGGTAGTAGTTCAAAGAGATACGGACGGAGACGGAGAGCCGGATATCACGGATACAGACGATGACGGAGATGGATTTACGGATATAGAAGAGGAAGAAAAAGGTACTGATCCAAAAGATCCAGACTCAGTTCCGCAGGTTGATCCGAAGCCGGTCAAACCGGATCAAAAGCAAGATCCTGAAATTTCTCAAAATAAAGTAGTGAACAATGTGGTTAATAATTCTTATAAAAAGCCGATTTCCAATGCACCAAAAACAGGGGATTTTGGCAATGGAACAGGATATACAGGTTTAGCTGCATTGGCTGCGGGATTGATGCTTCTTCTTGGAATAAAGAAAAAAAGAAAAGAGGAAGACGGTGAAGAATAAGATCTGATATGATCACATTAAAACGGTGTAGCAATTTGCTATGCCGTTTTATTGTGACAGCTATGAACCAAATCTCAGGTTAGCCAGATACATTGGTGATCGAAATTAAGCCATTATGGCTGCCAATCGAAATCAAGAATTATGATTGACAAAATTGCATAAATAGAGTAAAGTTTAGTTAGTTAAAACTAACTAAAAGGCGAAGAAGATTATTATTTTGAGGAAACGATTTGCTTTTTGGAAAATGTTTAAGGAGAAATCAAAGAGACTATGTCAGAAGAAATGCTTGTAAGTTATTGCTCGCCCACTTTATCGGGGCTTAAAACAGGAAGTCTTTTTTCGTGTCCATGTGATTCTAAAAAAAAGATGTCCGGAGAAATAAGTAATTTTAATCAGAAGTTGTCAAAAAAAGGAATCCGAATTCTTCCGGTACGCATATCAGGCAGGAGAGCTTTGATTTATGTTTATCGTCCGGAAAAATTAAAGCAGGATTTTTTTGATGAGAAAGTGCAGACGATTTTAGCACATAAAGGGTATGACTGCACAAACCAAAATCGTTGTGTCTGCAGATTGGTTGAAAAACTGCGGAAGGATTCAGAATTTCCACATGAGATTGGTTTATTTTTAGGATATCCGGCGGAAGATGTCAAAGGATTTATAGAAAATAAGGCGGCTAGCAGCAAGTGCTCGGGATGTTGGAAAGTATATGGGGATGAACAAACAGCAATGAATCTCTTTGAAGAATACAGGAAGTGTACAGAAATCTGCTATAGAAAATGGAAAAACGGCGCAGATGTTGAACAGCTTACGGTTTCTATATAATCATGAATTCAGAAGAGCCGATAGAGAATGAAAAAATCCGCTTTAATAAGTTGAAAAAATTCATATGGATTTCATATGGAAAATATGTAATAATTTGCTTATTAATTGAAAAAACAAAAAAGAAAGGGGAAAAGTATGATTATTACGACAACACCTTCTATTGAGGGAAGAAGAATTGTAGATTACAGAGGAATTGTTTTTGGCGAGGTTGTCTCAGGTGTGGATTTTGTCAGAGATCTGGCGGCGTCTTTCACGAATTTTTTTGGCGGAAGATCAGGCGGATACGAGGAAGAACTTGTGACGGCAAGACAGAATGCGCTTAACGAGATGGCTCAGCGGGCGGCATCGGCAGGAGCGAATGCTGTTGTGGGAGTTGACGTTGATTATGAAGTTCTCGGGGCTGACGGAAATATGCTGATGGTGACAGTGAGCGGAACGGCAGTGGTTGTAGAGTAAATCAATTTTTACAAGGCAGCAGGGTCAGAAAAAGATCAGGAATAGGATTTGGGAAAAGGATCATGGAGAAGCGTCTGCATGGTCTTTTTTGCTTTCCGCTAAGAAATATAAAATCCCGGATATACAGAAGAGAGAATATGATGTAATATAGTATGGATATAGACTAAAGAAAAAGATAAAGGTGATTTTGTGAGAATCGGTAAAAAAAGTTCAAAAAGAGAGAAAAAGGCAATGTCTGTTTCGCTGTATGCGAACTTGATGTTTGTCGTAGTGGAGCTTGTAATGGCGATAGTGACAGGTTCACAGGCTGTTTTGCTGGATGGTGTATATGACGGAATCGAATTCGTTATGCTTCTTCCGTCTATCTTTTTAATACCGCTTTTATATAAGCCGAGTAACGAGAAATATCCGTTTGGGCATATGCAGATGGAGACTGTGTTTATCGTTGTAAAAGGAATAACAATGATCACTGTTACAGTCGGTTTGATCACGAACAGTATCAATATATTATTTCACGGCGGGCGGACAGTTGATTTTGGAGTTGTAGCGTGGTTTGAGCTGTTTGCTTGTGTTCTTGGCATAATAGTGACATTTTATCTGAAGAGGAAAAACAAAGCGATGAATTCCCCTCTTATTACAGTAGAGATGCAGGGGTGGAAGATGGATAGTATGCTTTCCCTCGGAATGACAGCCGTATTTTTCCTTCCGGTTTTCCTTCCGTTTAAAGGAGTAGGTCAATTAACTCCGTATTTGGACCCGTTTATCACGATCGTGCTGTCTATGATCATGCTTCCGATCCCGGTTAAAACGGTGTTTACCGGAATCAGGGATCTGTTGTTGATCTCTCCCGAGGAGGAAACAGTATCAGAGATCAAGCAGACGGTGGAACCGATCATACAGGAAAGTAATTGTGTGGATATTTATTATGACATTGTCAGAACGGGAAGAAAATTATGGATCAGCGCGTATATTAAATTGAACAAGGATGAGCTTTCCGTAAGGAAGTTTAAGATGCTGCAGACGAGATGCATTGCCGCCTTAAGTGAAAAATATACGGATTTTTATTTTGAGCTTCTTCCTGAAATCGAGCTTGATATGGAAGAACTGGAAGAACTGCAGGAAAAGCAGGAAAAACAACAAATGGAAAATAAAAACGGGCGGGAGGATAAATAATTGAAGAAAAAGAGAGGAATTCTATTCGGAGTCGTTTTTATTTGCGTATTGTTTTTTGTAATCGTATTTTTTGTGAGGAACAAAGAATCTGCCGAACCCGTCAGCAAAAGTGATTTTAAATTGAATACTGTTGTGACTGTTACAATTTATGATTTAGAAGAAAAAGAGAAAAAGCCGGATGACAAAGATAAAAGAAATGAAAAGGGAATACATAGAGAAGAAAAGGATGCGGAAGAGATTATAGATAAAGCGTTAAAGCTTTGTGACAAATATGAAAAGATATTCAGCCGTACGCTTCCTGAAAGTGAGATTTATGCGTTGAATCACGGAACGCTTCCGATGGAAGACGGATATTATCTTTTATCCGAAGAGTGCGCGGCGTTGATCGAAAAGGGGTTGTATTATAGTGAACTTTCCGGTGGAGCGTTTGATATTACGATCGAACCTGTTTCTTCTTTATGGGATTTTACTTCAGGGGAAAAGATCGTGCCGGATGCAGAGACAATCGCGGAAAAGCAGGCATGTGTAGGCTATGAAGATGTGGAGCTTAAAGGAAATAAACTACGTTTTAAAAAAGAGGGAATGGGAATTGAGCTTGGAGCTGTCGCAAAAGGATATATTGCAGATAAAGTGAAAGAATATCTTGTATCGGAAGGTGTGAAAAGCGCAGTTATCGATCTTGGAGGAAATGTGTTATGTGTCGGAGAAAAACCGGATGGGAAGCCGTTTAAAATCGGAATCCAGAAGCCGTTTGCCGATCGGAGCGAAACAGTGTCAGCCGTAGAAATTGCAGGTACGTCTGTTGTTTCCTCAGGCATATATGAAAGATATTTTGAAAAAGACGGGAAACTGTATCACCATATATTAGATCCGGCAACCGGATATCCGTATGAAAACGGACTCGTGTCCGTAACTGTTTTATCTGAAGAGTCGGCGGACGGTGACGGATTAAGTACGGCATGTTTTGCGCTAGGATTAGAAAAAGGATTAGAACTGATCGAACAGACACCGGATACAGAAGCGATGTTTATAACAGAGGATGGAGAAATGCATTTTAGCAAAGGTTTTGTTTATTGTGGCTAACGCTACTGTTTCACTTATAACCGGGCGCTCATCTCATACAGATGTCCGCCTGCATAAAAGAAAAAGAGATATGAAGGAGAGAAAAAAATGAGTATATGTGATTTAAAGTCTTATGAAATTGTACAAAGCAGAGATTTATCTGATCTGAGTTCAAAAGGAACGCTTCTGCGTCATAAGAAGAGCGGAGCAAGAGTTCTTCTTATGGAAAATGATGATGAAAATAAAGTGTTTGCCATCGGTTTTCGTACACCGCCGTCAGACAGTACAGGAGTACCTCATATTATGGAGCATTCTGTATTGTGCGGATCAAGAGAGTTTCCGGTAAAAGATCCTTTTGTAGAGCTTGTAAAAGGATCGCTTAATACATTTTTAAATGCGATGACTTATCCTGACAAGACAGTTTATCCTGTAGCAAGCTGCAATGATAAAGACTTTCAGAATCTTATGCATGTCTACATGGACGCGGTATTTTATCCGAATATTTACGAGCAGGATAAAACGTTTCGTCAGGAAGGATGGAGTTATAAACTGGATGCACCGGATGAGGAATTGAAGTTGTCGGGAGTTGTATACAATGAGATGAAAGGTGCGTTTTCTTCACCTGAAGGGGTGCTTGACCGGGTGATTTTGAATTCTCTGTTTCCGGATACATCGTATGCAAATGAATCCGGCGGCGATCCGGAAGTGATCCCTGATCTGACGTATGAACAGTTTCTTGATTTCCACAGGAAATATTATCATCCGTCAAACAGTTACATTTACCTGTATGGAAATATGGATATGGAAGAACGTTTAAACTGGATGGACGAACATTATCTTTCCAAATATGATGAGACTGTGATTGATTCAGCCATTCCAAAGCAGAAAGCCTTTGATACAGTAAAAGAGCTGACAATGGAATATCCGGTTTCTGAGAATGAGCCGGAAGAGGAAAACTCTTATCTTTCCTACAATATTGTGGCAGGAAACAGTCTTGATGTAGAACAGAATACCGCATTTGATATTTTGGATTATGCGCTGGTCAGTGCGCCGGGAGCACCGTTAAAACAGGCATTGATCGATGCCGGGATCGGTTCAGAGATCACAGGCGGATATGACAGTGGAACGCTGCAGCCGACATTTTCTGTGATTGCAAAAAATACCAATCCGCAGGAAAAAGAGCATTTTCTGGCTGTCATCCGTGAGACATTAGAAGGGCTTGTAAAAAATGGATTAAATAAAAAATCGCTGCTGGCAGGGATCAATAGTTCTGAATTCCGTTACCGTGAGGCTGATTTCGGACATTTCCCAAAAGGACTTTTATATGGGATCCAGTGTCTGGACAGCTGGCTTTATGATGATATGTGTCCATTCCTTCATCTGGAGGCATTAGATACTTACCGTTTCTTAAAAGAGCAGGTGGAGACAGATTATTTTGAGCAGCTGATTCAGAAGTATTTATTAAATAACAAGCATGCATCTGTTGTGATCATTGAACCTGAGAAAGGCTTAAATGCAAAAAATGAGGCTGCCTTAGAGAAAAAACTTGCGGAATATAAAGCGGGGTTATCAGAAGATGAGATCCGAAAGCTGATCGCAGATACAAAACACCTGAAGGAATATCAGGAGACACCTTCTCCAAAAGAAGATCTGGAAAAAATTCCGATGCTTGCGCGCTCTGATATGAAAAAGGAGGCAGCACCTTTTTATAATACAGAACTTTCAGTGAAAGGTATCCCGGTGGTACACCATGATATTTATTCGAATGGGATCATTTATCTGACCATGTTGTTTGATATTGCGCACGTTCCGGCAGAGGACATTCCGTATCTTGGCGTATTGAAGGCGGTACTTGGCTATGTGGATACAAAAAATTATTCCTATGCGGATTTTGCAAATGAGGTGAACATCCATACCGGAGGAATCAGCAGTACGATCGGTGTGTATCCGAGCGTGAAGGATAAAGATGATTATCAGGTGAAATTTGAGGTGCGCACCAAGGCATTATATGACAAATTGCCGGAAGCAGCTACATTGATGAAAGAAATGCTTTTCACCTCAAACATTGATGATGAAAAGCGTCTGTATGAGATTATTGCCGAGTTGAAATCAAGACTTCAGGTAAGCATCAGTTCCGCCGGACATTCCGTGGCTTCGACAAGAGCCATGACTTATTTTTCCAAGGCGGCTGCTTACAAAGATACGATCACATTCTATGAGACGCTGTGTGATCTGGAAGCACATTTTGATGAGAGAAAAGAAGCACTGACCGCAAAACTAAAAGAGATGGTTTCCTCAATTTTTACAAAAGAACATCTTCTGGTCAGCGTCACCTGCGAAAAAGACGGGCTTTCTATCGTAGAAACAGAGCTGGAAAAATTTATTCCAATGTTATATGAAACTTCCGGGGAGGAAAAACAGGCAGAGATCGTCCCGGTCCGGAAGAATGAGGGATTTATGGATGCCTCCCAGGTGCTGTATGTGGCGAGAGCCGGAAATTTCCGTGCACATGGCTTTGACTATCACGGTGCACTGCGCATTTTAAAAGTGATCATGGAGTATGATTACCTCTGGATCAATATCCGTGTGAAAGGCGGAGCATACGGCTGCATGAACGGTTATATGAAGAATGGAGACACTTATTTTGTCTCTTACCGTGATCCAAATCTGGAAAAAACAAATGAGATTTATGACGGAATCCCTGCATATATTGAGCAGTTTACTGCGGATGAACGTGACATGACAAAATATATCATCGGGACGATCAGTGATATGGATGTGCCAATGAATCCAAGCACGAAGGGCGATCGGTCCATGGCAGCTTATTTACAGAATATTTCGTACGAAGAGATCCAGAAAGAGCGTGATCAGGTGATCGGTGCGACGCAGGAGGATATCCGGGGACTCCGGGATATGATCGCATCTGTTCTCGCAGAGAATAATCTCTGTGTAGTCGGAAATGAGGAAACCTTGCAGGCAAGTGAAGGAATGTTTGGGGAAGTAAAACACTTGAATGAATCAGAACGATGATTGTGAAATTTACAATTATCTGAGTAAATAAATACAAAGAGAGGAAGTTTATGAACGAAAAATTTAAATCCGGATTTGTGACGATCATCGGAAGACCAAACGTGGGAAAATCCACATTAATGAACCATCTGATCGGACAGAAGATCGCAATCACATCGAACAAACCGCAGACGACCAGAAACCGCATCCAGACGGTCTATACGGATATGGAACGTGGGCAGATCGTATTTCTGGATACACCGGGGATCCACAAGGCCAAAAATAAACTTGGGGAGTACATGGTAAATGTGGCAGAGCATACCTTAAATGAGGTGGATGTGATCTTATGGCTTGTGGAACCGTCTAATTTTATCGGAGCCGGCGAGCAGCACATTATCGAGCAGTTGAAAAAAGTAAAAACACCGGTCATTCTGATCATCAATAAAGTGGATACCGTAGACCGTGAAAAAATCGTGGAATATATTGACACATACCGCAAAGTGTACGATTTTGCGGAGATTATTCCGGCGTCTGCACTGCGTGCAAAGAATCTGGACACGGTCATTGACATGATTTTCAAATATCTGCCGTATGGACCGCAGTTCTATGATGAGGATACGATCACCGACCAGCCGGAGCGCGCTATTGTTGCAGAAATCATCCGTGAGAAGGCACTGCATGCGCTCGATGATGAGATTCCGCATGGAATTGCCGTTTATATCGACCGGATGAAGGGTAGAAAGGGACAGAATATCATTGACATTGACGCAACGATCGTCTGCGAGCGTGATTCCCACAAGGGAATTATCATC
>OGHF01001303.1_pt1 | contig 15183 bp, 18 predicted proteins | sample 1571481 | NCBI WGS metagenome assembly OGHF01 (sample SAMEA2581952, study PRJEB24529) | metagenome | biome: Human gut stool | place: China | collected 2011
GGAACATCCTGCCGGTCTTGAACTCAAAGGAGCTGGGCGCGATAAAGTCCTTGGTGGACAGCCCGGAGGGAGCCAGCCAGTCCCACGAAAAGCGGAACGGCTCCTGCTCGTCCATCCGCAGAATGTCGTGCATGATGTGCAGGCGCTCAAAGCCGTTCAGCGGCGCAGCCACAACGCCCAGCCGCTTGAAGTTGTTCAGAAGATCGGTTTCGATGCGCTCCAGACGGGGCTTTGCCGCGCGGAGGTTGTCGGCTTCAATGCCGAAAGTGAGATACTTGGTCTTAATGAGGCCGTTGTTGCCGCGGGCAAGCTGATTTTGCAGCATACCGGCGTACTCGGCGCGGATGCCGTCAAATTCATCCCCGCAGGGCGGAATGGAAATGCTCCGTGCAAAGGTTTCCTGCGAAGCCGAGAGGTTCACAAAGGAAAGCTGAAACTGCACGGAGCTGTCAAAGTAGTTCAGGAAATCGCACCACGCCTCAAAGATGGCGGTCTTGTCCTCGTTCTGCGAAAGCTGGTAGTTGATGTCCTGATATTGGATCGTTTTGGTGTAGCGCGTATCGGTCACACGACAGATGCCGTCCGGCCACATACGCTGATACGGGATGCTGTCCTGCGCCGATTTTTCCTTCTTATCCGTTCGGTTCGCTCTTGCGATGGCGGCTTCGATCTGTTTTCGTTCGGCGCGGGTCAGCTTTTTCTTTTCGGACAATTTGATACACCTCCCGGTCTAACTGGTTTTGCCGCTCCAGAACGGCATAAAAATTGTTGGTCTGATAAGGTCGCTCTTTGGGGCGAAGAAACTTCACTTCCACAAATTGCCGTATAATCACTTCCAGCGGTTGCCCGTTCTTCTCGTACATAGCGAGTAGGAACATGGGCAGCATGGCAAGCACCATGCACAAAGCCGCCGTTGTCGTTCCCGCGCTGTCCTTTGTCAAAAAGAATAGCGGTAGCCCGATAGCCACCGCCGCGCCGAAACAGAGTAATTGTCTTTTGGTAAGGTTGAACATTACCTTGCTCTTGATTTTGGTTAAATCCTTTGGGACGGTTACATACGCCATTTCAAACCTCCTTTCCGGCAAACCGTATGTCGCTTTTGATTTCATTTCCCCATACGTCCCAACCAGGGGTATGCTGCCTTGCAAACAGTTCAATACGCGGTAGGTCGCCCATAAGGGCAAGTATCTTTTCCCGCGTTATATCCGGCTTTTTGCTGTGCTGCTCAACAGGGGAAATAATAAATTGATGTACCTTGTTTGATTGTCGCTTCGGGTGTCCTTTGGTAGCAAGCAAGCAGATTTCCGCATTTCCTCGCGTCCAAAAGCCCAAGCCATAAAACCAAGTGGGCGATTTCCGATTTTGCTTTAACCATACAAAGGCAACGGATTTATAGGTAAATCCCCAAGCCTTGATTAACTGCAACGCTTCTTTAAGCTGCGGGAACGTCGCCCATAGGAATAAAATACAGTCCTTATCCGCAATTTCTTTGACGGGTAAAGCGCAAAGTTCCTCAATACTCATAGTGGGATAGTGCTTTTCCGCTGCGCCCTGTACCTTGCTTCTCGCGTATCTCCAAGGGGGATCGGCGTAAATGATTTTGTATTTCTTCATCTGCACCCCCTTAATGCGCGCTGAATACGGATTTTGCAAGGCTTCCCGTTTTGAAAAGCGTAAAACACAAGAGGACGGTATAGCCCATGCAAGACCAGATCGCGCCGGATATGTCATCGGTTGCTGCGATTGTCTGTATCAAAACCGCATAAATACCGACGCACACAAGAATTAGAAAAGCCTGAAAACCGAGGGCAAGCAAGGATTTTAAGTAGTTCTGTCCCATGCCGCCCCATTCACGATTTACCATTGTCGCAACGGGGATAGGGGCGATACTCGTTACAAGGTATATTTCAATCATGCGCCCGTACACCACCAGCATGATACAGATAGACAACGCTTTCATGGTAAGCCCCACAAAGAGTGATTGAAACCATAGCCCCAAAAGCCCGCCGACGCTCATAGCGTCCAGCTTTGCTTCTATATCGGTGATAACGGTTGCAATATCTATGCTTGTGTCGGATATGATAACGCCCGCGCTGTCGTTGACGACGCTCTGTGTAATGTCAAATACGCCCATGACGATGTTCCAAGTATTTGTTACCAGCAGCACCGCAACAAAGGTTTTGAAAATCCACTTGAAGAAAATCCAAGTGTCGAGATCGTGCAGATTGTTTTTCTCAATTACAAGCTGGATTAGTTCGTAGCACATGACAAAGGTAATGATAACGCCCGCAATCGGCACAATGACGTTTTCCGATAGGCTGCGTATCATATTGAATATGCCCGCGTTCCACCCGGCGGGGGTTGTGCCGACTTGCGTTGCGATTTCTCCAACCTCTGTATTTACGCTGTCGAACAGCCCGGAGAGATTAGAGAGTATTCCGTCTGTCAAAATGCCGCGAAACCAATCTTCAATCATCTGCCATATCAAAAGCTAATCCCTCCTTTCCCGCGCCCTCCCGCGTGAAGCGGGAGAGCGCGGCGGGTAGTGTTAGTTTGTGGCATTATCCAAACAGGCCGGAGAGCAGCGGGACAAGGGTAAGGCCGATAAGGGCAACGCCGCCGCCCGCCATCAACTGTTTCATACCCAAATAGGTGTAGGAAACCGGCTCGATGGCGGGCGGCGGCGTGTCAAGAAATATCTATGGAGTTTTTTAAGAACCGCCCCGGCGGGGCAGGTCAGGCTGTGACCTGCTCCACTTCCGGGATGGGTTTGAGATTAAAATGAATTTCGATAGAAATGTGTCTTGTCTTATCGCTGTCTATGCTCTCATGGATAACGATTTCTTTAATCAGGCGGTTGAGGGTGGCGGCGTCCAGTTCCGTGATGTCGGCGTATTCCTGAATGGCTTCTACCCATTGGCGGGCGTCACACGCAAGCCGGATTTCATCGGCCAGCTTCTTCCGGCCTTCCTCAACCCTTGCCTTCAACTCGGCCTGTTCCTTCTGCGTCTTTTCCATCAGCAGATTGAAGTTCGCTTCGCTGATACGTCCGGCAACCATGTCCTCATACAGCCGCAGAACCATCTTTTCCAGAACGTCAATGCGTTCCTCGTCTTTGGCAAGGGAGCGTTCCAACGCTTCCCGCTGGCCTTTCTGCTCGGCTTCGCAGGTGTCGGACAGCTTCCCGGCAACGGCTTCCCCGTCCATCAGGGCGGCTCTGGCACACTCCCGGATTTTGTTCAGGACAAGCCGGTAAAGGGTGTCGTACTCAACCCGGTGCTGGGAACAGTGCTGTTTCCCGTAGGCGTTGTAGGTCTTACAGGAATAAATCTGCTTCGGGTGCTTCTCATTGGTATAGCGGATAGTCAGCGACTTCCCGCACTCGCCGCATTTGATAAGCCCCGCAAACAGGCTGATTTCCCCGGTCTGCCGGGGGCGCTGCCGGGATTTCAGCTTGCGCTGCACGATGTCAAAGGTCTTGCGGTCAACAAGCGGCTCATGCTGGTTCTCCACGACAATCCATTCCTCCGGTTTCTTCTCCCCGATGGTGCCGATTTTGAAGCGGTATTCCTTCTTCTGGGAAGCGATAGCGCCGGTGTAGACGGGGTTCATCAGGATGTCCTTAATCACGGTAAAGTCCCAGATATACCGCCCGTTTACCGGGTCTTTCTTTTCCCACTTGGTTGACACGTTCCGCAGCCCCCGTACCCGGTTCCAGTAGGTCGGGCATGGGATTTTTTCTTCTTCCAGCCTGCGCCGGATGTAGTTGGGGCCGTGTCCTTCCAGCGCCCACGCAAACAGACGCCGGACAATGGGAGCCGTTTCCTCGTCAATCAGCAGGTGGTTTTTGTCCTCCGGGTCTTTCTGGTAGCCGAAGGGGGCAAGGCAGCCGGTAAACTGGCCTTTCTGCGCTTTCAGCAGATAAGAGGAATGAACCTTCTTGGAAATGTCCTTGCTGTACATCTCGTTGAGGATGTTCTTGAACGGCGCAATGTCGTTGTTGTCCCGCATGGTGTCGATACCGTCATTCATGGCGATATACCGGACGCCGTGGCGGGGGAAGAAATCTTCAATCAGGAAGCCGGTCTGCAAGTAATTCCTACCCAGTCTGGATAAGTCTTTCGTGACCACAAGGTTTATCTGCCTGCGCTCGATGGCTTTCAACATCCGTTTCAGGTCGGGGCGCTCCATATTAAGCCCCGTGTAGCCATCGTCCTGATAGACTGCAACAACCTCCCATCCCTGCTTCTCGCAGTAGGTTTCCAGCATATCCCGCTGGTTTGCGATACTGGCGCTCTCCCCGTCAAGGTCATCGTCCTTGGAAAGCCTGCAATAGATAGCCGCCCGGAAGCTGCCCGCCAGTATTGCGTCCATGCCTGTATATTCAAATCCGTTCATCATAACCGTTTACCCGCACAATCCAGACGGAACACGGTCACTCTGAACCTTGTCTTTATTATACTCTAAATCTTGCTTTTTCGCAAGATATTCTTTATCATTTCTCTGGCTGTATTTCTGTGCAATCAGGCTCACGAAAACGTCCGTAGCGTCCAGTTCGCCGTCAAATACCGTTGTGACATGGATTTCAGTTTTGCTTTTTGCCATAGGCAGTTACCTCCATAAATGAAATAAGCCAGACAGGAGAGGGTCGGCAACGAAGTCCGGCAACGGGCTTCAAAAAACCTCGAAAACAATCTCTGTCTGGCGGGTTACTGTTTATTTACTTTTTCTTTTATTTTTCTGTTGCTTTGGTTGTCAGAGGGGAGAAAAGCCCGCAGTTACGGGCTTTTTCCCGGCAACCGGCTCGGCAACGGGATAGCAACGGGGTCGGCAACCGGCTGTCATTCCCCCGGATTTTTCAGAAGGGAAGCTCCATCTGCTCCGTGACTTCCACAAATCCGTCCAGCGTTTTTTCACGCCCGTTGTCAGCGTCCGTTGCCGGGGCTTCCCGTTCCCAGCCCTTTTGTCTGCCGTATCCCTCAAATATCCGGGGATTGGAGAAATACTTCCATCCCGTGATACCGTGGTTCATAATGTCGTTGACTTCCCGGATTTCCCATTGTTTCGGCTCGTCAAAGGGGTGGTTCAAGGCTTCCTTGAAAAGCTGCTTGGAACATACGGCGCTTCCGGTGTAGCGGTCAAGGTACGCCTGTATCATCCCGGCCTTGGTGTCCTCCGGCATGAAATCCCGCTGGTGTTCTTTGAGGTACTGTATCATTTCGGGGGTAAAAGACAGCTTGAAATCGCCGCTTTTGTAGGTCGTCATGGCTTCCGCCCATACCTGTTCGATATAGGCTCTGGAAGCGGCTTCATCGTCCAAAATGTGTACCTCGGCCCGTTCGGGGTAGACCATGACCGGCAGGAAGCGCCGGTTCCCGGAACGGTCAAGGGGCAGGAAGTCCAGGGCATTGGAAGTCCCGCCGAACACGCATTGGCGCAGCCTGTCCTCCGGGTGGGTTTCATAGGGGATTTTATAGACCTCCTTCTGGCGGCTGAGGAAAGACTTGATTTCCTCTATGCTCTTGGCGTTGGCGGTGGCAATCATCTCCGACATTTCAATTATCCAGTGGCCTTGTAGCTTACGGTACACGTTATCATCGTCCAGCTTCCGCAAATCATCGGAAAACCACTCGTCTTTTACGGCCAGCAGCCGGAAGAAGGTAGACTTCCCGGCTCCCTGACCGCCCACCAGACAAAGCATGACCTCAAATTTACAGCCGGGGCAGAACGCCCGGTGGATGGCTCCCAGCAGGAACAGCCGCAGCGATTGGAAGGTGTAGTTGTCCGTGTCGGCTCCCAGAAAGTGCCGCAGGCAGCAGCGGATACGCTCTTTCCCGTCCCAGACAAGGCCGTTCAGGTAGTCCCGGATGGGATGGTAGCTGTTGGCGTCTGCCGCAAGATCGGCGGCGTCCGCTATCTTTTTCTCGCTTGTCAGGCCGTAGGTCTTTTCCAGATACAGCCGGATATATTTCATGTCCGTATCGGTCATGGCCTTGCTGCCGGTTCTGCGTTTCCTGCCGATGGGCTTTAGAAGGTCAATACGCTCGGTCAGGAGATTTTTCGCCACCGCCCCGGAAAGTTCGGGGTCGTGCTGGAACACGGTCAGGCAGTTGTGAATACTGTTGCGAACGCCGCCTTTCTCGGTGCTTTCCAGCATGGCTTTTACTTCAGGGGCGCTCCGGGGCGGGGGTGCGGCTTCGATGGTGTCCGTCACGGCCTGCCGCAGTTCGGGCGGCAAGGTCTGCCATTCTCCGCTCAAGGTTCCTCACTTCCTTTCCGTAGCTGGCAATCAGGGCAGCCCGTTCCCCTATGTCGGAGAACAACAGCACATCCAGCAGATATTCCACATGGGATTGTTTCTGCAACGCTTCCACGAAAAGCGGGTGCCATTCTTCCTCCGGCGTCTTGGGGGCATAGTCCCGCTTCCAGCGGCGCAGCAGATTGTGATAGTCGGACAGTACCCGGAAACAGTGGCGTTCCATGCGCTTAAATTGCTGCTCCGGGGTTTCCTGTCGGGGTCTTGGCTTCGGGAGGCTCCTGCCGGGTGGCTCTTTATCCTCATAGGGGATGGAGAAGTCCTGCGCCAGCATGAGGGCGGCTTCCTTGGGGCTGACGTTATCCAGACGGGAAACAAAGTCAATCACATCCCCGTCTGCCTGACAGCCGAAGCAATGGAAGCGCCGGTCAACCTTCATGCTGGGGTTTTTATCGTCATGGAAGGGGCAGATGCACATCCCGTTTCTTCCTACCCGGATACCGTAATGCTCGGCGGCCTGCCGGGTGGTAACAGACTGCTTCACGGCTTCAAATACGTTCAATAGGCAAATCCTCCTGAAAATAAGAAAAGCACCTGTCATTCTCACGGGGAAAATGGCAAGCGCCTGATTGGTTAAAGTTCCATATCCTGTTTTTGCTGGCGGCGGGGTTGCTGGCGTTTCTCTGCCTGTTCCTCCCGGATACGCTGCTCCCGGCCTTTGACCGCCTGCTGGATGGACGGTTTCTTTCCCGGCTCTGCGGTCTGGCGGTACTGCTCGGATGGCAAAACCTGATTGAGCCAGTGGCGCACATCCCGCAAAATCTTTACATCCTCCTGTACGGCAGTCAGCGCTTCCGTCTTGGAAGCGATATTCTCTGAAAGCTGTGCCTGTTCCCCGGCCAGCTTCTTTGTGCTGTACTTCGCCCCATCAAGATGAACCTTGAAATACCGCAGGGCAGCGTTGTAGGCGTCCAGTTCCTCCTTATGGTCGGCGGCAAATTTCTCCTTGGGTTTCTTCCAGCGGATAGCGGCATATTTCGCATGAACCGGCTTGTTTGCTTCAAAGTTCCCGATATGGAAAAGCAGCCGGTCAATCTCTTTCACACGTTTCTCCATCGGCCTGATTTCCTCACGGATGGAAACGGCCTGTGCGCTAGCTTCATCCAGATAGGCGTCAAGGCTCTCCACGGTGGAAATCTCTTTCTGCCGCAGGAAGTCCAGGGCTTCCATGACCTTGTTGAAATCGCCAACAGTGCCTTTCAGCTTCCCCTTGGAAGTCCAGCCGGTACGTTCCTCGCTCCGTTTATCCAGATACCGGGAAAGCAGTTCGGGGATGGTCGGCTCCTTTGCCTGTTCCAGTGCTTCCAGCAGCGCCGCCTTTTTCTCTTTCAGGCCGGACAGCCAGCCCTTTAAGCTGCGTACCATCTGCCGGATAGACTGCATGAGGGAATTGGCGGCTTTGATGTCCCGGTTCAGGTTGCCGATGTTGGTCTGTATGCCTTTCTTCTCTAACTGGCTGACCGCTGGCCCCATGTGGACGGTGGGGATTTTATCAATCCCCTGTCGGGCATAGGAGCGAAGGTCAAGGCGCTCCGGGCTGCCGATGGCTTCCAGATAGCGGTTTGCTATATCGGCCCAGCCCTGCCGCCATATCTCGGCGTACTTCTGGTCGTTCCAGTCCACGGTGTCCTCCTTGTGGCTTTTCCAGTTCCCGGACGCAAGACGGATACGCTCGCCGTTCTCGTCGAGGTCGTAGACCTTCCGGCTCTTGGGAAGCCACTTGCCCTGTTCATCCATCGCCCGCATGGTAAGAAGGATATGGGCGTGGGGATTTCCGTCCCCTTTGTCATGAATGGCAAAGTCGGCAATCATGCCCTTGGAAACGAAAAACTCCCGGCAGTAGTCCCGGATAAGGTCGGCGTACTGTTCCGGGGGAAGTTCCCTCGGTATGGCAAGCACGAACCTCCGGGCAAGCTGGGAGTTCCATTGCTTTTCAATCGCTTCGGCGGCGTTCCACAAGGTATTCCGGTCTGCGTACTCCGGCGGGGCGTGGGGCGGCAGCATGATTTCGGTGTGGACGATTTCGCTTTTATGGGAATAGTATTTCTGCTTCTGGTCGTATTCGGAAAACAGCCGTTCCCCGCTCTGGTAGGCGGCAGACGCAACGGCTGACTGGCGCTTGCTGCGCTGGATGATTTTTACATCAAAGTGCGGGCATGGTGGCATGACGGATTGTGACCTCCTTTCTCCCGGCGTCCGGGCAAAGAAAAAGCAGGAAACCGTTCCATGATTTCCTGCTCGGTGGTGCCGCCGGTATTTAGTTTTGAAAGTTCGAGTCAGGTTGACCCGATGATGGATAGCACGATAAATGGGAAGTTATCTCTTACTTAGAAAATAGTATGAAAAACCATAGGAACAATGAGAATTAAAATTGCACCTACTACACATACAGCAATTACTTTTTGAAAACTTCGTTTTTCTTGTTCAGACATATCATTATACCATTTCATAGGCAAGCACCTCCTCAACTTCCAATTTTTCGCTGACTCTATTTTTGCTACTTGCTACGGAACTTCATTCTTCTCTATTTTGATTAGGGCGTTTCTTATTACAAAGCGAACCTACCAACATACCGATTGCAGAGATTATCGCTCCTGCTACAATCATTCCAAAGTCTGGGGCGTTCAGTTTGTTAAAAGCAATGTTGTTTGCCATTTTGAATGTACCATATTCAGCAAGCATATACATTGCGCCAAAGAAAATTGTAAATGCCCATTTTCCTTTTCCCCAGAAATTGTTTTTACCAATAATAACGGACACAATAAATGTTGTTACAGGAAGAATAATCCAAAGAAACATCAAACTGTAACCCATAGCGTCGCTTCCGCTTGTAAAGAACCAGAACACAATCATTGCAAATACCCAAATCAACAGATAAGCGAGAATTGTAATAATTCTGTTTCTGTTGGCGTTGCTTTTCACAACATTTGTACTTTCTTCGAGATAATCATAATAGGTTTTCATTTTCTGTTCTCCCTTCAATAAATAGTCAAGAGAGACATCGTAGCATTCGCTCATTTTTATGACACTAATGATATCCGGGTAGGATTTTTCATTTTCCCAATTTGAAATGGTCTGGCGACTCACTCCTAATAATTCAGCAACTTGTTCTTGTGTTAGTTTTTTCTCGATTCGGGCTGCCTTGATTTTGCTTCCAATATCATGCTCCATGCCACTGCACCTCCCTTGCACTTTTATTGTAGGAAAAACACCCTATATCGTCTACCAAATGGCTTTTACATCACTTATAATGTGTGTCAAAATTCTTTGACAACCGCATAAAAACCTATCTGTCGTTAATTTTATTATACTATGACCAGCCTCCTTTGGGAATAGATGAATTGTAAACTTGCTGAACGGAAACAGCTTGCAGCGCAAGGTGTTTCCGGGCGGCAAGTCCACAAAGGGGTAGCTGGCGGCAGCCAGCGCAGGGGAAGTGTAGCTTCCCCTGTGATGATTGACTGAAGCCGGAACGCTGCGGGCAATCATCCGCTTTCCGCAGGAAGCCCCCGGCAGGGCGCAACACACTACCTTCAGGTGGTGTATAGTTGCGCCCTCTTTCAGAGGGGCAGTCCACGGGCTGCGGCTCTGGAAGCAATCATGGCCGTTTCCGGCCTGCGTCCTCTCCCTGAAAATTACCACTTTCGGCGAACACTTTTTCCATAAGCTGACGGGTGCTGTCCTGACGGAACAGCAGCTTCAAGAACAAACTGACCTGTTCATCCGTGATGGTTTCCGGATGGGGAAGGTAGCTTTCCAGCATGGCGGCTCTGGTGCAAAGCCGGTGCGTCCGTTCCTTCCGTGTCAACGTCTTTATCTGGTGTTCCAATATCTTTTCTTCATGCTGCGCCCTCCGCAGCTTCTTTTCCGTTTTCTCTATTTCCTGATTGAGTGCTTCCAGCTTTTCATTCATAGGCGGCTGTCCTCCTTTTTCGGAATGAGTACATATATCTTGTTGGGTTCCCCGAAGCCCTGACGCACTCGCAGTATCAGTCCGGCGTCCTCCAATTCATTCAGGGAACGCTTCACAGTCATGGTGCTGCGGGCAAGTGCCGCCGCCAGTTCCACGATGGGGAAATGGATAAATAAAATCCCGTTGGCGTCCTCTATGCCGGACAGGAAAACAATATCCAACATCCGGGCGTACATGACCTTTGCGGTGCTGCTGATCGGGAGCCGCAGCATGGCTCTCGGCAGCGGCATACAGGGCGGCAGGGCGGTGTCTGCGGTCATAAATTCAACTTCCATTCAATCGGTGTCCTCCTTTACTTTTCGTTTTGAGCGTTTGGAAAGATAATGGGGGCAGTCTACAATGACCGCCCGGAAACTTTGCTTACAAGTGCGCTGGCATTTCCGGCAAAGGTCGTTGTACGTTACCCGCCCCCGTTCATTGAGGAAGAAGGACAGTTCCTGCTTCCTCTTTTTCGGCATTCTCGGCATGGTGCCTCCTTAAACAAAAATCCGCCCATTTCAGCCGTAACAGCCGCAATAGACGGATAGCAGATTTTAGTGTCGTGTTTCGGGGCGATTTTCAAGGGAAAAGCGGCCATAGAGCCGCCCGAAAATCCCCCGTAGTATTACGGATAGGGTAGACTATGCCCTATCAGATTGTTGTGTTTTGGTATCAATTCGGTGTTCATTTTCGCCGGTTCTCCCTGATGTCGTTCCTGCCCCTGGCTCTCACAACGGCGTTTCGCTCCCTTTGGTACGCTCGTTGCGGTCAGGGTTCCTCCATTTCCCTGCCGCAAGTCGTTGCGCTACATCGCCGGGGAGCATATCCCATACAGGCCGGTCATTCGATTGGAATAATCCATCGATGAACTAAGCCCATTATGGCACATTTTTGAGCCTTCTCCCGTATATCCACAAAGTAGGAAAACCGCCCCAAAATCGAAAATTTCCACGATTGCGGAATGGGTATGGTATAATGGGATTGACGGCGGCAGCCAGCCGCAGGAAGGAGCGATGTATCTATGAAAACCCGCATTTCCGTACAGGAACGCCTGAAAGATTTACGGGTGGAACAGGGCTTAAATCTGGAAGAACTGGCGTAGAAAACCGGCATTTCAAAATCAGCCCTCGGCAGCTATGAAAACGACAACGATGAATACAAGGAAATCAATCACGGCAGCCTGTTGAAGCTGGCAGACTTTTATCAGGTGTCCGTTGACTATCTGCTCGGCCTGACCAACAATCGGAAATATGAAAACACGCCGATAGAAGAATTACATTTGAGTGATGAAGTTGTGGAACTGCTGAAAAGTGAACGCTTCAATAACCGGCTGCTGTGTGAGATTATCTCCCATGAAAAATTCCGGGAATTGCTGGCAGACGCAGAAATCTATGTGGACGGGATAGCAACCATGCACTTCCATGACACAAACAGCTCACTGGCTGCTTTACGGGCTATGATACTGGAAGAACATCCCGAAGCTACGGCAGACCGGGCAATCAAAGTATTGGAAGCCTGTCAGGTAGAGGAAGAAGATTTCTTCTGCCATGTAACGCACAAAACATGGGATGTCATTCTTCACGACATACGCAAGGCGCACGAAAATGACAATGAAAGTTCGCCGGATACCACTCCCGCCGATGAACTGATACGGGAAGTACAAAAGGCCATGCAATCGCCGGGGGACAGGGTTCAGCAATTCACGGAGATGTTCTGCAAGGCGTTCCAGCTTAAATATAAGCGGCTCTCACAAGAGGAACGAAGCCTTTTGAAGAAGCTGTTCAAGAAATCCCCGCTGATAAAACAGTCTGGTATGAAATTCCGGCGCAGGCCGTGGAAATGAAAACTGCCGTTGTGGGAATGGGTGTTCCTGCAACGGCAGCTTTATAGTTAATTATTTTTATGTTTCTCCATCAATTATTATTGAGTATGTCAGCAATGACTTCTGGTGCATCTTTGTTAATTTCATGCCCTGCACCGGGGACTATTTGCAAAGTTGCTTGAGGAAGTAACTCATTTAACTTCTTTGACGCTTTTAGATTGGCTCTATCTTTTTCACCGCACACAATAGTGACAGGACAAGTAACCCTATTTAATTGCGAAGTGAAATCCAATGAACGCATTGAGTGAGATAGCTTAATCGTATCAATTTTTGATAGCCCCATGTTTTCAAAACTCTTGCCGGGCATACAGCGGAACAGGAAATTTTGAAAATCTATCAGTAATGTTGGTACTTTGTATTGTGCGCCAACTAAGACCAGTGAAGATACTTTATCCCCATGACGAATAGTGAAATCAAGGGCGAGTAGCGCCCCTAACGATAGGCCACAAATATAAAGTGGCTCTGTTGTATTAGAATACTGCTGTTCCAGTTCAGCTAAAATCCGGGAGTAGGATATTTCATTTCCTGTTGAAGAAAAAAGTTCCGGGCATTCAACACTGGAAGTTGAAAGCTGGCGCACTACCTCTTTCCAGTCTTGTGCTGTTTGTCCCAATCCGTGTAAAAGAACTGTTTTCATTTTTTGTCTGTTACATCCCCTTTCCTATGGTAAAGCAAATAATCTATCCCGAAGCATACAAGAGAGAGTGTAAGGGTAATTCCGCTGTTGAATATGTCAGACGTAAAATCAAACTGGACTTGTGGCAAAAAATAAGCTGAAATATGGGTAATTGCAATCGGCACTGGTATCAAAACCAGAAGGATAAAACCAAATGCCCGCCACAAATTTTTCGCACACTTGCGGAAAATCCAGTATATTATCCAGATAGCAGCAATCGTAATCAGTGTTATGCAAATGCCCAAAGTGAATATAACTGACTTATTCAATAGCCAGGACAAGATTGCCAGTAATGGAATAGGGATGGCACTGACCGTAACTAAGGTTTTCAAAACGATTTTCGTTCTGGAAATCAGGCTTGGAAGTATCATAAGCCATGCGGCTATGATTGAAGCAGCGGCAATCAGTGACCATGATAAACTGTCCGAAGTAAAATAGTCACAAATCAGGCATACGCAACCAGCAACAAGTGCTGCCGCAGAAACGATTACCAAAATAATACGCTTGCTTCTTTCGGATAAACGATAATTACGCTTCTTATATGGTAACTCATCTGGTTCGGTCATTTCATCTTTAATAAGATAGTCCGAGGATACATTGAAAATGTCGCTAAGCTGGGCTATAAAATCTAAATCAGGGAGCGATTGTCCCAATTCCCATTTTGAAATTGTTTGCCGTGTAACTGTTACCTTTTCAGCGAGTGCCTCTTGCGAAAGTCCTCGTTGCTTTCTTAATTTCTGTATTTTCTCTCCGAGTGTCATAATATCCCTCCTGCTACTTTGATTATGAAAAAAATCATAGCAGACAAGCCGTTTTATATCTACCAACACACGCAGGAACAACCGCAACGAACCGTTGCAACGGGTAGCTATTACCAATTTTAGCCCGTCTGTCCCTCATTTTTCGGTTCTTTGTCCGGCTCCAACTCAATCACATCCAAAATACCACAATTCAGGGCTTCGCAAATACGAACCAGCGTTTCCATACTGATATTTTTCCCCTTACCCATGTTGGCAATCATATTTGTGGTAAGACCGGCGGCAATCCGCAAGTCCTCTTTCTTCATGTTGCGCTCAACCAGCGTATGCCAGAGAGGTTTATAGCTTATGTGCATTTATCCTCCTGCCTTTCTCCCGGTTACGGGGTTCCTGCTCCTATTATATCAAAGTTCTTGCTATTCCACAAACATTTCTTGACACAACCGCCGGTTCCGTCTGGATTGTGCTTTTCCTTTCTTTTCTTGATTACATCTACTTAGCCATAAGCTGTTTCATGCCCTGCGACTTCGCGCCGGGGTTATCGTTGCCGTACCCCTCCATGAGGTTAATGCCGCCCCAAATGCCAAGTCCTGCGCCAAGCGCGATTACCAAAGTCTGCAATACGTCAACTGCGCTGTTGAAAAAATCCATATAAACCTCGCTTTCTGCCGCTAAAACGGCTCAAAAAATGTTGTTGGAAATAAAAATGCCGCCGTTTTTATTCGGCGGCTGCGTCCTCGTCGGACAAATCTATTTCGTATATGTCAAAGGGTTCGTCGGGCTTTACGATTGCCGGACGGGTGGACATATACCGTTCAACGTCAAAAGCGTTTTTCTTGTCGAAGTCGGAAAGGTATTTGTAGTTCGGGTGCTGCGTTATATCGTACTTATCGCTGAAAAAGGGGCGCACGCCGCGCAACTGCAAAATACATTTTCCTCCGTCCATAACTGCGATTTCGTCCTGTGTCATCAACTCCTTTCCCAATTTCTGATAATTGAGGCCATGAGAAACCTGCGTGCCGCGATTTTCGGAAGTGTTGAAACTGTCGATTGTTTCACGTCCCAAGTTCTCCGAAATATCCTTTGCATTTTTCCCGCGCCCTCCCAAAAACAAGGTGCTGTCGGCATTGTCAAGTATGATTTCTGCCGCGTCCTTGTAAATGGCTTTTAGCTGGCTCTGCGATTGCAGAATGATAGAAGCCGAGATTTCCCGGCTGCGGATTGTGGCAATCAATTTTTCAAACTGCGGGATTTGTCCAATGTTTGCAAACTCGTCTAACAGGCAGCGAACATGAACCGGCAGCTTGCCGCCGTATTCGTCGTCGGCCTTGTCGCACAAGAGATTAAATAACTGCGATTGCAGCATAGCGATAACAAAATTAAACGTGCTGTCCGTATCGCTCATAATCAAAAACAAAGCTGTTTTTCTGTCGCCTAACGTGTCAAGTTCTAATTCGTCGTAGGACATAAGATCGCGCAATTCCTTTATATCAAAAGGAGCGAGCCTCGCACCGCAAGAAATGAGGATTGATTTTGCGGTTTTGCCAGAGACGAAAAGTCAAGGACTTTTTCATCAAATTCAAAAAGAAGTCACATTTT
>OGHF01001316.1_pt1 | contig 15106 bp, 7 predicted proteins | sample 1571481 | NCBI WGS metagenome assembly OGHF01 (sample SAMEA2581952, study PRJEB24529) | metagenome | biome: Human gut stool | place: China | collected 2011
ACTTAGTCTGCCTCATTTTTGTTCAACGATCAAAAAGGCGGCTGGGAATACTCCGTTGGAGGTGATTGCTTCTGTCATTCTGATGGATGCCAAATCGCGTTTAAAGTCGGGCAATGAACCGGTGAAGAATATTGCTTTGTCTTTAGGATTTAATAATATTTCTTTCTTCAACAAGTTTTTCAAGCAACATACCGGTATTACTCCGCACGAATATAGAGGACATTAGTCCTCCGATTGTCTTTCGAATGGCAAAGTGACAGTGAATCGGCTGCCCTTTCCTGTTTCCGACTCAACGAAAATATCTCCTTGCAGATGTTCTACGATTGTTTTGCAGATAGAAAGTCCCAGTCCGGTCCCTTGCTTGAAAGTATCAACTTTATAGAAGCGGTCGAATATTTCCTTTTGGCATTCTTTTGGAATCCCTGAGCCTGTATCTTCCACAAAGACATGAACCGAGCTTGCATCGACGGAATCCACTGCATAACCAAAATGGATATATCCTTTTTCTGTAAACTTCCGGGCGTTATTAATGAAATTGCTTATTACCTGTTTCAGGCGTGTAGCATCCGTATTGATATAGACATCTTCATTCGGTAATAACGCTCTTATTTCGATTTCGGATATAGGTTTCATAGTCTGTTCTTTCTCTACATCTATCATGAGAGATCGGAGAGAACAGTCAGTGAAAGTAAATTTAATCGTATTTGATTCAATCTTGGATAAATCAAGTACATCATCAATCAGTCTTACTAAGTGTTCGCTGTTGATACTGATTAATCTCACAAAATCGGCACGTTCTTCCTCGCTTAATTCATCATACGTAGAACCGATTACATCGGAGAAACCGACTATTGCATTCAGTGGTGTACGGATCTCATGGCTCATATTTGCCAAAAAAGCCATTTTAAGTCGGTCGCTTTCTTCAGCTTTCTTACGTGCTTCGATTAAGGTGTTCTCTATATCCTTATATTCCTGAATACTCATACAGATACCGACCAACCGATAGGGATGCCCCGAGATATTGGCAATATAAGTAGACTGGCCTTCAAACCATTCCCAAGTTCCGTCTCCACGATGCAGGCGGAAGGGGACAGATTTATCGAACGTTTCCATGCCGCTAAGTTGCACAATAAAGGCGTCGGCCATAGCTTGCCGGTCGTCCGGATGAATCATGTTTACGTATTCTTCCATAGTCAGAGTGTTGTTTTCTCCGGCCGAAATACCTAAATGTTCGAAATAACGGTTGTCAAGAGTAAATTCACTTCGGTTTATATCATAATACCACGGATATATTTTGGTTCTTTGCAAGGCTGTGTTCAGAATATACTCTTGTGTCAGTTCTACCGTGATATTGCGAAAAAAGAATAAGATCTTTTTCAGATGACCTTCTTCTTTGATCGTTGCAAAATCACCTCTGATCGGGAATTGTGTATAATCAATCTGTTCTTGCATGAATGTGTGCTCCGGAAGCGAATATGTTTGTTCACCCTGACGAATCTTCTCTAAAATGACAGAAAGAATATCTTCTTTATTATTTAATAACTTGAATAGGTCATTGGTTGAAAGAGGCATCATCTCATTGACTGATGAATGGACATGAAGTTCGGTTAGAGCCTGGTGGTTAAGCTGGATAACCTCTCCATTTATATTAAATATAATAACTCCGTCAGGCAGGATATTTAGCAACTCATCATTGTAAAGTGTTTGTTTATTCTCTTCCATTTCTTTTGTTTTTTTAATGCAGAACATGAGATAAATGACATGAATGTATAACAAAGAAAAACATTTCCCGGAAGATAATACGATATTCATATATGTTTTTACCCCTGTCTGAAGGAGTATTTTAATTCGCAAGACCTTAATTGTTAAAACGATATTTGCATTTTAATAATTGATATTCTTATTTTAATTCTAACTTTAGAATCGATTAATGAAATAAAAAAGAAGACTTCGGAATATGCAGCTATTTCGAAGTCTTCAGTGGAACCTTTGATGAAAGAAAAAGAAGGATAGGTTTAGTTTCTTCTTTATTCTCTACTTAGTAAGTTTTATCCTATTTATTTGCCAGTCTTTTTTGGCGGTTCCTTCCGTGAAGTTAAACAATTTTGTATCGGAAGGTAATGGTTCGAATGTGAGTGAGAACTCGGCTTCTCCGCTTTCGGGCAAAAAGAAATGTTCACCGGGAGTAATGCCTTCCGCTTTCTTCAAGGCATATGATACGCCTTTTGCATCTGTTAACTTGGCATCTGTACTCACTTGTATCCAGTAGTTGGGTATGTAGTATGCATAGAAATGAACGACTGTTGCTGTATCCGTCAATTCTACCTGCTTCACTTCAAGAATGTCGGTATTGGTTGATTCGTAAATTGGATGGTTAACGATTTTGGTGTTGGCTTTCCGAACGATACTCATTTCGCGCTTAGGTGTATCCAGGTATCTGCGCATTTTAAGTTTCAGGCTACCCTTGCCATATCCTGACCACATTTTCATGATTTTGCCTTCCGGAGAGATGAGAACATAGTTGGGAATACCATTGACATCATATACAGCGGACAATCCTGCATTTTGTTTCAGGTCACTCAGGTTTTGCCAGGTCATCTCATGTTGGGCAGAAGCAGCCTTCCATCTGTTTTTGGTATCCGAACTCAAACTGACAATCGTAAGCCGGTCTTTATATTGTTCCTGGATTTCTTTCATTTCGGGGAGTGCCATAATACAAGGACCGCAACCGCTGCTCCAAAAGTCAAGAAGTATATATTTTCCCTTAAAGTCAGCCAGATGGTGAATACTTCCGTCGAGGTCGAAAAGATCGGCGTCTGCCATGTCATCTCCTTCTTTCACTGTTTTGGGAGGGAAGAGATTGACTGTAATTTCTTGTCCTTTGATGGAAGCTTTCTGTTCTTCATTCAGCCTGTTATACAAAGCCAATGTTTCTTCTTTATTGGTAAACATGGGATTGTACTTCACAGACATACTTAAACCAAACAGTTTATCCATCCAGATGCTGGAAACAGGGAGTTCCTGCATTAACTTAAGTTCGCGTTTATCGATAATAGCTGATATACTGTCTGATTTTGCACGCATCGCTTTTTGTTCGGCCTCCGGAGCTGAACGCATACTTCTGCTTTTGATAGCCAGGCGTTGGTATTCATCCCACAGGTCACGGGAGTTTTCGATAAATCGGTTATATTCCTGTTGTTCTTTTACCGGACTGTCTACTTTCCATGTATAAATCAGGGTATTGGTACCTGTCACTTTTATTTGGGCATCGGGAGTTGCATAAATCTCCAAAGACATCGGAGGGAAGTCCGCTTCGCGGTTACACATAAGGGATAATTGATCCATACCGCTTTCTCCTGCATTTCGTTTGAAGAAGAACTTGCCATTACGTATCGTATCCGAAGCAACTACGCTTCCTACACGTCCGTCCGTTAAAAACAGGGAAACAAGAGTGCCGTCTTTCACTCCTTTTACATTACCTTCAATCGTATACTCATGCTGTGCGTGTGAAGCGAGACAACTTAATAGAAAGAGGCTGCTGAATAGTAGTTTTTTCATAATAAAAATATTAGAAGTAATTATAGGTCACAAGGTAGAGCTTTTCTTCGTAGAGTGTTTCCCCTTTTATTATTCTTTAATATTAATGTAAAAGAAAGGGGTACAAAATGCCCCTTCGTCCGTCTTCTTGGTATGAAGAAAAAAGAACGAATGAAAATATATACATTAGTGTTTGGCGCATTGGTCGCTTGCCCGATGCAGGCACAAACAATGCATGATTGGGAGAATCATCATGTTCTCCAGATTAATCGTGAACCGGCACGAGCTGCTTTTACTCCTTTCTCCGTACAGAAAGGAGACTGCTCGATGTCTTTGGACGGAACATGGAAGTTCCGATGGACTCCTGTTCCGGGCGAAAGAATCATAGATTTCTATCAGACTGATTTTAATGATAAAGACTGGAAGGACTTTCCTGTTCCTGCCAATTGGGAAGTCAATGGATATGGCACGCCTATTTATGTATCTGCAGGTTATCCGTTTAAGATAGATCCTCCGCGAGTAATGGGAGAGCCGAAAGCTGACTATACGACCTATAAAGAACGAAACCCGGTCGGGCAGTATCGGCGCACATTCGTTTTGCCTGTGGGATGGGAAGCGGACGGACAGACTTTTTTGCGCTTTGAAGGAGTGATGAGTGCTTTCTATGTTTGGATAAATGGCGAACGGGTAGGGTATAGCCAAGGTAGTATGGAGCCAAGTGAATTTAACATCACCGACTATCTGAAGACTGGTGAGAATCAGATAGCATTGGAAGTGTACCGTTATAGTGACGGGTCTTATCTCGAAGATCAGGACTTCTGGCGTTTTGGCGGCATTCATCGTAGTATTCATCTGATACATACACCTGATGTTCGTATGCGTGATTATACAATACGCACTCTTCCTGCATCTGCCGGCAATTATAAGGACTTTATTTTGCAGATCGATCCGCAATTTAGTGTATACAGAGGTATGACCGGAAAAGGATATACCCTGCAAGCTGTGTTGAAAGACGTAAGTGGAAAGGAGATAGTAAAGTTACAGGGAGAGGTGGAAGAAATACTGGATCTGGAGCATAAAGCAAGCCGGATGAATGAGTGGTATCCGCAACGCGGGCCACGTAAGACGGGACGTTTGTCAGCCATAATAAAATCACCGGAAAGATGGACAGCGGAGACACCCTATCTTTATAAACTACACCTGACTTTGCAGAATGCGGAAGGAAAAGTGATAGAACAGGCGGAGCAGTCGGTCGGTTTCCGTACTGTAGAAATCAATAAAGGACAATTACTGATTAACGGTAATCCGGTTCGCTTCAGAGGTGTGAACCGTCATGAACACGATCCACGGACGGCACGCGTAATGAGTGAAGAAAGAATGCTTCAGGATATACTGCTGATGAAACAGGCAAATATCAATGCCGTTCGTACCAGCCATTATCCCAATGTGAGCCGCTGGTATGAACTCTGTGATAGTTTAGGGCTTTATGTGATGGATGAAGCGGATATCGAAGAGCATGGTCTGCGCGGGACACTGGCAAGTACTCCCGATTGGTATGCTGCATTCATGGATCGTGCGGTCCGCATGGCAGAACGTGATAAGAACTATCCAAGTATCGTGATGTGGAGTATGGGAAATGAAAGCGGCTACGGACCGAACTTTGCAGCTATTTCTGCATGGTTACACGATTTTGATCCTACACGCCCCGTTCATTATGAAGGTGCGCAGGGAGTAGATGGCAATCCTGATCCGAAGACGGTCGATGTGATCAGCCGTTTTTATACCCGTGTGAAACAAGAATATCTGAATCCGGGTATTGCAGAAGGAGAAGACAAAGAACGTGCGGAAAATGCACGTTGGGAACGGCTGTTGGAAATAGCGGAACGTACCAATGATGACCGTCCGGTGATGACAAGCGAATATGCCCATTCGATGGGAAATGCGTTGGGCAACTTTAAAGAATATTGGGATGAAATATATAGTAATCCCCGTATGCTGGGCGGTTTCATATGGGACTGGGTAGATCAGGGAATTTATAAAGAATTGCCTGATGGCCGCATTATGGTGGCGTATGGCGGAGACTTCGGTGATAAGCCGAATCTGAAAGCTTTCTGCTTTAACGGTCTATTGATGAGTGATCGTGAGACGACTCCGAAATATTGGGAAGTAAAGAAAGTATATGCACCGATTCAGTTGGCCGTCAACAATGGACAATTGACCGTTACAAACAGGAATCATCATATAGACTTATCTCAGTATCGCTGCTTATGGACATTGACAATAGATGGTAAACAGAAAGAACAGGGAGAAATCACATTACCGGAAGTCGCCCCGGGTGAGAGTGAAACAATTACTTTACCTGCTTTCCGTTCCTTATCGGACAAGAAGGCTTTAAACAGAAAAAGCAACAACAGCAACTCAACGAATACGCTTTCTGATTGTCTGCTAAAAGTAAGCATCGTATTGAAATCTGATGCTCTTTGGGCGAAAGCCGGTCATGAAGTTACTTGGGAACAATTCTGCTTACAGCAAGGAGAATTGTTGTCTGCCGATCTGATCAATAAAGGAGCGCTGCAAGTAAAAGAGGATGATAAATCTTTATCGGTTAGCGGACGCGGTTTCTCGGTTCAGTGGGAAAAGAAAACAGTCGGAAGTATAACTTCCCTTATGTACAATGACAAAGAAATATTGACTCAGAATCATTTTCCGGTTCAGCCTGTCACGCAAGCATTCCGTGCTCCGACAGACAATGACAAGAGTTTCGGAAACTGGCTGGCAAAAGACTGGAAACTGCATGGCATGGACCATCCTCTGATTAGTCTGGAGTCTTTCGATCATGAAGTACGTGCAGATGGGGCAGTCATAGTACGTATCCGGACAACTAATTTATATAAAGAAGGCAACGTGACAACGATATCCGTCTATACCATTTCTTCCGATGGAGCCATTGATCTGAAAACTACTTTCTTACCACAAGGAGTACTTCCGGAATTGCCTCGTTTAGGGCTTGCATTCTGTCTGGCTCCTGCCTATAATACCTTTACATGGTATGGCAGAGGGCCACAGGATAATTATCCCGATCGCAAGACATCTGCCGCAACAGGGCTCTGGAAGGGAACGGTAGCAGAACAGTATGTACATTATCCTCGTCCGCAGGATAGCGGAAATAAGGAAGAAGTACAATTTCTTACGCTGACAGACAAACAGAATAAAGGTATCCGTGTAGACGCGGTAGAAGATGTATTTTCGGCCTCTGCTTTGCATTATACTGCACAGGATTTATATAAAGAAACCCATGACTGCAATCTGAAGCCACGTCCCGAAATTATTCTCAGTATGGACGCGGCCGTGCTCGGATTAGGGAATAGCAGCTGCGGACCGGGCGTACTGAAGAAGTATGCTATTGAGAAAAAAGAACATACGCTGCATATACGCATCAGCAAGCAGTAAAATAAGAATTGATACAATTAATAGTAACTAACACAATAATAAAAGTAACAATGAAAAAAGTAACCACTTTATTATCAACCTTGGCGTTGGCAACTACTCTGGCTGCTCAAACCCTTCCGCAAACGGAACGGCAATACCTTTCCGGTCACGGATGTGATGATATGGTAGAATGGGACTTCTTCTGTACTGACGGACGCAATTCCGGCAAATGGACGAAGATCGGCGTACCGTCATGCTGGGAGTTGCAGGGCTTTGGCACCTATCAGTATGGAATCACCTTTTATGGCAAAGCATTCCCCGAAGGTATCGCCGATGAAAAAGGAATGTATAAGTACGAGTTTGAGGTCCCCGAGAAGTTCCGCGGGCAGCAGGTAAATCTGGTATTCGAGGCTTCGATGACAGATACCGAAGTTAAAGTAAACGGGCGTAAAGTCGGCTCGAAACATCAGGGAGCTTTCTATCGTTTTTCATACAATGTCACAGATTTCCTTAAGTATGGAAAAAAGAATCTGCTGGAAGTAACCGTTTCAAAGGAAAGCGAAAATGCCAGTGTGAATCTTGCCGAGCGACGTGCCGATTATTGGAACTTCGGAGGTATTTTCCGTCCGGTATTTCTGGAAGTAAAACCTGCGATTAATTTACGTCATATCGCCATTGATGCGCAAATGGATGGTTCCTTCCGTGCCAATTGCTATACCAATCTGTCTAATGACGGAATGAGTATCCGGGCACAGATTTTGGACAATAAAGGCAAAAAACTAACTGAAACGACCGTCCCTGTAAAAGCGGGAGGAGACTGGACTTCTTTACAGCTCAAGGTCTCTGATCCGGCTCTGTGGACAGCCGAAACGCCGAATCTTTATAAAGCTCAGTTTTCTTTGCTGGACAAAGACGGAAAAGTGCTGCACAACGAGACAGAAACATTCGGTTTTCGTACCATCGAAGTACGCGAAAGTGACGGATTATACGTAAACGGTGTACGCATTATGGTACGTGGTGTCAATCGCCATAGCTTCCGTCCGGAAAGTGGCCGTACATTAAGTAAAGCGAAAAATATCGAAGATGTTCTTCTGATGAAAGACATGAATATGAACTCCGTCCGTCTGAGTCACTATCCGGCTGATCCGGAGTTTCTGGAAGCTTGTGATTCTCTGGGACTTTACGTGATGGATGAATTAGGAGGCTGGCATGGCAAATACGATACTCCGACCGGAGTACGCCTGATCGAAGGAATGATAGAACGTGACGTTAACCACCCGTCTATTATTTGGTGGAGTAATGGTAATGAAAAAGGATGGAATACCGAACTCGATGGAGAATTTCACAAGTACGATCCGCAGAAACGTCCGGTTATTCACCCGCAAGGCAATTTCTCTGGTTTTGAAACCATGCATTACCGTTCTTACGGAGAAAGTCAGAACTATATGCGCTTGCCGGAAATCTTTATGCCGACAGAATTTCTCCACGGTTTGTATGATGGCGGTCATGGTGCCGGATTATACGACTATTGGGAAATGATGCGTAAACATCCCCGCTGTATCGGTGGTTTCCTTTGGGTACTGGCAGACGAAGGAGTGAAGCGTGTCGATATGGAGGGATTCATTGATAATCAAGGAAATTTCGGCGCTGACGGTATTGTAGGGCCACATCATGAAAAGGAAGGCAGTTTCTACACAATCAAGCAGTTATGGAGTCCGGTACAAATCATGAATACTTCTATCGACAAGCAATTTGATGGCAAATTCTCCGTAGAAAACCGTTACGATTATCTGAATCTGAATACTTGCCGTTTCCTTTGGAAACAGGTGAAGTTCCCTACCGCAACAGATGCTTCTAATACAACTGCCCAAGTTCTGAAACAAGGGGAAACACAAGGAAGTGATGTCGCAGCCCATTCGGCAGGTGTGCTGAATATTAAAACAACGATCCTTCCGGATGCCGATGCCCTTTTCCTCACAGCCATCGACCGATACGGTCATGAACTTTGGCGCTGGACTTTCCCTGTGAACAAACTGAATCAGGCTAATGAAGTGCTTTCTCCCTTATCTAATAAGGTAACCTCTACAGAAACAGAAAATGAACTTACCGTAAAAGCGAAGAATCATACTTTCATTTTCTCAAAGAAAGACGGTCAGCTGAAAGGTGTATCCGTAAACAATCGCAAGATCAGCTTTGCCAACGGCCCTCGTTTCATCGGTGCCCGTCGTGCCGACCGCTCATTGGATCAGTTTTATAATCACGATGACGAAAAAGCGAAAGAAAAGGATCGTACCTACAGCGAATTCCCTGATGCTGCTGTATTCACGAAACTGGATGTAAAAGAAGACGGAGGCAATCTGATTGTTACTGCCAATTATAAACTGGGTAATCTGGATAAAGCGCAATGGACAATCAATCCAAGTGGAGAAGCGGTGCTGGATTATACCTACAATTTCTCCGGCGTGGTAGATTTAATGGGAATCTGCTTCGACTATCCCGAAGATCAGGTGATCAGTAAACGCTGGCTGGGAGCGGGGCCCTACCGTGTATGGCAGAACCGTATTCATGGCACGCAATACGATGTCTGGGAAAACGACTATAACGATCCTATTCCGGGTGAAACCTTCACATATCCCGAATTCAAAGGATATTTCGGCAGTGTTTCCTGGATGAACATCCGTACGAAAGAGGGTACTATCAGCCTGACCAATGAAACTCCGGATGCTTACATCGGAGTATATCAGCCGCGTGACGGTCGTGACCGCTTACTTTATACGCTTCCTGAAAGTGGAATCTCTGTCTTGAATGTGATTCCTCCTGTACGTAATAAAGTAAATTCGACTGATCTATGTGGCCCGTCATCGCAGCCAAAATGGGTGAATGGTCCGCAGAGCGGACGAATCATTTTCCGGTTTATGGAATAAATAAATGAAATAAAAAGGTACTCACATTGCGTTGGGTACCTTTTTTTAATGTAAATATAGCAAATATAAAATGGTTTAAAAGAGTCATAAGTGAGGAATAATCATTATTTTTGTTTCGTTTTATAGATTCAGATTAACGAGTTCTTTCCTATGTACACAATACTAATTATAGAAGACGAACCCAGAGTGGCAAGTTTGCTGATGAACGGGCTGGAAGAAAATGGTTATCAGACCATGGTAGCTTATGACGGATTAATGGGGCTGCGGCTTTTTCAGGCACATACGTTCGATCTGGTTATATCTGATATTGTTCTGCCTAAGATGGACGGATTTGAGCTGACGAAAGAAATCCGTAAGTCCAATCCCCATATTCCTATATTAATGTTGACGGCATTAGGATCAACGAACGATAAGCTGGACGGTTTCGATGCCGGTGCAGACGACTATATGGTGAAGCCCTTTGATTTCAGAGAGTTGAATGCCAGAATCAAAGTTCTATTGAAACGTGTCTCGGGAAATGTACCGGAATTGCCGCAGGAACTTGTTTATGCGGATCTGCGCATTGATCTTCAGCGGAAGGACGTAGAACGAAATAACGTTTCCATTAAACTTTCTCCGAAAGAATATAACCTGCTGCTATATATGGTCGAAAATGCCGAAAGGGTATTGAGCCGGGTAGAGATAGCGGAGAAAGTATGGAACACACATTTTGATACGGGAACCAACTTCATTGATGTATATATCAACTACCTTCGCAAAAAGATAGACCGTAACTTTGAACCGAAACTTATTCATACCAAAGCAGGGATGGGTTTCATACTGACTGACAAATTATGAAAATCCGGGCAACGCTGACTCTGCAATATGCGGGCATTACAGCTGCGGTATTCTTCGCATTTGTCATAGCTGTCTATTACGTAAGCGAGCATTCGCGCAGCAATGCTTTCTTTCGAAACCTGCAAAGTGAAGCTATAACCAAAGCCCACTTATTTCTTAATAATCAGGTAGATGCAAAAACGATGCAGTCTATTTACCTGAATAATCAGAAGTTTATTAATGAAGTAGAGGTAGCCGTCTATACTACAGATTTTAAAATACTATATCATGATGCCCTTCAAAACGACATAGTCAAGGAAACACCCGAAATGGTAAAACGTATTCTGAAACGAAAGAATATCAGTTTCTATGTGGACGAATATCAGGCAATAGGACTTGTGTATCCGTTTGAAGGACAAGACTACATTGTCACTGCCGCTGCCTATGATGGCTATGGATACGCTAACCGGGATGCACTGAGAAATATGCTCATTCTGTTATTTATCGGAGGATTGACCATGTTGGTGATTGTCGGTTATATCCTCTCCCGAAGCACCTTAAAGCCTATACGCAATATCGTGAAAGAAGCGGAGAAAATCACCGCCTCACATATCGACAAAAGACTGCCTGTAAAAAACGAACAGGACGAACTGGGAGAACTGAGTATTACATTCAATGCACTGCTGGAACGTTTGGAGAAGTCCTTCAACTCACAAAAGATGTTTGTCAGCAATGTATCTCATGAATTACGTACACCTATGGCAGCCGAACTGGATCTGGCCCTGTTGAAAGAACGAACCTCCGGACAATATCAGGCAGCTATCGGCAATGCACTACAAGATTCGCGACGGATCATAAACCTGATCGACGGATTGCTGAATCTTGCAAAAGCCGACTATCAGTCGGAACAGATTACAATGGAAGAGGTCCGGTTGGATGAACTGCTGTTGGATGCCAGAGAATTAGTCCTAAAAGCCCATCCGGATTATCACATCGAATTAGTATTTGAGCAGGAAGCTGAGGAAGATAATGTGCTGACCGTAATCGGAAACAGCTATCTGTTGACTACTGCCTTTGTGAATCTGGTAGAGAACAACTGCAAGTACTCTTCCAACCGGACTTCATCCGTCCTGATAGCTTATTGGGAACAATGGGCTATTATCCGCTTGTCTGATAATGGCGTAGGAATGTCCGATGCAGACAAAGAAAACCTGTTTAAACTGTTTTATCGGGGAGAAAACAAGAATATAGCTCCCGGAAATGGTATAGGCATGGTTTTGACACAGAAAATCATTCACCTTCACAAAGGAGAACTTACCGTATCTTCTCATAAGGACGAGGGAACTACTTTTGTGGTAAAACTCCCGCATATCTAAGAAACTCTAATAGTTTTCTAATACCACTCTAATCATTCTCTAACGGCTTCCTCCCGAAGTCCTCCTTACTTTTGCATCGAATTAATAAATGCAGTTAGTAACTTAAAAAAATTAGAGAGTATGGTATGGAAGAAAAAACTGCGTTCACCACAGTACACATTCAATTCAGAGAAAGTATTTTTGGTTGCCACACAACCCGGTAAGTCAATCTATTCATACTTGCAGACAACCAAGCTTGGATTAACACAGGGAGAAGTGCAGGAGCGACAATCCATTTATGGAAGAAACGAAGTGGTACATGAACAGAAAAAGAATCCGTTTATCCTGTTTATCAAAACGTTTATCAATCCTTTCATTGGCGTTCTGACCGGGCTCGCCATAATATCCTTATTTTTGGATGTATTGATGGCCGATCCTGGAGAGCAGGAATGGACGGGAGTCATTATCATCTCATCCATGGTGCTGTTCAGTGCTATCCTGCGTTTTTGGCAGGAATGGCGAGCAAGTGAGGCTACGGATTCTTTAATGAAAATGGTAAAAAACACATGTCTCGCCAAACGTGCGGGAGAGCATGAAGAAGAGATCGAGATTACGGAACTCGTCCCGGGGGATATCGTGTATTTGGCAGCTGGGGACATGGTTCCCGCTGATATTCGGATCATCGATTCGAAAGACCTGTTCATCAGTCAGGCTTCATTGACAGGAGAGTCCGAACCGATAGAAAAGTTTCCGGAGGTACGGGGACAGCAGTTCCGAAAAGGAAGTGTCATTGAATTGGACAATATTTGCTATATGGGTTCCAATGTGATAAGTGGTGCGGCAAAAGGAATCGTTTTTGAAACGGGGAACAAAACCTATCTGGGTACTATTGCAAAGAGCCTGGTCGGACATCGTGCCACTACAGCTTTTGACAAAGGCATTAGTAAAGTTAGCTTTTTGTTGATTCGCTTCATGCTGGTTATGGTTCCATTTGTATTTTTCGTAAATGGCTTTACGAAAGGGGATTGGTTTGAAGCTTTCATATTCGCCATATCCGTTGCGGTTGGCCTTACTCCGGAAATGTTACCGATGATTGTGACTGCCAACCTTTCCAAAGGAGCGATAGCCATGTCCAAAAAGAAAACAATCGTAAAGAATCTCAATGCCATTCAGAATTTTGGAGCGATGGACATACTCTGTACTGACAAAACCGGTACATTGACCTGCGATAAAATCGTATTGGAGAAATATATCAATGCAGATGGCAGTGACGACAACAGTAAACGTATTCTTCGTCATGCTTACTTCAACAGTTATTTCCAAACCGGTTTAAGGAACCTGATGGATAAAGCGATTCTTTCCCATGTAAGAGATTTGAGTCTGGAACATTTGAAGGATGACTACACCAAAGTGGATGAAATACCTTTCGACTTTACGCGCAGAAGAATGTCTGTTGTAATAGAAGACAGGCAGGGAAAGCGGCAAATCATCACCAAAGGAGCGGTAGAAGAGGTTCTCGATGTCTGTTCCTATGCCGAGTTCAACGGGCAGATTCATCCCTTGACTGATGCATTGAAAATCAAAGCAAAGATGATTAGTGAAGATATGAATCAGCAGGGGATGAGGGTATTGGCAGTCTCCCAAAAAAGTTTTATCGAGAAAGATTGTAATTTCGCCATCGAAGATGAAAAAGAAATGGTATTGATCGGGTATCTTGCTTTTCTTGATCCTCCGAAACCTTCTGCTGTCGAAGCCATCGAACAATTATATGCGCATGGAGTAGCAGTTAAAATTCTATCGGGAGACAATGATATTGTAGTGAAAGCTATTGCACGACAGGTAGGAATTGACACCAGTCATTTTCTTACGGGGATAGAAATAGAAAATATGGACGAAACAGCATTGAAAGAAGCGGTAAAGGATACCACTTTATTTTCAAAACTGACTCCATTACAAAAGACGCAAATCATTTCTCTGTTGCAGGAACAAGGGAATACGGTGGGATTCCTGGGAGATGGAATCAATGATGCAGGTGCATTACGTCAGTCGGACATTGGTATATCAGTCGATTCTGCTGTGGATATAGCCAAAGAAAGCGCAGATATTATCTTGTTGGAAAAAGATTTGATGGTATTGGAAGATGGAGTGCTTGAAGGAAGAAAGACATTCGGCAATATCAATAAGTACATAAAGATGACTGCCAGTTCCAATTTTGGTAATATGTTCAGTGTGATGTTTGCCAGTGCATTCCTGCCGTTTCTGCCCATGATGCCGATACATCTATTGATCCAGAACTTATTGTATGACATTTCGCAGACCACCATTCCTTTTGACCGTATGGACCCGGAGTTCCTGAAGAAACCCCGTAAATGGGATGCGTCCGATCTAAGTCGTTTTATGATTTATGTAGGTCCCATCAGTTCTATCTTTGATATTATAACGTATCTGGTTATGTGGTACGTATTTAGCTGCAACAGCCCCGAACATCAGACACTGTTTCAGACCGGATGGTTTGTGGAAGGTTTGTTATCACAGACATTGATTGTCCACATGATACGTACCCGCAAGATACCGTTCATACAAAGCCGTGCCACATGGCCTGTGATGGGACTGACCTTCTTAATCATGGCAATAGGTATTCTTATTCCTTTCACCGCTTTCGGGCGTTCCATCGGATTGACAGCTCTTCCTTTGAGCTATTTCCCCTGGCTGATTGGAATTTTACTCTCTTATTGCATTTTGACGCAGATCGTGAAGAACTGGTATATCAGGAAGTTTGTGCGCTGGTTATAGCTTTGTCTGTTTATCTCGCAAATTAAATGTATATATTGTAAAAGATTTAAAATTGAGACGAATTGTCTGTCAAGAGTTTTTGCCCCTAAAATTAATTTCATATATTTAGGAGCAAGAACTCTTATTTATTTAGATTTGCAAACTTTCTAATATTCAGGCACGATGAAACACTATTATTCCTTTCTGATAATAACCTCTTTGTTATTAGCCGGATGCGGGCAAAAAGACCGGGCAAAATCTCAATTCGAATCA
>OGHF01001321.1_pt1 | contig 15081 bp, 10 predicted proteins | sample 1571481 | NCBI WGS metagenome assembly OGHF01 (sample SAMEA2581952, study PRJEB24529) | metagenome | biome: Human gut stool | place: China | collected 2011
CCGAGATCTACACTCTTTCCCTACACGACGCTCTTCCGATCTGCGCCGTCGAGGCCGGGTCGGCCCTGGCCGCGACCATCGCCATGGTCAGCATGTATTTCTTCATCGCCGCGCGCTGCATCCTTGCCCTGGGCGAGGCGGGCAACTTCCCGGCAGCCATCAAGGTGACCGCCGAGTACTTCCCCAAGAAGGACCGCGCCTACGCCACCTCGATCTTCAATGCCGGCGCTTCGATCGGCGCGCTGTTCGCCCCGCTGACCATTCCGCTGCTGGCGAAGGCCTGGGGCTGGGAGATGGCCTTCATCGTGATCGGCGCCCTGGGCTTCGTCTGGATGGGCTTCTGGGTCTTCATGTACAAGAAACCCTCGGACCACCCGAAGGTGAATGCCGCCGAGCTGGAGTATATCGAGCAGGACCAGCACGAAGTGGTCGACGGCGAGACGGTCGGCAAGGAGCAGGAGGGCGAGAAGATCTCGTTCTGGAGAACGCTCTCGTTCAAACAGACGTGGGCCTTCGCCTTCGGCAAGTTTATGACCGACGGCGTGTGGTGGTTCTTCCTCTTCTGGACCCCCTCGTACCTCAATTCGCAGTTCGGGATCAAGATGTCCGAAGGGCTGGGCGTGGCGCTGATCTTCACGCTTTATGCCATCACGATGCTGTCGATCTACGGCGGCAAGCTTCCGACGATCATCATCAACAAGACGGGGCTGAACCCCTATGCGGCACGCATGCGCGCCATGCTGATCTTCGCGTTCATTCCGCTGCTGGTGCTGCTGGCGCAGCCCATGGGCACGATCTCGCCGTGGTTCCCGATCATCCTGATCGGTCTGGGCGGCGCGGCGCACCAGTCGTGGTCGGCCAATATCTTCTCGACCATCGGCGACATGTTCCCCAAGTCGGCGATCGCCACCGTGACGGGCATCGGCGGCATGGCCGGCGGCGTAGGCTCGATGATCCTGCAATGGTTCGCCGGCTGGCTGTTCGTATATGCCGACGAAACGGCGATGCAGTTCATGGGTTTCGAGGGTAAGCCCGCCGGATATTTCGTCGTCTTCTGCATCTGCGCCGTGGCTTACCTCATCGGCTGGATCGTGATGAAGACGCTGGTTCCGAAATACAAACCGATTGTATTGGATTAACTTAAAAACCGGACATACAATGATCAAGCAACTGAACAAGTCGACTGTCGAAACGGTCGGCCGCCCCGTTCGCATCCTGCAATTCGGCGAAGGCAACTTCTTGAGAGCCTTCGTGGACTGGCAGATCGACATCGCCAACGAGAAGGGCGTCATGGATGCAGGCGTGGCCGTTTGCCAGCCGATCATCGACCCCGAGCGCAAGGTGCTGGGGATGATCGACCTGATGCACCGGCAGGACAACATGTACCACGTCTATCTGGAGGGCATCGAGAACAAACGGCCCAAGAAGGACGTGCGGCTGGTGAAGAGCATCATGGATTCGTTCAATCCCTATGTGGACTATGCGAAATACGAGGCGTATTTCCTCTCGCCGGAGCTGAAGATCACCATTTCGAACACCACCGAGGCGGGCATCCGCTACGAGGAGGGCGACGATCTGACGGCCTGTCCGCCGAAGTCGTATCCCGCCAAGATGACGGCGCTGCTGTACAAGCGGTTCAAACATTTCAACGGCGACCCGACCAAGGGCCTTTGCATCATCTGCTGCGAGCTGATCGAGAACAACGGCTCGACGCTCCACGAATACGTCATCAGACATGCCGAATACCACAAGCTCGGGCAGGATTTCATCGACTGGGTCGAAAACAGCTGCCACTTCTGCGACACGCTCGTGGACCGCATCGTCCCGGGCTTCCCGCGCGAGCAGATCGGCGAGATCAGGGAGGAGATCGGCTATGACGACAACCTCGTGGTGAAGGCCGAGCTGTACCACCTGTGGGCCATCGGCGGCCCGGGCTACAAGGAGGTGATGAAGGAACTGCCGCTGGACAAGGCGGGGCTGCATGTGATCTTCATGCCGTCGATCAAGCAGTTCCGCGACAAGAAGGTCCGCATCCTGAACGGGTCGCATACGGGCATGGTGCCCATCGCCCTGCAAATGGGCTGCGAGACGGTGATGGACGCTTTCAATACGCCCGACATCGAGCGGTTCGTCAACGACATGGTTGCCGAGGAGGTGATCCCGATGATCGACGAGGACCGGGACGAGCTGAAGAAGTTCGCCGCCGGGATTCTGGAGCGTTTCTACAACCCCTTCATCAAGCACATGCTCCGGTCCATTTCGCTCAACTCGCTTTCGAAATGGGAGGCGCGCAACTATCCGACCGTGCGCGACAACTGGTTCAAGGCGCAGCGGCTGGCCGAACGCGAAGCATTCACGTTCGCCGCGCTGATGACCCTCTACGGGCCGAACAGCGGTTTCGAACCCGACGACACGAGGGAGTTCGTGGACTACATCCGCGCCAACTGGGATTCGGCCGACATGGAGGCTACGATCGCGAAGATCGTGAAGGAGAGCGGCATCTTCACCGTCGATTTCTCGGAGGTTCCGGGCTTCATCGGGACCGTTGCGGGCTATGTCCGCGACATCGAGACGCTGGGCATGAAAGATGCCTTGAAGAAGTTTTTAGGAGCGTAACCAGTCAGCTGTTCCGGTGCGGCGTTTCGGACGGTTCGTGGCACGGCCTCCGGTCGTGTTCACAAGTCCGACCCACCCCGAACCCCCGCCTCGGCGGGGGCTTTGCGGGACCCGGACATGCGGCTTATTTTATTGATATGAAACGGTTTCTGAAAATCAACGCTGCGGACAATGTCGCCGTCGCACTGGCCGACGACCTGCACGAGGGCGAGACGCTCGATGTCGAGGGCGTCGCCGTGACGCTCCGCGAGGACGTTGCGCGCGGCCATAAGTTCGCCCTGCGCGACATCGCCGCGGGCGAGAACGTCGTGAAGTACGGCTATCCCATCGGTCACGCCACGCAGGACGTGCCGCAGGGCGGGTGGATTCACACGCACAACCTGAAAACCAACCTCCGCGACGACCTCGAATACACCTATGCCCCCAAGGTTTACGATGTCGGGTGCCCGAAGCGCGACGTGCGGGTGATGGGTTACCTGCGCGGGAACGATACGATGGGCATTCGCAACGAGTTGTGGATCGTGCCCTCGGTGGGGTGCGTCAACGGGCAGGCGCAGGCCATCGCGGAGCGTGTGAAGCGCGAGTGCGACTGCTCGCACCTCGACGACGTGCGGGTCTACACCCACAATTACGGCTGTTCGCAGCTGGGCGACGACCACGCCAATACGCAGCGGGCGCTGGCCGCGCTGGTGCGTCACCCCAATGCGGGCGCCGTGCTGGTGCTGGGCCTCGGGTGCGAGAACAACCAGGTGTCGGCCCTGAAAGAGGTGATCGGCCAATGGGACGACGAGCGGGTGAAGTTCCTCGTCGCCCAGGAGGTCGAGGACGAGATCGAGGCGGGATTCGAAATCTGCTGCAGGCTGGTGGAAAAGACCAAAGCCGATAAGCGTCAGCCGCTTCCGCTCGCTTACCTCAAGGTGGGCTTGAAGTGCGGCGGCTCGGACGGTTTCTCGGGCATCACGGCCAATCCGCTGGTAGGGCTGTTTTCCGACTGGCTGATCGCGCAGGGCGGCACGACGGTGCTGACGGAGGTTCCCGAGATGTTCGGCGCCGAGACGATCCTGATGGACCGCGCCGCGGACCGCCGGGTTTTCGACGGAACGGTCTCGCTGATCAACGATTTCAAGCGCTATTTCCGCCGGTTCGACCAGCCGATTTATGAAAATCCCTCGCCGGGCAACAAGAAGGGCGGCATCACGACCCTTGAGGAGAAATCGCTCGGCTGCGTGCAGAAGGGCGGGGCGCAGCCCGTCGTCGACGTGCTGACCTACGCACAGCCCGTCACGAAGCCGGGATTGAACCTCTTGCAGGCTCCGGGCAACGACCTGGTGGCCGCTTCGGCGCTGGCTCTCTCGGGCTGCCAGCTGGTGCTCTTCACCACGGGACGCGGCACGCCTTTCGGGTCGTTCGTGCCCACGATGAAGATTTCGACCAACACGCAGCTCGCGGAGTTCAAGGCCAACTGGATCGACTTCAACGCCGGCACGCTGGTCGAGGACGAGGAGCCGCAGGCCGTGCTGGAGCGTTTCATCGGCAAGGTGCTGGCCACGGCCGGCGGCGAGCGTCTCAAGCACGAGGAGACGGGTTTCAAGGAGATCGCCATCTTCAAGACGGGGGTGACGTTGTAGCGTGTAATTGCGTTCACCGAACCTATGATGAAATCCGCTGTAATCATAACGATCCTTCTCCTGTCCTCGTTCGTCGCCTCGGCAGAGACGGTCTATACCGTCGACTGCAACGGCGGCGGGGATTTCCGGACCATTCAGGCGTGTTTCGACGCCCTGCCGTCGAAGCCTGCGGAGTGGCGCACGGTGCGGATTATGCCCGGCGTCTATCGCGAGAAGGTGACGCTCGACGTCTATAAGGACAAGGTCCGGATTCTGGGCGATGAAATGGCTGAAACCCGCATCGTCTGGGGCGACTATGCCGGCAAAGTCGTCGACGGCCGCGAGCTGACCACCTACGACAGTTATACGATGTCCGTTCAGGCCGACGATGTCTATCTGGATTGCCTGACCGTCGAGAACGATGCCGGAAGGGTAGGGCAGGCTGTGGCGCTCGAATCCCGCGGTGACCGCATCCATCTGTATCATTGTGCGCTCATCGGCGATCAGGACACCTTCTTTGCTCGCGGCTACGTTTCGCGCGTACATGTCGAGAATTGTTATATCGAGGGAACCACCGACTTCATTTTCGGCCCTTCGATCGTGCTGTTCGAGTGTTCGACGATCCATTGCAAGGCCGACAGTTTCATCACGGCCGCTTCGACCACCGAGCGCAACGAATGCGGATTCGTCTTCTCCTGCTGCCGTGTGACGGCGGCCGAAGGGGTGACGCGGGTTTACCTCGGGCGTCCGTGGAAATCGGCGGCCCGCACCGTGTGGCTGGAGTGCGAATTTCCCGCGGCGATCCGTCCCGAGGGGTGGCGCGACTGGCGGTTGTCCGGGTCCTATGCGATCTTGTCGTAGATGGTTTTCAGCCGGCGGGTCATAAAGAACTGGATCACTCCGCGCAGGAACATGTAGAGCGTGAAGGCCAGCCATAGGGCATTGTTGCCGATCAGCGGGTAGCAGGCGTAGTAAATGGCGAAATAGGCCGCCGTGGCCCAGAACATCGAGTCGCGCATGACGCGCGTTTCGGTGGCTCCGACCATGATGCCGTCCATGATGAAGGGCATGGCCGAGGCGATCGGGATGAGGATGATCCAGACGATGTAGCGTCCCGCCAGCTCCTCGATCACCCCGGCGTTGGGTGCCGAGTGATCTACGAACACGCCCACCAGGTCGCGCCACCAGACGAGATAAATCCCCACGAAGACCACCGATACGAGCGTTCCCCAGGCGATGCACCTCCGCAGGCAGTCGCGCAGCGACACGCTGTCGCGCGCCCCGATGAAGCGTCCCGTGAGCGCCTCGGCGGCGTAGGCGAAGCCGTCGTTCATGTAGGAAAAGAGCGTGAAGAGTTGCAGCAGCAGGGTGTTCACGGCCAGCAGCGCGGGGTCGTCCATGCGTGCCGACGCCCCGGTGAAGAAGGTGTAGACCGCGACGATGCAGAACGTGCGCAGGATGATGTCGCGGTTGATGATGAAGAACGTCTTCAGCGGTTTGAGGTCCAGCACCTCCGACCAGTCGATCCCGGTGAGGATCGGACGGTATTTGGCGGCGAGCAGCAGCGCCGAGAGCGCCACGCCGGTCCATTGGGCGATCACCGAGGCGTAGGCGATGCCCACGATGCCCATATCCATCCCGAAGGCGAACCAGAGGCTGCAAAGGATGTGCACGATGTTGACCGTGACGGCCGTCAGCATGGGGAATATGGCGTTCTGCATCCCCGTGAACCAGCCGTTGAACCCGAAGAGCACGATGCCCGCCGGCACGGCCCAGATGCGGGCGTAGAAGTAGTCGCGGGTCATTTCGCTGCCGTTCATGGCCCAGAGGGCCAGTTCTCCCACGGGGTATTGGAGCAGGATCATCAGCACACCCATCACCGCCGACACCGACAGCGCGCGGGCCAGCATGTTGGTGCACTCGCGGAAGTCGCCCGCGCCGAACGCCTGGGCCGTCAGCCCGCTGGTTCCCATGCGCACGAACGAGCAGTTCCAGTAGATGAAGTTGAAGATCGAGACGCCGATGGCCAGCGCGCCGATCGTGGCGGCGGAGTCGGCTCCCCAGTGTCCGGCGATGGCGGTCGATACGATGCCCATGAGCGGCACGGTGATGTTCGAGACGATATTGGGGAGCGCAATGCGCAGTATTTCGCGGTTCATGTTCATAACGGATGCAAAGATAGCGTATTTGTGGTGTGTTTATTCGCAGACTACCCTAAATTGAAATAACATAGTTTCAGATCAATATTGATTTTCAGCAACCTTTTTTCGAAATTTGCAGGGACAATACCCCGGGAGCGTTGCGTATTGAAAAACATTTTCTATCTTTGTCTTGCTGTCCGGATGGGCAGCGACATATTGTTGGCAGAAGTGTTTCGCTTTTATTCTTGAATGGAAATCTGGAAAATTTCACGTGAACAAGAATAAGCAATACAAACACTCATTGCCGTGTATAGCTATATCATTCCCGATATACTATCCGGTGTGGGGTATTGTTTATTTGTTCACGGGTATTCCAGAACCTCCATTCAGATAAACGAACGGCTCCACACTTTCTTTTTATGAATCTGCCGTACAGGAGCCGGGTGGCAATCTATATAACATGTTGCTATGAAAAAGATGCTGTTGGGAATGTGCCTGCTATTGTGCGCATGCAGCGAGAGCCCGGAGCAATCGGAAAAACCCGATGAAGTCATATCCATTATCGACCGGGGCGGGATTCCGGAGACAGTCCCCTCGCAGGGTGGAACTTATGGCGTTCGGTTTTCCTCCCGGGAAAATTGGTTCGTCGCGCTTTACTATACGGATTCCGCGGCGAATTGGATTTCGGTTTCTCCGATGTCGGGCGATTCGGGCGACGGTGAGATATTTATTTCCTTGAAATCCAATACAACGCTTGCGGACCGGAAGTGCTTTGTGCGAATCATGGCGGGAGATTCGCAGACGACGATCGAAATCGGGCAGGCCCGACAGAATTCGGTCTCCTTGTCGTCGCAGCAATTCTGGCTCGACGCTGCGGCCGGTGAGTTTCAGATACAGGTGCAGGCGAATGTCGTCTATCAGGTAAAAATAGAGGCTGACTGGATCGAATTGGCCTCCCCGGAGAATGAATCGCTGCTTACCTTCAGGGCAAAAGTTAACGTTGGAGACACACGTACCGGGACAATCGTCGTTTCCGGAGGCGGCGTTTCCGCAAAAGCGGAGGTCACGCAATTCGCGCCGTCGGAAATAATCCGTTTCCCCGATGCGAAGTTCAAATCTTATCTTATGCGGTACGATATTACGGGGGACGGCGAAATATCGCGGCAGGAGGCGCTTCGAGTGGAAACGATTTCGTGTGGTGGTATGGAGATAGAATCGCTCGAAGGAATCGAATACTTTCCGAATCTGACCTCGCTGCATTTTTCCAACAATCAAGTGCGGAGACTCGATTTGAGCCGCAATACGAAATTGAACTCCCTGGGTTCCCGGTTCAATCCGCTGGAGTGGCTCAATCTCGGGGAAACGCTTCCGACCCGGTATACAGGAGGTTATTCGTGGGGTGAAGATCCGCATTTTGAAGCGTTGACCTCGGAATCATTTGAGATAATCAGTTCCAGAATGACAACTTTGGGCGTTTATAGCGACATGTCATCGCAATGGAACAACCTCGATCTGCGGATTGTCGATGTGTCGGGGTGTCCGATGCTGGAAAGTCTCGGGTGCTCATGGGGTAATCCTAAACTGGAAGAGATTTGGCTGAAAAAAGGGCAAACAACCCGTGTAAGTTGTGACAGTGAGAATGTGCGGATACTCTATAAATAATAAAGCGATGGATTATAAACCCAATTTAAATAAAGATGAAAAAGAAATGGATGTTTTGCCTGTCGGCCGTGTTGCTGACTTTTGCCGCCTGTTCGGACGATGAGAAGGGGACCGACGAACAGCCCGGTCCGATTATCGGCGAATGGGTATTCGAGAAAAACGAGGTCTATCGGAATGGGAAACTCGCCGAAAGTTTCACGGCGGTCGAAACGGCCGACAAGATGATAGCGATCTTCCGGGAAGACGGTACCTATCGCTACTACGATTATCCGCCGAAGGAGTATTACAACGGAACGTACACTTACGAGGAGTCGACGAAAACCCTTTCGATGCGGAGCGACGATGTCGATTATTCCGACGGTTCCGACCCGCAGGTCTGTCACGCAGAGGTGACGACTACCCGGATGACATGGACGTATCCGGCCGATGAAGACGGGTATGTGACTGTAGAGTATTATGTGCGGAGGTAAGCGGCATTGAGCCGTGATGTTTCATCGCCGCCGGAAAGGGTTGAATGCAGACCTGATTCCGGCGGCGTTTTTTGGGTATGGGTTTATCCCGGGGTGGCCGCGGACGGCGGTGTTCCGGAGTGTTGCCGTTATTTTGTCAGATGGAGGAAGAATGTGAAATTCCATTGTCGAAACAGTTTTAACCGGGGTATTTATCGTCCGGGGTGGTTTTTATCTCCGATTCGGGCACGCAATGTGTTGTTATCCCCGAAACTTGCACTATCTTTGCGGGCGAACAGACGCCCGCCTGGATAGACTGCGGTCCGGCAATGCCCCGATGATTCGGCATCGCTCCCGTTCTGCGCTATCTTTGCCTGCGACAATATTATTAGTAGAGAATAGAAAATGAAAGATCCTAAAAACGACTCGACCCCGGTGCTCGAACGCTTCGGACGCGACAAACGCAAGCGCACCGTAGTGGCTACGGCGGAGCGTGTCGAGCGTCGCCCGCGTTTGCAGCGTGATGCCGCCGATTCGGAGCAGCCCTCCTTTGAAAACAGGCCCGAACGCCGGGCTTCGTATAACCCCCATTTCACGGCCGACAACCGTCCGGTCTTCGAGAAGCCGCACTACGGCGACAAATCCCGCGGGGAGGGCGACCGCCCGCGCCGTTCGTATGACGACCGCCCGCGTCCCTATGGCGACCGTCCGCGTCAGTATGACGATAAGCCGCGTTCGTATGGCGACCGTCAGCGTCAGGACGACGACCGTCCGCGGCGTTCCTTCGGCGACAAACCCCGCTACGACGGTGACCGTCACCGCAGCGACGAGGAGCGTCCGCGCCGCAGTTACGGCGACAAGCCGGCCTACGGCGAGAAGAAATTCGGACCCAAGAAGTTCGGCGACAAGCCCTACGGCGAGAAGAAGTTCGGCGAGAAAAAATTCGGGGATAAGAAATTCGGCGACCGGAAGTTCGTCGACAAACCGTTCAAACCTGCCTATAAGAAACACGACGACAAACCGGCGTCGTATCCGAAATTCAATCCCGAGAAGCAGACGGGCGAGATGCGCCTGAACCGCTTCATCGCCCAGTCGGGTATCTGCTCGCGCCGCGAGGCCGACGATTTCATCACTGCGGGCCTCGTTACGGTCAACGGCCAGATCGTCACCCAGCTGGGCACCAAGGTGCTTCCCACCGACGAGGTGAAATTCAACGACAGCCGCGTGCAGGGCGAGAAGAAGGTCTACCTCGTGCTCAACAAGCCCAAGGGTTATGTCACGTCGCTCGACGACCCCCATGCCGGCAAGACCGTCATGGATCTGGTCGAAGGTGCCTGCACGGAGCGCATCTACCCCGTAGGCCGTCTGGACAAGAACAGCCTCGGGTTGCTGCTTTTCACCAACGATGGCGACCTTACGAAGCAGCTCACGCACCCCTCGTACCTGAAAAAGAAAATCTACCAGGTGACGCTCGACAAGCCCCTGGCGCGTGCCGATATGGATCGCATCGCCGAGGGCATCACACTTGAAGACGGCGAAATCTTCGCCGACGAAATTTCCTATGTCAAGGAGAACAAACAGGAGATCGGCATCGAGATACACTCCGGCCGCAACCGTATCGTGCGCCGTATTTTCGAATTCCTGGGTTACACGGTCACCAAGCTCGACCGTGTCTACTACGCCGGCCTGACCAAGAAGAACCTCAAGCGCGGAGCCTGGCGTTTCCTCTCCCGCGAGGAGGTCGAACGGCTCAAGTCCGGCCAGTACGAATAATGAAAAAGGGTGATTCCTTACGAATCACCCTTTTTCAATTAATGCGTATCTCGGTACCAGCTCGTCTGCTTGTTCTCTTCGGTGTATTTGTCCGATGGTTCGCTGAACGACACTCCCGAATAGTAGGCGACGGGGTTCATCCGGCCGTTATATGCCGAGTAGAATTCCGGCGTATTGAGCCGTGCAGCTTTTGGGAACGCCTTGTCCAACTGCACTTTGAACTCCTCTTTCAGCCCAGCGTCGCTGCAGGCCAGTTCGACCCAGTGTCCCAGATCGTAGAATATGTGCGAAGACATTCCCTCGTAGCTTTGCAGCTCTTCCGCATAGGTCTTTTGGGGCGCGGCGTTGATATGCCGCATGATCTCCTTCATACCTTCCATTTCCGCCATCACGGCCAGCGAAATGCAGCCCGATTTGGTCGTTGCATCGTTCATGTAGAAGTTCCAGAACGCTTCGCATACCTTTGTCAGGTTGTATTCTTTGCCACCGTCGGTGAAGAACCACGGCATCGCCCGCTCATAGGGGAATCCTTGTGCCATGATTTCGCAGGGCGCGGCAATTACGTAGTCCGTGCATTCGCGCAGGTCGTACAGCGTCTCTATATTGGCCATAAAGCAGGCATCGAAAAGCAGGTAGTCGGGTCTGTAATTTTGGGCCTTGACCGCCGCCGCGAAATTCGTAATGTCGATCGACCGCCCCGTGTCGCCGAACGAACGGGTTAGCAGTGCCCCTGGCATCGGAATCCATAAATCCTCCAGCTCATTCGTCATCCGGGCCGAGTAGCTGAGTGCCCCATGATCCGCGGGCACCCACGCCTTGCCGTGACAACCGACGATGATCCCGTAATGCTGCGCAGGGGCGAGCGCTGCCACGTCGCTCAGCATGCGCTGTACGCATGCGGGATCGGCCGCCGCGAAATCGTCGTAACTTTTCAGCAGCGTGAATGCGGCCGCCTGCTTTTCGGCGTTGAAATACGCTTCGTACATTTCGGCCTGTGAGTGCGTATTGGGCTGGTAGCAGACTAATATGCGGCCGTCGCCCGGAACATTTGCGTCGACAGCTTTCAATACACCGTCGATATTTTGTTTGTAGAAATTCAGCAAATCCCGCCCCGGCATGTAGAGCAGCATGGTCTGCGTCGCAGTCGCCGGGCTTTGCGATACGGTGACGCTACACTGCGCACCTCCTGCGGTCAGGTTCAGCATCACTGTCCCTAACTTGATGCGGCTGTGGCCTGTATTGTCGTCCTGTGCCCTCACCGTTACCGTCGTCTCCCCGCGGCCGCCTCGGGTGGGGGAGACGTCGAAGCCGCTTCCCGTGGTGGTGAGCGACCACGCTTCGGTCGACGACACCGTGAATGCCGCCTCCGAACCCGCCGTGCTGCGCAATACCACTTCGTCCTGCGTCGTGGTCAGCCCTGCGCGTTCCTCTGTTTTTTCGCACCCGGCGAGCAGCGTCACTGCCAGCAGCAGCCACAGCGTGCGCCGGATTATTTGTAGGTACGGGGTTTCAGGTTGTTGAATTGCCATGTGCGGTCACGTTTATAGGTATATCCTTCGGGCTTGTTCCAGTATACGCGGCCGAAGTCGTAATAGAGCCCTTTGCGTTTCTTGTCGCCGACCATCCGGGGCGCCGTGAAGGGGATGAATTCCACCGTACGGCTGATGATGCGGCTCTTGCCGTAGGTGTAACCCTCCGATGCCATCACGTCGAGCGCATGGTCGAACATCAGGATATGGCGCGGGGTCTTCTGCGTGAGGGCATCTCCCGAATCCTCGATCGCGCGGAGCACCCCCTTCACCTTGTTGTAATACATCTTCTCCTGCAGCTTGTTGCCCAGCGCCCCGTGGGCATAGGCCATCAGGTTCAGGATCTTGGGGCTGAACGGGTCGCGGGCGAGCGCATCTTCGCCCACGTAGAGCATCGCGTCGAGCGTTTCGGCCAGCGGGTTGTCGGGATCGAGCCCCGATGCCAGCATCAGCAGCTTGTCCAGGTCGGGGTTCGCCTCCATCGGTTTGTAGCTCTCCTGGTGGGCGTAGCCGTAGTAGAGGTAGTGGTAATCCTCGTCGGTGAGCGTCTCGTCGCCCGCGTTGTAGCGCATCATCAGCGATGTGTAGTAGAACGGCGAATCGGGGTCGGACGTCTTGGCGACGATGTCCTCCTCGACGGGGACTTTCGCCGCGGCCAGCGCCGGGAGCAGGAGCAATGTCAGCAGTAAATTTTTCATATTCGTATTTTAGGCACTAACGCTCAAATCAGCGCAAATCGTATTCCGCGATCAGTTTGCGGAACTTTTCGCGCAGCGCCCCCGAACCTTCGACGAGCGGCAGCCGCATCGTCGGGCCGATTATGCCCATTTCGGCCAGTGCGCACTTCACCCCCACGGGATTGCCCTCTTCGAACAGGGCGTGCACCGCTTCGTCGAGGCATTCGTATGCCTTTTCCGCACGGTCGAACTCCCCGGCCTTGGCGTAGTTCACACACTCCATGAACCGCTTGGGAAAAGCGTTCGCGGCCACCGAGATCACGCCGTCGCCGCCGCGGCGCATCAGCTCGAGCGTCATGCCGTCGTCGCCCGACAGCACGATGAACCCTTCGGGGCGCCGGTCGAGGATGTGCTGCATCTGTTCGATGTCGCCCGATGCCTCCTTGATGCCGATCACGTTCTTCATCCCGCGAGCCAGTCGCAGCGTCGTCTCGGCCGTCATGTTGACGCCCGAGCGTCCCGGGATGTTGTAGAGGATCACCGGCAGCGGCGAGTGCTCTGACACGGTGCGGAAATGCTGGTACAAGCCCTCCTGCGAGGGCTTGTTGTAGTAGGGTGTAACGCTCAGGATGGCGTCGGCGCCCCGCAGGTCGAATTCGCGCAGCTGATCCAGTACCTCCGACGTCGAATTGCCGCCGCAGCCCATTACCAGCGGTACGCGTCCCGCGATGTGGTTGGTGATGAACATGGCTATCACGGCGCGTTCGGGCATGTAGAGCGTCGGCGTTTCGGCCGTGGTGCCCAGCGCCACGATGTAGTCCACGCCGCCTTCGATCACATAGTCGATCATGCGTGCCAGCGCCTGGTAGTCAACTTTTCCTTCGGGTGTAAAGGGGGTTATCATGGCGGCCCCCACGCCGCAGAGCTTGTGTCGTATCATATGATTCTGTTTGGCATTATGTAGTTTTTTATGCGTATTCCTTTTCCGCGGGGCTCAGAACAACTCGCCTTGTTGGACGGGTTCGCCGTCCCCGCCTTCCGTCGCGGCCGGGGCGCCATTGTTCCTGCCTCCGGTATTTGCCGTTGTTGCGCTGTCGGCTTCCGCCCCGTTTGCCGCCGGGGCTTTCTGCCCGCTGACCATGGCGATGAACTCCTCTTCGGAAATGATCTTCACGCCCAGCTTCTCGGCCTTCCTGAGCTTCGCCGGGCCCATGTTGTCGCCCGCCACGATGTAATCGACGTTGGCCGATACGGCCGCGAGGTTCCTGCCCCCGTGCATTTCGATCAGCTCCTTCATTTCGTCGCGGCTGCGCGAGAACTTGCCCGACACCACGAAACTGCGGCCTGCGAGCGACTCCGACGCCAGCTCCCGCGCCTCCTCCTCGAACTTCAGCCCCGCGGCACGCAGGCGGCGGATGATGGCGTGGTTCTGCTCGTCGGCGAAATACTCGATGATCGCGTCGGCGATGCGCCCGCCCACCTCGTCGGCCTGGGTCAGCTCCTCGCGCGTGGCCCGCATCACGGCGTCGAGCGAGCGGAAATGCTCCGCGAGGTATTTGGCCGTCGTCTCGCCCACGAAGCGGATGCCGAGTCCGAACAGCACGCGGCGGAAGGGCACCTCGACCGATCCGCGGATGCTGCGTATGATGTTGTCGGCCGACTTCTCGCCCAGCCGCGGCAATTCCGCCAGCTGTCCGGCCTTCAGGTCGTAGAGGTCGGCCACGTCGTGCACCAGCCCGTTTTCATAGAGCAGTTCCACGGTCTCCTCGCCCAGCCCCTCGATGTCCATCGCCTTGCGGCGGATGAAATGGATGATGCGTCCGACGATCTGCGGCGGGCATCCCCCCTGGTTGGGGCAGTAGTGCTTCGCCTCGCCCTCGTAGCGCACCAGCGGCGTGCCGCATTCGGGGCATACGGTGATGTATTCGAACGGTTTGCTGTCCGCAGGCCGCTGCGAGAGGTCTACCCCCGTGATCTTGGGGATGATCTCGCCGCCCTTCTCGACGTATACCATGTCGCCCGGGCGGATGTCCAGCAGGGCCATCTGCTCGGCGTTGTGCAGCGTCGCACGCCGCACGGTCGTCCCGGCCAGCAGCACCGGTTCGAGGTTCGCCACAGGCGTTATGGCTCCCGTGCGTCCCACCTGGAACGACACGCTGTCCAGCCGCGTGAGCGCCTGCTCGGCCTTGAACTTGTAGGCCACGGCCCATTTCGGGGCCTTGGCCGTGAATCCCAGCTGCCGCCTTACGGCGAAGTCGTTGACCTTGATCACCACGCCGTCGGTCGGGAAGGGCAGGGCATGGCGCCCCTCGTCCCAGTGTGCGATGTAGGCGTCGATCTGCTCCGCAGTGCGGCATATGCGCGCCGCGTCCGAGACTTTGAATCCCCACTCGCGGGCTTTCTGCAGGCTTTCCCAGTGGTTCGTGAAGGGCAGGTCGTCGCCCGCCAACTGGTAGAGCGTGCAGTCCAGGCCGCGGCGTGCGACCACCGACGACGCCTGCTGCTTGAGCGTCCCCGCCGCGGCGTTGCGCGGGTTTGCGAAGAGCGTCTCCCCGGCCGCCTCGCGCTCGGCGTTGATTTTGTCGAACGAGGCGTAGGGCATCAGGATCTCGCCCCGTATTTCGAAG
>OGHF01001325.1_pt1 | contig 15049 bp, 9 predicted proteins | sample 1571481 | NCBI WGS metagenome assembly OGHF01 (sample SAMEA2581952, study PRJEB24529) | metagenome | biome: Human gut stool | place: China | collected 2011
ATTCCCTGATTATTAACGAAATTAACAAGATTTCATTACCTGCGAAGTAACGGAAAAAATCATATAATCAACAGCTATGTGAAAGGGAATGAAAATGAGAGATTATTCACTTTTTTATTTTTTAAATTTATAAATTTAAAGTTTTCAATTATGAACAAGAAGTTTCTAAGTGTAATCCTGTTCAGCGCCTTAATGGTGGGCACTGCAGGAACGTTTACGTCTTGTAAGGACTACGATGATGACATCGAGAATTTGCAAGGACAAATTGACAAGCTTGCGACTAAGGAAGATATGACTTCTCAAATCGCAGCTTTGCAAGCAGCCTTGGATGCCGCAAAAACAGAAGCTGCAGCTGCAAAGACTTCAGCAGAAGAAGCTGTGAAGAAAGCTAATGACGCTGCATCCATCTACTGCAACAGAAGCTGAGAAAGCTGCCGCTCAAGCCGCTCTTGATGCTGCCAATGCAAAAACAGAGGCAATTAAGGCTGCTCAAGATGAAGTAGCCAAAGTAAAGGCACAGTTGGAGTCTACTATCGATTCTAAGTTCGATGCTGCAAAGAAGGAACTTGCGGCAACAATCAATGACTTGACTGAAAAGGTTACGAAACTGACAGGCTTGACTACGGAGATGATTACAAGTCTGGATCTTCAGACAGCAAATCCGAAACTGGAACTGAACTATGCACAGCTTCCTGCTAAGCTGAATCCGAACGCCAGCGTGAAAGATGCAAAATCATACGAATTCGGTAAAGGATTTACTGGCAGCTTCACAATCAATGCCAATGAGATTTACACAACTCCGGCTAGTTTCATGATTTCTGTAGCTCCCGTAAATGCTGTTGTGACAAACGAGATGTTCTCTCTTATCAATAGCAAGGGTGAAGCTCTCAGTGATATTACACTCAGCACAGAAGCATACGACGGCTTGTTGACCAGATCTGTTTCTAACGGTCTCTACGAAGTTAAAGTAGAACTGAACAAAGAGGCTGATCTCGAAGCTTTTGGTAAAAAAGTAGTAAGTGAGGATAAGAGCGTCCTATTTGCACTTGCAGCAACTAAGGATGCAAGAACTGTAACATCAACTTATGATATTACTGCGAAATCAGCACTGAAAACTTATACTAAGGCAGATGAGATTGCAAAGAACTCAACTATTCAATCTACGATAGAAGTTAAAAAAGATTTGACAGCTTATGAAAATCCATCTGCTACTGCGACACCTAATACTGAGAAATGTTACCCTGTAGCAAGTGGTGAAGCATTCCAAATCAATGTTGCTTCAAAAGAAGGAACCAGCCCTATCATGGGTAGCTATGTTGTTGTTGATATTGATAATAAGGCTCTTTCTACAACAGACAAAGCTGCTATCAAGAGCTTGACTATTGCAGGTGTAGAAACTGTTAGCAAAGACAACAAATTCGATATCACAATTAGTGGTGCTTATGCCAAGGGCGTAGTAGTACCTTTGAAGGTGGTTACTATCGACTATACCGGAGTTGAACAATCAGTAATCGTTTGGGTGAAGGCTGGTAATGGCTCTGAAATAGCCAGTGAAGCTAAATACGTAATCACTCCGACTGCATATGTCGCTGCTCCGACTACTTACGCTTATGAAGGCCTGGCTAAATTCACTGTTCCTGCCGGTGCTGACAAGTTCGATTTGAGCATTTATGTCGAAAATGAGATTAATATCAAAGAAAATAAGAAAGTACTTGAAGGTACTACATTCACATTCTACAAAGCTGACGGTAAGACTAAGGCTACTAAGATTGAAGATATCGCAAACGCTAAGTTAGCAGCTACAGTTGACCTCCAGACAATGAAGAATGACAAGGTTTACGAAGGTATCGTTAAATTCTTTGATGCTGAAGGTACATTCTTGTCACAAAGTACTATTTCTGTACAGAAAGTATTGCCGACTACATTGCCGGAAGGATTCTCTATCAAGACTAACCAGCTGGATGCTCAAGGCGTTTACAACTGCTACTTGATTCCTAACGATTGGACTGCTAAGAAGGCTACAGAAGGTACAATGGAAATGAAACAAGTATTCAACTTCGGTAAGGGTGAAGCAAAGGATTATCTGATAACATTTGCTGCTGCTAAGGTAGACGGTGATAAGACTGTTGACAATGGTGTGACTGGTGCAGGAAAATTGTCTGTTGCTGAGAAGTACATTGACAATAAGACTCAGCATGCTACAACTGTAGTGTACAACTATGGTCAGATTTCTTCAGAGAAGAAAGATGGTGCCTTTGTTAATTACACTATTGACGCTGCTTCTTTCCCGACTGTATTCAATTGCATCTACAACGATACATACACTTGGAGATGGGCTACTAAGGATGACCTTGGTTTGAAAGCTACTGCGACATTACCTTATAGCACAGAACTGACTTATGGTAAAGATGTTACTGTAGAGTATGCTAAGTATATTAAGGGTATCAGCTCTCGTGACAGTGAATATAGTGCACTTTTGAGCGCACCTTATAAAAAGTCATTGGAAATTAAGGAAGCCCACTTGGTATCCAATGCCAACGGTGAAGTGGATGAATACTTCACTGTAAACATCGAGGAAGGTAAAATCACTGGTTTCACCGTAAATTCTAAGGCAACTAACCCGACAGCTGCTGTTCCTTCTACATTGAAGATTACAGTTGTTGACATGTACAAGCACGAACGTGTTATCGAACTTGGCATGACTGTAAACAAACGCTAATCAATGTATTCCTAAATAAGTCCTTTATTATGGAGGACTTATTTAGAGAAACCTTGAAATAACATTAGAATCCCTGGCTTCTTTGAGGTCAGGGATTTTTTTAATCTTTAATTTTGCTTTCCTGCTTTCTTTTTCTAAATCCCCTCCAGAAATTTATTTTCCATCACTTTGCTTCCACACTTCCACCCACCTCCTGCATCCCCCTATCCATCGGCACTTGAACTGCTGTGGAAGCAACAAAAAAAGGTGGAAGCAAAATTTGCTTCCACCTACTCAAAACGCTATAGTTTTACCGTAACCTACTCGTCTCTACCATAATACCCCGTGCAAGGTACATAAATCGGTTGGTTCAGTTTTCCTGCATTCTCGAGCTTGCCTTCGCTGCGAAGCAGGCGAATATGAAGCTGTGCAGTAGAGCGCATCATTCCGCAGAGGCTCTGAAAATCACTGCGCGTAAGGAACTGATGCGTAGAGAAGTAGCTCGTCAGCCGCCTGTCAATCTCCTTGTCACTCAGCTTTTGGGAATGCTCATTCAGCCCCAGCGGTTTAGCTTTGATAGCGCCTATCTCATTCTTCAGTACCTGGTCGGCACGAAACTTGATGCCCTTCAGCTTAATCTTGGTGGTTTTACGTTTGGTCGCAGCGGTCACCGGCTCCGTGCTCGTCAGTACGGGATGAAAATAGCCGATACCGTCCAGATGCACCTGCCGCCCCTCGGCAAGGTCTTCCCCCATGACGTGCGACAAAGCATCCAGTACCGCCGAGACATCAGTCTCCGTCAACGAGCTGCGTTCCTGAATTCTGCGACGCAGTTCGTCGGTAGTGGTAGAGCCGTTCAAGCGGATGCGTGGATGAAGTATCTTTTCTTCCCGCTGTTTGTCTTTTGGTTCCGGAAGCTCATACCAATCAAATAAAATTGCCATAGTTCAATGTCTTTTAAGTTGTTATATAATAAGTTTGCGCCCTATGCGGAATAGGTGCGGGGGGCGTACTTCATCCGTAAAAGCTATGGAAAGAGAGACGCCTAACGGCCATGAACAACTCTGCTTACGGTCGTTAAGCGATTGCTTCATGGCCGTAAGCAGAGTTGTTCATGGTCGTTAGGCGTCATCTATTCCCTATACAAAAGTAGACAAACAAAGGGAGAAAAGCAAAGGAATGCCTATGTTTTAAAAAAGAAATCCAAAGGTTTCCGACACCACGCTGTATAGTTTGTGGAAGCAGGCATTTATTTAATAATTATTCTGCTGAATACTTGTTTTCCGCCTCCTGATGTCGTATCTTTACGAGAATTATATTTACCCAAACAAGCTGACAAACAGAATGAAAATTACCTTGATTAGAGCAGAAAAAGAGAGCGGAAAGGAAGCCCTCAGCACCCTGGAAGCGGATGCACTGATTAAAAAACTGAAAACCGAAACCAAAGCCGGACATGTATCGACCCTCCGGGCCATCCTTCCTCAACTGGAGGGCACTTGCGCCCAATACGAACATATAGACAAGTTGCCCCGCATCTATCCCGCCGTGGAATATAGCCGTACACAAGAGGGGGAACGGTGGATGAAGAACTATAACGGACTCGTACAACTGGAAGTAAACCGTCTGTCGGGCATTGCCGAAGCGGAATATGTAAAACAACAAGCCGCCCTGCTACCACAGACCTTTGCCGCTTTCTGCGGTTCCAGTGGACGGAGTGCCAAAATATGGGTATTGTTTGCCCTGCCCGACGGCACGACGCCGAAGCGGGAGAGCGATGCCACCTTGTTTCATGCCCACGCCTACCGTATGGCGGTGAAGTGCTACCAGCCCTTGCTGCCGTTTGCCATTACATTGAAAGAACCTTCCCTTACCCAGAGTTGCCGCATGACTCTGGACGGATATCCATACTACAATCCTGCCGCTGTACCTTTCTGCCTGGAACAGCCCCTCAGCATGCCCGAGGAAGAGAACTTCCGGCAACGAAAACTCGCAGAAAAGAACCCGCTGTTGCGGCTGCATCCGGACAGTAAAGCCTCGGACACCTTTGCCGTACTCTTCGAGTCGGCCCTTGGCCGTGCATTCCGCGGATTGGGCGGCTGGAAACGGGACGGGGATTTACGGATACTGCTGGTACCTCTGGCCGAACATTGTTTCAAGGCAGGCATTCCCGAAGAGGAAGTAGTCCGCCAGACATTGATGCACTATTACCGGGAAGCGGATGAATTCATTGTCCGTCAAACGATTCATAACCTATATCAAGAGCTTAAAGGCTTCGGGAAAAAGAGCAGTCTGACGCAAGAGCAGGAGAGCGTTTTCCGGCTGGAAGAGTTTATGGGCCGCCGGTATGAGTTTCGCTACAACACCGTTCTGGATGATTTGGAATACCGTCAGCGCGACTCCGTCCATTTCTATTTCAAGCCTGCTGACCAGCGTGCCCGCAGTACGGTCTCCATGAATGCCCTGAAGGAGGGTATCCGCGTATGGGACCGCGACATCAACCGTTTCCTTACTTCAGACTACGTGCCACTCTATAATCCCGTCGAAGAGTACCTTTACGACACCGGCCGCTGGGACGGGAAAGACCGCATCCGGGCGTTGGCCGACCTCGTTCCGTGCCACAATCCTCATTGGCAGGAGCTGTTCTACCGCTGGTTCCTGGGCATGGTGGCACACTGGCGTGGAATGGACCGGCAACACGGAAACAATACTTCTCCTCTGCTTGTCGGTTCTCAAGGGTTCCGGAAATCCACCTTTTGCCGCATTTTGCTGCCACCGGAGCTGCGTTTCGGCTATACGGACAGCATCGACTTCAAGAGCAGGCAGGAAGCGGAGCGCAGCCTGGGACGCTTTCTGCTCGTCAACATCGACGAGTTCGACCAAATCAGCATCAACCAGCAGGGTTTCTTGAAGCATCTGCTGCAGAAACCGGTTGCCAACCTGCGCAAACCCTACGGCAGCACCATCCGTGAGATGCGACGGTATGCCTCCTTCATAGGCACCAGCAATCAGAAGGACTTGTTGTCCGACCCCAGTGGCAGCCGCCGTTTCATCTGCATTGAGGTCACCGGTCCCATCGATACGAATGTCAGCATCAACTACCGCCAGCTCTATGCACAGGCTCTGAATGCCGTAGCCAAAGGTGAGCGCTACTGGCTGGATGATGCCGATGAAGCCATCTTGAAGCGGATGAACCGGGAATTTGAACAGCTCACCCCACTGGAACAACTCTTCCACAGCCATTTCCGCGCGGCAGAAGAGGATGAGGAGGGGCAATGGATGATGCCCATGCAGATTCTTTCCGCCTTGCAGACAAAGACGCGGGACCGTCTGGCAATCAACAAGGTTGCCGTATTCGGGCGGACGCTCAAGAAGCTTGAAATACCGAACAAGAAGTCACGGCAGGGGACACTGTATCATGTAATGCCGCTGGATTAAATGCTCTGCAGTAACCCGGCACAAGCATCCTCCAGAATGTCCAGCACATACTCAAAACCTTCGGAACCGCCGTAGTAGGGGTCCGGTACATGGTCGGCATGGGTAAACTTTGTACAGTATTCCGTCATGCGGTGTATCTTGCTCCATTCGGCGGTTGAAGGGGCGCGGTCTTTCAGGTCGTCGATGTTGCGGTCGTCCATACCGATAATCAGGTCGAAGTTGTAAAAATCCTCGGTACGTACGGGGCGCGAAAGATGCGTCAGATTGTATCCACGGCGGGCAGCATGGGCACGCATCCGGCTGTCCGGCAGTTCGCCCTGGTGATAAGACAGAATGCCTGCAGAATCGATTAAAAACTCATCCGCACGTCCGGCTTCTTCTACCAGATGCTTCATGACTCCCTCTGCCGAGGAGGAACGGCAAATGTTGCCGAGGCAAACGAAAAGTATCTTCTTCATATTTCTTTAGTTACGAGTTATTTACATCGGGTCTACATCATAATACACTATCAACGACTTGAAGCGGTCTTCCGCCACCATCTCCTTTTGCACCTGGACGAGCAGCTCGCGGGCACGTGCCATCGGGGCATTGGTTTCTATCTTCAAGATAATCTTTCGGATGAACAGGGTCTGTACGCGTGCTACGGGCGGCTTGTCCGGTCCCAGCACACGGTTGCCAAAGACGGTGCGGAGCTTGGCGGCCATAGTCTGTGCCATGAGGTCGAGCAGGGTCTCGTTCCGGTTCTTCAAGTAGACGTACACCAGGCGGTAGTAGGGCGGATAGTGGAACATCTGGCGTTCGGCAAGCTGCCCGCCTACCATGGCTTCGTAGTCGTTGGCAATGACTTGCGGGATGATGGGATGGTCGATGCTTTTGGTTTGTAGCACCACCCTGCCGCGCTTGTTCTTCCGTCCGGCGCGTCCGGCAACCTGCGCCATCAGCTGGAAGGCGCGCTCGTAGGCGCGGAAGTCGGGATAGTTCAGCATGGTGTCGGCATTGAGTATGCCCACAATGCTGACGTGGTCGAAGTCCAGACCCTTGGACACCATTTGCGTGCCTATCAGGATGTCCGTCTTGCCTTGCTGGAAATCGGAGATGATGCGCTCGTAGGCGGTACGGGTGCGGGTGGTGTCCAAGTCCATACGGGCTACGCGGGCGTCGGGGAAGAGGGCTTTGATGTCATCTTCTATTTTTTCCGTGCCGAAGCCGCGGTTGCGCAGGTCAGTGCCCTCGCAGGCGGGGCAGATGCGGGGCAGTTGGTAGGTGTAGCCACAGTAGTGGCAGGTCAGTTGGTTCAGCCCCTTATGGTAGGTGAGGCTGACGTCGCAGTTCTTGCACTTGGGTACCCAGCCGCAGGTGTTGCACTCTATCATGGGGGCGAAGCCGCGGCGGTTCTGAAAGAGGATGACTTGCTCTTTTTGTTCCAGCGCCTCGCGGATATATTGTAGGAGCAGTGGGGAGAACGGACCGTTCATCTTCTTCTTGCGGTGCAGCTCCTTGATGTCTACGGGGATAATCTCCGGCAGTTGTATCTCTTTATAGCGTTCTTTCAGTTCCACGAGGCCATACTTACCGGATGTGGCATTGTGCCAGGTCTCTACGGAAGGGGTTGCCGTGCCCAACAGAGTTTTGGCGCCATACATGGAGGCGAGTACAATGGCTGCATTGCGGGCATGATAGCGGGGAGCAGGGTCTTGCTGCTTGTAGGTGTTTTCGTGCTCCTCGTCCACAATCACAAGACCGAGGTTGCGGAAAGGAAGAAAGACGGAGGAGCGGACGCCGAGAATAATGTCATAGCCTGCTTCCGACAACTGCTTCTGCCAGATTTCTACCCGTTCCGCATCGGGGAACTTGGAGTGGTAGATGCCCAGACGGGAACCGAAAACGCGTTGCAGGCGCTCTGTGATTTGCGCAGTGAGGGCTATTTCGGGCAGGAGATAGAGCACTTGCTTTCCTTGCCGGATGGTTTCTTCTATCAGATGAATATAGACTTCGGTCTTGCCGCTTGCCGTGACACCATGTAGCAGGCAGACGTTCTTGCTTTGAAAATTCTCTAAGATGGAGTGATAAGCGCGTTGCTGGTGCTCGTTCAGCGGGTTGACGGGGATGACTTCTTTGAGGAGTGCTTTGTCTATGCGACCTATTTCCTGCTGGTAGACTTCGAATACACCACGGTCCACAAGACCGTTGAATACGGCAGGGGTGGCATAGGTGCGTTGCAGCAGTTCGGCTTTGGAGACTTCTTTTATATCTCGTCCGCTGAGGTAGCCGGAGAGTTCCAGATATTTCATCAGCAGGTCCAGTTGCTTGGGGGCACGGCGCTGCAACTCGTCGAAGAAGATGTGCAGGCGGTGTTCGTTGCGGGCGGCGGCGGTGAGGCGTACACGGGTTTCGGTCTTAGGCTTGTAGGTGCGGCGCAATTCTTCCTTTACGAAGATGGCCTCTTTGTCGAGCAGTGACTTGATGACAGAAAGTATGTTCTTGATGCCGGTCTCCTTCTCCAGTTTCGTCACGCATTGCTCCGGGTCGGCAGAGAGCATATCCAGTATCTTCTGTTCCTTCTCCGGCAGGCAGACATCGGATTCGAAATCGGGGTTGTACTCTACGATTGTTTCGCTTTCCAGCTTCAAGCCAGAGGGTAAGGCGGCTTTGTAGACGTCTCCTTGCGTGCAGAGATAGTAATCGGAGAGCCATTCCCAGAACTTGAACTGCCGCGGAAGCAGTATCGGGCAGGCATCCAGCAAAGCAGACACTTCCTTTACTTCGTATCCGGTGGGGGCACAATAGTGCACGTTACGCACGATGGCCGTATAGTATTTCTTCCGCCCGAATGGTACTACCACCCGGCAACCGGTTTGCACTTCATCCGCCCACTCGTCGGGCAGGGAGTAGGTGAAGCAGCTGTGCAAGGGCAAAGGCAATATGACGTCGGCGAACTTTTTCATCGTGGGGACAAAGATAGTGGAAAGTGGAGGGAGAATGAAATGAACGGGGCATTTTTTATGCTGAGGAGAGGAGGAGGCTGTTGTGGATTTGGATGAAGATAAGGGAGGGGTATATGGGTATTGCAGATTTTATGGGTAGGATGGGTGTAGAAGTATGGGAAACTGGTGTAAGCGTTTTATAAGTTTTGTTCGATGTATTAAAATAAGAGTGAGTTAGTTATGGTAAAACTATGGCGTTTTGAGTAGGTGGGAGCAAATTTTGCTTCCACCTTTTGGAGTTGCTTCCACAGCGGGGTAAATGCCGATGGACAGGGGGATGCAGGAGGTGGGCGGAAGTGTGGAAGCAAAGTGAGGAGAAAAAAAGTTTCTGGAGAAAAAAGGAGAAATTTAAGATGGATTTTCAAATGAACAGGTAGAATCTACAGGAATCCAAGTCATACCTTCATGCCGATAAACTGGAAGTACATACAGAGATTCAATATACTTTCTCCTTCCTTCCCTTTGCCAATATTTTAGTTCATCCATGATGATTGGATCATTAAAAAATAAAACGACCGGCGAAGTGGATGATTCTATCTGATATTTCTTTAGCAACTGCTGAAATTCTCCATCTGACAATACTGAGTAATAGATAGATTTACACCTAATTAGAGCAGTCAATGAAAATACTCTATTTGATATTATGGACTTAGTCTTTCCAATCAAACTATCATCAAGGAATAATTTCTTTCCTTGTTGGTTCATTGAAAAAATTGTTTGCGACGCATTTTTGTCATGCCTGAAAAATATCTTTTTAACATTCCTCATACTATTCAAATCAGCATTGTGTGACATTTTCAGAGCAAAGCCATTTTGAGCTCCCGGGCGATTAAAAAAATTCAGTCCTATTGGCTCCATTTTATAACTATTTAACTCGGAATCGTCCGTATAAATATAAAATACACCATATAGCTGCTGGGATTCATCGATTGGGCTGTAGATATCGTTCACTGCATCATACGAAGTTGTAGCAAAAAACGCACTTGTCCACTTATCGTTGGTGAAGTCTAATAAATTTGTAGAAATACCATAATGTTGCGCCAAACCTTCGTAATTAATTGACAATTTTATAGGGGCTTTTATTTCACGATGGCGCAATGTATTAAACATCAAATCATTTATTACAGGATGGGATTCCAATAATAATTTAAACTCCTGAAACTGCAAATTAGAAAGCAATCGTTTTTCTTCTGTATCTTCTCTATATAAAGAAGGTCTACATGAGTCATAATATACACTTTGTCCTCTAAAGTAAGTACCATGCCATTTTCCCATCGGGACTAAAACCGATTCATTAGATTCTGTTTCTTTTATCATAACGAAATATGTCCCAGGGCGGATAGATCTATTTAATATTGTTCGACGCAGGGGGCTAAATGAACTTATCTTTTCTTCTTCTGTTTCCGCAATAGCCTCAACAATATCGATAATTGTAGGATAGGCAGATATATTTGACGGGGTCGGTAACTCCTGATAAGCTGGATTTGTTAATACATCTTTCATGGCTTGTCTATTTTATGAGGTTCATTCAAATGAACAAGATTTCTGATTATTTCATGAGCCTGATTTGTTTTTTCTAATTTCAAATACACAAAACAACGCTTAACAGCCGCTTGATAAATCAAAAATAAATCTCTGCAATCAACAGCCAAATCTTCTGCTTCCCTGAAACAGTCAATAGCAATATAATACTTCTCATTAAACAAATGAATACATCCTATGCGATATAAAGATTCAGACTCCAATGATTTATTATAGATTTTCTTTGCATAATGTATAACCTCATTAAGATATGACAACGCTTGTTCATAATCTTGTAACTCATAAAAATATATTGAGATAAACCGTGCAGCCTTTGCTGCACCCTCATAATCATCATTCTTTTTTGCTAAAGAAAATGTATCAAAAAAAGCAGATAATCCTTCCGATTTACTACCTAATCGCATCAAGCATAATGCTTTTTCTAAAAATCCGGTATAATTATATTTATAAGATTTATCTTGCGCTATCAAAGCTTCGAAATAACATAAAGCCTCTGCGTCCTTTTTTAACAAAATCAGTAATTGGGCAATATAATTATTAATATAATTAATCGCTTCTTGATTCTTCACTAATGGCAATGCTGCCTCTAAATCTTTTATTAAAAACTCAGCTTCAATCTTATTTTGTGACCGAAGCACTGTTTCTACTCTATCCAACAAGACGTTTATCTCTTCCACATTCATATTTGATAGTATTAAGTGTTAACATTGCAATGTTATAATAACGTTGCGATAAAGATAAGAAAATATACAAATAAAGACAAGAAAAAGTTATGTCAAAATACTGGCACAACCTTTTTTATGTTTCTATAATTGTGAACTTTGTCAAGTAAGGCTGTCTTTGTTAAGTAGATGGCAGAAAATAATTATGTGCACCTACTTACTACAACTAAAGTTTCCTACCCCTCCTTAAATAGCTTGAAGAGGGGTGGATTATCTTCCAAGCTGCATGTATTCAGTGTTTTTTATAATAGAGACATCAATTGAACATTGGTCGCTTCTTTAACACTTGGAATCTTTTCTCCGCAATGTTTACTTTCGGTGCTTTGATGCAGCTTTTACAAGAAATACATTTAACGAAAACAAGACAGAAAACAGAATTAACTGATTAATGGATTTTGTGCCGAACACTGGGTGTGAGTAAGTAGGTTACGGTAAGACTTAGACGTTTTAAGCAGGTGGAAGTGTGGAAGCAAAGTGAGGAGAAAAAAGTTTCTGGAGAAAAAAAGGAGGATGTTCCCATAGAACATCCTCCTTTTGATTTTATAATTGTCTATTCAGACAATTTTCTACTACTCGGATTATCTAGTAGCTTGTTTACGTGTGATAGTTACGTTGTATGCATACTCACTAGTACCCCAGTCGTGAACGAACTGCAGAACCACATTTACTGTATGAGTAAACTCAGTACCTGTCGGGAGTGCAATACAAGTCAGCTTACCAGTTGTAGAATCTACCTTGAAGTATTCATCTTTGTCTGTTCCGTTGGACATAATGTAGCGGAGACCGGTTGTAACAGACTTCTTGTACAAAGCAGCACGAGTAGTGACTTCTTCAGCATTGAATGTAATTCCATTGAATGTAACAACTTTCTCACCTGCATAGTCTTTCAATATCAGATTCTTCCAGAAGTCTTCAGCCTTAGTCTTAGTGCCAGCTACAGAATTTTCAATCAATTGCTTCAAAGTAATTTCTGTATCCTTGGCCAAGTTCGGATCGTTGAATGCTTTCAGTGCAGCACCACCGGTGAAATCTGCTATCGGACGAGCTACAGTCCATAATTCTTCTGCATCAGGTTTACGGTTCTTGTCAGTAGCATCGTAACCATTTGCATCATAAATATCAACTTTCAGATTGCCAACCTTCTTGATATCAATCGGAGCAGTGAATGCTATTCTCCATTCTCCATTTGTACCTTCTTCAACTACCAATTGGTTGTTCTTCATCAATTCTTGTACAAATGCATTCTGCTTGTCTTTATTCAATTCGAATACAGCCTTAGCGTCAGCAGGAGTGACATTGTACATCTTGGCAAAGTTCTCAGACTTGATACCGAAGTTACCATTAGCAGCATCACTCCAGTCACCAATGATTGTACGTGTATTGTATGCATCCTTGATAGAAACAGCAAATGTGCGATTTACAGAAACTTTATTCAGAGTCAACATAAAGAATTTCTTGTCATAGTAGTTGTCAACTGCATAAGGAGCACCATTTTTCCAGCCACCATTCCAAACAGAAACATCTTGGTTGTCGCTAACTCTTTCAGCCGTAGGTGATACATAAAGAGTTGTCTCTGCCAATTCTACCTTTGGCCCTACAACCAGGAATAAAGAGTCTTTGTCTGCATTGTCACCACCGTTTCTGTAGTACAGGTAGATATCTCCTGCGCCAACATTCAAATTATCAGAATTCAAGGCAGAACCAACATTCTGCATGTATGCTTTACCGTCTGTCTTAGAAAGTTGCGTGTATGCTTTTGTTTTAGTATCGTATATAAAGAGAGGTAACAGATGATTTGCAGCTGCGTTATTGTTACCAGCCACAAGGTCGCGTCCACCAATTTCAGACTCAAACTTACGAACATTCAATGCAATGACAGTTTCTTTGCTGGCATTATAATTCATTGTCAGAGTACCTTCGTTCGGAACCAGCTCAATAGAATCATATGTATATGGGTCTTCAGTCTTACGAATAGCTTGAATAGGGAATGTATTTTCAAATACATAGTCAGCAACACCTTCAACTTGTGACTTCACAGTTGTTGTAAGTTTTATTGCTGCATATTCATAAATGGCAGATGCTTGATATTGTTCTTTTACAGAAAGAATACCATCGTTGATTTGGAAGATACCTTGTTTGGATTTTATTTCCTTGCCATTCAACATGAATTTAGTATCGTTTGGCAACAACTCAAATTTCTGAGTATACTCAAGACCTATTTCAGACAATTCCGGTGTACCGGCTAAGTTAGACATATAGGCATTGATAGAGTCATTCAAATTATAGGATTCATTATAAATAAATGAATCTTTCTTGGGATGCTTTTCATCATAGGCACCAGGTAAATCAAAAGGCCAGCCGTTCTCAGCTCTGTGAGAGTGGGCTGCAAAAATCCAGTCTGTATTTACCCAACTTGATTTGATGCTAAAATAGTCAGAAGAAGAAGTGTATTGCTTATACATGGTGACATCCAAAGAAGACATATACATTTGTCCATCTACGATATTTTCCTTAGCAATCATCTTCACTGACAGAATACCATTATTCAATTCAGGAGTTCCTTTCACACTCCAAACCGGAGTATCAACAGCACGTGTTTTATAAGAATCAGAGAAGAAGTATTCAGCATCTGTTTGACTATATTGATTAGGCCAAACTTTAAATTCAGCGACACCCGGTATGGCAGCAAACAATTTGAATTCTTTGGCAGATTTGTCATAAGAATAGAGTTGATAAGCATTAACATCTGCTTTTTCACCTAAACCGGTTACAACATCTACCAGACGGAAAGGCTCTTGAGAATTTTCCGGATCGAGTATTGGGTTGTTTTTCCAGTTTTCGCTATTGTATTCTTCATCTTCTCTGGTTGCCTTTCTGTATTCCCACCCAGAGCCATCAGCCTTTTTGAACCAATTATAAATATCTAATTTAGCAACCTCAGAGCTACCAACAGTTGAATTATCCGCATAGGGCTTTCTGAAAGCAATGCTCTGTAAACCGTTGAAAGCAGAGCCTTCCATTAACAAAGTATATGACTGACCGCCAATAGTAACCTGCATGGTTCCATCCTTTTCATTGTAAATCATTGAAGGAACGTTAGCATTGTATTTGAATGAAGTCTTATACTCTCCAATGCAGATATAACCCTCTTCGTCTACCTTCACGTAGTTTCCGATAGCTGCTTCAACATCGGCCTCCGAACCTGCAGCCTTGATTTTCTCGCCTGCGTCATTCAGCACATATTCGTAGGTTGCACCTTCGTCTACGCTAATCATCCAGTAGCTCTCGGCATCTACCTTGAACTTCGGAACGATTGTAGCCCCGGTTTCACCCTTCGGGCCTTGAATACCCTGAAGTCCTTGCTCACCTTTTTCGCCTTGAGCACCATTCTTGATAGTTAAAGTTTCGCCACCGGTAAAAGTTAGTAAATAACCACCCTCAACAGGAGCATAACTTTCGATGAATTTCTTGCCATTGATTGCAGCAAGGATGTCATCAATCTGTTTTTTGTTTGCATCGATCTGCTCCTGCAAGCCATCGATGTCATCATCATAGTCCTTACAAGAAACAAATGTACTTGTGGAGCCAACCATTAAAGCTCCAAACAAGATTGCACTTAGAAACTTTTTGTTCATAATTGAAAACTTTAAATTTATAAATTTAAAAAA
>OGHF01001357.1_pt1 | contig 14785 bp, 8 predicted proteins | sample 1571481 | NCBI WGS metagenome assembly OGHF01 (sample SAMEA2581952, study PRJEB24529) | metagenome | biome: Human gut stool | place: China | collected 2011
TGAGCGTCGAGCCGTGCAGTTCGCCGCCGCGGAGCTGGAGCGTGAGGATTTTGTCGTCGATCTCGAACGTGCCGCGGTCGAAACCGATCGAGGCGTAGAAGCGGGGTTCGCGGTTGCGGTGCAGGCGGGCGGTGTTGTCGCCCGGGGCGACGCTGTACAGGTCCTCGTCCTTGGTCAGCGGGTCGACGTCGAGCGGCAGCCCGTTCTTGGTGTAGTACATCTCGACGGCCTCCATCGTCGGCACGAGAGTCGTTTTCCAGCCTTTCGACATGTTGCCCTTGATCGAACGCGGTCCGCCGTAGCGCTGCAAAGCCTGAATGCCGCTCTGCGCGCCTTTGGCCAGGATGAATTCGGCTCCGTTCCAAGGCTCTTCGACGAAGGTGTCGTGGTAGTTCTTGCGGCCGCGTTCGTCGTCGGGCAGGCTCGAATCGGCCGAGGTGTAGAGGTCGTATTTCGGCTTTTTCGTGTCGGGATTGATCTCGTCCGCGAGGGCGATCGCCGCCGCTGCCGCGTCCAGCGCCCGTTTCCACTTTTCCGGATCGTAGGTCGTGCTCATCAGGGGCGTGCCGTCGGGGTTGTTGAACCCTATGTAGTCGGGATTGCCGTTGACCAGCGGCGAGGCGGCGTAGAGCAGCAGGCGGGCCTTGTAGCTGAGCGCGGCCATTTTCGTGGGAAGTCCCAGTTCGGACTCGCCGACCACGTCGGGCAGCAGCCCGGCGGCCCGGTCGTAACACTCGGCGATGTACTTCACGCACTCGTCGTAAGGCGTCCGCGGAGTGAGGATCTCCGATTCGGGCGCGTCGATGGGAATGAACTTCTTGACCAGTACGATCGGTCCGTAGTATTCGAGCAGGCACTGGTGGTAATATCCCACGAGGAACCACGCTTCGCCCGCGTAGCGGTCGGCGTTTTCCTGCGAGACTGCGGGAACTTTGTAGATGTTGTCCAGCAGGTAGAAACAGTAGCGTATGCCGCGGTAGATGTCGTAGTTCGTGCCGCCGCTGGTGCAGTTCGGGGCCCAGCGGCCGAAATAGGTCAGGTTGGCGTTCTCCTCGCCGTAGAGCAGGCTCTTGCTCGAAAAATAGTAGGTCGTGCCGCGCGCTCCGGTGATGAAGTCGTCGCCGGCGAACTGGTCGGGCGACCAGTCGTACCCGATCAGGTTGGGCATGTAGGTCTGCATGTAGTAGCGGTAGTTCTCGGCCTGCTCCTCCGTTTTCCAGATATCCTCTTCGGTGGCTTTGCCTTCGGGCACCACGTCGAGGTAGGAGCAGGAGCATAGCAGCAGCAGTGAAAGTGCGAAGATTATCTTTTTCATGGTCTTTTGCTGTGTTTGGGTTAGAAATTGAACTGGAATCCGAGGTTGTACGTCCGCTGGAGCGGGTATCCCAGGCCGTTGCCCGAACCCTTTTCGGGGTCCCAGTACTTGAACGGGGCGAAGGTCAGCAGGTTGGTTCCCGAGACGTAGACGCGCATTTTCTTGTAGGTGTAGCCGATCTCGGCGGTCTTCAGGCGCAGCATCTTGCCGTTGCGCACGTAGAGCGTGCTGGCCTTGGTGTTGTTGTTGTTCCACAGCGGCGACAGGCGCGGGTAGAGAGCCTTGGGATTGGGGTCGTCCTCGCTCCAGTGTTCGTCGGCGATCCACTGCATCAGTCCCGAACCGGGCGTCGCGGCTGTCGCGAAGGGGTGGTAGTTGTACATGAGGATCGACACCTTGCCCTGTCCCTGGAAGAAGGCCGAGCAGTCGAATCCCTTGTATTTGAGCGAAAAGCCGAATCCGTAGATGATCTCCGGGACGGTCGGGTTGCCCGTCCAGCACATGTCGTTGTCGTCGATGATCTTGTCATCGTTCAGGTCGCGGTATTTCACGTCGCCCGGGCGGATGGGGTAGGTCGTGGCGTAGATGTCCTGCGAGGGCGAGGAGGCGATCTCTTCCTCGTCCCTGAAAAGCCCTTCGGCGATCAGGCATTGGATCGAGTTGATCGGATGTCCGGCCTTGTACTGGTAGGCCCATTTGTATTTGGGTTCGTCCATTTCGACGATCTCGTTGTGGGCGTAGGTGAACGTGCCGCGCAGCGAGAGGATCAGGTCCTTCGAAGGCCTTGTTGTAGTCGACCGAGATGTCGACGCCGCTGTTGTCGACCTTGCCGATGTTGGCCCACGGCGTGATGCCCGACATGCCGAAGGTCGAGGGCAGCGACGTGCGCTGCATGAAGATGCCCGAGCGTTTCTCCTTGAACCAGTCGAAGATGATGTTCAGGCTGTCGAACAGGCCGATCTCCACGCCGATGTCGAGTTTGCGGCTCTCCTCCCACGTGGCGTTGGGGTTGCCGTAGACGGAGAGGATGGGACCGTACTTACGCTCGAAGTTGTTGCCGATATAGACGTCGTAGCCCTGTCCCATGTCGACGGTCGTGAGGTAGGGGAAGCGGTCCGCATAATCCTTCGAGATCACGTCGTTGCCGACCAGTCCGTACGAAGCGCGGAGTTTGAACAGGTTGACCTGTTCCTTGATCCCCTTCCAGAACGGCTCGTTCGAAATCACCCAGCCCACGGCCACCGACGGGAAGAATCCGAAGCGTTTGCCCGCGGCGAAGTTCTCCGAGCCGTTGTAGCCGAAGTTGGCTTCGAACAGGTAGCGTTTGTCGAAGCCGTAGGTGACGCGTCCGGCGAGTCCCTGCTGGCGGTAGGGCAGCGCGGCGTACTCCTGCTCGTCCGAGATGTTCATGTTGCGCTCCTTCTGCATGTAGACGATCGTCGCTCCGACATCGTGTTTGCCGAACGTGCGGGCGTAGTCGATCTTGGCCTGGAACGCCAGCTCGCGGTAACCGTCCTTGCCGCGCGTCGTGCCCAGGTAGGTGGTTCCGGTGTTGGTCGAGTTGCTGGTGTAGCTGTAATTGCCCGCCTCGTCGATATTGTAGTCGGTCAGCTGGTACATGAACGGCGTGAACGAACGGTAGACGGCCGAGTAGACGCGGTTGTAGAAGGTCGCCATGCCCGTTGCGCTCAGGCCCTTGGTGATGAAGTCGAGGTTCTGGTTGACGGTCAGCGCCGAGGTGAAGTGGCCGCGGAACTGGTCGCCGTAGCCGCGGCACAGCTGGGCGTAGGGGTTGGTGAAGAAGCCGCTGTTCCAGGCGTTGTTGGTTCCGAAGCGCACGAACGTGTCCGATTCCTCGCCGGGCAGCGTCGCGGGGAATTCGCAGGGCATGCCGGTCATGGCGTAGGCGAAGAGGTCAGAGACGCTCTGGATCGGGGCGTGGCGGTAGTGCAGCTGGGTGTTCATCTTCAGCGATACGCGGGTGGTCTTGGTGGCGTCGGCCGAGACATTGGCCTGGAACAGGTATTTCTGGGCGTTGATGTTGGTGTCGAATTTCGAGGCTTCGGGCTTGCGCATGATGCCGTTCTCGTTGTAGACCGAGGCGTTGAGGAAGTAGTCGATCTTCTTGGCTCCGCCCGTCATGTTGAAGTTGAAGTTCTGGTTGAAGGTGCAGTCCTTGAACAGCATGTCGTACCAGTCGACGTTGGGGTAGACGTAGGGGTCGAGTCCCAGTTTGGTTCCCATGATCTTCTCGTTGCTGTAATAGGGCTTTTCGCCGCGCGTGGTGCGGGCCTCGTTGAAGGTCTCCATGTAGGTGATGCCGTCGGCGACCTTCGGAACGCGGGTCGGGGCCGAGGCGCCGAACTCGGCGCGCAGGTTGATGGTCATTTTCTCCGAGTCGCGGCCGTTTTTCGTGGTGATGATCATCACGCCGTTGGCTCCGCGCGAACCGTAGAGGGCCGTGGCCGTGGCGTCCTTGAGCACCGAGAACGACTCGATGGTCTCGGGCGGGATGTTGTTGAGCATCTGGTTGGTGATTTCCACGCCGTCGAGGATCAGCAGCGGCGACTGTCCCGATCCGAAGGTCGAGATTCCGCGGATCCAGAAATTGGCGCCGTCGGCGCCCGGCTCGCCCGATTTCTGCACGGCGATCACGCCGGCGATCTTGCCGCTGAACGAGGTCGAGAGGTTGCTCGACGAGGTTTGCAGGTCGCTCGGCTTGACCGACTGCACGGCGCCCACGAGCGACTCTTTCTTCTGCACGCCGAAGCCGACCACCACCACGTCTTCGAGTTTGTTCGAAGCGTCGGCCAGCGTGATGAGTTTGAAGAGGTGGATGTCCCGGACGGAAATTTTCTTGGTGTCGTAGCCCAGGAACGAAACGGTGACCGTCTTGGCCGAAGCGGGCACGGTCAGTTTGTAGTTGCCGCCGGCGTCGGTGGTCGTGCCGACGTTCGTGCCCTCAACATAGATGTTGGCTCCGACGATGGGCTGGTTGTCGGCCGAGGAGATGACCGTTCCGGCGACGGTCATCTCCCCGTTCGGGGCCGTCGGGGCGGAGACCGGCGAGCGGCGGGAGATGGTGACCAGTTTCCCCCCCCCTTTGACGGTATAGCGCAGCGATTTGTCGAGCACCGTGTCGAGCACGGTCTGAAGCGTCGCGTCCTTGAACGTTGCCGTGACCGGCCTGCTGACGTCGACGTCCTCGTTTTCGAAGAGGATCGAGTAGCCGGTTTGCCGCTCCACCTCTTCCAGCACCGTTTTCAGCGGAACGCTCCGGAAGGCTTTGGTGACGGTTTGCGCGTTGAGGGCGACTGTCAGCAGCAGGCACGGGATCAACGCTGCAATCTTCTTGAATAGGAGATTTACATGCATAAGTTTTAAGATTTAGGTTTGTTTGGAAAGAAGTTTTTTCAGGGTTCGGTTTTTCGGGGGCGGCTGTCGACGCGGTAACCGCAGGTGTCGCGCCTGACGCTGATCGGCAGGATGTCGCACAACCCGCCCATGATTGATTCGATGTCCTGCGCCTCGGTGAGCGATATGCGGAAGGTCTTGTCGTCGAACGCGTCGGTGCAGAGTTCGATCTTCACGTCGTATTCGCGGGCGAGCCGCCGGAGCAGGGCCGGGAGGGAGATCGCGTCGTAGCGGATGATGCCGTCGATCCAGCTGCGGAACTGGTCGGTGTCGACCTGCCTGCGCGACGCCTCCATCGTCCGGCAGTCGTAGGTGATCAGGTCGCCCGGAACCATCGTTTCCGTGCTGCGGGACGATTCGAATTGCAGCGAGCCTTCCATCAGCGCGGCCAATACGTCGGGGTCTTCGTCGTAGGCCGAGATGTTGAACCGGGTGCCCAGCACGGTGAACGTGCAGCCCCGGGCCTGCACCCGGAAGGGGAGGTCGGCGTTGCGGGCCACCTCGAAGTAGGCTTCGCCCGAAAGGCCGATGTCGCGCGACGAGCGGTTGAAATCCGACCGGTAGTTCAGGGTCGATCCGGCGTTGAGCCACACCTGGCTGCCGTCGGGCAGCGATATGCGGCTGTTGGTTCCCTGGGGAGCCTGTACGGAGAACATTTGCACGGGGTCTTCGGTGTGTATGAGGTGCCGGGTGGTGAAGGCCGAGATCAGGATGAGCACGGCTGCTGCCGCCGAGAACCGCAGCCAGCGCCGGCGGGCGCGGATTCGGTTCTCGCGCCGTTCTATTTTTCCGTTGAGCCGGGCGAGCGAACGGAGGACGTCGGCCGACGGCACGTGCCGTTGCTTCCATTCGCGTTCCCATTCGCGCATCAGGGCGGCGTTTTCCGGCGAGGCGGCGAGGAATCCGAAGAGTTCGCACTCTTCTTCGGGGGCGATGGGTCCTTCGAAATAGCGGACGGCGAGTTCTTTCAGGCTTTCGTTCATGGGGTCGGTTGTTGTACGCATACATACATACAACAATCGGGGCGGATTTTACCCCCCCCCGGTTCCGGAAAAAATCGCATATTTTTTGAAATTCGCCTCTGGAAGGCTTCAGGACGGCTGGTTCATCAGCCAGGCGAGGATCAGTATTTGCAGGTAAATGGATTGTTCGCGTTCGAGGGCTTCGGCGAAGATGCGCAGGGCGCGCTGGATGTGCCGCTCGACCGTATGCAGGGAGATGTGGAGCCGTTCGGCTATTTCCCGGTTCTTCAACCCCTGGAACCGGCTGAGGAAAAACACTTCGCGGCAGCGTTCGGGCAGCGAGTCCATGATGCGCTGTATCTGCTGTTCCAACTCCTGATACAGGTAGGGATGCCCGTTTTCGGCGAAGGAGAAATCGTAGTTGTAAAGACGCTCCTCCCCGATTTTCGCCCGGGCCAGGCAGCTGATCGTGTATTTGTCGACGATGCTTTTGTGCTTCAGGTAATTGAGGCATCGGTTGCGGGTCATGGCGAACAGCAGCATGCGGGCCTCTTCGGGGTCGAGGGGGGCTTGCCGGTCCCACAGCGCCATGAAGCAGTCGTGAACCAGGTCCTGCGCCTCGATGGGGTTGTTGACGAAACGCAGCGCATAGGCCGTCAACCGGGGTTGGCAGTCGATGTAGAGCCGTTCGAAATCATACCGTTTGGATTCGCTGTGCATTTGTCGGGTCCGTCCTGATGCTTTTTTTGTTTTGGGCGGTTTCCGCCGCTTTTCGGGGGTGAAACCGAGGCAAATATAATCAAAAAAGTAAAAAAATGCCGCAGACGCTCTGAAAACATCTGCGGCATGGGGCGTGTTTCGACGCCGGTGCGGGCTACTTGTAAAGCCCGGTGACGGTGAAGTCGAGTATCTTGCCGAAGCCGTCGAACACCAGCGCGTTCGGCTGGTCGAGCTGTCCGCTGCCGAAGTTGATCTGCGGCACGACGTGTATCTTGTCGTTCCCGTCGTCCTTCGAGGTGACCACCGTCACCGCGCGGCTGCTCCATGCCAGCGAGGCGTTGCTCGGAAGGGTCGACGAGCCGTCGTAGTTCTCCATGGCGTAGTAGCCTTGCAGGTAGAGGCGGGCCAGGGTGATGTGCTCGCCCGCAGGGGCCGTGAAGACGGGCGCCGGGTCGAAATTGACGCTGCCCGTCGTGAAGATCACCTTGTAGATGGCGCTGCGGGTGGCGATGTAGAGGATCGGGTCGAATCGCGAGAAGACGAAGCTCACGGCTTCGGCGATGAGGGCGTTGGCCTCCGCGGGGATGTCGTAGATCAGCTTGGCGGCGGGTGCGCCGGCCGAAGCGGAGTAGTTGCCGAAGGTGTAGAGCGCATGGTTGCCGTCGGCTTTCCGCATCAGCAGGGTGTGGGTGGCGTTGTCGATGCTGATGCCGCCCGCGATGCACCGCAGGCCGGGGGCGTTCCCCGGGTCGAAGGGCGACGAACCCACGCTGCCGCAGGCGTAGAACGTCTGGTTGTAGCCGTAGCAGAACTTGCCCTGTTCCCGGTCGTAGAAGATCGTGCTGGGTTTGCGGGTGCTGCCCGGAGCGGAGTGGGCCGAAACGACGCCGTTGTCGACGGTCATGGTTTCGGTTCCGCTGACGGGCGTCGAGATCCGGCCGCGGCTGAGCAGCGTTTCGTAAATGTCGCCGTCGTTGAGGATCATCGTGCACTGGTAGGTGTTGAGCAGGCTCCGGATGTCGAGCTTTCCGGGCAGGTAGACGAACGCATCCTCCTTATGGCCCAGGATTTCATAATAATCGGTCTCCATGCGCATCAGGTCGTCGTCGGTCGACACCCAGAGGATGTTTTTCTTGTCGGTTTTGTCGTAGGTGTAGAGCATGTGGGTGACCGCCGAGGGGAACGGACTGCCGTTGCGCCGGCTGATCAGCTCCTTTTCGACGGTTCCCTGCTCCGCGCCCGAGTAGGTCTCGGTCAGCTGCGGGTGCATGATCAGTCCCAGGTCCGAGGTGGTTCCGTCCCGGGTGTAGGCCACCACAAGCCCTTCGTTGAATTGGGCCGTCACGATGAGCGTCCACTTGTACTGGTACTTCAGGTCGTGGGCGGTGTCGGTGACCGTCAGCAGGAACAGGTAGCCTTTCGAGGAGATCGGCAGGTCGATCACTTCGTGGAACTCGCGCGTCGTGGCGAGCGAAATCGCCTCCGAGTCGTTGTCGGTCTGACTCACCGTCCATTCGTAGGTAAGCTCCTCGGGATTCTCCCGGCCGTCTTTGGTGATGCGGATGCCCGTGATGTCGAGCCGTGCGTTGTGCACCACCGTCAGCTGCGAGGCGATGGCTTCCGGCACTTCGATCTCCACGGGCGGGATATGGGTGGTCTGCAACGTGCTTTTGTCGTCGTAGCACGACGCGGCGAGCAGGCCCCAGCCTGCCAGCAACAGATATAGGGTGTGTTTTCTCATGGTCGTTCGTCGTTTACTTGGTGCGGATCGTTACCTCCCGGCCCTTCATGGAGCCTGATTCGTGGATGCGTTTTTGCCCGGGGTTGGCGGCCTTCCATTCGTCGTACCAGGCCTGTGCCCTGGCGCGCCAGGCGTCGATGTAGTAGCTGTAATCGGGTCCCCAGTCGGGGAACACCTCCCAGCCGAAGATGTCCAGCAGCAGCTGGTGGCCGGCCTGGCTGTAAGCCTCCGTCGACGAGCTGCCCGAAGATGCCTCCGATTCGATGAAGGCGTTGTAGGTGGACCACTGCTTGGTCGTCGCGGGCCGCGGCAGCATGTTGTGCCACGAGACGTTGGCTTTCAGGTAGCGGTCCGGTCCCACCCGGAGGTCGGGCGAATCGGTCAGGCAGAGCGTCAGTTCGCGCTGCTGCGTGTCGAGTTCGGCCGATTTGGCGACCTCGATGCGGATGGCGCCGTAGGTCTTCCCGGCCGGAACCTCCGCGCCGAGGATTTCGTACTGTCCGGGCTGCGCCGTGGTTCCCTCTTCGAGAACGCGGACGCCGATTTTCCGGTCGGAGCCGGAGGCCCCGCCGATGAGTTTCACCGGGACCTCGATCACCGCCTCGGCGACCCCTTCGGGCTGCTGCTTGAAGGTCATCGAGGCGTAGAACGTGCTGTCGGAATTCGAGTATCCGGGATATTCGGCCGTTTCGTTGGGCGCAGCCCCCGGGAAGCAGACCCTTCCCTGCGACATGTCGTAGCGTGTCGGGTCGTCCTTTTCGCAGCCGGCCGCCGTCGCCGCGGCCAGCAGTATGCAGATCAGTTTTTTCATGCTTCTCAACAATTAATCGTTCGACTTACTGTACGCGTCCCGACTGTATTTCGAAATCGGGGTAGGGCAGCATGTAGACGGCGTCGTCGATGACCTTGCTGCCGCTCATCACGTCGCTCTGGCGGGGCAGTTTCTCGTAGCCCAGCCGCTTGTAGAAATAGAAGACCACGCCTTCGCAGATGAACTCCTTGCGGTACTCCTTTTCGAGCTGGGCCATCAGGCCCGCCTCGTCGAGGTCGGCATCCAGTTCTTCGTAGACCGCGCGGGCCTTGCGCACCTCCTGCAACAGGCTGCGGGCTTCGCCGAGGTCCTTGTCCGGACCGGAGATGCGGCACTCGGCGGCGATGTAGTACATCTCCGGCAGGCGGATCAGCGGCATCAGGTCCTTGTGGCGGTAGTCGGCGCCCGTCGAGGTCTGCTGATAGAGCTTCGAAGGGGTCTTGGTCCCCTCGGGCCAGTAGTCGGTGTTGTGGTAGAGCTGTTTGTAGCGGCAGTCGGAGATGCCGGCGCCCTTGATTTCGAAAAGATCGTCGGCGACCGAGTTCTTGATGCACAGCGTGCGGTACTGGCGGTCCTGTTCCGAATATTCGCGGTTGAGGTTGCTTGCGATCTTCTTGGCCATGTCCGTGACGCCGAGCGCGAAGATATGTTCGCTCGGGAAGCACATCTCGGTCGTGGGGGCCTTGGCGGAGTCGGTGAACGTGCGCAGCGTCAGCCCGCCGGCGATTCCGACCGATGCCGGGTCGTCGATCACTTCGAGGGCGGCCAGCAACGCGGTGTGTTTGTTTTCGTCGCTGCCTTCCCACATGCAGACGCGCGCCAGCAGGGCCTTGACGGCGAAGTAGTTCAGGTGCATGTAGCGGTAATCGTAGAATTTGTCGACGTTGGCTTCGGTATAGATGCTTTCGGGATACCTGGCCCGGATGGGGTCGATCTCCAGCAGGCGGGCGGCCTCCGTGAGGTCGGCGATCATGCGGCGGAGCGTCTCGGCGTAGGTCAGCTGCGGCGCCGCGTCCTTGTCGACGCTCGTCAGGTAGGGGACCGTGTGACGGCTCTCCAGGTCGGTGCGTCCGGCCAGGTCGCTGCACCCGAACAGGCGTATCAGGTCGAAGTGGATGTAGGCCCTCACGGCGAGCAGTTCGCCCTTGATGATGCGGTAGTTGACCGAGTCGAGTCCGTCCTTCCGGCGGTCGATGTGGTCGAGGGCGTCGTTGACGTTGGCGATCACCGAGTAGGATTTCTCCCAGACCTTTTCGATCACTTCGGTGGATTTCGTGGTTTTGTAGTTGTAGCGGTCGAGGTCGTAGTCGTCCGCGGCGGTGTTCTTGCGGGCGTCGTACTGGCGGCCCAGCATTTCGACCATGTGCCACGTCAGGTTTTCGCCGTAGAGGTCGGTTTTGCCCATGGCGAGGTAGCAGCCGATGAGCGTCTGCTGGAAGCCTTCGGCCGAGGAGTAGTGGGCCTCGGCGCGGATTTCCGACGGGGGCGTCACGTCGAGCCAGCTCTCGCACGAGACGGCTGCGAGGGCTGCGGCGGACAGAAGGAGGTATTTGATGCTGTTTTTCATGGCTTCGGTGGTTTGTGTTAGAAGGTTCCGGTCAGCTGGAACGACATGCTCCGTGCGAAGGGATAGGTCGTGCCGCGCTCGATGCGGATCGACGAGAGCGTGGCGATGTTGTTCATGTAAAAGGCCAGCTTGAGCCGCTTGAGGCGGATTTTGCTGATCAGCCGCGGGTTGAATTCGTAATAGAGGCTCAGCGACGAGAACGTCAGCTCGTTGTTGTCCTGCACGAAGCGCGTCGTGGCCCGGGTCTTTTCGTCGTGCTGCTTGCCGTTTTCGTCGGTGTAGGAGCCGAGTTTCTTGAACATGGCGTTCTGGCCCGGAGTCTGCCAGCGGCCGTAGAGCACGCGGCGGTCGACGTTGTAGTGGATGTCGACGTTCTCGACCTTGTTGACCAGCGTGGTGTTGTACCGCTGCCCGCCGCCGAGGAAGGTGCAGGTGGCGCTTAACCCGAAGCCCTTGTATTCGGCCGCGAAGCCGAAGTTGCCGCGGTACTTGGGGTCGCTGATGCCGGCCACGACCTGATCCTGCGCGTCGTACTCGTAGGTCAGCGTGCCGTCCTTCCTGACGTAGATTTCCTGACCCGTCGTGGGGTCGATGCCCAGCGACGGCACGGCCCAGATGGCGTTCATCGGCATTCCGTCCTGATAGATCAGCACGGGCGTCGAGTTGCTCTTGTCCTGCGCCTGGGCCATCATCTTTTCGTTGTAGGCCTTGAGGCTTTCGGAGAGGTTGATGATGATGTTCTTGTTATAGGCGATCGAGCCGAAGAGGTTGAAAAAGCCCTGTTTGCCCTGCCAGAGCGTATAGCTCAATTTGGCCTCGATGCCGCGGTTGCGGACCTTGCCCAGGTTGTCCTTCACGGTGTCGAAACCCGTGGAGGTGGGGATTGCCACGTCGGTGAGCATGTTCTCGGTCACCGAGTTGTAGTAGTCGAAGGCGATCGTTGCGCGGTGGACCGTAATGTCGGCGCCCACGTTGTAGTCCATGCGCTGTTCCCATTTGAGGGCGGGGTTGGGCATCTTCGAGAGGTAGGCGCCCGTCTGTCCGTGGTAGGTGGCCCCGGTGTAGTAGAGATAGGTGGCCAGCACTTCGTTGGTGTCGTAGTTCTGGTTGCCCGTCAGTCCGGCCGAGGCGCGGATCTTGAATTGTTTCAAAACGTCCTGATCGCGCAGGAAGGGTTCGTTGTGGAGGTTCCACGCCACGCCGGCGCTCCATGCCGACGACCAGCGGTTGTCGGCGCCGTAGAGCGACGAGGCGCTTTCGCGGAACGTGAGGTCGACGTTGTAGCGGTCGTCGTAGCTGTACGACGCGGTTCCCAGGAAACTGATTTCGCGCGTGATCGACGAGATGCCGACGGGCTTTTTGTCCTGGGCGTACTGCCGGGCGAAGGTGATGTCGGCCGTCTGGCTGTTGGGGAATCCCTCGGCGTAGTGCTGGTAGGCGCTGTACGTGTTTTCGGCGATCCGGCCGCCGGCGTTGACGTAGAGGTAGTGCCTGCCCCAGTTTTTGGCGTAGTTGGCGTAGATTTCGCCCGAAATGTCGCTGCTCTTGCCGTTGTCGAGCTGGTAGGAGCCTTTGCGCAGCTGCATGCTCGTGCTTTCGTAGGCCGAGGTGGCGAATTTCGAATGCTTGGCCGGATAGAATTCGTCGGCGTCGCTGCGCTTTACGGCGATGCCGAGGCGGGCGGTGAGTTTCAGCGCCTCGGTGGCCTGCCATTCGGCGTAGAAGTTGTCCGTCACGCTGGTGTAGGTCTCGCGGTCGAGCGTTCCGAGCGTGGCGTCGTACATCGGGTTGGCCACTTCGTCGTAGGCCCAGCGGGCGATCTGGCCCGTCTGGGGATCGACGGCGCTCCAGTAGGGATTCATCCGGGCGTAGTCCCCGAAATCGCCCCACGGTGAGTTGTCGCTCCTGGTGTTGCTGACGCTCAATATGTTGCGGAACAGGAAGCTTTTCTTGCGGTACGAAACGTTCACGTCGCCCGAGAGCACCGTGCGCTCCGAACCCTTCATCACGCCCGCCACGTTGTTGTACGAGAAGTCGATCATCGCCCGCAGTTTGCGGCTGTCGCCCAGTTCGACCGAGAGGGTGTGTTTGTGGCCGACGCCCGTGCGCAGGGGTTTTGCGAGCCAGTAGGTGTCCAGTCCGCCGAGCACCTGCGCTTTGAGTGCGTTGTAGCGTTTGGTGAGATCCACCTGCGTCTGGGGATTCGCCGAGGTGTAGACGCCCTCGATGCGCTCGGCCTCGAGCTTCTCCCAGGCGTTGCAGAGGTTGTAGCTCGTCAGGTCGGGCATCGACACCTCGATGCTTCCGGTGTAGGTCACCAGCTCCTGATTGCCGGCCAGGCGTTTGGTCTCGATGACGATGACGCCGTTGGCGGCCTTCGAGCCGTAGAGCGCCTTGGCCGCGGCGTCCTTGAGGATGGTGATGCTCTCGATACGGGTCATGTCCATGTCCATCACCTTCTCGGCCGTGGTTTCGAACCCGTCGAGGATGAACAGCGGCTGGTTGGGGCGGTTCTGGTAGTTGCCCTTGATATTGACGCCCGTGGATTCCGAGGGGAAGGTGGTGATACCGCGCAGCTGCATGTCCGGCAGCGTGTTGGGGTCGGAGCCCATCAGCGTGTTGTCCATGATGTAGAGCGATGGCTCGATGTTTTTCAGGCTCTCGAAGACGTTGCGGTTACTCACGCGGGCCAGCTGGCCCGACGTGATGGTCGTGGCCGAACCCGTGTAGCTCTCCTTCTTGCGGGTGAAGATGCCGGTCACCACGACGTTTTCGATCTCCTGTTCGTCCTGCACCAGCCTGACCAGTCTGGTCTGTGCCGAGGGAAGCGTTTGCGAGACGTAGCCGATGTGGGAGAAGATCAGGTTGTCGCGGCCCTCGGGCATGCGGATCGAGAATCCGCCGTCGGACCCCGACACGACTCCCGTGGCGGTCCCCTGGATCAGGATGTTCACGCCCACGAGCGGCGCGCCGGCCGTGTCCGTCACACGTCCGCTGACGACCTTGTCCGGGGCTTTCTGCGGGGCGGAGGCGTTCCCCCCCCCCGCTTCGGACACGGATCACGATCGTGTCGTCGTCGATCGAGTATTCGAGCCGCGTGCCGCGCAGTGCTTCGTCGAGCACTTCGCGCACCGGGGCGTCGGCCTTGCTGAAGGAGATGCCGCCGATTCCCCGCACGGCGTCGCTATTATAGAGGATGTAATATCCCGTCTGCTGTTTGATCCGTTGGAGAACTTCGGCCAGCGACGCGTTGCGGAACGATACGGAGATGCGTTCCCTGCGCTGCTGGTAGGCTTCGCTCGCCGTCGCCTGCCGGGGCGCGTCCCAGACGGAAATCGCCAGCAGCCACATGCATACGGCAAGCCATGGCCTTCGGTGCGATACTGATAGGTAAAGTTTCCTCATAATAGCTGTGTTTTAAGTGACACGAATGCCGCCCCGTCGGGCGGCTTCCCAACTAACCGGCATCAATCGTCGTCACGGTCGATGCAGAGCACGATCTTCCCCTCCTCGACATCGGCGCGTATCTGATCGGTGCGCGCCAGCAGACGGGCCATTTCGGCAAAGGTTTCGTAGCGTTTCACGACGCCCGTGTAGCGCACCTTGTCGGCGTCGACGCCCCGCGGGACGATCTCCACGCCGTACCAGCGCGAGAGTTTGCGGCATATCGAGGCGATCGTTTCGTCGTTGAAGGTGAACAGTCCCCGGGTCCAGGCGGCGTAATCTTCGGCGGCGACCTGCCGCACGTCGAAGATAGCCCCTTCGCGCCCCACGCGGGCCTGCTGGCCCGGCTGGAGCATTGCGCGGCGGTGTCCGCTCCGCACCTCGACGCTGCCCCTCACGAGCGTGGTCTCGATCGCGCCCTCGTCGGCGTAGGACGAGATGTTGAACGCCGTGCCGTAGACGCTTACGGAAACCGTGTCGGCGTGGACCACGAACCGCCGCGAGGCGTCGTGCGCCACGTCGAAGTAGGCTTCGCCCGTCACGGTCACCTCGCGCGGCCCGTCGCCGAAGCGGACCGGGAAGACGAGGCTCGACTCGGAGTTGAGCCATACCTGCGTGCCGTCCGAGAGGCGGAGCGAGAACTCCTTGCCGCGCGGTACGGTGACGGTGTTCGTCATCGGAATCTCCTGCTCGGCCTCCACCTTGTGGTAGGCCAGCTCCTCGCCGGCGATCTCGAGGCGCGTGCCGTCCTGTTCGACGAGCATCCGCCGCCCGCCCGCTTCGAGCGCGACGTTCTCGCCCGACGAAAGGG
>OGHF01001383.1_pt1 | contig 14477 bp, 10 predicted proteins | sample 1571481 | NCBI WGS metagenome assembly OGHF01 (sample SAMEA2581952, study PRJEB24529) | metagenome | biome: Human gut stool | place: China | collected 2011
TGAAACCCGCATAAACACTGGCTTTTTTAAGCAACTCGATTTATTCAAACTCAATAGTTCCCGGTGGCTTACTGGTCAAATCATAGAATACTCTATTGACTCCCTTTACCTCATTTATAATTCTGCTCATCACTGTCTGAAGTACCTCAAACGGTATCTCGGCTGCTTCGGCTGTCATGAAGTCCACGGTGCGGACTGCACGGACTGCAACGGCATAATCATATGTTCTCTCATCACCCATGACACCTACTGAACGCATGTTGGTAAGGGCTGCAAAGTACTGGTTTGGCATCCATGATGGTTCCTCTCCGTGAGCCTCTTTGTACTCTTTTGCTGCCTTTTCCACTTCGCTTCTGTAAATCCAGTCTGCATCCTGGACGATGCGTACCTTTTCGGCTGTGACTTCGCCGATGATACGGATTCCAAGGCCTGGGCCTGGGAATGGCTGACGGAATACGAGATAGTCAGGTAATCCAAGCTCCAGTCCGACCTTGCGGACCTCGTCCTTGAAGAGGTTTCTGAGTGGCTCCACGATGTCCTTGAAATCGACATGCTCCGGGAGACCTCCTACGTTGTGGTGTGATTTAATGACTGCAGATTCTCCGCCGAGTCCACTCTCCACTACGTCCGGATAGATGGTTCCCTGCGCAAGGAAGTCAACCTTTCCGATTTTCTTAGCTTCTTCCTCGAATACACGGATAAATTCCTCACCGATGATTTTACGCTTGCGCTCAGGCTCTGTGACGCCTGCAAGCTTGCTGTAGTAGCGCTCCTGTGCGTTGACGCGGACAAAGTTGATGTCGAACGAACCGCCTTTGCCGAATACGCCCTCTACCTCATCGCCCTCGTTCTTACGGAGAAGTCCGTGGTCTACGAATACGCAGGTGAGCTGCTTGCCGATTGCCTTGGCAAGGAGTGCCGCGAGCACTGATGAGTCTACTCCGCCTGAAAGTGCAAGGAGCACTTTGCCGTCACCGACCTTCTCTCTGATTTCTTCGATTGTGTTTTTGACGAATGAATCCATCTTCCATGTGCCTGCACATCCACATACGCCACGGACGAAATTGTAAATCATCTGTGTTCCGTTCTTGGTGTGAAGTACCTCCGGATGGAACTGTACTGCATATAATTTCTTCTCAACATTCTGTGTTGCGGCTATTGGACAGTCTGCAGTGTGCGCAACTACTTCAAAGCCCGGTGCAGCCTCTGCAATTCTGTCGAAATGACTCATCCAGCATACTGATTCTGATGGCAGATCCTTGAACATCACGCCGTTTGCAGAATATGTGATTTCTGTCTTTCCATACTCTCCAACCTCAGGTGTGATTACCTTTCCGCCTAATTTATGCATCATAAGCTGTGCACCGTAGCAGATGCCAAGCACCGGTATTCCCAGCTCAAACAGCTCTTTCTGGTATGATGGAGAATTCTCTTCATAACAGCTGTTTGGACCTCCTGTAAGGATGATGCCCTTTGGATTCATTTCTTTGATTTTCTCAATGTCTATTTTGTATGAGTAAATCTCACAGTACACGTTGCACTCGCGGACACGGCGCGCAACAAGCTGATTGTACTGACCACCAAAGTCTATGACTATGACCTTTTCCTGATCCATGTTTTCCTCCTAATTGTTTATTCGCTATGCTGCTGTTTTACAATCTTTGAAACGTCACGTAATTGCTGTTTGCCACACTGTGGTGTATACAATAACAAAAACATAACATATGTTATCTGCTGCCATCTCATTGATTACGTAAAAGCAACATGTTTTCTTATGTCATTATAGATTACAGAGTGCTTATCTGCAAGCGATTTTGTTAAATTTCTGTTTTGATTTTATGTGCAATTACGTTATAATGAATTATAAACACTTTTATAGGCTGGGAGGTTTCATCATGAGTTTTAAAATAATCACTATAAGCCGAGAGTTTGGCAGTGGCGGTCGCTTTATCGGAGAGCAGATTGCTCAAAAATGCGGCATTGAGTTTTACGATAAAAAAATAATTGAGCATGTGGCAAAGGAGCTCGGTATCTCTGAGCAGATTGTCGCAAACCAGGGCGAATATGCACCTGCCGGAAGTATTTTTTCATATGCATTTGTGGGGCGCGACATCACAGGAGTTTCTCTTTCCGACCAGATTTTCAATATCCAGCAGAAGCTCATCAAGGATATTGCGCAAAAAGATCCATGCGTTATTGTGGGACGTTGCGCAGACTACATTCTTTCTGACAGGGATGATGTGCTGAATGTTTTTATAGAGGGAAATAAGCCTGAGAAGGCTGCAAGAATAAAAAAGCTCTACCAAAAAAGTGATGACGAGGTCAAAAAGTTGCTAAAGGATGTCGATAAGAAGCGCTCTGTAAATTACCGCTACTTCACCGATAAGGAGTGGGGCAGCAGGAAAAATTATGACTTGGTGCTAAACAGCTCTGTGCTTGGATACGATAAATGTATTGAGCTCATCGCATCCGCATACGCTTAATTCACTTAAGATACATCTTTCCTGCGGTTAAGAAACTGTTTTCCTATTTTATTACGAAAAACGTAAATAGAATTACAACCTGTGTGTAATATTAAAAATACTCCCGCATAAACTGTAACAACAGAATATGCAGGAGTATTTTTTGAAATCATATATTGAGACAAGGGCGGTGGAAATCGCCAACTACATAGTTGAAAACAATGCCACGGTACGTCAGGCTGCAAAGCAGTTTGGCATCAGCAAATCCACTGTGCACAAGGATATCACGGATGCTGACAGGCTGCTTCGCATTGACCCGGAGCTTGCCGCAAAAGCGCGTCACATTCTCGATATCAACAAGTCCGAGCGCCATATCCGCGGCGGACTTGCCACCAGAGAGAAGTATCTGCATCTGCCTCATGTGCATGCCGGCTGAGTGCATGAATGCTTCTATCCCTGCATTAGCAGGTGCGCCGTTTTCCGTACATCTGAGGCTTTTCGTTAATTCAAGACCTGTGTCACATGACTTGTGAGCACACCGTACAGCCACTTGCCCTCATCACTTAGATCCTCATAGGTAAAGTCGCTTGTCTTATCGCAGGCAGATGTTAGAAGCGCTGATTTTTCGTCCTTATTTGACAGATTCCAGCACACATAGCTGATGCCGTAGCTGTCAAGCAGGCTGATCCAGCTGTTTGCGGAATCTATGTCCACCTGACCGTTTCCGTCGGCGCTGCAGATGCCAAACTCTGATACAAATATCGGCAGTCCGGCGTCTGCCGCCGATTTTAGCTTGTTTTGCAAGTCCTCCTTGTGGGTTGCGGCATAGAAATGCAGTGTATACATGATATTATCATAGCCTGTGACAGGGTCCTTGACTGCCTCATCCACATTCTGGCTCCAGTCAGGTGTGCCTATCAGTATGACTGCATCCTTGTCGTAGCTTCTGATTGACGGAATGACCTCGCTGGCATAAAACTTCACATCTCCCCAGGTCGCACCTTTGCACGGCTCATTGCAAATCTCGTAAATCACGTTGTTGTATGAGGCATACTGCTGTGCCATTTTGGCAAAAAAAGTCTTTGCCACATCACTGTAGCGGTTTGGATTGCCCTCGTTTAGCACATGCCAGTCGATGATGACATACATGTCATTGTTTAGTGCGTACTGCACGCCGTTTTGCACAAGTGTCTCAAGCTGCTGCCTGTCACCATCTGTGCAGTAGCCACCGCTTTCGTAGGTGTACATGGCGAGCCTCACCACGTTTGCTCCAAAGCTTTTCAGCGTGGCAAAGCAATCATTGGTCACATACTGTGGATACCACGCAAGACCGTGTGTGCTGACTCCGCGAAGCTGCACCTCGTTGTTATTTTGATCAACGAGCTTGCTGCCCTCCACATGCAGCTTACCGTTTACTGACGGACAGGCAAGAACTGAGCTCTCCTGTCCGTTTTCTGTGGTGAGCTGCTCTGTGTCAGCCACATTCTGATTTTCTGTACTGCTTTGCGTACTGTCCTCAGTATTATTTTCTGCAGAATTCACCGACTCAGTGGCTTTCTCATCTGTCTGTGATTCTGTCTCTTTGTTGCCCTTGTTACCACATCCTGTAAAAATCCCAAGCACCAGCACTGCAGCCAATACCAATGCTATATATTTCTTCATATTGTTATACTGTCTGACTGATTACTGAATTGATGTAACCTTGTAGTCCTCAGCCTCTACAGTCTCCTTTAATTTCTCATCGGAAATGTCAGAGCTTAATGTCACTACTGCAGTTCCGCTCTCATGGCTTACTGCTGCCTCACTAACTGCATCAAGCGCCTCGAGTGCCTTCTTTACTCTTGCCTCGCAGTGGCCGCACATCATTCCTTCGATATTCATTGTCTTTGTCATTGATTTTTCCTCACTTTCATTTGGTTCATTTGTTTTGTTTTTTCTATCTGGTGTTGCTTTTCTGTCATGCTTAGGATCATACACCCTGCACAGATTCAGCCGCAGGGCATTGGTAACAACGCAGAAGCTCGACAGGCTCATCGCCGCCGCTCCAAACATCGGATTGAGCTTCCATCCTAATAAAGGATACCACAAACCGGCCGCAAGTGGAATACCTATTACATTATAGAAAAATGCCCAGAACAGATTTTCGTGTATATTTGTCAATGTAGCACGGCTTAACCGCACTGCTGCCGGTACATCTATCAGGCGGCTCTTCATCAGGACAACATCCGCTGCATCTATTGCCACATCACTTCCCGCGCCGATTGCAATTCCCATATCCGCACGTGTGAGCGCCGGTGCATCATTGATTCCGTCACCAACCATGGCTACCCTGCCCTGTTTTTTTAGCTTCCTTATGACAGCCTCCTTACCATCCGGAAGCACACCTGCGATGACTTCGTCCACTCCCGCCTGCTTTCCAATGGCATTGGCAGTCTGCTCGTTGTCACCTGTGAGCATAACAACTCTGATACCCATATTTTTAAGCTGTCTGACAGCTTCCGGACTGTCCTCCTTTATTGTATCTGCAACGGCTATGATACCGCAAAGCCTGTCATCTGCGGCAAAGAACAGAGGAGTTTTTCCTTCCTTTGAAAATTCGACAGCTTTCGCACGCATATCATCTGACACCTTTACAAATTTGCTGACAAAAGCAAGATTTCCTGCTTTTATCATTTTGCCTGCAAGTATTGCAGTCAGACCATTTCCTACAACAGCGCTAAAATCCGTCACCTCTGCGACAGCGATTTCGTCCGTTTTAGCGCGCTCCATAATGGCTTTTGCAAGCGGATGCTCGCTCTTGGCCTCGACTGATGCGGCTATTGCAAGAAGCTTCCTTGACCACAGTGCTTTATCTGTTGATGAGTACGGGGTTAAATCGTCTGCCTTACGATGACACTCACCGGCATGCTTGCCGATTTCCTCAAAAAATGTCTCATCCGGCACGATATCCGTCACCTTCGGCTCACCGCTTGTTATGGTGCCTGTCTTATCAAGAGCCACAATCTGTGTGCGGCCTGTTGCCTCAAGGCTTGCCGCTGTCTTGAAAAGTATACCGCTCTTTGCGCCCTTGCCATTTCCTACCATTATCGCAACAGGAGTTGCCAGTCCAAGTGCACACGGACAGCTTATCACGAGCACCGAAATGCCTCTGGCAAGCGCAAAGCCCACTGTCTCACCGGCTATAAGCCATGCTATTATTGTAATGATTGCAATTGTAATAACCGCCGGCACAAATACTCCCGATACCCTGTCAGCGATTTTTGCAATAGGTGCCTTTGTCGCTGCGGCATCAGAAACCATCTGTATAATCTGTGAGAGTGTGGTGTCTTCGCCTACTCTGGTTGCGCGGCATTTTATAAAGCCTGACTGGTTCACTGTGGCAGCGCTTACTGCATCTTTCGGCTGCTTATCCACAGGGATGCTCTCTCCTGTGAGTGCCGATTCGTTGACAGCGGTTGTTCCCTCTATTATTTCACCGTCCACAGGGATATTTTCACCCGGTCTGACCACGAAAATATCGCCCTTTTTCACTGCATCCACAGAAATTTCCTGCTCCACGCCATCCCTTACAACGGTTGCTGTCTTTGGGGCAAGCTGCATCAGACTTTTTAAAGCGTCTGTTGTTTTGCCCTTTGAGTGCGCTTCAAGCATTTTTCCGACAGTAATCAGTGCCAAAATCATGGCTGCGGATTCAAAATAAAACTCATGCATATATGACATGACCGCATCCATATCGCCATTCACCTGCGCAGCTGTCATGGCAAAAAGTGCATACACGCTGTATCCAAACGATGCCGCAGAGCCAAGCGCAACAAGCGTATCCATGTTGGGAGCGCCGTGAATCAAGCCCTTAAAGCCACTGATAAAAAACTTCTGGTTTATGACCATTACCGCCACTGTAAGCAGAAGCTGCAAAAGCCCCATAGCCACATGGTTTCCATTGAAAAACTCAGGCAGCGGCCAGCCCCACATCATATGTCCCATGGAAAAATACATGAGAACAACTAAGAATATGAGCGATGCTATAAGCCTGTTGCGTAGCTTCGGTGTCTCCCTGTCTACAAGCGCATCCTGTGCTGCCTTTAGCTGCTCTAAGCTGTTATTCGCTATGTCATTTTCTGATTCTGTTGCTGTGCCTTTGGGACTCGCTCCATAGCCCGCCTGCTCTACTGCCTCCACTATCTGCGCATCTGTCGCGCTTCCCTCGACTCCCATCGAGTTGGTCAAAAGACTGACAGAGCAGCTCGTCACACCATCAACCTTAGAGACCGCCTTTTCCACTCTGGCAGAGCATGCCGCACAGCTCATTCCTGTAACTGTATATTGCTTCATACTGTCTGTATTTCCTTCTTTCTAATATTCGAATCTAACTATTCAAAAGCCTTTTCTAAAATCTCTCAATTCCTGTCACCTTGAAATCCAGTCTTTCGATGGCAAATGTGATTTCCTCATCGCTTAGCTCTCTGGTTGCCTCAACATGCGCCACGCCATGCTTTAAATCCACAGCTGCCGATACTCCGCTCATCTTCTGAAGCGAGCGTGTGACTGAGTTCTTGCAGTTCATGCAGTGCATTCCGTCTATGTGCACATCTGCTCTCGTGACTATCTCTCCTGTAAGCTGCACTGTAGCTTCCTCGTCCTCCTTCATGACTCCACCGCCACAACAGGCGCCCTCGCCCTTTGAATGCTTTATTGTCTCCTTTAAGCCCACAATCACCAGTGCGGCAATTATTGCTATTATTAATATTGTGATTATTGTACTCATTTTTATACCCGCCTTCTTATAATACTACTTCATAAGCTTCTGCAGCGTGTTCAAAAGCTCATCTATTGTCTCATCCTTACCGGCTCTTATGTCATCTGCCACACACGTCTTTATATGATTGGCCAAAAGGACTTTATTGAAGCTGTTGAGCGCAGCATTTGCGGCCGCCACCTGTGTGATGATGTCAGGGCAGTAGCAATCCTCATCCAGCATACGCTTGATTCCACGGATCTGCCCCTCTATACGGCTAAGTCTGTTGATGAGATCCTTATATTCCTTCTCTGACCGCTCTTTTTTGCGGTTGCAGCAAGAGCATTTGGTTTCTTTTTCTGCCATGGGTGCCTCCCTTCTTTCTTCATTCCACATTTGTTGTATATGTCTAACCATACCCCTTATGGGTATCTGTCTACAAGAGCATTATATACCCCAGTGGGGTATATTGCAAGGGCAGATTTCCTTATTGAGAAATTTTCATGTTATACCATACTTTTATAATAAAAGCATGCAAGCTGTGTCCTGTCCCTCAGCTGCAGCTGCTCATAAATAGCTCTGCCTCATATATGAATATATACAACGAAAAAGCCGGTACATCATGCTTCCATGAATGTACCGGCTTTAAATACTTAGCAGTCCGTACGGGAATCGAACCCGTGTTTCCGCCGTGAGAGGGCGGCGTCTTAACCGCTTGACCAACGAACCGTGTATTATAATATCATGGTCAAACGAATAATGCAAGTACTTTTTTAAATTTTTTTTTAAATTTTTTCCGATCTCTTTACCTTGAACATTATCCCTTTAAATGCTTCTGGCTTTAATTCCATTTTCGTCCCTATGTATGCTCTGTGACAATCTATTATATTCCGGCTCATTATCCCAAAGCACGCGTTCTTATCCTCATATTTTATTTATACGTTTTCCTCTTGAATAAGATTATACACCTCTTTGGTCACACAACGGTCACACGGAGCCCTTTTCCACGGATTTTGTTAAAAGTAAACATTGAAAATGCCGAAAGCTGTATAATTTTAGACAATTTTCGGCATTTACGTATTTTTTGTTCGTTATAATCAACTATTATTTATTATATTTTTTGTATATCTTTTCAAAAGCAGGCATGGAGCGTTTTATCATTTCCCACAAAATCTATCAGGGCTGTTTTGGAAATTTTCCCTCATAATAATATTCTTCATTTTTTCTACATTAGCTTTAATGTTTTTTATAATTCCATACGTTCTACACCTATATAACTCTCACCGTAATTTCTATTGCAACTCTAACATTATCGTTATCATTACTGCCCCTTCACTATGAGGTGCTAATATACCGTATTTAATCTGAGACCAGTGGTATCCTTACCTTACTGACCTCATCCTCGAATATATAATATGCATCACCCGGTTCGATTTTCTTTTGATTCTTTCTCTTTATAGCCAGCGGTATATCCACTATCTTGCAATTATCCAGGTTATCAAAAAACAGTATGCTTTTAGTCTCCTTCATCATTTTATATATATCAGGCGAACCATATGCTATCTGCGCATTTGGTACTGCCCCAAACAGGAGATACACATTTAATACCTTATATTTGCCCATAATATTTTTAAGAGCATTAAGAGCATCCTTGCTATCTGATATCGCCGTATATACCTCCTGACTGTTTATTATGATCAGGGTGTTTTCTTTTTCCGGATTTTCCTGATGGATGAGTCTCTTATATTTTTCCTCTAAGAGAACCTCTATCATTATTATTTTCTGTATAAATTCATCCGGATCCAGATCATAGCTTACATTTTCCTGACCGATATCAGACAGCTTGCGCCTGAAATCATCAGCTATATATATATGAGTATCTATTTCGCTGTTTAACATCTGCAACGCAAAATATTTTATAAAATTTGTTCTGCCCATATTATCAGCTCCAGAGATAGTTATGATATTGCATTTATTATGATCTGTGTAAACCGGGGCGACTGTGTCGTATGCAATTCCTATAATGTTCTCATCATTTTTTCTTCTGAATGTGTGATCCACATAATCTGGTGTGAGCAATTCAGGAATTTCCGGTATCTTGTCAGCAGTGATATTCCCATATACAGCATTTATCTGATCTACAAATGCATGCATATTATTAACACGTTCAATTTCCTTAGTTCCCTCAAACGCTAAAAATGTCTGGCACTCGTATATTTCCCCATCAATTTCTGTCAGGCACCTGCCAGCAGTCTCATCCGGTCTGAGTTTACAGCTTCCATAAAGAGTCATATACTCACTTGATTCATTACAAAACATAGCTATTCTGCCGGAAAAGTTTGCCAGATACTTATATCCCAGTCCTGTTGTCTGTAAATTTGAAATAATGAAACTTATTCCTACAGAGCCACCTTCTCTGCACAGATTGAGCAGTATGTCACTATCCTGCAGATACAGTTCTTTTAATGCAGTATAATTGTCTATGAGTACCACTATCTGAGGTATATCTGTAAATCCCGCCTCGCGATATGATGTGTATGAGCTTACTCCCGCTTCAAGCAGTCTTTCACGCCTTTCTTCTATCTGTTCACTCAGATATTTAAACAGATTCTTCAACCTTTCATCGTCAGAAGGGCATACTACGCCTCCTACATGAGCCAGCTTCTCAAAATTTTTAAGTACCATTGATGCAAAATCAATAATATATATGCTAAGCTCTTCCGGTGAATAGTTTTCTGCCAGATTCCTCACTATCAATTCGAGAAGATTGGTCTTGCCAAACTGCGATGCTCCTATGATAATAGTATTTTTGTTACCTATCTCTATTACTGTCCGCCCCTGTCTCTGCCTGTCCGGATCGTCGTATATTCCTATTACAGCAGTCATAGAAAGAGGGGTATCATTATGTGCCAGTTCGGCATCATATACTATCACTTCTTCCAGCGCAGGCAGACATATATCCGGCAGTTTTTTTACTCCATCGGCTTTACAGTATTTATCTACATATTCGACAACCGCCTCCAATTGTGACCTTGACTGCTCTGAATTCTCGAGCTTATGCTTATATACCAAATTCTTTTTTCCCGAAAAATCAAGTTCATATATATCAAACGGTGTATCATCTTCACCATTTATACTCTCGGGGCTGCCGGAATATCCCGACTGGAACAATTCAAATATCTCATTATTTCCGACCTGCAAATAAGCCCGGCCCGGTTCTTTTATTTCTGCGGCTAAAGGAGATTTCAAGACTTCATTACTATCCTCCTGCGTCTGTACTTTAAGACACAATTTAAACTTTGAATTACTCCAAATCTGGTCATTAACCTGTCCTGCCGGTTTTTGTGTTGCCAGTATCAGGTGAACTCCCAGGCTTCGTCCTATTCTGGCTGCACTAATCAGCTCCTTCATAAATTCCGGCTGCTCTGCCTTTAACTCAGCAAACTCATCTACAATAATGACAAGGTGTGGTAATGCCACTTTTGCTTGTCCCTCTTTATATGCCTTTATGTATTTATCTATATGATTAACATTGAGCTGTGCAAACAGATTCTGTCTTTTCAGCAGTTCAGCCTTTATTGACCTGAGTGATCTGTCTATTGCCTTTCCATCAATGTTTGTTATGGCACCAATCAAATGAGGCAGCTTTCTAAACTGATTAACCATTCCTCCACCCTTAAAATCAATTATCACAAAACCTATTTCATACGGATGAAATAGCGTTGCTGCGCCAAGTATAAACGTCTGCAAAATCTCACTTTTTCCTGAGCCTGTTGTTCCGGCCACAAGCCCATGCGGACCGTGAAATTTCTCATGCAGATTTAGATAAACAATCTCATCCTTCACATTTACTCCCAACGGAACTGCCATTGTTTCATATATTTTTGATGAATTCCATCTCTCCTTCAAATCCAATGCCTGCACCGAGTTGATTCCAAGCAGCTCAAACAAAGATATGTTCTTACGCAAAGAGCCTGCCAGGCTTATTTCTTCACACTCCACCGGTTCCAAAATGCTGACCGCCTTCTGTACACGCCAATCAGGTATATTCTCATACTCAAAATATTTCTTTTGCGTCTTATTGACCGAATCATATATCATAGCACTCTCATTGTCGAATATATCAATTATTCTGCTACAATATAATGGCAGCAAAGACGTCTTTGATTCAAAAAATATAAAAACAGTATCGAGCTCTGATGCATGCTCTATAAATTTTGAAATAGGATGACTCTTTATGCCATAGTCCTGCATTACAATTATTATATTAAATCTGCCATGTACTTTTTCATCTTTACGTATAGAAAGCTCTTTATACAAATTTTCAAATACTCTGTTTTTGCTTTCCTGATCGCAAACTATATTTCTATTGCCATTCGAGCTGTTCAAAGCTTTTATTCCCCTAAGCCAATTATACTTTCCGATATTATCATCAAGTAATGCATATATACAGATATCACCATAATACTGTCTGCTGATAATATCCATAATCATATTCTTCATAATCGAATACAACGAATCCGCATCTCCGACAACCCCCACCGCATTAGCATCCTTCAGACTCATCACAACCGGCGCCTTTTCAATATCCATATATTCTCCTGCCACATGCTCAGGCAGACTGCTAAGATCATCTCCAACCTCAAGTTTCTCTTGTTTTTTATAGTCTACCTGCCGCAATGACTCAACGTTTCCCCTCCCCAGATACACTTCAAGGAAATCTTCATCTGTAGATATACGATCAAATAATACCGGATCAAAATTCTCTATATGTTCAATATCCTGCTCTATGCTATAATACTGAGCGTTTAGACAATCTAACTCCTCTCTTCTTGCAGCTTCTATCTCATTACGTTTTTTTGCTATGTATTCAAGATATGTGTCTCTTCGTTTTACAAGGTCTTTCTTATACTTCTTTTGTTTATTTATAATACCAAATATGGATGTAAAGACTCCAACACCCATGGAACATATACTAAATGCAACAAAAGCTCCATTTGACTTGCTCATCACTCCTCTAAGCAGCACTACCAGAGCAAACATAATAATCGAAGGCATCAATGAAGTAACCAGATTGAGTTCCGGTTTTGTCGGAATAGTACCCGGATCTAATATTTCTATTGGAGTTTTATCTCTTTTTGCCTGTATTCGCGTATTACGAATAAAGACAGGATATGTTGTATGTATATCCAAGCTCTCCGGTCTGACCTCAACTCCATTTGTTCTGATAGCTCCATAATCAAAGAAAATTTTTCCATTATTGTAATATGCAGTAAAATCTCCTATTGATATGAAATCATGATTTTTTACTGTTGCAATCCTTTGAATACTTTTTCCATTTACTAATGTGTTGTATGACGAACTATATTCCGATAACATAGCACATGATATATCATCTTTCACCTGCAATCCTACTCTCACAGCTCTACCATATGCACTGTCAAGCTGTATATGTGCATCAGGTGCATTCCCTATTATCAGAACATATCCCGGATTTAATTCTATTGACCATCCATAATTTTCCATTTTCATTTTCTCCCAAATATAATTGTCGAACCATTTCTAACACCAAAATCCTCAAGCATCCTGTTTCCTTTCAAAAATGCAATTGGCTGCTCACAGGCCATATAACATTCATTCTCATTGGCTTCATCAATTTGCAGATTATATGCTTTGTTTAATGCAGTCACCAGAGCTTTGGCTGTTATATTCAAGGGGATTTCCAATTCATGTCTCTTTCCATTATTTTCATTCACAAAATTTACAATAACCTTTTCACTATCTTCCATTACGATGCTCCTCTTTACATTATTACGTCAATTTTTAGGTTGGTAATGTTTCTATTCACCATTTTCAAGTTTTCCCATACACTACATATCTTTATTTTATAACCTCATCTATATCACTTACCGGTGACCAGTCATCTATATTACAGTTTTCTGCTATCAGTTTCTTCAGATTAGGCATATCTTTAAGTGGTGATAGATCCGTAACATTTGTATTGCTGATATCAAGCTCCTCGATATTTGTCAGAGATGCAACCGGTGTCAGATCTGAGATATCAGTCCCGCTTATATCAATTTTTTTCAAATTTGACATATTGTTTAATTCCAACCAGTCCACATCTTCAATTTTTCTCAATCTGAGTACAGAAACATTTTTTAATACTGACAAATCCAGATTTTTATTTGATGTCAACTGTAATTCAGATATATCAACATTGCTCAAACTATTTATATCTTTCTGCGAGATATTAGACCTAAAATCAAAATTTATTTGTATCTTTATTTCATTTTTCAAAGTATCCAAACCAGACAAATTTACCTGTTCATTATTATAGCAACCCGTTCGATCAATTTTTATTTTCTTAAAATTTTCTAATTTTGAACAGTCTCCAAGCCCATTAATATCACTGCCATATAATATTGCACTTTCAAGAGTCTTCATGGAACCCCAATTACTGTTTTCGTCAATTTTGCAATTATATATTTGCAAATATCTTACATTATTTATCCCCGATAAATTAATTGCCGGATATTTATATCCATATATATTCACAGCAATCGACTCAGGTATTTCACTTATTCCTTCTAAGGTTTTATCAGAGTCTACAAAAATATTTATTTCCAGATTGAAATAAGGGATTTCTATTTCAGACAATAATTCTAAATTCACATCATTATCATCCAGATAATAGATATCAATGTACTTAATTTCAGCTGCACTTTCTATACTTTCTTTGATAATATTGAAATTTTCTGATGTAAGTTTTGTTATTTTCACATGATCATCGCTAATAATGCTCTCTGTTTCGAATTCTGATTGCTTTCTATTGTTACATGCTTTTATTATCCATACCAAACCTATAGAAAAAATTATTATTATAGTGATAAATATATAAATTTTTCTTTTCATATCTCTTAGTCTCCCTTCAATAAAGATTTGGATTTGCATTCAAAAAAGCTTGGATTTCTTCACTTTTTTCAGCACTCCCTTCAAAGTAATTACTGATATCCTCAATAGTTAAAGTTGAAGTATTTTCTTGATTACATTTTTTTTCATTGCAATATTCATTGTATTGCTCTAATATATCTTCTAATGCTTCTTTATCTATATTATATCTTTCTATCTTGTACTTACCATTTACAGATACAATTTGCATATTTACACATAACCTTTTAGAATATTTTAATATATTCTGTGCATTATTTCTTAATTCTTCAAGCATTAGTATTTCGTCATCTATTTTTTGATTATTTTCTATATTATCATTATTATCT